>OJKK01000046.1_pt1 | contig 68105 bp, 60 predicted proteins | sample 1596551 | NCBI WGS metagenome assembly OJKK01 (sample SAMEA4350131, study PRJEB24818) | metagenome | biome: human; feature: gut; material: faeces | place: Denmark | collected 2013-09 | reverse complement strand
AGTGCATCCAGTTCCTCGTCGGAAAGTTGCCGGTCGTCCTGTTCCTGCTCGTACAACTCCCGGACAAGAGCCAGCGGTTCCTCCCGGAAAATCGGCATCCGCATTTCTGCCAGTGCCACATCCTGCAGGGTAACGCTGTCCTTATCAAAGTTTACCGTATCCACTCGGAAGGTACGCCCTTCCATGTGGATGGTAGCACCCAGCGGCAGATAATCCTCCCGGCGCAGGTACTTGGTCTGGTGATGAGTGCCGTCCTCGTTCAGCCCGGCAAGATAGACGTTCTCGCCGCACTGCCACAGCTGCTTGGCACGGTATGCCCACTGGTTGCGGGGAAAGCCGGTGACCGGGACGGTGCCCAGTGGCGTTTCCTTTTCCAGAAGCTTTCCGCCCAGAAGTTCACTGACTTTTTGCGCGTCATCTGCGTAAAACTCAAACTGTCCGTTCTGCTCAAAGCCCACCAGCGCATCCGGGTGCTGCTCCTTCAGGGCGTTGTACTCGGTAGCGGCATCCAGCGGCAACAGTGCCGGGCGTTCCTCCGCCTTACTGTGGTAGTGCTCCAGTTCCTCGTCCGTGACGCTGACCAGTTCCGAAAAATCCAGCGCCTCCAGCTCGGTTTCGGCCAGGTCCTCCAGACTTTCATACTGCCGCTCGTCTATCAGCACCTCGCCCAGATACCGCTCCACACGGTATCCCACCAGATCGACGTTGACCTGAATGGGGATCTCCTCATCCGTGGCGTTGGTGTAGGCAACGCCGATCTTGGACAAATTGGAGAAGTCCGGCTCAGAGTCGTATTCCTCCTGACAAAACTCCCGAATCAGGTTTTTGGCACGAGCAAGCTCAACATCCGGCTCTGCGTTGACAGGCGCAGGGGGCGTGTAATGCTCTTTCTCTTTGTCCGTCAGGTAACGGTCGGACTGGATCATCAGGTCGATATACTGTTCCACCTGTGCCCATTTTAAGGTGATTTTCTGGTGGTCGGGATAATGGTCGAATTCCAGTCCCTTCCAGTCGTGGTTGACAAACCCTCTGCTGCCATCCAGATAATCGTGGGAGTGCCCACCGATACCGTACTCCTTTGCCAGAGCCTTGGCACGGAGGCTGCGGTCAGGCTGGGTCTGGTACAGTGCCATAATGCGCTGTTTACCGCCCATAAATCCTGAACCGTGCTTGCGCAGTTCGTTCTCAATTTCCGCTTGAGATAACGAAAAAGCGGAGGGCGTTTTTTCGCTCTCCGCTTGGTCGATTTTTTCAATTTGCTGGACTTCGGTGGGGATGTGGGCATCAAAGAAACTTAACTGTAAATCAATTCCATCAGCACCAGTTCCTCTGCCTGTGCCCGCAGGCTGTTCATGTGCTGCACCCATGCCATCTGATTCTGCTCCTTGTCCGGGGCGGGGGTCTGTTTCAAGAGCTGTGCTATGGTCTGCTGCATCCGGTCCTCTGCTGTTTGCTCCACCTCCATCAGGTGCGGGTACAGGCTCCCGTTCAGGAGCATCGTGTTGTACAGCACTGGGCGATGGTCTTTCAGGTACGTCCGGCGCAGCCTGCCGTACTTGCCCAGCGGCTTCCGGGGCTGGTTCAGAATCAGGTTCGGGAGCTGGTAGTCCCCGACGGTCGAGTAGGTCACGTTCCTGCTGTTCATATTCATACTGGCTCCTTTCTGCATTGCGGCGGCGAATGGTGGTTTTAACGGTGCGCTCGATGTTCCGCAGCACCTCCCGGCTCATGTCGCTGACGGCTGCGCCGAGGGCGTAGACACTATCCGGGGTGGAAAAATTGTAGATTGCCTGAAAATCGTCCTTGTCGAACCACCCGGCAGGCTCAAAGCCGCAGCGTTCCAGAACCGTATACAGGATACTGATGGCAGCGGCACTTTTGAACTGGAACTCCTGTCCGGCTTCATCATAATCCATCAGCAGTGAACCGTCAACGATGGCACGGATGTCCCCGCTGTTGTTGTCCCAGTAATCTGCCACCAGTTTCCCTGCAACGTCCGCAAGCTGCTGGCTGACACGCTCTCCGCTGATGCCGTAGGTCTTTCTCAACATTTCCGAAACCGGCTGTTTCAGGTCATCGTTGTACTGCCACACCTCCGGGTCACGGGAATTGCGGCGCACCCCGGTGTCGCTTACATCAAAGACGTAATGCAGGCGCGGAAATCCGCTGGATTCGTCTAGCAGAGCGATGCCCTTGGCACCCCGGCGCACATAGCGGTTCATCCGGTTGTTCCAGATGTCAAAGTCGGCGCAGGCGGTGGCATCCGGCCGCTGGGCGTAGATCATCAGCTGGTCTGCATAGCTGTATTTGTACAGCCGGGATGCTGTGGTCAGGTAGTCCGTCCAGTTTTCCCAATACCGGGTCAGTCCGTTCGCCGTTCGCTGGGCAAGGGCAAGGTATTCTTCTGTTTTGTTTGGCATTGCGTTCCTCCTTTCAGGTTTTAGGGTAAAGAAAAAGCGAGCAACCATATAGGTCACTCGCGATGGATTCCATGTAAAGTTGTTTTAGTGCTTTGCGGCAATCTTTTCAGCCAGTTCCAGCAGGGTATCGAATGTCTGCTGTTCGTCGGGCTTTTCAATCAGCTTCGCCAGAAGCACACGGAAAATATCGGTGCTGTCATGCCCGGTCGCTGCGGCAATCTGGTCGATGAGGTCATGCAGTTTTTTGACAGCAACATCGGATGGCTTGGATTTTGCAAGAAGATCGGTCAGATAGCTGATAAACGGGTAGGTAGAATCATCATTGATAATTTCAACATTTTCATTCTTGATCTGTTGATATTCTTCAAAGGTAAATGTACCTTTTTTGTCTCGTGAGTTGTGGCAAAAGGTGCAATTCTTTAGAAAAGTAGAAAGGAGAAGGCGGTTTAGGGATGTCAAAGGAATGGTATCCATGATTTGACCTCGCAGTATAATTATTTGTAAAAAACATGTCAATAGCAATGCAAGGGAACCGTCTTAGTGTGGCTTTGTGATATGATATTCAAATATGTAACTTTTGAATTCGATGTTCATATGATATTTTTTGTAAGAAGATTCCTTCTTTATTTTGAAATTGAATTTTTCAAGGAGCTTACAGGAAGCGATATTATCTTTTGCAACTTCGGCTGTAATCGTAGTGAAATTTTGAGTCCGAGCCCATTCAATAATCATTTTTAGACATTCGGTTGCATAACCTTGTCGCCAATAAGACTGATGGATACAATATCCTATGTCTATACTTTGTTCTGTTTCAGCAGGAAAAGCACAAAAGGTTCCGATTCGCAAATTATCACAGATACGGTTGACTATGAAATAATAACCATCGGGGTTGTTGTACATATCATCAACAGCTTGACGAAAATTGTCATCTACAAATTCTTCTGTGGGATCGCTTAAGTATTTGCCATTTACTTTGTCAAACCACATATTTGTACAAAAAAGTTTGTCAGCTAATTCATAATTTCTGATATAAATATTTGTTCCAACCAAATTGCTTTTGATTCTCATATAAATTGCCTCCCAATTAATACACTGCGCTTTTATTATACCATAATATTAAATGACATGAAACTCTTTATGTATGCCGCCCGTCGGCGGCAGCGATTATTCGAGCGGAAATTCAGTTTCAGAAAATTCGGCATCCGTCATGAGTTTCAGCTTCTCGATAACGCACTCCGAAAGTTCATGCAGGGCAGTTTCATCTGGCAGAAGATAACGCTGCATCAGCCGAAGCTCCTGCATCAAACCCAGCCGAGTGCCCGGATTGTAGAGCATCATCAGCATTAGTTCTTCACCATTAAAGTTCATGAGCATCCCTCGCTTTCTTACATCCAAAAGGGTTGCATTCCGGGGCATCACATTTTTCTCTTGCGCCCGCCAGTTCTGCCAGTTTTTCCAGCGTTGAGGGGCGGTTGGACAGCCCCAGTTCTTCGGCCTCGGCAGCTTTGTCCATGATGAGGTCATAGTCCTTCAGCGCACGCCGCCCCTTTTCCATGTGGTGTGCAGTCAAGATTTCCTCGCGCACTTCCTGAATCGTCAGTTCCGGCTCGTCAAGCTGCCCGCCATCCATCACGGAAAAATCGCTGTGATAGAGGGTATAATCCCATCCATCCTCACAACTCTGGATGGCAAGATAGCCCTTGCCGCCAAGTTCCCATGCGCCTTGCTCGTCCTGTGTCTGGATTTCAGGATAGGCGGTCGAACCGTTGCGCTCCATCATCTCACCAAACTGGGCGATATGATAGACGTTCCCATACTCACCCAGATCAAAATGATAGTCGTCCAGATGCTCGACCCGTGCCGTGTAGCTGCTGCCGTCCGAGCGGTCGACCTGAATCACGCTATGATTCAGCACACGGTAGAGATCATCATAGTGGCTGTTGATAAGCCGGACATCATCTCTGGGAATCGTGGGGTCATCCCAGATGTGCCGCCTGCGGACACCAGACTGCGGAATGGTATCAAGGTGCTGCAAGCTGACCTCCTGAATCGCCTTGCGGTCATCACTGGAAAGCTCAAACAGATACCAGTTCCGGGCGGCAGGAATGGCGTTGCGGCCATCGGGCGGCAAATTCAGCTTGGAGATCTGCCCGCTTTCCAGCGGCGCACCGGTGGCACAATCGTAGGTGGCAAAACCGACCCCGGCACCGTTTTCCCGCAGATGCAGGAATCTGTCCCCATTGATGAGGTAGAGCGCTTCGGTTTTCTGCTCCATCAGCAGCCCCCATTCTCAAATTCCAGAGAAAACTTGCTGCGGCCATCGGGTTCGGTGCCCAGCAGCACGGTGGCGTTGTAGGTCTTGCCCTTGGCACTGCGGCAGTCCTTCAGACGGACCCGACCATCCCGCAGCAGCTTGTCCGCCACATGAGCATCCAGCCGTTTACCCAACCTCTTGAAGAAAGCATTGTCTTTCCACAGCACGAAACGGCAGGGATTGGATTCACAAAACCAGCCCTTTTCACGTTCCACAACAGATTTGCCACAGTTCGGACAGACACCAATCACTTTATTTTTCATAAGCACATTTGCTCCTTTCATGGCCTCGGTGGTGTTCACCAACGAGGAGATCATATCTTTGATTTCAGTCATAAATGTTTCCGACTCCATCTCGCCGCGCTCCACGCACAACAGTTTTGTTTCCCAGTCGGCGGTCATTTCCGGGGACTGGATTTCTTCTGGCATCACGGTGATGAGGGCTTTGCCCTTGTCGGTGGGCAGCAGCACCTTGGTTTTCTTGCTGCCCTTGCGTTCCAGAAAGCCCTTCTGCACCAGCTTTTCGATGGTGGCAGCACGGGTTGCCGGAGTTCCGATGCCCTGCCGCTCCACGCCCTCCGGCATACTGTCCGCACTGGCGGTTTCCATCGAGTGTAACAGTAAATCTTCCGTAAAATGCTTCGGTGCAGAGGTCTGACCCTCTTTCAGTTCGGCACCGGCAATGCTGCATTGGCTCTGCTCCTGCACATCCGGCAGAACCGCCGGTTCTTTTTGCTTGCCCAGCAGCTCGCCCAGCATTTTCCGCTCCACAGCTTTCCATCCCTCGGACAGCACCACCTTGCCCTTTGCGGAGAACTCCTCCCCGGCGCAGATGGTGGTGAGCATGGTTTCTGCATAGCGGTGCGGCTCACCTACGGCACAGATTAGCCGTGCGGCAATCAGCCGCAAGACATTCCGCTCCCCGGCAGGGAGGGCGGCAAGGTCTGCTTTTGCCATGCTTTTCGTAGGCGGCAGCGCATGGTGGTCGGTGACTTTGCTGCCATCGATGACCTGCTGCACATGGATGGGAATCGGCTCCTCCACGGCAAACGCCCTGACCGTGTCCGTCACTAGCCCCGGAAGGGATGCTGACATATCCTCCGTCAAAAAGCGGCTGTCCGTGCGGGGGTAGGTGATGAGCCGTTTTTCGTAAAGACTTTGGGCATAATCCAAGGTCTGTTGCGCTGTAAATCCCAACAGACGGTTTGCATCCCGCTGCAATGCGGTAAGGTCATAGAGCTGCGGCGGACTCTCGTACTTTTCCTTGCGGGTGATGCGCTGGATCGTTGCTACCATCTCCTTTCGGCAGGCTTCCAGCAGGTCTTCTGCAACGGATTTTTCGGGAATGCGGCGGCTGGATGCCGTGCAGCCACTGATCAGTTCCAGATCCACCGTGTAGAATTTCTCCGGCACAAAGGCAGCAATGGCGGCATTCCGCACCACCGTCATGGCAAGCACCGGGGTCATAACACGCCCCACCGCCAGCGGCTGACCGTACAGACACGAAAAAAGCCGAGAACAGTTGATACTAACCATCCAGTCGGCACGTTCCCGGCAGAGTGCTGCATTGTACAACGCATCGTATTCAGTTGACGGTTTCAGGTGGGCAAACCCTTCTCGGATGGCGTTTTCCTCCATGCTGGAAAGCCATAGGCGAGAGAACGGCTTTTTGCAGCCCGCTTGCTGGTACACCAGCCGGAAGATGAGTTCGCCCTCACGTCCGGAATCGCAACTGTTCACGATGCTATCCACATCCGGGCGGTGCATCAGCTTTTGCAGGATGCCAAACTGCTTTTTGGTGGACGCAGACACCAGATACTGCCACTTCTGCGGCAGGATGGGCAGGTCTGCGATGCTCCACTTAACGTATTTGGCATCGTAGACATTGGGCGGTGCCAGCTCCACCAGATGACCAACACACCAGCTGACAAGATAGCCGTTCCCTTCAAGGTAGCCGTCCTGACGGCTGGTGGCACCGAGGACTTTGGCGTAGGACATGGCAACCGAGGGTTTTTCTGCTATAACTAGAATTGAAATAAGCGTTCCCTCCAATCTGTTTTCATTTAGATATGTACGGCGGCAAATGCCGCCTTGAAATCAGATGGGTTCGGTATCTTCCTCGTCGTTCTCCTCCGGTTCATCCTCCACAGGAATCTCAAAATCGCCCTTGTCCTCGGTATAACCTGCATCGGGGTCAAGGGCTTCTTTTTCTGCCTGTTTTTTCTGTTTCTGCTTCATAAAAGCGTAGAATCCGCCGCCCGCAGCCAGAGCCACCAGCGCGATCATGCCCAGAAAAGTGGCAGCATACATGGTGATTTTGTTTTCCTTGGGCTGTTCCGTGCCGGATGCTGCCGCTTCTTCCGCAGCTTTCTTGGCTTCTTCCTCGGCTTTCAGCCTGTCCTGTTCAGCCTGCGCCGCTGCTTCTTTTTCGGCGGTGTAGGCATCGGCGGCATCTTCTTCCATCAGAGCCAAAAGGTCGGCTTCGTCCACCAGATTCATAAAGTGGACGGTTTGCTGCCCTTTGGCGTTGCGGTCAATGACCAGATAAAAGGTTGCACCCGACTTCGACACCAGCGTGATGAACTGCTGACCACTGCCATCGGAATAGTCGGTGTGGTAGTCGTCTACCAGCGTCAGATTGCCCTCCGGGGTCAGGGCACCAGAGATTTCGTCCGTGACGGTGACAACATCTTCCTCTACGACTTCCGGCAAAACAGGCTGTTCCACCGGGGCGGCTTCGCCCTCAAAGGCAAAGGCGGGAGCTGCCATGCCAGCGCACAGTGCCGCCGATACCAGCAGTGCACCCAGTTTCTTAAACTTCATCCGAATCATCCTCCTCAAAAGTTGCACCCACGGCAGACAGCGTGGCCGGGTTCGGGGTAGCGGTAGCCGACTGCCGCAGCAGGGCAGCAAGCTGTTCCGGGGTCACATTAGCCGTGCGTACCATGCTGCTGACCTCAGCGGCTTCCTCCTCCTGAATCCGACGCTCCAAGACCGCAATGCGGTTGTTCAGCTTGATGCGGCGCTCCTGCTCTTTCTTGAGCGTTGCCCGCAGCTTATCCAGTTTTTCGCTCATAAAACTCCTCCAATCATTTTGAAAGCCGTCCGAACCCGGCGAGATGCTTCTCCCAGTAGGACGAGTGAATGTTTGCGTACTTGATGGGGTCTCCGGCACTGACCATCATGCCATTGCCGAGGTAGATTCCAACGTGACTTTTTCCGGGGGTATCATACGTTCCCTCGAAGAAAACAAGGTCACCGGGCTTTGCTTCTGCTTCGCTGATGTGTTGGCTCTTGTTCCACAGGCCGTTGGCGGTCGTTCTGCCCACGTTATAACCGTTTTGGTTGTACACCCAACAGACATAGCCGCTGCAATCAAACCCGGTTTCCGGGGTAGAGCCGCCCCAAACGTAGGGTGTACCAACGTATTTCTTGGCCTCCGCATAGATGGCTGCAAACTCGCTGTCGGTCAGGGCTTCTGCCGGAACCTGATAATCAATACCCGGTGCGCCGGAGCCATCGGAACCACCTGGCGGCAAGCCTCCATTAAAAAGATAAGGTCTGCCACCCAACGTATCCTGAAAGATCTCGTAGCGTTTCCATTGGTCAGCATCCAATTCTTCCCGAATGACCACCTCCAAGCCACGATTGACTAGCTTGGTGTGGAAGATGCGGTACTCATAGGGCACCTGCGTGGGGACTGGGATTCCTGCAGGAGTCATGACCCACACAGTCATATACCGGGTCTGAACCTCTACCCATGTTGTCAGCTTATACTGCTTTTTGAAGGTCTCCTTCAATTTGCCCTGTACCTCGCTGCGAGTGTAATCGTCGTAGAGTGTGGTCAAATACGAAGTGAGCTGCCATGGGTCATGCTCAATGGGGTCAAGGTGATACTGGTACTCATTGTAGCCGGGGTGGTCTATGGGGGTGCGTTTGATCTTTTTGTCCAGCTCCTTTTCCAACTTCTTGTAGTCCTGTTCTGCGCCCCGGATGTCCCGGTCCTCGGCAGAGTACATGGTTTGCCCGGACACCTGCGTGCCGCCGGAAAAGAGGATTCCGCAGGAGGAAAAGCCCGACATGACCATGAGGATGAGCAAAAGAAAAACGCCCACGATCACCAGAACGTGTGCGTTGCCCTTGGCGGCATTCACCAGCCCTTTTACAGCGGTGCTGACGGCAGTTTTGCCTTTTTCTACGGCTTGTTCCATGCCGGACCGGGCGGCAGATGCACCGTTGGATGCCGCTTTGCCGCCTGCGGTCTGCGTCGCCGTGCCCGACCGGGCGGCGGCATAGTGGCTCTGCCGGATATTCTGCTTCTGCCTCCACCGGGAAAGCCAGTTGGAACCGCCCTCGCCAGTGCCGGATGCACCTGCATCTTGTGGAAAAGTCGGCTTCTGCGTAGAAGATTTTGCGGTTTTGGCACCTTTCTTGCCCTGCAATTTGGCTTTTTTCTTGAGTTTGCGGGCATAGCGGCTCTTGGAAATATCCCGGACATTTCCTGCCGCCTTTTCGCCCTCGCTCAACGCCTGCACACCGACGTTTTCATCCTCGTACTGGTCAACTTCGTGATGCACCGCAGAGCGGGCGGCATGGGCGGCGTACATCTCCCGCTTCTGCGCCTTGCTCAACCGGCTCAACTCGTCCGGGGTCAGTTCGGCCTTGCCAAATCGCAGGTGCTGCGCCCTTTCCGCAGCCTTATCTGCATCGGTTTTCAGCTTTTTCTTTCTGGGCACCGACTGCTCCACCTTGGGTTTCTTCGGGGGAGAACGGGTCTTTTTTGCGGACAATTCCTCTTTGATGATCAGTTTCGGTTCACTCATTTCTGTGCGCCCTCCGAGATCTCGTTGAGCTTGGTCGTGAGGATGCGGTAGAGTTCAAGGTCTTTCGGGAAGTGGTCAACAAAGGGCAGGATCACGTTACCGAAAAACAGCAGCCCTTCACCTTCGCCGGAGTGGGTAACGTAGGAAAGCTGATGCGGGCTGATATTGAGCTGCTTTGCGAGAATCTGTCGGTCTCCGTTGGCCTGATTGAGCATATACACAAAGTCCGAGTTCTCGAAAATGTTCGATACTTCGGGGCTTGCTAGCAAATGGTCAGGCTGCCCTGCGGGTCGGCATCCACCAACAGAACTTTTTTGCCCTCCATTGCCAGCCCGATGCCCAGATTTTCACAGGTGGTGGTCTTGCCGGTGCCGCCTTTTTAATTGGTGACTGCAATAATCGTAGCTTTCTTTGCGATAACATCACCCCGCCTTCGGTGAACCACACGCAAAGTCGTGGTTCGTCTTGTTCTGATAGTAGAGGTTCATGGTGGTGGGCGCATTGTAGAGCATCGCCAGCAGATACTGCTTCATGTTCCGAACCGGGGCAGTGTTTTCTGCCAGTGAATCCAGCACAAAGCGGATATGGTCGGCATTCAGTTTTTTCAGCCGACTGCGTACCACCTCGGTAGGCTTGTCATCTCCTGCGATCCGCAACATCTTGCGTTTGGTGGAACAGGTGTCCACAAGCATGTCTACGATCTGATAGATGGTGTCCTCATCATCCGGGCAGAGCCGGAGCAGGAGGTCTATCTCCAATGCCTGACAAAAATAATCCTCAAGCTGCTCCCGGATGCCCCCGGAATAGATAGGGTCAGGATCGTTCCACTCTGTTTTATTCTTATCAGTCTTATTTGCTTGCGGTTTTGGCTGTTCCAGAATTGTGCTTTCGGCAGCACCAGAATTGCTGTTTGGGCAATTCTGTACTTGCGCTTTGGGCAAGCCGGAGGAAAAATCCTTGACGTAGATCAGGCTTGGTCTGCCCAGCCCACGACGTTTGCGCTCGATGAGGTCGAGCTGCTCCAATTCCCGGAACAGCTTGACCGCCTTGTGTTCGGCGCAACAGAGGGATTCCTGTACTTCCCGGCCTGTGTAGATGATATACACTCGCCCCTGCTCGTCCAGCCAGCCGTTCTTGACTGACAGGCTCATGCGGTCCAGCAGGATGCCGTACAGTGTCCGGGCATCGGTAGAAAGCTGCCGGAAACGGCTGTCTTGGAACAGTGCCTTGGGGATGCGGAAGTAGGAGAACAATTCGCCCGACTGACCATAGAAATAATCCAGCGTCATTTGGTGTGTCCTCGGATTTTCAACTGTGAGTGCTCCTTCATGTGGAAAACTTCCCTCCTTCTGTTTCAAGTAGTTATTCTACTAAGAATAATTACCGAAAGAATAATCTTTGCATCTAAGCAAAAAGGACTGCCTCACATACATTTCGTTGTGGAGCAGTCCTGTCTGTTTAGTATGTAATGGTCATTGCACCCTCGTGGCAGTCCTGTGCATAAGTGCGGAGCAGGTCAAGGTGCTTTGAGGATTTTCGGACAATACCCGTTGCACGGTCGCCGGACATAAACTCAACGACTGCCAGCCGAGGAATCGTCAATGTACCACGAATTTTGAATCCTACAAGGATCTTCTGATTGCACCATCGCTGGATGCTTTGTGCAGAGTAGCCGGTCAGTTCCGAAACTTCCGGGGTGGTCAGCAGATCATCATATCCAACCGTGAGCTTTTCCCACATGGTATACAGCCCTGTTTTTTCCGGCTCTGTAAAATTGAAGCGTATAATCTCTGCGGCAGACTTGTCCGGGTGCCGTTTGGAGCAGCCGTTCTTTCCGATATAAAAGCCCGTTGGCACTTTATACTTTTCGGGATGATCTTCACGGTCACACAAGTAGGTGATCACATCGTGGGTCGCAATATGGTATTTGCGTGTTTTCTTTCCTGTATTGATACACGGAACGAGACCGAAATCCAGAAGGTACTTTGCGTGTTGCTTGTTGATGCGGGCAACACGGTAGAACTGGTCTTTCGTCATTCCGTTGGGGTATTCTTCGAGAATTTTATAGCACTCTAACAGCGTTCTCATATTCATCCATCCTTTGCTGCTTTGATTTGGTCAGCGTCAGAAGGCAACATATTGTATGGATGGATTTTGGCTCCCGGAATCTCTCTCGCCCGTTCTCTCCAACGGGCATAAAATCTCTCCCAATTCTCTCCAAACGGCTGATTTTTCTGCGTTTTGGAAAGTGGGTTCAAATCCGCACAGAGCCTAGTGATTTGGGATCTTGATGAAATTTTGAGCGTAAATTCGATGGTTCGTATCTTCTGGCAAAGTGGGCTAATTCCCTCTATCTTCCACCAAGTACCATGAAGCAGGAAAAACTCGAAATGCGATAGGCCGGGAGACCGGTGCCAGGGTTCGACTCCCTGATGCTCCGCCAAATCGAATGGACAGATGGAATTTATTCGTCTGTCCATTCTTTTTTCCGAAACATCGCCCATCCACCCTGTCTTTGGGGCGTATGGCATCATGCTGACGCATTGCCATAGCCCAGTCCCTCCAGCATCGCCTGTGCAGACGAGAGCTTGGAAGCATAATCGAGGTGGGCGTAAATATTGGCGGTGGTGGAGAAGTCGCTGTGCCCCAGCCATTCCTGAATCTGCTTCATGGGAACGCCGTTTGCCAGAAGAAGGCTGGCGCAGGCGTCACACAGGATGATGAATAGAACGCTGAATTGCTTTGCGATCTGCAACGTCAGGTCCACCACAGGGCAACCATCGGCATCGATCAAAATATTCATCGGTTTTCCTCCATCGCCCACCGAAATGCCTTTGCCGTGCGCAGGTCGGCGTCTTTGAAATGCCCGCCGCTGTTCCATTCAAGGGCGCAGTCTGCGCCACGCTCTATGAGTCGGCTGTGCAGGGTGCGGATGTTATCACCTACCGCAGCCATGACAGCGTTTTTCGTATGTTCTTCCTTGTCGCCAAGGCTCAGATAAATGTGCTGCGTCTGTATCGGGCGCTGCTGTTCAAACTCCATCCAGCCCGGAAACCACACCGAGGGAGACGCGGCGGCGATGCCGCAGAATAGATTTGCCTGCGTAGATGCCCACAGCGCAAACAATCCCGCCAGCGAATATCCGCCCAGAATGATTTTGACGTTTTCCGGGAGATGAAACTGCTGCTCCAGTGTGGGAATGACCTGCTCCGTCAGAAAGCGCAGGGTGTCCCCAGCATTGCCGCCGAAACCCTGCTTCCCCCACACAGCAGGGGCTTCCCAGGGAGAAAGTGCATCGTTCCAGCTTTCCACCGGGATGGCCGCAAACAGATACTTTCGGTTGCTTTGTGCAATAGCAGCCACTTCGTCATCCATGCTTTGCACCTCGTGTTCGCCGGTCATTTGGAGCAGCAGGTATTCCGCATGGGCTTCACCGTAAATGCGGCAAGGTCTGTTCCCGATCAGCATTGTCTGTGCGCTCATTGCGGCAGCCTCCCAAAAAGATTTTGATAAGTCCAGTATAGCAACCGAAAAATCATTTTACAATTCAAAAGGCGTTCATCGTTGGTTTATTGCAGTTTCAGCCTACAACAAAAATGAGATAGGCAGCCCCTTTCGGGGAAGTCTATCTCATTTTTTATTTGGAGCCATTTTGCAGCAGCCCCTTTTTCATTGCATATTTTACTTTCCCGCCAGCAATACCGCCAGCACAGCCTTCTGGACGTGCAGTCGATTTTCTGCCTCGGTGAAGATCTCGTCGGCGTGGGCCTCGAAGACGGTAGTAGAGATCTCCTCGCCGCGGTGAGCGGGCAGGCAGTGGAGCACCATGCAGTCCGGCTTTGCGGCTTTCAGGAGGCCGCTGGTGAGCTGGAAGCCTGCAAAGTCCCGCAGACGGCTCTCGCTCTCGGAGGTGCCGGGGGCGGCGGTATTCCAGACGGCCGTCACCACCACATCGGCGTCCTTGACGCCCTCGGCGGGGTCTTCCAGCAGGCGGAACGCACTGCCGTACTTATGGGCGAACATCAGCACATCTGCCGCCGGGCGGTAGCCGTGGGGGCAGACGCAGTCCACCTTCATGCCGGAGAGCAGGCCGCCCACGATGAGGCTGTTGGCCATATTGCTGCCGTCGCCGACGAAGCAGAGCTTCTGGCCTGCCAGCGCACCCCGGCGCTCCCGGATGGTCATGAGGTCGGCCAGCACCTGACAGGGGTGAGCATAGTCCGTCAGGCCATTGATGACGGGGACGCCTGCAAACTCAGCGAACTCTTCCAAATCGCTCTGGCGGTAGGTGCGCCAGACAACGCAGTCATAATAGCGGCCCAGCACCCGGGCGGTATCCTTGAGCGGCTCGCCGCGGCCGGACTGCAGCTCGGTGGCGGCATTCATGTAGTTGCCGAGGCCGCCCAGCTGGTAGACACCCACCTCGAAGCTGGTGCGGGTACGGGTGGAGTTTTTCGAGAACATCAGCGCGACGCTCTTGCCCTTGAGCAGCGGTCCGGTGCCTCCGGCCTTCTGCTGCGCTTTCAGCTCATCGGCCACATCAAGGATGTGGGCCACCTCGTCAGGGGTGAGGTCGCTCATTTTCAGCAGATGCTTCATGCCTGCTCCTCCGTTTTGCTGGGGTCCATCTCCGCGAGGACGCTGCCCAGAATATCCAGCGCCATCTCCACATCGTGGGCAGTCAGAGTCAGCGGCGGCAGCAGGCGGAGGCGGGTCTTTGCGGTAAGCACCAGCAGGCCCTTTTCGCGGCAGGCGGCCAGCACGTCAGCGGCCTTGATGCCCTCGAGAAACTCGATGCCGACCATCAGGCCGATGCCCGAGAGGCTCCTGACGCGGGGCAGCTTTTCCAGACCGGTGCGCAGCTGGACGGCCCGCTCGTTGACGTTGGCGAGGAAGCTGGCGTCCATCCGGTCCACGACGACATTCGCACCGGCGCAGACCACCGGGTTTCCGCCGAACGTGGAGCCGTGGCTGCTGGGTCCCATACCGGCAGCAACTTTCTCATTCATCAGGACAGCGCCAATCGGCAGACCGCCGCCCAGACCCTTGGCCAGCGTGACGACGTCGGGCTGGAGGTTGTAGTGCTCGCAGCACAGGAAGGTGCCGGTGCGGCCCACGCCGGTCTGCACCTCGTCCACGATGAGGACGAGGTCTTTTTCGTCGCAGAGGGCGCGGACAGCCTGCACATACTCGGGGTCCAGCGCCACAACACCGCCCTCGCCCTGTACCAGTTCCAGCATGACAGCGCAGGTGTGGCGGTCCACCATCTCGGTCAGGGCGTCGATGTCGCCGGCCTTGACGTACTGGAAGCCCTCGTTGAAGGGGCCGAAGTAGTTGTGGAACACGCCCTGTCCGGTGGCGGTCAGGGTAGCAATGGTACGGCCATGGAAGCTGTTGACCAGCGTGATGACGTTGTAGCGGTCGGCACCGTATTTGTCGAAGCTGTACTTGCGGGCGGCCTTGATGGCACCCTCATTGGCCTCTGCGCCCGAGTTGCCGAAGAACACCCGGCTCATGCCGGTGCGCTTGCAGAGCTTTTTGGCCAGCTTGCCGCAGGGGGCGGTATAGTAGAGGTTGGAAGTGTGCTGCAGCTTGTGTGCCTGCCCGGAGACGGCCTCGGCCCAGGTCATATCGCAGTAGCCCAGGCTGTTGACGCCGATGCCGCTGGTGAAGTCGAGGTACTTCTGCCCCTCGGGGCCTTCGGCATAGAGGCCGTGGCCCTTCTCGAGGACGATGGGGTTGCGTGCGTAGGTATGCAGGACATACTCGTTGTCCCTCTTGATGACTTTTTCGGAATCCATAATATCTACCTCCTGACGGTGGAGCCACATACTTTCCCTCTTTGCCAAAGGCTCCCCTACAAGGGGAGCTGGCGCGAAGCGCCTGAGAGGTTGTACGAAGGAGAGCCTAGCCGTGAATCGCAGCGAGGCTAAACCTCTCCGTCACGGCTGGCGGCGGTCATCGCTGCTGCCTATCGAGGGGAGGCCTTGGCATATCGGAAAGTGTTCTTATCCATTATTATAGGGCACTCCGGCGCATCGCGCAACCCTTATTCGTGATGGCTGCGGCGATAGAAGCGGGTACCGGAGCCACGGTCGGAGAACAGCTCCAGCAGGATGGAGTGCGGCACGCGGCCATCAATGATGACAGCCTCGTGAACGCCCTGATAGATCGCGTCGGCCATGCCGCCGATCTTGGGGATCATGCCGCCCGCGATGATGCCGGCGGACTTGTAGCCCTCGATCTCGGAGACCTCCACCTCGGGGATGAGGGTGGATTCATCTTCCTTATCCCGCAGCAGGCCCGCAATGTCAGTCATGGAGACGAGCTTTTCGGCCTTGAGCGCGATCGCGATCTGTGCGGCGGCGGTGTCAGCGTTGACGTTATAAGCCTGGCCCAGGTCGTCCATGCCCACCGTTGCAATAACGGGGATATAGCCGCTGTCCAGCAGGCTGGAGATCAGCGTCGGGTCCACGTGGACGATCTCGCCCACATGGCCCAGCTGAGGGTCAAGCTCGGTGCAGCGGAGCATCTGGCCGTCCATGCCGCAGAGGCCGACGCCGCGGCCCCGCAGCTTTGCCACGAGGTCCTTGTTCACCTTACCGGCCAGCACCTGCTGGACGATCTCCATGGCGGCGTCGTCGGTGACGCGCAGGCCGCCCGCAAAGTGGCTCTCGACGCCCACTTTTTTGAGCATCTCATTGATGGCAGGGCCGCCGCCGTGTACCAGGACCACCCGCACGCCCAGCAGGGTCAGGGTGACGAGGTCATTCATGACCGCGTTTTTCAGCGTCTCGTTGATCATGGCGTTGCCGCCGTATTTGATGACCATGGTCTTGCCGTGGTACTTCTGGATATAAGGGGTCGCCTCCGAGAAAAGGAGGGCCATTTCTTCGTTTTTCATCGCTGTTCTCCTTCTCAGGTGCGGTAGTCGCCGTTGATCTTCACATAGTCATAGGTCAGATCGCAGCCCCATGCCTTGGCACTGGCGTCACCGGTCCCCATATCCACCTTGACCAGAATATCGTGCTCGGCCAGGACCTTTGCGGCCTCGTCCTCGCTGTAGGGGTGGTAGGCGGCGTTCTCGCAGACGTAGACCTCACCGGCCTTGCTGGACAGCCAGACGCAGACCTTATCGATCGAGAAGTCACCGGGAGTGTAGCCGATGGCGCAGAGGATGCGGCCCCAGTTGGCGTCGCGGCCAAAGACAGCGGCCTTGAAGAGGTTGGAGCAGACCACGCTGCGGCTGACGGCGCGGGCCGTCTTGAGGTCGGGGGCGTGGGTGACTTCGCAGGTGATGAGGTGGGTCGCGCCCTCGCCGTCACCGGCGTGCTCAGCGCACATATGCTCGGCGATGGCGGTCAGTGCGGCCACAAAGGCGTCGTAGTCGGCGTTCTCCTCGGTGATCTCCGGGTTGCCCGCGAGGCCGGAGGCCATGATGATGAGGGTATCGTTGGTGGAAGTGTCCAGATCGACGCTCATCTGGTTGTAGGTCCCGGGGACGACGGTCTTGAGGGCCTTTTCCAGCAGGGCGGGGGAGACGGCGGCGTCGGTGGTGTAGAATGCCAGCATGGTGGCCATGTTGGGGGCGATCATGCCGCTGCCCTTGCCGATGGCGCCCACCGTGCAGGTCTTGCCGCCCAGCTCAAACTGGATGGCATATTCCTTCTTGTGGGTGTCGGTGGTCATGATGGCCGTCGCCGCGTCGGCGCTGCCCTGTGCGTCAGCCGCCAGCTTGGCGGCGGCGGCAGGGATGCCCCGGGCAAACGGGTCGATGACCATCGGCTGGCCGATAACGCCGGTAGAAGCGGGCAGGACATCCTTTGCGTCGATGTTCAGCGCCTTGCCCACCAGCTCACAGCATTCCTCCGCCAGTGCCACGCCGTTGGCGGCACAGGTGTTGGCGTTGCCGCTGTTGACCACGATGGCCTGTGCATAGCCGTCCGTCAGGTGGGCACGGTCTACCTTGATGGGTGCGCCGCAGACCTTGTTGGTGGTGTAAACACCGGCGGCGGCGCAGCGGACGTCGGCCTTGATGAGCGCCAGATCGTACTTTTCACTGTGATTTGCCCGGATGCCGCAATGGACACCGGCTGCTGCAAAACCCTTGGGCGCGCAGATGCCGCCCTCAACTTCTTTATACTGCATCTGAAAATCCCCCTATAGCACTACTATAGCATGCTTGCCCTCTCAGGCGCTTACGCGCCAGCTCCCCCAAAGGGGGAGCCAAAAGCCTCTCCCTTCGGGAGCAACAACGACGACCGCCGCCAGTGGCGGAAACAGGGAGTCGCTGTTGGGGCCGCGGCCAGCAAGACGCAAGTGCTTTTCAAAGCACGAAGCGGATGCTGGGTGCCGCAACCCGGGCGTGGCACGGCGAAAGCCGTGACGGAGAGGGCAAGCCCGTTTTTACTCTAATCCTTCCGTCTCGTTCATTCCCAGCATCAGATTCATGCACTGGATGGCTGCGCCGGAAGAGCCTTTGCCCAGATTGTCGAACAGGGACACCAGCATCATCTGGTCGCCCGCTGCGTTGACGGTCATGTACAGCTCCATCCTGTCGCTGCCGGACAGGGCGTTGGAGTACAGACCATTCTCGGGAAGCGGCTCGTTGAGGGCGTGGACGGAAACGGTCGCGCCCTCCTTGTAATAGTCTGCAATGCCTGCGGCCGCCGCCTCGGCGCTGGTGCCAGCCAGCTTGAGGTCCAGCGGAACGAGGACCTGCATTCCGCTGTAATAATCGCACACCACCGGCACAAAGGCAGGGGTGTGGGCGAGGCCGCTGATCTTCTGCATCTCAGGCAGATGCTTATGAGCGAGGCCCAGGCCGTAGCTCTTGGGCGCATCCAGCTTGCTGTGAGCCGGACGGTCGGCGCTCTCGTACTCGGCGATCATCTTCTTGCCGCCGCCGGAGTAGCCCGAAATGCCGGTGCAGCTGAACGGATAGTCCGCCGGGGCCAGCCCCAGCTCCACCAGAGGCCGCGCGATGCTGATAAAGCCGCTGGCATAGCAGCCGGGGACCGCCACACGATACGAATTTTTGATCTTCTCTTTCTGGCCCTTCAGCTCCGGGAAGCCGTAGTCCCAGGCCGCGTCGGTGCGGAAGGCCGTGGAGGTATCCAGCACCTTGACGTCCGGGCGGAGCAGAGGCATGACCTCTTTGGAGGCCGCATCGGGCAGGCAGAGGAAGGCAAGGTCGGCGGAGTTGATGACCTTTGCCCGCTCATTCACATCCTTGCGGCCCTCAGCCGGGATGCTCAGCAGCTCGATGTCAGGCCGGGCGGCCAGACGGTCGGCAATGCGCAGACCGGTGGTGCCGGAAGAACCGTCGATAAAGACTTTTATGCTCATGCGTTTGCCGCCTCCCATGCGCCGAGCTGGGCGCCTGCCAGCTCGATCTGCTTCTTGACGCTGGCCTCGCTGGGACCGCCGTAGCTGGTGCGGCCCTCGCAGCACTTGATGAGGTCGATGGCGTCGTAGATGTCGTTTTCGAACAGAGCGCTGTAGCCCTTGAACTCCTCGAGGGTCAGCTCTTCGAGGGTCTTATCCTTGCTGATGCAGTCGGAGACCATGCAGCCGGTGAGCTTGTAGGCGTCGCGGAAGGGCATTCCCTTTTTGGTCAGATAGTCGGCGCAGTCGGTGGCGTTGATGAAGCCTTTGGCAGCGGCCCGGCGCATATTGGCGGGCAGGGTCTTCATGGTGTCCAGCATCGGGGTCACGGTCTTGAGGCAGAGCTCCAGCGTATCGACGGCGTCGAAGATGGCCTCTTTGTCCTCCTGCATATCCTTGTTGTAGGCGAGAGGGATGCCCTTCATCATGACCAGCAGGGTGTTCAGATCGCCGTAGACGCGGCCCGTCTTGCCGCGGATGAGCTCGGTGACGTCGGGGTTCTTCTTCTGGGGCATGATGGACGAGCCGGTGGTGAAGGCGTCGTCCAGCTCGATGAACTTGAACTCCCAGCTGCACCAGAGGATGATCTCTTCGGACAGGCGGGACAGATGCATCATGCAGATGGAGATGGCGTTTGCCAGCTCGATGCAGAAGTCACGGTCGGACACGCCGTCAAGGCTGTTGGGGCAGGGTGCCGCAAAGCCCAGCTTCTCGGCGGTGAACTGACGGTCCAGCGGGTAGGTCGTACCGGCCAGAGCGCCGGAGCCCAGCGGACACTGGGCGTCCATCCGGGCGGTGGCGTCCTCGAAGCGCTGCAGATCGCGCAGCAGCATCCATGCATAGGCCATCAGGGCGTGGCCGAAGGTGATGGGCTGGGCGCGCTGCAGGTGGGTGTAGCCGGGCATGACGGCGGTGGTGTTCTCGGCGGCCTTCCTGCAGATGACCTTGACCAGCTCCACGATGTAAGCCTGCAGGGTGTGGCTGTAGTCCCGCAGAGTCAGGCGGATGTCCAGCGCCACCTGGTCGTTCCGGCTGCGGCCGGTGTGCAGGCGCTTGCCGGCGTCGCCGATGCGGGCGGTGAGGGTCTGCTCCACGAAGGTATGGACGTCCTCGGCGTTGGGGTCGATGGTGAGAGCGCCGGAGGCCAGGTCATCCGCGATGGAGGCCAGACCGCTCAGAATATCTTCGCAGTCCTTCTCGGAGATGATGCCCTGCTTTGCCAGCATGGCGGCGTGGACGCCGCTGCCGCGCATATCCTGCGCGATCATCCGCTGGTCGAAGCGGATGGAAGAGTTGAAGTCGTTGACGCGGGAATCGACCGCCTTGGAGAAACGGCCCTTCCAAAGTTGTTCTGCCATTGTTAAATCCCTTTATCTGAAAAAGTGTCTGAATTTCGAGTGCAAGGCCCAGCATTTTATGCATCGTCGAGCCTTTTTGTCCAGCTCAGACCTCACCGGTACGCCAGTGGCTCCCACTCTGGGGGCAGCCGAACCGACCGCCGCCAGTGGCGGATCGAGGGAGGTGAGACTGGGGCAGCGGCCAGCAGGATGCGAGCGGCAGCGAAGCAGACGCTGGGAGCCGCAACCCGGAGCTGGCGAGCGAAGCGAGACTGAGAGGGCTAGAAACGGCAAAGCCGCCGCAGGGGAAAAAGCTCCCGCGGCGGTGCCGCCAGCAATGATGCCGGTAATTTGAGCCTTCAGCGTGAAAGTGTAAAAAACACACCAAAGGGGATGGTAAGCAGGTTATTCCTTGACCTCGGGCCAGCTCTTGGACAGCTTTGCGCGCTCCTTGATGGACAGGCCGAAGAGGTTGATGAAGCCGGCAGCATCGGACTGGTCATAGTCCTTATCCACGCCGAAGGAAGCGGTCTGCTCATCGTACAGGGTATACGGAGAGGTGACGCCGGCGTTGATCATGTTGCCCTTGTAGAGCTTCAGCTTGACGTCGCCGGTGACGGTCTTCTCGAGGCTATCGGCGAAGGCATCCAGCGCCTCGCGCAGCGGGGTGAACCACTGGCCGTTGTAAACGATGTCGGCGTACTTCTGAGCCAGCTGAGCCTTGAAGTGTGCGCTCTCCTTGTCCAGAGTGATGGTCTCCAGAACATTGATGGCCTTGTACAGAATAGCACCGCCGGGAGTCTCATAGACGCCGCGGCTCTTCATGCCCACCAGACGGTTCTCGACGATGTCCAGCAGGCCGATGCCGTTCTCGCCGCCGACCTTGTTCAGGTACTCGACCAGCTCGACAGCGCCCATCTCCTTGCCGTCAACGGCAGTGGGGATGCCCTTCTCGAAGTGGAGGGTGATGTAGGTCGGGGTGTCGGGTGCCTGCTCGGGGGAAACGCCCAGCTCGAGGAAGCCGGGCTTATTGTACTGCGGCTCGTTGGCGGGGTTCTCGAGGTCGAGACCCTCGTGGCTCAGGTGCCACAGGTTCTTATCCTTGGAGTAGTTGGTCTCACGGTTGATCTTCAGGGGGATGTTGTGTGCCTCGGCGTAGTCGATCTCCTCGTCACGGCTCTCGATGTCCCACTCACGCCAGGGAGCGATGATGGCCATATCGGGGCAGAGAGCCTTCAGGGTCAGCTCGAAACGCACCTGGTCGTTGCCCTTGCCGGTGCAGCCGTGGCAGATGGCGTCTGCGCCTTCCTTGATGGCGATGTCAGCCAGAGCCTTTGCGATGCAGGGACGTGCGAAGCTGGTGCCCAGCAGGTAGTCCTCATACTTTGCGCCGAACTTCAGGGTGGGGAAGATGTAGTTCTCGACGAAGTCCTTCTTCAGGTCGAGGACGTACAGCTTGGAAGCGCCGGTAGCCTTGGCCTTCTCTTCCAGACCGTCCAGCTCAGTACCCTGACCCACGTCGCCAGAGACAGCGATGACTTCGCAGTTGTTGTAATTCTCCTTCAGCCAGGGAATGATGATGGAGGTATCCAGACCGCCAGAGTAAGCCAGGACAACTTTCTTAATATCTTCCTTTTTCATGATGATCGCTCCTTTGTTTATTACACTTTTTATACTTTCGTTTGCCGCCCGGGCATCCCTTCCGGGGCGCTCGACGTCTTGTCTTTCTGAGTACGCTTTTATTATACGCCAAGCGGTTTTTCCGTCAATGCAGAAAACCGCCAAACCTTGTGCAGATTTGGCGGTCCTTTTCTGTTATTTTGTATGTTTATGCATTATTTTCTAAATATATACAAATTTTATGCATTCTTAGTTTGTATATGCATGGCTGTATACAGTCCGGTTCATCCATTCTGTCCGCCGTCGGCACGGGGTTGACGGCCCAGTTCCGGCAGGGCGCGGCGTTCGTGTTTTTTATTCATTCTTTTTCAGCCGTCCACCCGGCGCAGAGGGCCTCTTTCTGGGCCTTCGTCAGCTTTTTGAGGGCGATCTCCCGCCGGAGGGCGGCGGACTTGTCCGCACACGCTTCCAGGTAGGCAAAGCCCAGCGCGGTATGGGTGCGGGTATACCTTGCGCCCTTGCCGCTCTGGTGGGCCTTGAGGCGGGCTTCCGGGTCGTTGGTCCAGCCGGTATAGAGCTGGCCGCCCGCGCAGCGCACCATGTAGACGTAAGCCGTCTTTTCCGGCTTCTCAGATGCGGCCATTGTTCTTCAGCACCTGACGGCAGGCGGCGAGGGCCGTCTCCTTGTCCTTGGCCGTGATGAGGAAGCGGCTGGCGTGGCAGAAGCTGATGCCCTCGATGCCGCTCTTCTGCTCGATGACCTCCTGCGGCTGGCCGGCCCAGCTCTGGGGGAAGGGGAGCTTGGGCTTTTTGGTCTTGTGGTCGGTGACGCACTGGGCGCTCCAGCCGCCCCGCTGGCTGGGGTAGATGACGAAAAGGGCGTCAGTCTTGTACAGCCCGTTCTTCCAGGGCAGATAGCAGGGCAGCACCACGATGCCGTCGCGGGAGTTTTTGTATGCCTGCTGGACCTTCTCATCGGCGCGGTTGACGGCGTTGGCGCTCTCGAGCTGGTTCTCCAGGATCTGCTTTGCCACAGCCACGGCCTTGAAGAAGCAGGCGTCCTGGTCCTCTTTCGAGTCCCACACGGGGTTGAAGAAGCCGATGGCGTCGCAGAGGCTGTTCTGCTCGCCGGTATTGTCGTTCAGATCGAGGGGCTGGATGAAGTTCTCATCAATGAGCCGGGCCTGACGCTCGCCCACAAGGCCGGGGCCGAGCACCCGCCACAGCAGGCCGAAGGCCGCGTAAGGGATGCCGTTGGGGCGGGTCTCGCGGGGCTCCTGATGGTGGTCGAACATCCCAAAGCCGATGTCGTACACGATGCCGTCGAAGTCATCCGGCACCACGAAGCCGCGGGTTATTTTAATATCCGGGCGGAGGATCTGGAGCAGGGCAGTGGCGAACACGTCGTCGGCGTGGAACTTGCCTGCGTGGGTAAAGCCGTTTGCGGGTATTTTCATAGGGGGTTCTCCTCATCTCTCATGCATTCTGTTGCACACAGTATAGCACATTCCCGGGCGGCGGACAACAAAAAGGAGCCGCCGCATGACGCAGCAGCTCCCATATTCTACAGAAAAATTTCTCAGTGGTTGGCCTGTGCCGCTTCAAACTCTGCCTGCGTCAGGATCTGATAATCCGCAGGGATGTTGAAGAGATTCTGGTCCACAGTGGTGCTCGTGACGCGGTACTCCACGATGGTGCGGCCCTCGGCAGCATCGGTAACGACATACTTGAGGTCATCGCCGACCAGGCAGTAGGAAACGGTGGCCGTCTGGCCGTTGGCATCGGTGACCGTGTAGGACAGGGCCTCGCAGTCCTGACCGTTCACATTCACGGTGGTCACGGTGCAGGGGATCTCCTGTGCTTCGCCTTTGTCAGCGGAGACTGCCTCGATTGCGCTCACAGTGGGGACTTCGCCCTTGACGGCCATCCTGGATGCATCGTCCACCAGATAGCCCTGACCGTCTTTCAGGATATAGACCAGACTGCCGGCGTCGCCCATATCCATCTTGATGTAAGCGTTGCCGTTGCTGCGGGCTGCGATCATGGTCTGGGTGGTGCCATCGGGGGCAGTGGTGACGATCTCCTGATACAGCTCTGCGCCGGTGCGCTGTGCGAGCGCGTTGTTGACGCGGGTCTCAACGGAGTCGCCGGGAGCAGCCATGCACACCGGCATCAGCACGGCGGCCATCACTGCAGCCACCAGCAGAGAAATAAGTTTCTGATACAGCTTCATAGAAAATTCTCCTGTCTTTCAGCTCATTTTGCAAAGGCGTTTTTCCTCTTTTGCATTTGCATTATCTTACAACTTTTTCCGGGGCACTGTCAATCATCACATTTGCCCTCATGTCAAAAAACAGCCGCAGAGGCGTTTCTTTCTCTCTGCGGCTGCGGTTTGTAAAGTTTTTGTGGAAATCACTTCCGGCCCTTGCGGCTGGTCTTGGTGACGGCGCGGGTGGGGATCTTGGTCACGGCTGTGGTGGGCCTGACCGCCGGGCTGAGGTCAGGCTTCGGGGTCAGGGCCTTGGTGGTGGGCTCGCCCAGAGCCAGCACCTGGGAAAGCGCGGCCTGTGCGGCGGCGGCATCGCCGTCGGTGACGGCCAGAACATCGGAGTAGAACTGCTCCATCTCCTCGCGGGTGGAGAAGGTGGCGACGTACATCTGGTTGCCCATCGCGCCGGAGAGGGCGTCGGGGATGCGGTCCACCATCTTGATGTTCTTCTGGTACTTCTGCATGATCTGCTCATGGCTGTACACGAAGTTCTTGCCGTCGCGGCGGCCGGCGAAGGGGCAGTAGTAGTGCTCGCCCACGGGCATATCGGTGCCGCCGAAGGCGATCATGTCGGCCCAGATCTTATAGACGTTGGTGGAGCGGGCGAAGTTTATCATATCGGGGGTGAAGCCGCCGCAGGGGCGCATATTGACTTCGAGGGCCACGATCTGGCCCTTCTCGCCCATGCTGGCCTGGTTCTCGGTCATCCGGAAGAACTCGAAGTGGACGAAGCGGCTCTTGACGCCGAAGCTCTTGACGACGGCACGGCCTGCGGCGCGGGTGTCCTCGGGCAGGTCCTTGATGATGTAGTAGATGGAGTTGTCGTTGTCGTTCACGATGTCCATGATGGACACGGGACTGACATTGCCGGCCTCAAAGATGGGGTTGCCGGAGGCGTCGATGATGGCGTCGTAGCTGTTGACCTCGGCGCGGACGAACTCCTCCATGATGTAGGAGACGTCCGGGTGATTCTCGGCCTTGCAGGCGAGGAAGGTCTTCAGCTCTTCGTCATTGGACAGCTTGTGGGTGTCGGAAGCGCCCACGCCGTTGTCAGGCTTGACCACCACAGGGTATCCCACCTGCCTGATGAAAGCCTTGCAGCCGTTGAGATCGTCCACCATGTGGTAGCGGGCGGTGGCGATGCCGGCCTTCCGGTAGTACTCCTTCATCTTGCTCTTGTACTTGATGCGGGGCATATCCTCGGTCTGGAAGCCGGAGGTGATGTGGAAGTCGGTGCGCAGGGCGGCGTCCCGCTCCAGCCAGTATTCGTTGTTGGACTCCAGCCAGTCGATGCGGCCGTACTTGAAGATGAAGAAGGCCACAGCGCGGTAGACTTCGTCGTAATTCTCGAGGCTGCCGACCTTGTAGTACTCGTTCAGGCTGTCCTTCAGCTCCGGCTTCAGCTCATCGTAGGGCTGGTCGCCGATGCCCAGCACGTTCATGCCGTTGTTCTTCAGCTCCCGGCAGAACTGCCAGTAGTTCGTCGGGAAGTTCGGGGAGATAAAAATAAAATTCTGCATCATTTCGCGTCTTCTTTCCTTGAATATCCTCTATAACCCTCTCAGTCACCTTCGGTGACAGCTCCCCCAGAGGGGGAGCCACTGGCGTGCCGGTCAGGCTCGCCTAAAACGAGAAAGGCCCTTTATTTCCGAAACGGCAGCGCCTTGCTGTCACGGGCAGCAGCAGCCAGACAAAGCGCATTGTGTAGATGCACCTGCCCTCGTAAGCAAGGCCCGCTCTTTTGGGTCATATTATACTTTCAGCGTTCAGCTCATCTCTGCCCGACCTGCCAATGGCTCTCCCTATGGGAGCAACAATGATGACCGCCGCCAGCGGCGGAAACAGGGAATCATTGTTGGGGCCGCGGCCAGCAGGATGCAAGACCCGTTCAAGGGTCGAAGCAGGCGCTGGGAGCCGCAACCCGACCTTGGCGCGCCAGCGCCTGAGAGGGCTTTCACCCCAAAATATACGGCATGTAATAAACCGCCTGCTTATACCACCAATCCCAGTCGTGCCTGACGTCGCGGCCCCACAGGTCCACCCAGACAGGGATGTTCTTTGCCTCAAAGATGCGCTTGAGCATCCAGGTGGTGTCGGGCTGCTCCCATGCGCCCTGACCGCAGCAGATGACAGCCTTCTGGTTCCGGTACAGCTCCATATAGGGGTGATCCTCCGGGAAGTTGCGCATATAGTCCACGGGAGAGTTCATATACACCAGCTCATCCATGTAGTCGCCGAAGCCGTAGTGGGCGGTGTAGATGCCGCTGAGGGCCAGACAGCCGCAGAAGATGTCGGGCCGGCGGAGGTAAAGGTTGACCGCATGGGTCGCGCCGAGGCTGCAGCCGAAGGCGATGACGCCGGGCAGGTCATCCCAGCCGTTGCGCTCCTTGGACAGATAGCGCAGCTTGGGGACAGCCTCATCCACGATATAATGCAGCCACTGCTCATACCGGCGGATGCGCCAGTAAGGGTCGCCATTGGTGTCCGACCAGGTCTCCTTGTCCAGCGTGTCGATGGACATGACCATGAGCTGGCCCGACTCGATCCAGGGTGCAAGGGTGTCGGCCATGTGGAAGTCCTCGAAGTCGAAGAAGCGGCCGTCCTGACAGGGGATGTACAGCATGGGCCGTCCCCCGTGTCCGTAGACTTTGCACTCCATCTCCCGGCCCAGCGCCGGGCTGTATTCCTTGAAATACTGCATCTCCATATGCTTTCCTCCTCAGCTTGGTTCAATCAAGCTCGTACATCAGGGTGTGGAACACAAAGGGCAGCTGCTTTTCCCAGCTGGCTTCGCTGTGGCTGCCGCCCGGCACGACGCGGGCCGTCAGGTTGATGCCCCGGGCAAAGATCCTGCTGCACATCTCGCCGAAGCCCTTCCGCATCCCGTCGTGGTTGCCCATCTCCTTGGAGCCGTAATCCATGTAGAGCACGGTACCCGGGGCCAGCTTGCAGCGGCCCACCAGCGCCGTCAGCGCCTCCGGAGCCACCCACAGCGAGGGCGAGAGCGCCGCCGCACGGCCAAACACATCGCTGTACTCCAAAAGAGCGTACAGGCTCATGAGGCCGCCCATGGAGCTGCCGCCGATGAAGGTATGAGCCCGGTCGGGCTGGGTGCGGTAGTTGGCGTCGATGCAGGGCTTGAACTCGTGGACGAACCAGTTCAGGGTGTCCCTGCCTTTGCCGTCGAAGTGGCCGTACTGCTTATCGTCGAAGCGGTAGGGCGAATACTCCACCAGACGCTCATTGTTGGCACCGGCGTTGCACTCCACCGCCGCCACGATGAGGGGCGTATCGGTGTAGTCCAGATAATCGGCCACGCCCCAACTCTTGCCGTAGGTGGCGTCCTCGTCGAAAAACACGTTCTGCCCGTCGAACATATACAGCACCGGATACCGCCGGTCCGGGTCAGCCTCGTACATGGTGGGCAGATAGACATAGGCCCGGCGCTCTTCTTCGCCGCCCACAGCGGGGTAGCGGATGCTCCACTTCTTTATCATCTTCTCATTCCCTCTCGTTTTTCAGGTGTACTTTAAGTGTATCACCCGCGGCAGAGAATTGCAATCCGCACCGGATACAGCAAACGCCGCCGGGCGTACAGCCGGGCGGCGTTCATAAGCCTTTCGGCTCTTAGTACTTCTTCTCCACAGGGACGATCCAGCCCTTGGTATCGGGGATCTTGCCCCACTGCATCCCGGTCATGGTGTCATAGAGCTTCTGGGTGACAGGGCCGATGCTGCCGTCGCCGATGTAGGCGTGCTCACCCTTCCAGACCAGCTCCTTGACGGGGGAGACGACAGCGGCGGTGCCGGTGCCGAAGACCTCTTCCAGCTTGCCGTCGCGGGCCGCCTGCATGATGTCGGCGATGGCCAGCTTGCCCTCGACGACCTCATAGCCCCAGTCCTTCAGCAGCTCGATGCAGCTGCGACGGGTGACGCCGGGCAGGACGGTGCCGACGGTGGCGGCGGTGTAGACCTTGCCGTCGATCTTGAACATGATGTTCATGCTGCCGACTTCCTCGACGTACTTCTTCTCGACGCCGTCCAGCCACAGCACCTGAGCGTAGCCCTGCTCCTCAGCCAGCTCGCCGGCCTTGATGGAAGCAGCGTAATTGCCGCCGCACTTGGTAAAGCCGGTCAGACCGGGAGCGGCACGGATGTACTCGTCTTCGACGTAGATGCGCACGGGGTTGATGCCCTCGGCGTAGTAAGCGCCCGACGGAGCGCAGATGATGCAGAAGATGTAGTGCTTGGAAGCGTGGACGCCCAGACCCACATCGTTTGCGAACACGAAGGGACGGATGTACAGGGAAGCGCCGTCAGAGTGAGGCACCCAGTCACGGTCCACATCCACCAGAGCCTCGACGGCCTGGATGTAATCCTCAACCGGGATCCTGGGGATGCACAGACGGTCAGCAGAGTCCTGCATACGCTTTGCGTTGCACTCGGGGCGGAACAGCTGGATGGTGTCATCCGCCGTGCGGTAAGCCTTCATGCCCTCGAAGATCTCCTGTGCATAGTGGAACACGACCGTAGCGGGGTCCAGCTGGAAGGGTGCGTAGGGGACGATGCGGGCGTCATGCCAGCCCTCGCCCTCGGTGTAGTCCATAACGAACATATGGTCGGTGAACTTCTTGCCAAAGCCCAGCTTAGACTCGTCCTGCGGCTTTTCCTTCGGGCAGGTAGTACGAGTGATCTTGATGTCCAACATGATAAATTTCCCTCTTTTCTGGTCTCACACAGCGCCGCGCGGGCTGCACGCCCTGCGCCAAATATGCCGAATGTTGTTTTCTATTATAATGCCGTGAAACGGATTTGCAAGCAACCGAAAAATGTTTCATCTTTGGGGCAGTCAAGTTGCCACAAATTATGACCTTATCGGTGTTCAAAAGCGGAAAAACATGATACAATAGAGTATATATGTGTATTTTTCGCCGAAAGGAGCTTGCGTTATGATACAGGGTGTTATTTTTGATATGGACGGGCTGATGTTCGACAGCGAGCGCATCTGGAGCATCTGCTGGGAGCCGGCACTGGCAAAATTCGGCCTGCCCTGCAAGGACGGCCTCTCGCAGGCTGCCCGCGGCACCACCAAGGCCGGCAGCTGCGATGTGCTGCGGCGCTTCTACGGCGAGGACTGCCCCGCCATGGGCATCGTGGAGGAGCTGTACCGGCTGGCCTATGAAGCCTTCAACAAGCCTGTCCCCAAAATGCCCGGCCTCGACGAGCTTCTGGCCTGGCTGGACGAACATCACATCCCCATGGCGGTGGCGTCTTCCAGCCCCATGACCGTCATCGAGGGACATCTGGAACACTGGGGCCTCGGCCATTACTTCAAGGCCGTCATCTCGGGCGAGCAGCTGACCCGCTCCAAGCCCGCGCCGGACATCTTCCTGCTGGCGGCGCAGAAGCTCGGCACCGAGCCTGCAAAGACGATGGTGCTCGAGGACAGCTACAACGGCGTCCGGGCCGGCGCGGCAGGGGGCTTTGTCACCGTGATGGTCCCCGACCTCTCGCCCGCCACCGACGAGATGCGCAGGCTCTATGCCTGCGAGTGTGCTTCGCTCCACGAGGTGCGCAGAAAGCTCGAAGGCGGAGAACTATGAGCCGCGGCAGACCCGCACCACTTGTGAAATTTCAACATATCATCTGACAAGTATCAATAAACCCCGTCATAACCCGGCTTGCTCTCTCAGCCGTTCCCAAACTCGAAGCGCTCTCTGAAATACATTATAATAGTAAGGAAACGACTGATTTCCTGCGCTATGAATGGAGTTTCCATCATGAAGAATGATTCTTCCCGGTTCGGGCATATCATCCAGCTTTTCACCATCCTTCTCACAGCCATCCTGATCAGCCTGTTTTTCGCTGTCCTCGTGCTGGTGGGCAAGATACAGGGTACGGCCCGGGTCGTCAACTACGCCGGCCTCGTGCGCGGCAAGACCCAGCTCATCGTCAAGCTCGAAATTTCCGGCACGCCGGAAGATGCTCTCCTCGGCGATATGGCCTCCTACATCGAAGGCCTCCGCTTCGGCAGCAGCGAGCTGGACCTTGTGCGGCTGGACGACGCGGATTTTCAGGCCAAGATGACCGCTCTTTCCAGCGAATTCGACGACCTGAGAAACGAGCTCATCCTTGTCCGTCAGCGCGGCTACGCCGAGACAGCCATCATCGCCAAGAGCGAGCATTTCTTCCAGACCTGCGACGAGGCCACCCACCTGGCCGAGGTCTACTCCCAGAAGCGGGCCACGGCCCTCGACTTTCTGGAAAAAGTCATCCTCGCGGACATCGTGGGGCTGCTTTTTTTGTTCGGTTATCAGATCTTCAAGGCACTGCGGTACGCGGCCATGAACCGCATTCTGCAGTGCAAAGTCTACCTCGATGAGGCCACCGGCCTGCCCAACAAGAACAAGTGCGAAGAGCTCCTGGACGCGCCCGACCCGCCGGACGGGAACACGGCGCTCTGCGTCTTTGACCTCAACAACCTGCGCACCATCAACAATACCCTCGGCCACGACAAGGGCGACGAGTACATCCGCTCCTTTGCCGAACAGCTGCGTCTGGCCGTGCCGTCCCAGCACTTCGTGGGCCGCGACGGCGGCGACGAGTTCATCGCTATCCTCTACGGCGTGGACTGGGACGGCGCACAGGATGTGCTGCGCAGCATCCGGGCGCAGGCGGCAGAGTATTCCCGCCAGCACCCCGAGATGCCCCTGAGCTATGCGGCAGGCTGCGCCATCGCCAGCGACTTCGAGGGCAGCACCCTGCGGGAGCTGTTCCGCCACGCCGACAAGAATATGTATGTGGACAAAAACCGTGCAAATCGCGAGGAGGCCGAGGCCCGGAAGCTGCAGAACCAGCAGCTTCTGCATTGGGTCAACGCCCATGGGTATCAGTTCTCGAACTGCCTCTACTGCGACGCCCTGCTGGACCAGTACCGCGTCCTGCGCACCTCGTCGGGCTTCTTCCTTGCTGACAACGGCAGCTATTCGGGTGCAGTGGAGCAGATCGTGGACGAGTACGCCGCCTCCGCCACCCGCAAGACGATGCGGGAAGCGTTGCAGCTGAGCACGCTGTCTGCCGCCCTCAGTGCCGAGCACCCCAAGCAGGAGCTTGAGCTGGATTTTGAGACCGACGGCGTGACCCGGCGCGGGCGGCTGACTCTCCTGTTCTGCGACGCCGACCTCCATGGGCGGCTGCACCACTTCCTCGTGGGCTTCGAGTATTTCCGGGACAAGAGCACCGCCTTCGACGAGCGCCAGCCCCTGACCCAGTATTACGAGCAGATGAAGCACTCCCTGCTGGAAAACGACAACTATGTGGAGGCCCTCATCGACGCAAACGACGCCCTGTTCACTGTGGACCTGACCCACGGCCAGCTCGAGCAGATCTTCTACCGGACTACCGCGCTGCGGCAGTTCGATCTGCAGATGACGCTGCCCTGCTCCTACGACGACTACTGCGCCCAGCGCCGTCACTTCGTCACTCCTGAGACGCTGGAAAACTACCGCATCGTGGACACGGCGTCAAAACTGCTGGAGCGCTTCCACTCGGGCTTCAAGTACGTGACGGTGGAGTACCGGGAGCAGACCTCCTGCGGCGAGCCGATCTGGCTCCAGAAGACCGTCCTCATGGCGCAGGATACCGTCTTTGATGCGGCCTCCGGGCGGGAGATGCCGGTCATCCACGGTATCATCCTCTTCCGGGATACCTCCATCTTCCATGCACAGGAGCAGGCCGAGAATCAGCGCCTGCAGGAAGCTTTTGAAGAAGCCGACTCGGCCAGCAGGGCCAAGACCGCCTTCATGAACCGGATGAGCCACGACATCCGCACCCCCATCAACGGCATTCTCGGTATGCTGGACATCCTCCGCTCCAACCGGGACGATGCCCGGAAGGTGGACAGCTGCCTTGATAAAATAGACCTCTCCGCCCACCATCTTCTGGCATTGGTCAACGACGTGCTGGACATGAGCAAACTGGAGGCCGGGCAGATGGTGATGGAGCAGGAGCCCTTTGACATCGAGGTGCTGATGCACGGCGTCTCGTCGCTGGTGGAGGCACAGATAGAAAAGGACGGCCTGACCCACCGCCGCCACCGGGAGAACATCCAGCACACCGCCCTCGTGGGCAGCTCCCTCAAGCTGCGGCAGATCATGGTGAACCTGTTCAGCAACGCCATCAAGTACAATAAGCCCGGCGGGGCCATCGACACCTACGCCAGGGAGCTCTCCTGCGACGGCACCACCGTGTGGTACGAGTTCCGCATCACGGACACCGGCATCGGCATGAGCCGGGATTTCGTGGAGAACCAGCTGTTCAAGCCCTTTACCCAAGAGTCCGCCGACGCCCGCACCCAGTACAGGGGTACCGGCCTCGGGATGTCCATCGTCAAGGAGCTGGTCAGCCAGATGGGCGGCAGCATCTCTGCCGAGAGCCAGCTGGGGGAGGGGACTGCCTTCACCGTCCAGCTGCCCTTCCTGCTGGACAAGAACGCCGCCGCAAAGCCTCAGCCCAAGCCCACTGACAACGGGCGGCTGGACGGGATGCACATCCTGCTGGTGGAGGATAACGACATCAACATGGAGGTGGCCGAGTTCCAGCTCACCAGTCAGGGCGCAGCGGTGGACAAGGCATGGAACGGCCGGGAGGCCGTGGAGCGCTTTGCCGCCAGTGCGCCGGGCGGGTATCAGGCCATCCTCATGGATGTGATGATGCCGGTGATGGACGGCTTCGAGGCGTCCCGGGCCATCCGTGCCCTCGACCGGCCCGACGCCGCCACCGTTCCCATCCTCGCCATGACGGCACAGGCCTCCGACGAGTGCGCCCAGTCCTGCCATCAGGTCGGTATGAATGGCCGTCTCGTCAAGCCTCTGGACGCCAAAAAGCTGGCAAAGAGCATCCGGGAGGCTGTACAAAATCAGCAGTAAAGGAGACGTTCTCATTAACGGCAAACAATGCCCACCCACTGTGGTTTTTCCACAGATGGGTGGGCATTCCGCGTTTTCAGACCGGCTGGAACCCTTTTTCGATGATCTCGCTGGAGTTGACGATGGCCGCATCCATCAGCCGGGTGATGATGCAGTCTGCGGCAGGCTGTTCAGCCGCCCACCATGATATCAATGATCTCGTTGTTGGTCTCCTTCATGCCCTGCCTGCCAAGACGGCCCACATTCTTGAGGGAGTTTTCTACGCCCTTGGCCACAATGCCGTCACCGGCGCGGAACTGATTACCGCGGATGTACATATTGTAGCCCAGCAGACCGGCCTCCACCGCAGTTGCGATCTTTGCCGCGCAGGAGGCCTTGGCGCCATCGCAGATGACGCCGGAAACCACTGCCAGTGCATTGACGACCGTATGGATGACGGCATCATAGTCACCGCCGCAGAGATAGGCGATACCGGCACCCGCACCAGCGCCCGCGCTGATAGCGCCGCAGTAGGCAGACAGACGGCCAATGGGGGTCTTTTCGTGGATGGTGGTCAGGTTGGAGAGGGTCAGCGCCCGCAGAAGCTTTCCGTCGCTCACGCCCAGCTCCTGTGCATAGACAATGACCGGTACAGAGGTGGTAATGCCCTGATTGCCGCTGCCGGAGTTGATGACCACCGGCTGCTCACAGCCGTTCATGCGGGCATCGGAACCGGCTGCGGCGTATGCCTTGGCACGGACTCTTACATCATTGCCCTCCATATCCAGCAGCACACTGCCGATGTTGGCACCGTAGCTGCCCCGCAGACCCTCCTCGGCAATGGCCATGTTGCACCGGATCTGCGGTTCCAGAATGGAACGGACATCCTCCACGTCCACCGTGTTGGCAAAGTCCCAGATATGCTCCATATCCAGCAGGCTGCGGTCGGTCAGGGTCTCCTCGTTATCTCCGTGTACCGGAATGTCCACCAATACCTCGCCGTCCTTTTCCACATGGACGATGTTAGTGTGGAACACCGCAATGCGCACCTGTGCGGAATGCTCACCCTTCCAGACCGTGAGGATGATATCAAAGGTGACACCATTCTCAACGTGCCGCACCTTGATATCCGTCTGGTCAAGGTACGCGCGGATGGCTTTGGTCTGCTCCGGGGTCACATCGGCAATGACCTCCAGCTTCTTTTCCTGCTTGCCGGCTACGATACCTGCAGCAGCGGCGGCTTCCAGACCCTTCATGTTATCCGTGTTGGGCACGATGACCGACTTGACGTTTTTGATCATGCTGCCGCTGGCTTCCACCAGCACTTTGTCCGGCAGCTCGCCCAACGTATTGCGGGCAGCAGCGGCGGCATAGGCCACGGCGATAGGCTCGGTACAGCCCATAGCCGGGATCAGCTCCTCCCGCAGGATATCAATATAAGCCTGGTATCTCTTATCCGTCTTTTCCATTCTAAAAACCTCGGTTTTCTTTTTTACAGCGTACTTACAGGTAGAACACTGCGCACAGGGCGGTGGTGACGACACCGAAGATGATCAGCATGGGGAAGCCGCACTTGAGGTAGTCCTTCACAGAGTAGCCGCCTGCTTCCCAGACCAGCAGGTTGGGTGCAGTGCCGAAGGGGGTAACAAAGGCACCGGAGGCGCACACAGACACGGACATGGCACCGGCCAGCGGGTTGATGCCTGCGGCCTGGCACAGCATGATGGCGATGGGCAGCACCAGAACGGTGGCAGAGGAGTTCATCAGGAACTGGGTGGTCAGCAGCATCAGGAAGGTGATGGCGCCCAGCAGAACGATGGGAGGCAGGTTGCTCAGCACGGGGCTGATAGCGTTGACCAGGTACTCAGCAGCGCCGCTGCTGACCAGAGCCTTGCTCAGGGGGAAGATACCGCCGACGATGAAGATGGTGGAGGTGGGGAAGGCCTTGATGGCCTCCTCCAGGCTGATGCAGCCGGTGACGACGACGAGGATCGCGCCGATGACGCCTGCAATGTGCATGGGGACGATGCTGGTAGCCATGGCAACCAGAACGCCGATGAAGATCAAAGCGACCAGAACCATCTTTTTGGTGTCGTACTCTGCCGTGCGGTCACCGCCCTTGATCTCAATGTCCTTATCCGGCAGCAGCTTTGTGCCGCAGAAGCACATGTACAGTATGCCGCACACCAGCAGGGGCAGGCCGATCTTGGTGTACTCGAAGAAGCCGAACTCTCGCAGGCCCATATCCTTCAGGATGCCGTTTGCCACGATGTGGGGGGTGGTACCCACCAGCGTGATGGTGCCGCCCAGAGAGGCGAAGAATGCCAGAGCCATCAGCAGCTTGGACTTCTTGACGCCAGCCTTGGAGGCCATGGAGCTGACGATGGGCATCAGACAGGCAGTGGAGCCGGTATCGTTCAGGAATGCGGACAGGCCGCCGGCCACAAGGCCGGTGCCCAGCAGCAGGCCCTTTTCGGTCTTGCCCAGCAGACCGATGATCTTGCCGCCGATAAAGTCGGCCAGACCGGTCTTGAAGAAGGCCTCGCCAACGACCACCAGACCCATGAAGAACACGATGGTGGTGTTGCCGAACTCGGTGTAGGCGCTGCCGGCATTGATAACGCCGGTGGCGGCCAGTGCCGCGGGGATGGCCGCGCCGAGGATGACCAGCGGGACCTTCTGAGAGATCAGCAGGACCATGGTGATCACAAGGATGACGCAGGTAATGATCGCTTGTGTTGTCATAACAGTGATACCTCCAAAATGAATTGTACGATTTGTGCGGTGGTTTTTCAAGACGTTTTATTGTCTATATGTAAAGACAACTTATCAACCTGACGTAAGTATAACCGTGATGTTCTCTGTTGTAAATTGTGAGTAGTCCCAATTTATTCATTGAAAATTCTCTGTTCTGCCAAAAGCAGTCCTTTTTTGTAAAAACAGGACGGATCTGCCACGCAGCTCCGTCCCAAAGCGTATAGAACCATCTCCACGCAAAAAAGGCTGCCGCACAGCGCACTGTGCAGCAGCCTCCGGGTAGTTATTTTGTTTTTGCGGAGAGAAAACACTCAGAATTCCAGCGTGATGAAGGGACGGTTCTCCTTGGGCATGGAGACCGTGGTGGTGACCGCCAGCACCTGATTCCCGTGATATAAGAAGGTATCCCAGCTGAACAGCTTCTCCGGCGGCGCGTTCAGCAGAGAAAGCTCCATATCCGAGGTAAGGGGCGTGTCCACAAAAATGCGGATGTGGGTCGGCTTTTCATTGAAATAGCGGCAGATATAATCGTGCAGGAAAAAGGTCTTCAGCGCCTCGCAGTCAAACGTGTGATCCTTGCACACCGACAGCGGGACATAGCTGTAATCCACCTCATCCACCTCGCTGCTCACATCCACACAGCGAACGATCTTATAGACATAGGGGTTTTCTGCCGTCAGGCCCAGCTTCTGGCACAAGGCAGCATCCGCCTTGATGACCCCATGCTCCAGCAGGCGGTGCGGCTTGTTGTTGGAGTGTTCAAAGGGTGCGATCTTGATGCCGCCGGAAAATGCCATGGGGCTGGAAAAGGACTGGCCCGGGACAAACCGGACAAAGGTGCCCTTACCCTGTACCCGCTCCACAATGCCGCTGTTGGCCAGCTCCTTGACGGCAGTATTCACCGTCAGGCGGCTGACATCAAACTGTCTGGCAAGCTCGGTCTCTGAAGGGATCTTGTCCCCGGCCGCATACTCTCCGGACTCGATCTTTTGCAGGATATAGTTCTGGATCTGAACGTATTTGGGCGCGTAGGAGTAGTTCTCGTCCGCCATAATCTTTCCTCTCTTCCCATCTCCTGTCCGCTCTTTCACAGCTTGCAGACAGACAAAGCTCTCTATTCATGCAATCGGTCAGCATACAGACAGGAGGAAGTGAAAAAAGAAGATCAATCGTTGGAATGTGCGGCCTCGATAAAGGCGCGCAGCTCCTCATCATAGGTATTGGTGGCCAGCGAGCAGTCCGGTGCCAGCACAAAGGGGATGTCCTTCATCCGCTTCAGGGTATTGCGGGTCAGCGCAGCGATCTCCTCGGCCTTATGCTGACCGAACAACCGCTCGTCACAGCCGCCCATCGGAGTGATGGACTTGTCCAGCCACTGGGGTGCGGTGTCCAGCTTGGGGTTGCCGGCAGCGCTCTCGGGCCAGTGCAGGATGTCGATGGGGTAGTGCGCAAAATACTCCGGGTTCACCTCAAGGCCGCAGGCATGGACCATGATCTTGCAGGGCTTCAGCGCCTCCATCATCTGCAGATCATAGGGTTTGACAAACTCTTCCCACTCCTCCTTGGTCAGGTAGGTGGAACGGGACAGGCCGGTGGCACCGTAGAACACACCGTACAGGCCTGCATCCTCGATGAGGTGCTTAGAATAATCGGCCATCGTATCGGTGATGTTCTGCAGGGTCTTGTGGATCCGCTCCGGCTGCTCGTGCATCAGGGTCATCATCAGGTCGTCACGGCTTGCGGCGCGGTAACGGCCAATGGGGTTGACGGCGCACAGCTTCTGCAGGACGCTGGTGGGGCACATCATGGTCTGGAACATGGGGATGTCCTCGTTCAGACCAGCCTTCATCTTCTGAATGACCTCGATCTGCTCTGCAAACACACCCTGATCGCCCGGCACCACCGTGATCTTTTCCAGATCCGCCACACCGCTAATGGGGTCCTTTACCACCTTGGGCAAAACGCCCTCGTAGTCGTTGTAGTCGAACTGGCCGCCCCACGCCTCCTCATAGTAGGAAGCGCGCGGCTGCAGCTTGACATAGTCCCAGTCGTAGGTATTCTGCCATTTCAGCATCGTTTCTACAAAGAGGTCCGCGCCGCTGTGCTCCTTCTCGGTGAAATGACGCCACGCCGATACCGGCGGACGGTCTGCCAACTCATGGTTCAGAACTGCTTCAAATCTTTCTTTTTTCGTCCACATAGTAAAACTCTCCGTTCGTTTTTTGGTTTCTCAGGTTGATAAGTTGCCAAACAACGAGAAAGAGTTCTGTATGCGATTCATTTGTATCATAGCATACTTTTGCTTTGGGGGCAATGATTATTTCGTAGTTTCGCCACCTGCCCTCTTATTGCTGCGGTTGTTGTAAACATAGACCATAACAGAAGCGGCTGCCACCAGTGCGCCGCCGATCACAGAGGTAAATTTTACCGGCTCGCCCAAAATAAAGAAGCCCAGGATCATGCTGAAGATGATGCCGGAATAGTTGTAGATGCTGATCTCCGAGGCCGGAGCAAAGCGATAGGCATAGGTGATAAAGGCCTGTCCCAAAGAGCCGAACACGCCGATGAGCAGCAGCAGCACCGCCTGCTTGAAGCTGGGCACCACAAAATCCTTCAGCATAAAGGGGATAGAAGCAATGGCGCTGAAGGTGGAAAAGTGCATCATGACCGTCAGGCCGTCCACCTTGCCCTTAAAAAAGGAGAGAAAGGTGTAGGCGACACCGGAGGTCACGGCCGACAAAAATGCCACCACCAGCGGGAAGGGGTTGGACTCAAAGCTGGGGCGGAACACGATAAAGGCACCCGCCATGGAAAGTGCCAGCGCCGGGATCTGGATCTTGGGCAGCTTTTCTTTCATAAAGATGACGGCCAGAATGGTGACCCAGATAGGGGAAGTTTTGTTCAGGATCGTCACATCGCCCTGCGCCGCATGGCTGGAGGCATAAAACAGGGTGATCAGGCCCAGAAAGCCAAAGAACGACCGCCCGAACAGATAGGGCTGATACTTGGCCGGGCCGAACAGCGAGCCCTTTTTGCGCAGAATGATGATGGCCGAAACGATCAGCACGAACGAATTCCGCATAAAGATCTGCTCCATCGTGGGGATCTCGCGGCTCAGCCGCACCACCACCTGCATGGATGCAAAGCACAATGCAGACAAGATCATATAAAGAGCACCTTTTTGTCTCTGAGTCATTGAATATCTCCTTAACCTGTTTCTATCCAGAGCGGCATTCGAACGCTTTTCGCCGTGATGCCTTGTTGTTTCTGTGTTCGATTATATACTTGTCTTGATGTCTTGTCAATATGAAATTTCCATCTTTTCCGTCTTGAATCTTCTGGAGATAAGTCTCACTCTTTCCGCAGCCGTACACTCATGGCTCACAAAACAGAAAAGCCATGAAATCTTTCGATTTCACGGCATTTTCTGGCGCAGCAAAGCAATCCAAATCCGAACCATTTCCCTCGGATGCAGCTTCTGTCGCTTCTCCAAAGGTGACGGTCTGTGTGCCTTCCTTATATAAGCACCTTATCATCGTAGAGATAGATGGCATTGATGAAGGTATCCACCAATGCCTGCCGCCGGTCTTTCAGGCTCATATCCAGCTTGCGGAACCGCAGCAGCCATCGCAATCCAACTTTTTAATCGTTTGCAACATCGTTGGATTGCATATCGCAAAATATGTCGGTCAGAACAGTATGCCAAATCTGCCCTTGCGATTGAACCGGACGAACTCCTCTTTCATCTTTGGTTTAGCCAGTCGTTCCTCTGCAATGCGGGCTTGCAGTTCCATGACTTTGGCGATGATGGACTCCATAGCGGCATCGTCCTTGACAAGCCGCATGGTCTGGTTGACCACCGGATCTTCCAGCCACTGTTTCCGCACGGACTTTTTATCGCAGGTCTTTTTCTGCTTGGCGGCGGCACACTTATAAAAAGCCGCCCTCATTCTCAGATCGTCCAGTTCTGGCTTGCCGACTGCAGATCCACCATGTGGGCATACAGTCCCTTCCGGGCGTACAGCTCTGCCGGGCTGCCCTGCTCGGCCACGATGCCGCCCGACAGCACCACCACCTGATCCGCACCGGCTACGGTGCGCATCCGGTGGGCGATGATGAGGACGGTTTTGTGTTTTATGAGCCGGGATAGAGCCCCCTGAATGGCGGTTTCGTTTTCCACATCCAAGCTGGCGGTGGCCTCGTCCAGCAGGATGATGGGCGCATCCTTCAGGAAGGCGCGGGCGATGGAAATGCGCTGACGCTCACCGCCGGAAAGAGCGCAGCCGTTCTCACCGATGTTGGTGTTCCACTTGTCCGGCAGCTTTTCGGCAAATTCGTCGCAGTTCGCCAGCTTTGCCGCCGCAAGAACCTCCTCGTCGGTGGCACCCTTGCGCCCTAGACGGATGTTTTCGAGGATCGTGTTGTCAAACAGGGTCACATCCTGAAAGACGATGGAATACAGGCTCATGAGCTTTTCCGGGTCGATTCGGGAGACATCCATGCCGCCCACGGTGATGCGGCCCTTCTGGTAGTCCCAGAACCGTGCTGCCAGCCGGGAAACGGTAGTTTTTCCGCCGCCGGAGGGGCCTACCAGCGCCGTGACCTCCCCCTGCTTTGCGGTAAAGGAAACGTCCCGCAGCACCGTCTCGCCGGAGTTATAGGCAAAGCCCACATGGTCGAACACGATATCGCAGCCCTGATTGGTCAGCTGCTCGCTGCCGGTCTGCAAGGGAGCGTCCAAGATCTCATTCATCCGTCCTACATTGGTGCGCATGGCAATGACCGCCGCCAGATTCTGCAAGGCACCCTGCATGGGGTCGTACATCCGGGATGCCGCCATCAGGAACAGAAACAGGGTCAGTACGTCGATGCCGCCCTGCACCAGCAGCACCGAACCGGCGAGCGCCACCGACGCAATGCCCAGCTTGAGCACCATGCTGGCGGAGCACACAAACAGCGCTGTTTCCAGCTCTGCCACAATAGACTGCTTTTCCACTGCCCGAATTTTGTCGGAAAGGCCGGACAGATACCGCTGCTCCGCATTGCTGGCTTTCAGGTCCCGGAGGGTCTCGATGTACTCCTGAATGCCGTCCGCACAGGCCATTTTCGCGGCCATGGTCCTGGCCTGCACCTTATCCTGTACCCGATAGCTGCCCACCACGATGGCAGCGGATACCGGAATGACCCACAGCGCCGCCAGTGCCATCCGCCACTCAAAGGCAAACAGGCTCAGGGCAATGAGCACGGTGGAGATGAGGGAGCCGAACAGACCGGGGATGAAGTGGGAGCAGTCCTTTTCCAGTACCTCGCAGTCCGCCATGATGGTGCTGGTCAGGTCGGCAAGGTCTCGCTTGCCGAAAAAGGACAGGGGCAGCTTGCGCAGCCGCTCCGCAAGGGTCAGGCGGCGGGTGCCGCTCTCCTTATAGGTGGTAAAATAGGTGTCGTTGTATTGGAACCATGTGGTCAGTAAAATCAGTGCAAAGCAGGCAGCGCATCCCAGCAGATAAAAGGTACTTCTCCCGCTCGTGGAGCCTGCCAGCAGATCTTTTACCAGAAGATACAGCAGCCCGGTGGGCAGCATGAACGCCATGTTCTGGAACGCACAGGCCAGAACGCCCTTTACAAGCCCCTTTGCGCCCTCCGGTGAGCTGGCTATGGCGTGTTGAATTTTTCCGATCATTCCTTACCCCTCCTTTGCGACCTTCCACTGCACCGACGCCTGATACTCCTGCCACATCCGGGCAAACAGACCGTTCTGCGCACACAGCTCGTCCTTTGTGCCGGATTCTGCGATCTGCCCATCCCGCACCACATAGATGCAGTCGGCGTTGGCGACGGTGGACAGGCGGTGTGCGATCATCAGCACCGTTTTGCCCTTGGCAAGCTGGGCAAAGGCCGCCTGTACCTTTGCTTCATTGTCCGGGTCGGCAAAGGCGGTGGCCTCGTCCAGGATCAGGATGGGCGCATTTTTCAGCATGGCACGGGCAATGGCAATGCGCTGCTGCTCGCCGCCGGACAGATACACACCCTTGGTGCCGATGACCGTGTGGATGCCCGCCGGGAACTTCTCCACGATATCCATGCACTGTGCAGCTTTCAGCACCGCCAGCACCTCGGCTTCGGTGGCCTGCGGCCTACCCAGACGGACGTTGTCCAGAATGCTGCCCTTGAGCAGGCGGCTGTTCTGGAAGACAAAGGAGATGGTATCCATCAGCTCTTCCTTGGGGATGTCCCGCACATCCGCTCCACCCACCCGGACGCTGCCACTCTGCACATCAAAGAACCGGCAGACAAGGTTTGCCAGCGTGGATTTGCCACCGCCGGAGGGGCCTACAAAAGCCACCGTCTGCCCCGGCTGAATGTCCAGAGAAACGCCCTTGATGACCTCGGTTTTTCCGTCGTAGCTGAAATGCACATCCCGCAGCGTGACAGAGGAATCCTTCGGGTGCTGCGGAACAGCCTGCACCTGCATGGGCGCCGCCTCCAGCACCGAGTCGATGCGTGCCAGCGCATCCGCCACCACCATCTTGTTCTCACTCATGTACATTATACGGGTCAAGGTCAGGGAGATCACCGGCGTGATGATGATATAGAACAGCAGGTTCAGCAGAAACTCCGGGGTGACGCCGTGGGTCGTGAACAGCAGCCCGCCCGCGATCAAAAAGGCGAACACGCCGTTGACGGCGGCGGTGTAGAACATCATGGGCAGGCGCAGCTCTTTGGTGTAGGAGACGACCCACTTTTCGTACTCATCAATGGTGGCCTTGAACTTTTTGAAGGAAAATACCGATTGCCCGAAGGTCTTGACCACCGGGATGCCCCGGACGTACTCCACGGCCTCATTGGACATAGCCTCCAAGGCATTGCCGTACTGCCGCATTCTTTCAGCCATCTGCTTGCCAGTCATGGTCATCATAATGAGGAAGGCCAGCACCACCGGCGCAAGGCTCAGCAGCCCCAACCTCCAGTCGAACGCCAGCAGCAAAACCAGCAGCCCCACCGGGGTGGCGACGGCGTTGTACTTGTCGGGCAGCTGGTGGGCCAGATAGGTCTCGGCGGCTCCGGTGCTCTCATGGATGATTTTACGCAGCTTGCCGCTGCCGAAGTTCTCGGTAAAGCCCAGCGGCAGCACCGCCAGATGCTCCGACACCGCCAGCCGCAGATTGGTCGCCACCCGGAACGCCGACAGGTGGGAGCACATCATCGCCGCAATGTAAATGAGGTAAGACAGCACCGCGAATAACACTGCCATCCAGCCGTAACGAGGGATGTTCACCGCCTGCGCATAGTTTGGCGCGGAGTTCAGCACATCCCGCAGGATCTTCCAGATGTACACAAAAGGCACCAGCGCCACCAGCGCACTGACCGCGGACAGCACCCACGAAGCGTAGGTGAAATATCGGTAGTTCCCGGCGTAACCCATCAGCCGGGAAAGATCGGACTGTTTTTTCACGAAAGAACCTCCTTCAAATAATTTTTATGCAAAAATGTGCCGTGGCGTTTTTGCTCCACATCACATTCTGCGTATTGACCTGCTAGATTTTCAGTACAGAACAGCTCAATGCAGAGGAAAAAGTAGGTGAACTCGCCGGAATCGGCATCATCACTTTCAAACTCATACAGTCCACGCACAGGCTCCATGCCAATGTAGTGATAGGGATGGGAGAACAGCTCATTGCCATCCTTATCGGTGCCAGAAATGGTGGAAGCTTCGCCGTCAAAGGTCAGGGTCGCAAGGTCATTGGTAAAGCCGCAGAAGTAGGCACCGCCGCCGTGCTGCCGCAACCGGCCAGCAGAGAGACAGACAGAGCCAGTACGGTCACCATACCCAGAACTTTTTTCATCATACGCATGGAAAACCCCTCCAGAAAAATCGTTTGATTTTGTAATTAGCGTTAACTAACCACAAACAGATTTTACTGGAACAGGCCGCTTTTTACAAGAACCAAACAGACAAAATCTATCCAATCGGACGCATCTTCCGATATTGCGTCGGGGTCATGCCAAGAGACTGGCGAAACGCGGAAGAAAACTTGTTTGGATTTTCGTAGCCGATCTGGTGTGCAATTTCTGCAATGGTGCTGTCCGTTTCGGTCAGCAGCTTCTGTGCCAGCTGCAAGCGGTATTCCTTCTGATATGCATAGACCGAGCTGCCGTAAACGCTTTTGAAGCAGGTCTTGAGTGCCGTAGCCGAAAGCCCGACATCCTGCGCAAGCTGTTCAATGGTTTGATGGACGGTCAGTTTCTGTGTGAGAAGCTTTGCCGCGCGTCTGGCACATTCCACCTGATGCTGATTGAAGTAGTCTGTCTGCTGCACATCATCCCGGTCTTTCAGGCGGCTCAGAATGTGCAGCAGCTCCAGTACTTTCAACCTCAGATAGCCGGTGTCCGGCACAGCGTGAGCTGTATACAACTCGGAAAAAATATGTGCAACCACAGGCGCAGACCGAAGGATGCAGCAGCGGTTCTCTGTGCAGATATACTGCCGGATAGCGTTCAGATTCACGCCATACCATTCCATCTGGCTCCGCATTTCCGGCGAGACCGCATCCGGATCCAGCAGAATGGTAATGCCGTGATAGTGCCGCAACGGGAAGCAGGAGGAGGATTTCTTGCGCGCTGCTGCACACACCGCAAAATCCCCTGCTGCCAGGTAGCAGCAGCTATTTTCCCCAAAACTGCACTCGTAACGTCCCACGCGGCAGTGGTTGATCTCGATCACATTCCGCGCTAGTACGGGAGCCTCGTCAAAGGAAACAAGATGCATATCGTTGTAGTACAGTTCTGCCCCCGGAAACAGTGGACAGATGGTCATACTCCCGCTCCCCGTTTCGTTGGAGAACACGACGGTGCGGGGCATCGCCGTGGAATCAGTCTGCTCCGGGGAAAGATCAAAAAGTGATTCATACATAGCCATTCTCTTTTCCTGAAGATTCGCTTTTTCTTACTGATTCGCAGACGTGAACTGTCAAATTCCATTTCTCTGCAAAAATGTTTCCATCAAATCAAGATACCGTCCCGCCTGAACGATAAAGCCTGCATGACCGCCCGGAGCCGTGCGGAGCTCTGCTCCGATACGCGGCCCCAGATAGCCGGCAAACCACGCCATGGCTGCCACCCATATATGGATAGTCAGAGTAATAGAGAAAGCCCCCGACTGCGCCAAGAATGGACCAGCGGATGAACTGTTTCGGTTCTTCTTTCTTCGTTTTCTTCGCTTCCTGTGCATCTATTTTATGGTTTTCATGCAAAAATCGCAGCGGTCATTGCCGCGTCCCAGCGTCATGCTTCTCTCCCAGATCAGCTTCGGATGCAGCCCGGCATAGCTGATGTCGTCGCTGTCGCAAAAGCAGCGGCACAGCTCCGGGCAGCCGTATTCTGTGCAGGTGTCGTGATAGGGACACTCCATCTTTTAACTCTCCGTTTTCTGTCATCTCTCGCAGGAGAACCAGGCCAACCGCCAGAACCAGCAGGTGCCCACAGCACAGACAAGAACCAGCAAAGCCCCCAGCCCAAGACCTTCCAGAACCACCTGTAAAAGCATTACTTATTCCTCCTGTATCCCTTTTCATCCCGGTATTCGGGATGTTCCTTTACATACGGGTCTTGATCGCCGCAGATGGTATAGTCGCATCGGCAGCCGTCCACGCAGGTGGTCGTCCGCACGAGCCTGGCATGGAGCAGTTCCATGGATGCATAGTCCACATTGCACAGGGCGGGCATAATGTCCGCAAATCCGAACCGCTTGGCAAATTCCGCCGCCGGACACGCCGTAAATTCATAATAGATGGGCTTGCTGTTTTCGTAAGGCGTAACATCCATCTCGTAATCATGCCATATGTCACAGTGCTTTTTGGCAGTGCTGAACGCCCGATACATCAGCTTTTTCCAGAATGGCTTGTTGATGTCAACGAAGCGCAGCTTCCGGAAGGACGGCAGGACCAGATTTTCTTCTATCTCTTCCATTTCGCGGAATGTGACCACATCCCGGCACACATCGTAAAAGCACATGATGGCGATGCAGTCGTAGGTGCCGCCTACGCCGTTGTGAAAATTCTTTTTACCGCCGAGGTCGGTGCGCCACTTGGAAAGAAGCTCTGCGTATCTCAGCTGCACCCGCTCCCAGACCGCCTCGCGCTCCACCTCCGGATAGTGCAGAGTGATTTTCGCCAGAATTTCCTTTTTGCAGGGTTTGGAATATAGCACATGGCAGCTGCGGTCAATTTGTAATTCGCTGTCCTTCATCTTCCCACGCCTTTCAGAAAACCGCTCTTTGCATTTTCTTCGGTGTCGTCCGATTCGTCGTAGGCATCATAGGGCGCCGATGGGTCGTGTACTCGTTTTTTGAATGGTGAACAGCGCTTGTCTTTGTGGGCAAACGCAAAGGCAAAATTGTCCGTCCATCCCGTGTGACCGGTGATGAAATATGGATGCAGCCCACGTGCGCGCAGTTTCCGCTCCAGCTCCGCCAGTGACTGCACAGCCAGCTTATTGTCCTCCGCCAACGAGGAAATGAAGCTGTAGCCGCCGTCCGCGCCAAACCACAGCGTGTCGCCGGTAAAAAGGTACTTATCGTCAATGAGGTAGACCATATGTCCCCATGTATGACCGGGAACCAGAAAACACTCGATCCTGACGCCGTCAATATCAAAGACCTCTCCATCGTGAAGCAGCTGCTTTTCGTTGCAGATGGTCACTTGCGGCAGCTTACAGAGATGATAAATAACCCTGCGGCGTGCTTCTCCGATCAGATACCGGTTCTCGATCTCGCCGATGTACAGCTTCGCATTCCGAAACAGCCCCGGACTGTCTGCTTCCACCGCACCCACATGGTCGGTATCCTGATGGGTGATAAGGATATGGTGTATCGACTTCGGATCGATCCCAAGCCAGCCCATTTTTTCGGCAAGGCGGTCATAGTTATATCCCGCATCGACCATAATGGTCGTATCGCCTTTGCGGTAGAAGAAGATGTTCGCCACCCATTCGCGCACGCAGGCAGCATTCCCGTCGATCCAGCCGGTATTCAAAGGCTTGAAGATCTCCTTGCCCCGGTACATCCAGCTCATTGCGTTTCTTTGAAATTCCGTTTCCTTTTTCGACATGATCGCACCTTATTTCTGTGCTGTGATGCACAGCCAGCCCTTTTTATTTTTGTGGCTTTGGATCTGACAAAATCCTGCTTTTTCCAGATATTCTTTCAGTGCAGTATCCGTATAGATGGTCATCCCATTGATAATTTGTGTCCATCTGTCGTCTTTTGTCGTTTCGCCGTTTGCTTCGTTACAGATGAAAAAGATTCCGCCGGGCTTCAGCACCCGATAGACCTCTCTGAAATTCTGTGCAAGCTCCGGCCAGAAATAGACCGTTTCAAAGGCGGTCACCACATCAAACTGCTCCGCTTCAAACGGCAGCTCTGCCACACTTGCCTGCTGCACGGTACACCGTCCTGCCGCAATGGCTCCGGCATTGACCTTTCGCGTTTTTTCCACGCTGACGGCTGAGTAGTCGATGCCCTGCACCTTGCCGTCGGGGCACAGTTTCAACAGCGTTTTAATGTTCGCTCCACCGCCGCAGCCGCAGTCCAGCACCATGGCATCCGGGGCAGGCTGTAAAAAGCGCAGCCCCCATTCTGCCATTGCGCTGTGTCCAAAGTTCATCATTGCGACCATGATCTTTCCGCCAAAGCCTACGGGCTTTCGGGTGTTTTCAAAAAATGACATAACGCCACCCTCTTTCTGTTTACCGTTCACAATGCAATGCTTTTTACCAGATGCGCCCACTGCTCCGGGTGACAGGCCAGCAATTCATCGTGCCGAAAGTTAGATAAAGCTAATCTTCTGTTCTATAAAAAGCCGCTTCTCAGCGGTCCCTCTGCCAAAATAATACGCCCTGCCGTCTCCTCTGTCAAGAAGTTCAGGCATTTTCGGAGATCCTGAAAGAGATTTCGCTTTCGGGGACTCCAACCGTCACCCCAGTGCCACGTCCAGCACCATCATCACGCTGAAGCCCACCGCAAAAAACACCGTGCCGACGTTGGAGTGCTGCCCCTGCGACATTTCCGGGATCAGTTCCTCCACCACCACATACAGCATGGCTCCGGCAGCAAAGCTGAGCAGATAGGGCAAAGCAGGCACCACGATGCCTGCCGCCAGAATCGTCAGCACTGCCCCGATGGGCTCTACGATGCCGGACAGCACGCCGCCCCAGAACGCCCGGCCTTTTTTCATTCCTTCCGCCCGCAGTGGCATAGAAATGATGGCCCCCTCCGGGAAGTTTTGGATGGCAATGCCAAGGGAAAGTGCCAGCGCCCCGGCGGCGGTGATCTGAGTAGTCCCGGCAAGATACCCGGCATAGACCACGCCCACTGCCATACCCTCCGGGATGTTGTGCAGCGTTACCGCCAGAACCATCATGGTGGTGCGCTGGAGTTGGCTTTTTGGCCCTTCGGCCTGCAAGCTGTTCTGGTGCAGATGCGGGATGAGATGGTCCAGCAGCAGCAAAAACAGGACGCCCAGCCAAAAGCCTGCCGCCGCCGGGAAAAACGCCAGCCTGCCCAGATCTGCGGCCTGCTCCATAGCCGGGATCAGCAAGCTCCACACCGATGCCGCCACCATGACTCCGGCGGCAAAGCCGGTGAGGGCGCGCTGGATGCCGTCACGCAAAGCGTTTTTCAAAAAGAACACACAGCCTGCCCCAAGGCTTGTACCCAGAAAGGGGATCAATACCCCCCAGAATGCGTCTTGTATCATGTAGTACCTCCTTGCGGTTATTCATAACTAACTGCATAAAAAGTATACTGCGCTCCGGCAAAAAGGTCAAGGGCTTTGCGGTATAGAGGATGCAGATCGTTTCCCGCACCGAAAAATTCACCTCTGCAAACTTTCCGGTTTCTGCTTGACAACGCCCGGCGGGAGTGCTATTTTTACTTCGAGAATTTGTTTTGCCTAACCATCTGAGGGTTTTTCCCCTGCATTTTTTTGCATCAGTTGTTAGACAAGGCTAACCGTTTTTTCAAAACTGAGATAGAGGTATGTTGCCATGAGATTGAAAAAAGTATTTGCAGGTGTACTTGCGGCCGCTATGCTGGTATGCGCTGTGGCAGTCCCGGCCTTCGCTGCGGAAGAGGTGGAGCAGGAAAACGGCCTGACCTCCAGCTATGTCCAGATGAACATCCCCTACGCCGACTTCTACAAGGCTGTCGGTGTGGACAACGCATCTGAGATCGACGCTGTGACCAGCGCCACCATGAACAAGCCCCGTGCGGGCAAGCTTGTCGCCGGTTCCTACCACGTCAACGCAGACGGCACCGACATCACCGGCGTTTCCTTCCCGGTCAAGGTGCTGACCCCGTGGGCGCTGAAGAATGCAAAGCAGGTCACCGATGCCGACAGCTACGACATTACCGTTACCCTGAAGGGCAAGGAATCCACCACCACCTACACCGGCGCAGATGCCTTGTTTGAGAACGAGAGCTACGCTTACTACAAGCTCAGTGAGACCCCTGCCTACTACATTACCGCATGGTATGACCTGCTGAGCGGCAAGTGGGAGTTTGGCAAGGTCCACGCCGCCGAGACCACCGTAGAGGGCGCCACTGTGGAGCTGAATACCAACGGTCACCGCGCCACCCACGAGATGAAAATCTCCGGTTTTGATCTGGACTACAAGGCCAACAAGGTCTACGGCGCAGTTCTGACCACCGCCGATGGCCGTGAGTACGGCCTGCGTCATCTGGCCAACATCTGGCATGGCACCAAGCTGGGCTTCAATGCCGATGATCCTTACTTTGCATCCATCATCGGCAAGACGATCACTCAGATCACCTTCTACACCGCCGACGGCGTGTATGTCCTGCCGGTCAGCGTGGCACTGTAAGTTTGCGGAAGGCTGCCTGATTCAGCCAACATATAGCACAAAACGGCAGGGTTTCCTGATTGCGGGAGACCTTGCCGTTTTATAGCAGCCTGCGTCTTTCATGCACAAACACTAACGCGAGCTTGCCTATGGCAGGCAGAGCAGGCTCATCATGCCCCCAGCAAAGAGAAACAGAGCGTCCCCGACGGGGAACGCCCTGTTGTACATATTGTTGTTGTATGCGGATTTAATCGCAAGTTTTACAAGCAGCGCAATTCTCAACGACCTGTTTGCGATATGCAATTCACGGTTGCTGCCAACGAATCAGATCGTGAATTGCAATGGCAGGGTGCGTCCTATTCAGGGCGCACCCTGTTTTTGTGTCTATTTTTGCCATCAGATAAATTTGCGCCGCCGTTGCCATAGCAACCGACAAGGGAAAGTGAATTTGATAAAATGCTCTGTAGTTGGTTATAACTAACTAACCGCCACGACCAAAGAACCATTGATTTATCAAAGGAGTTTTCCATGAAAAAAATTTCTCGTCGTTCGTTTATCACTGCCATGGCTGCTGTAAGTGCAGCCGGTGTTCTGGCCGCCTGCGGTTCTTCTTCCAGCAGCATGGCTTCTTCTATGGCTTCTTCCGCTGTATCCAGCGAAGCAACGTCCTCTGCCGCATCCATGGATGAGACCGGCACCCATACCGTCGTAGACCACGGCGGCAACGAAGTAGAGGTGCCTAATAAGGTCACCCGTGTCGTCATCGACCAGATTCCGATCCTGTCCACCTACATGGCTTATTTTGAGGGCAGTGCTCCCTACATCGTGGGTTACTGCGGTTCCTTCAAGTCGGTCATTTCTGACACTGTATTGAAGAATATCGCCCCGGAGCTTCTGAAGTCCAGCGATACGGTCTATGCTCAGAGCGACCTGAACATCGAGGAGATCCTGAAGCTGAACCCTGATGTTATCCTGTACAATGCCGGCAACTCCTCCCATGCCGAAATCCTGAAGGCCAGCGGAATCCCCTCCGTCGGTTTCGCTACCGTGGGCGCATCTACGGAAGCTGATCCCGTTGAACGTTACGAAGAGTGGCTGAAGCTGCTGGAGCAGATCTTCAACGAACCGGGTAAGACCGACGCCTTTGTTGCTGCCGGTGATGAGATCGTGGCCGATGTGGAAGCCCGCATTGCGGAAATTCCTCAAACGGATCGCCCCAGTGCGCTGATCCTGTGGAAGTATTCAGACGGTGTGCCAAAGGTATCCGGTCAGGGCACCTTTGGCACCTACTGGATGAAGCGTCTGGGCGTAACGGACAAGGCACTGGAAGCCACTGGCTTTGCACAGGCCAGCATGGAGCAGATCTATAGCTGGGATTCCGATATTCTTTTCTTGGATGGTCCCGGCCTGCAGCCCCTGCGCACCGAGGACGTGCTGAGCGGGAATGTGGACGGTGCTGACTTCTCCACCCTGACTGCCGTGAAGAGCGGCCGGGTCTACAACACTACGCTGGGTATGTGGAACTGGTTCACCCCGAACCCGGATGCTCCTCTGGTGCTGGCATGGCTGGCCTGCAACACCTACCCGGATGCTTTTGCCGATTATCCGCTGGGCGATACCATCAAGGAATATTATAAGACATGGTACGGCTACGATGTGACAGATGACGAGTTGGAGGAAATGCTGCTGTACTGATGAAGGATACCATCTGGATAAAAAAAGGCCGGTTCACTCCTCTGGCCGTGGTATTGATGTTCGCTTTTCCCCTTGTGACCGCACTCATCTGCCTGTGCTTTGGGCGAATGAATGTTCCGGCAGGCGAAGTTCTCACAGCTTTGCGCACGGCTCTGACGGGTGAGAGCACCTCAAATGTACAGAACTACTCCATCGTCATCAATCTGCGGCTGCCCCGCATTCTGACGGCCATCATCGTCGGCGCAGGTCTGGCTTGTGCAGGCAATGCCTATCAATCCTTATTCTCCAATCCGCTTGCCACACCGGATATTTTGGGTGTAACCAGCGGCACCTGTGTGGGTGCAATTCTTGCTATTATCCTGTCTTGCAGTATTCTGGAAACGCAGCTCATCGCCTTGGTCTTTGGCCTGATTTCCGTCTGTTTTACTCTGAAAATCGCAGGCAAGAGTGATGGGCGTTCTATGGTTTATCTGGTGCTGGCCGGCACGATTGCATCCGCTCTGTTCAACGCACTGGGTTCGCTGCTGAAATATACTGCCGATCCGCAGAACAAGCTGCCGGAGATCACCTACTGGCTCTTGGGCAGCTTTACCAGTTCCAGTTACCAAAAAATCCTGATTGGCTGCCCACTTATCGTTGCTGGAATCATCATCATCTATCTGCTGCGCTGGCGGCTGAACATCCTTTCACTGAGCGATGACGAGGCTCGTGCCAGCGGCATCAACATCAAGCAGACCCGGATGCTGTTTATTGTTGCATCTACGCTGATTACGGCTTCTGCCGTTTCCATGTGCGGTCAGGTGGGCTGGATCGGTCTGCTGATTCCGCACGCATCCCGGATGCTGGTTGGAAGCAACAACCGTTATGTGGTGCCCCTCAGTCTCAGTCTGGGAGCCAGCTTTATGATCCTGATCGATACCCTGTCCCGCAGCATCAGCATTATCGAGCTGCCTCTCTCCATCCTCACCGCCATCATCGGTGCACCGGCGTTTATTTCTCTGTTGAATAAAACAAGGAGCAATCTGCAATGATCTTGGAAGTGCAGAACGGCTGCTTCGGCTACCCGAAGCAGCCTGTGATTCTCGAAAATATCAATTTGGGTCTGGAAGAAGGTCACATCCTTGCGACTCTTGGTCCAAACGGCATTGGTAAAACCACCCTGCTCAAGTGCATGATCGGTCTGCTGCCATGGCACAGCGGAAAAACCCTGTTTTATGGGAAGGATATCCACACCCTCAAGCCGAAGGATGTCTGGAGCACTATCTCCTACATTCCGCAGTCCCGTGGCTTCGCTTTTTCCTACACCGGTCTGGAAATGGTTCTTCTGGGGCGCAGTGCGCATCTCGGAGCCTTTCAGCAACCCGGCAAAGAGGAAATCGAAATGGCGGAGGCCATGATGGAACGAGTGGGGATCACCCGTCTTGCCAACAAGGACTGCAACCGGATGAGCGGCGGCGAACTACAAATGGTGCTCATTGCCCGTGCCCTCATCAACGAGCCGAAGCTCATCATTCTGGACGAGCCGGAAACCGGTCTGGATTTCCACAATCAGATCTTAGTACTGAATATGGTGGAGCGGCTGGCGCATGAATCCGGCATCAGTGCCATCATGAATACCCACTATCCCACCAATGCCATGAGCGTAGCGGACGAAGCCCTGATGCTGAACCGCAAAGGCGAATTTTTCTACGGTCCAGCCGCGGAGATCTTGAGCGAGGAGAACATCTCGTATTCTTTTGATGTTCAGGTGCTGGTGGATGAACTGCATTATCAGGGGCGGTCGGTGCGCAGCATCGTTCCGGTCGGTCTGCGGGAGGAAACTGCTGTATGAACAATGTCCCTTTTACACTTTCCCAGGTTCGCCCGATCCGGGATGCTATGACCGTTTCCCGACCTTCCGGACTGGGCTATGGAGTGCCGGTAACATGGTTTTCCTTGGGCGCAGGCACTTCTATTACCCCGGAATACTATGACTGCACCACTCTTTATCTGGGTGGTGAGGGAAACGGCAGGTTTCTTCTGGGAGTCGATGGGCAGGAAGTGTCTGTCAAACCCGGAGAAGTGCTGTATGTACCGCCAAAAACACTGTGCGGCACAAAAACCGACAGTGGAATGATCTATACCGAAATCATTTTGAAAAAGGAGAATTTTACCATGAACAACATCATCAAGGCTGGCCAGCCCACCGAACTGAAGGACCTCATTTCTTATGAAGCGGGCAGCATCGCCAATCTGGACATCGCTCATGCAGACAACATGAAATTTGTCCTGATGGCCTTTGACGAGGGCACCGGCCTGACTCCGCACCGCGCTCCCGGCAATGCCATCCTGACCGCCCTCGAAGGCAAGGCCATTATTGGCTATGAGGGCAAGGATTACGAGCTGAACGCAGGCGAGAGCTTCCGCTTCGATAAGAACGGCCTGCACAGCGTTACCGCACAGGGCAAGTTCAAGATGAGCCTGCTGCTGGTCATCGAATAAGCGATCTTCTGTTTCATAACAGACGCAAAGAACCCGTCCGGACCTACCGGACGGGTTCTTTGCGTCTGCCGGATTCAGCAGTAGTAGAGGAACGAACGCAGGCGGCTCCATGCAGTCTCATCCCAGTCATTATCAAGGGAAAGCTGGAACAGCGGAGCCCGACAGGCATCGTGCAGGCCGCGCATATCCAGAATCATCGCGGTATTTTCATACCGGGGTGCAAGGGTCAGCACTGCATTGGTACGGCCAGAAAGCTCCACGGCCTTGGCGTACCGATATCGACCGTTTCCGCCTGAAAAATTCGGCAAGGCAGAGTCCGCAATGAGGAACAGTGTTTCAGCGTCTTCCGCAAAGGCACTCTGCGCTCCGAGCTCATTACCAAGGGTCTGCATCTGCCTCTGCATCTGGTCAAGCCAACCAGCCGATGGTTTGTTGTCATCCAAATTGTCTTTCCACAGAAACCAGAGCGCCTCGCTGAGTGGGGCGCGAAGCACCCGTTCGCCTTCGGCTTCCAGCGCGGCAAGTACGCCGCTGTCCAGTTCTGTCAGGCAGAGCGGCGTACCAACAGCGGCAATGCGGCGGCCTTTTGCGGGAAGTGCGCCGATCTCTCTCGCCGCGGTGTGCAGCTGCTCCCAGCCGGGCAGAGCATCCCACTGTGCTGCCATGTCTGCACGTTTATCTGCCGGAGCGGCATAGAGGATATCTCCCGCCAACAGTGCGCGGAAGAGTGCGTCACGGTTCTGCGCCATTTCGGGCAGTGTTTCCAGCATCGGGCTTACCAGTTGAGCATTCTGCTCTTTTCTGCGGTCCAGCACAGCACGGATGACACGGGCGTATTGACCGTCTGCCTCCGCTCCCTGCGTCTGCGGAATCAGGAACTGCGCATCTGTCTGGTCGTTTTTACGCTCGGCAAGGATACTGCCCAGCAGTGCCGGGAAAGGCAGGTATTCTTTTGCGCTCGTCTCCGCTCGGCCAAGGCTCAGAATATCGTCCGTCAGGTGCGGCAGCTCGTAGGGGTCTGCCCCTTGCTGTTTGAAATATGCGGCCAGATAGGGCGTATAAGCACCCATCGCCGGAAGATAGAGCGGCACATTGGGGGATGGTGTCCGTGCCAGACGACAGGGGTGAATATCGACCTGCTCGATGTTGAAATCTGTCGGCAGAGCCACCGCCGGGCGGTGCTGCAGGCTGTTCAGGAACGCTTCAATGCGAGTGATGACACCCACATTGGAAAAATGCTCATCCACTTCGATTTGCAGGTAGGGTTTATCGCCCATCTCCTGCTTGAACAGGTGTGAGAGCATGGTGTCCGGGCCGCAGCCGTGGTTGGTCAGATAGACAGCGTAGAGGTTCGGGTGGTGAGCGATCAGCTTTGCTCCGGACAGGATATGCTGCCCGAACGGATAATAAAGATTATCGTATTCATCGGAGATGTCCAGCGCATGACCGGGCAGGTGGCTCAGCGTGATGACCTTGTAGCCCCGCTCCAACAGCAGTTCCGGGATGCCCATATTCAGGATGGGGTCGGAAACGCCGTAGTTGCGGGTGATGAGCACCAACACTTTATCGTCCGGTCTCAGGGTCGCCAGCAGAGCTTTGCCCTGTTTTTCCACGGCGGCGGTATGGCGGCGCACCGCCATGGCACCACTGAGCAGAGCTTTGGCACAAAACGGTTTCGGGATTCCCAAAATCCTGCTCAGTCCCAGCATTGCAGATGCCATAGCTTCCTGCCCGAAGTCGAGGTCAAACACCGGACTGAGCAGAGTGATGCCCTTGCTCTCAATGTCCAGAGCGTTGGCAATGGATACGGCTGCCGTCTGCATATAGACGCAGCCGTAGTTGTGTTTCACACGGCTCTTTTCGTGCTTCATCGTGTGGATGGTGGGCAGGAAGATATAATCTACTTTTTGGTCGATGAGCTGCTGCATATGGCCGTAAATGAGTTTGACCGGGTAGCAGGTCTCCCCCTGTGCGGTCTGCTGAGCCAGCCGGATCGTTTCCTCGCTGGTGGGGTCAGTCAGGACGACATTGAAGCCCAACGAGGTAAAGAAGGCATTCGCCATCGGGAAGAATTTGTGGATCATCAACGCAAAAGGCACACCTACGGTCTTTTTACGTGGGTCGCGTTTGCCGGTATAACCCTCCAAAAGCAGTTTGTCCGCCTGCTTGTAGAAGTCAATGTTCTTCTGGATCTCCGCGCTGCGGCTGTCCTCTGCGGCTTGTGCGGGGCTGTCGAAGCCCACAAACTGACTAGGTGCATCGCCCACCGCTTCCTGTGCCAGAAGAGCCACGCCATATGCGCCGCTGATGGAAAAGACCGGGCTGACCTGTACGCGGTCGCCATAAGCGGATTGGAATGCCGCCACAATGCCGGGGTTATAATCTACGCCGCCCTGTAAGACAATGTGCTGGCCCACCGGCTTGGAGCCGACTACCTTGTGCAGATAGTTCTGGACGATGGAGTGACACAGCCCGGCGGCGATCTCTGCCTGCGAAACGCCTTCTGCGGCGGCTGATGCAATGGCCGTTTCGATGAATACGGTACAGCGTTCACCCAATGCGGCCGGATGTTCGGCAGAAAGGGCCAACGGGCCGAATTCTGCCAGCGGGATGCCCATGCGGACGGCTTGCTCCTCCACAAAAGAGCCTGTACCGGCGGCGCAGATCTTGTTCATCTGGAAGTCCACGACTTCACCGTCCCGGATACTGATGTACTTGCTGTCCTGTCCGCCGATCTCAAACACAGTATCGACTTCCGGTACCCAGTGAGCTGCACCCTTGGCCTGCGCAGTGATCTCATCCCGGACAGCATCCGCGCCGATGCGCTTGCCGACACGCTCACGTCCGGAGCCGGTCACGCCGACAGCCGTAAACCGGATATCACCAAACCGCTGACGAATACTTGCAAGCCCTTTGCGGACAGCTCCTTCCGGATCACCTGCGGTGCGCAGATATTGAAAGTCTACCAGTTCACCGTCAGCACCGACCAGAACAAGATCGGTACTGGTGGAACCGATGTCGATGCCCAATGCGCAGCCACCTTCTGGAATGATCTTGGTAGCGTTCGGCTCCGCAAGGCTCGTGCCGGGGCGCAGCTCCAGTTTGGGCAATGTTCCGACCGTGTGGCGTGTTGTTCGTGTACGGTCCAGAGAATCATTCAGTTGACGTAACGTGAACGAGCCGGATGCCTTGAGTGCAGCACCAAGAGCCGCTTCATATCGGGCAAACTCCGGAACGATGAGCTCTTCTTCGGTCAGGCCGAACACTTCCCGAATCGCCCGGATGACGCCGGTGTTGCAGGTCACGCCGCCACAGAACACTACCGGCTTGCAGACGGGAAGCCGACGCACGATGGTAGCTTTGTAGTTGCGGATCATCGCATAGCACAGGCCCAGAAGAATATCCGGCGTAGCAGCTCCTTCCTGTTGACGGTGGATGATGTCGGTCTTGGCAAAGACGGCACACCGACCGGAAAGGCGGGGGATACTCTGTGCCTGCTCGACCAGTGAAGAATAATCTTCTAGTTTGCAGCCGACGCGGGACATCTGATCTTCAAAGAACGAGCCCGTGCCGCCTGCACAGTGTTCGTTGACTGCGAACTGCGGTGCACGGCTCTGCAAATCCGTGATGAATCGCGCACCCTGACTGCCGATTTCAATGACCGAACCAGCCTGCGGAACAAGCTGGCGCACACCCTCGACGACAGCCGGGATATCCCCAAAAGAGGGAATATCGGGAGCCTGTTCCAGCAGAGCTTCGGTGTTGCTGCCAGTCACACAGAGCGAAAACGGTGTGTCTGCATCCAGTTCCAATGCAGAAAGTCCTTTTTTCAGGCAGGCGAACGGCCTGCCGTGATGCACCGCCATCCACTGCTTTGCCATTGCACCATCCCGCAGCAGCACCAACTTGACCGTCGAAGTGCCGATATCCATACCCAACGAAAGCATTGTGTCACTCCTTCAAGACAAACCCTGCAAGTTATAGGGTTTGACATTTCAAACTTTATACCGTATAATAATGATGCCTTTTAATTAGGCATCTCTAACCAAGAGTTTAACACAACTACCTCGGAGTGTCCGTTGTTATGGCAACGGCAAAGCAAATTTTAAGATGGAGCAATATTATTCAATTTTACAGCAATGCGGCATGTTCAACGGCATCCAGCCGCGAAAATATAAGGAAGTCCTTCGTTGCTTGAATGCGACTGTCCGTGAATATCCTCGTGGTGCGCACATCGTCGAGCTGGGTGAGCAGAGCCACAATACGGGTGTTCTGCTGGATGGCACGATGGAAGAATTTTTGTATGATGAAAATGGCAATCAAATCAGCATCTGCCGTTTTTGTCCCGGAGAAGTATTTGGTGCAGAACTGGCCTGTACTGGCTGGACGGTAAGTCCGGTCTGTCTGCGTGCCAGTTCGGACTGTACCGTAATGCTGCTGGATTTCAGCGCATTGATGTCACAGAAGACGCTGACCTGTCCCTGCCGGATGCAGGTCACAGCAAATCTTATGCAGGATATGGCGCAGCAGCTTCTCTTTTTTAACACCAAAGTGCGTATTTTAGCGCAAAAACGGCTTCGGGATCGTCTGAAGATTTATCTTCAAACCTTGACACCCGATGAAAAAGGCTGTTACAGTCTGCCCTACACCCGAACAGAACTGGCGGATTTCCTCTGTGTGGATCGCAGTGCTCTTTCCCGTGAGCTGTGCCGGATGCGCGATGAGGGTATCCTTGATTTTTCCGGTGCAAAGATCCATCTGCTGAACCCAAAGTTTTTGTATGGCTGGAACTGACAGCACTTCTAAATCCATGAAAAAATGGTCTGCCGAACATTTTTGTTCAACAGACCATTACATTTTAATCTTCTAATCCCCGGCCTACTGATTCGCAGCGCACACCGGGCGATTCCCTCAATTTTTAGAAGTTACGTTTTAACGTCGTTTCTCGGCGATGCATCGCAGGTTTTGAGCTTCGAGTTTCTGCACCCTTTGTCCGATTTTGCAACGATTTGCACCCTTTGCACGTTTTGAAACCGTGCAAAAACCGTGCAGAAACCGTGTACTTACTCCCAGACAAACTAAAATCCACTTCATCCGACAACGACTTGACGGCATTGGTTCGAGTGACCGCACACCAAAAATGATGGTGCTGAGAGGGGAGATGGAGCACTACCTGTCGCTGGGCTGCGACCACGGCAGGCTGGAGGATTGAACCTTAGAAAGCGCGCGGCAAAAATGCTAATCGCGCGGCGCGCGTCTCTCAGCGTAAATTCAGCGCAATCCATGCCAAGTCAGCGTATTTTCAACGTAAATCCCGGAAAGTCAGCGTAAATTCAGCGCAAATCAAACTTTCAGCGTAAAAGTCAGCGTAAATTTTCACTTCACGCTTTTGTACTTCGTTCCCCGGCCTGCGCCATCAGGCTGCAAGATGCCGTCCTTGCACATCTGGTGCAGGATATAATAGGTTCGATTCTTGTTAAACCCACACAGCTCTTGAGCTTTCTGATTCGTAATCGACGGCTTATGCTTCAGATATTCGAGAATCCGATCCTTTGCCTGAATCTGGCTGACCGTCTTGTCCTGCACATAGGCCACATCGGTTTTCACCGTTTCGTAGACCTTGAGGGACAGCATATAGGTCTTGCCGTTGAGTTCCAGAAGCCCCTCGTCCCGGAGAGCCACACACAGAAATATTACTCCTGATATGGTAAAGCCCACAGACCGGATTTTATATCCAGCTTGTGGGCTTTGCTTGTTTTCAGCTATCCTGTTTTACGCAAACATTGCATCTAGCTCTTTATCGGTAAACATTTTGGATTGCTTCAGCAAACTTTTAACGCACTCTCGGAATGCTTCTTTGTTCACCGTTTTCAACGCGGTATCCTTGTACACCAGCGTGATAACACAATGTAGCTGCTGGATAAGGTCAATGGCAGAGAGCTGTGCATAGGTGTTCCCATCTACAAGCTGTATCCGAACATCCCGGAAACGCGACCAATCCTGTCCGTACTGGCAGATGTACTGCTGAATCGTATTCCGCATGACATCTATGTTGCCAGATTCCATTGCCATCCGCGCCTGCTTGCATTTTTTCTCAGCCGTGTCAGCAATCGCGTGTGTCAGCTTTGCGGCTTTGACAACGCACTTTTCAAATTGTTCTACCTTATCAGCGTATTGCGATTGAATTTTGATGTACTGTAGTTGGTTGTTGTCCATAGCACAACCCTCCTTTCTGGTCGGTATTATTATACCACAATTTTCCAATGTTATCTACATGGATTTTCCGACAATTTCTCAAATAATTCGACGTAATATCAATTTATATTTGATTTCTGTTGTAAAAAATGGAGCGCACAGTTGTAAACTGTACGCCCCATTTTAGGTTATTTAGCGATTCTTGTCAGACTGCGAGAGAACGCTGCCTGCAAGAGTTTTGGTCGTGCTGCTGTATTTCGGGCTATTCAAAGCTGCCGATGCAACGCCTTCCATTTTCTTTCCCGTCTGATGACCGCTCTTTGCCAGCGCAACCGCACTTTTCACCGCAAGGTCTTTCCGCTGCCGGTAGTCCTTGCACTTCACCCACGACTTAAACTCCTGCCGGGTGCTTTCCCCGGCAGCAATCATTTTGCGGAGTGCTTGTTCGGTCATGGTGGGGCCTCCTTTTTCTTAAAATTAAAACAGGAGCTTTCTTTTAATTCCTCAAATCTATTTGGCTTATAGCTCTTACCTACCCCATAATCTGCTCCGTATTAGGGCCAATATCAAATCATCCGTGGTTCTATCACTGTCGATGGTCAACCTGCTTTACTGCTTTTTCTCGCCCTCTAATTTTATTGTATTACAAAAGACCAGTGATTCAAGTGATTTGACACGATGGTCGCCTTTATCCAAAATATCCAACGCACTCATGACGCGGTCATCTCTTCTAGCCCGTAGAGAATTCTTTCGAACGTCATCTCATTACAAATCCACCCCAATACGCTCGTTTCGTGATTTTGAACAAAGAGCTTCCCCCAAAAACCATCAAAAGGTAGAATTGCGCAAAACATCTTTACAAAGTTGTCGAGTTTTGCTATAGTTCACTTAGCGAACAACCGAACAGTCGAGTTAATATTTTCTCGCTGGCCATCAACATTGGTAAGAAGAGGCAGCTGCGCTTAAGCTGTCCTTGACGATAGAAAAAGGAGGCAATTCTATGAAGATCACAAAGGTCGAGGTGTTCCGCCTGCCGACTGCAAACAGCAAGCAGAACAGCCCCATCGGATGCAGGATCCATACGGACGTCGGCATCTGCGGCGACGGTGAAGCCGGCATGGCCTACGGCGTTGGTGGTTCCGGCGCATTTGGCATGGTCTGCGATCTGGCAGAGCTGATTATCGGTATGGATCCGCTTCGCACTGAGTTCATCTGGGAGACCATGTACAAGCGGACGTTCTGGGGCCAGAACGGCGGCCCGGTCGTCTTCTCCGGCATCGCAGCCATCGATGTAGCTCTGTGGGACATCAAAGGCAAGTATTTCAATGTTCCCTGCTACCAGCTGCTGGGCGGCAAGGTTCGCGACAAGCTCCGCACCTACGCAAGCCAGCTGCAATTTGGCTGGGGCCAAGTGGGCGTTTCCGAACACCTGTGGGCCGTGACCCCCGCGGATTACGCACACAACGTCAAGCTGGCACTGGACGAAGGCTTTGACGCGATCAAGATCGATTTCTTTGATCGTGATGAAGAAGGCAAGCCCCTCAACTTCCTGGATACCACCGGCCTGCTGACTCCAAAACAGCTGAAGATGGTAGAATCCCGCATGAAGGCCGCCCGTGAAGCCGCCGGCGACGATGTGGACATCATCATGGAGAACCACTCCTACCCAGATGCACTGGGAGCTGTGCAGCTGGCAAAGCTGGCAGAAAAGTATAACATCATGGCTTTTGAGGAGCCCAACACGCCCACCACCCAGACTGTTGAATACATTGCCAAGTACAGCTCCGTGCCCATCGCAAACGGCGAGCGTCTGTACTCTCGCTGGCAATATGCAGAGTACTTCAAGAAGAACCTGCTTCAGCTGGCTCAGCCCGATATCGGCAACTGCGGCGGCATCACCGAGGTCAAGAAGATCTCCGATATGGCCCATGCTTACGATGTGGGCATCCAGGTCCACTGCGCGGGCAGCCCGCTGACCACCAATGCAGCCCTGCATCTTGAGTGCACCCTGCCTAACTTCCTGATTCACGAGCACCATACCTGCAACCGCATGGATACCTCTGTGGGCTTGACCAAGTACAATCTACAGCCGGAAAACGGCTACTTCACTGTTCCCGATCTGCCCGGCATCGGCAATGAGTTCCTGCAGGAAGCCATTGACCGCGCAACGCTGTACAAGGTGATCGAGTAATCGGTCGCTCAATCATACTAAAAAGAAAAGGAGCTGTCACCATGGCGATTCACGTTGTAAAAGAACCCGTCCCAAAACCAGGTACTCTTGGTAGAACCGAACTCTATGCACTGGCCATCGGTCAGGTCATCGGTGCAGGCGTCATCACTCTGATCGTCCCTGCCATCAAAATGACTGGTTACTCCGCATGGCTGGCGTATTTCGTGGCAATCCTGATGGGATTTGTCATGATCCTTCCTTTCGTTTTCATCTCTTCCACCCTGCGTCTGGGCGGCGGCAACTACTCCATGCTGTGCGATCTGTCCAGTCCGCGGACATCCGGCATTTTCGCTTACATGTATCTTACCCAGTGCCTGTCGCTCTCCCTGTTCGGTGCATCCGCTGCCGCTTACCTGGGCGACATCATCCCGGCGCTGAACTCCCATTGGGCAAGGGTCATTGTCGGCGTTACGCTGCTGACTTTCTTCTATGTCGTCAACCTGATGGGCGTTGACATCATGGCAAAAGCACAAAAAATGATGACCTGGCTTCTGATCGCAGCCCTCATCCTCTTTGCGATCGTCGGCATCTTCAAGATGAAGCTGCCCATCTTCGATTTCAGCGACCCCAACTTTGCCATCAATGGCTGGGGCATCACCTTCAACAACGGCCAGATCAGCGGCGGCTTCCTCGGTGCAGTCCTGCTGTTCGTTTACTCCACCCAGGGCTACTACATGACCACTGCTTATGGCCGTGACTCCAAGGATGCCCGCAAAGACATCCCCTTTGTCCTGCTGCTCTGCGTACCCACCCTGTGCATCCTGTATGTTGGCGTTGCCATGGCAGGCGTTGGCGTAATGAGCGTGGAAGAGTACGGCAACTCCACTACCCTGGTATTCGCTGCTCAGCGCATCTTCCCCACTTGGCTGTTCTACTTCTTCATCATCGGCGGCCCCATCATGGCTCTGCTTTCCACCCTGAACTCCAGCTTTGCCTACAACTCCATCACCATTGGTCAGTCCTGTGATGATGGCTGGCTGCCCAAGAGCTTCGGCAAGAAAAACAAGAGCGGTGCCCGCCCCTACATCCTGACCTTCATGTATGTCGTCGGCATCATCCCCATCGTCTTTGGTCTGTCCATCACCACCATCACCAATATGGTCCAGCTAATCACCTCTGCATTCGCCATCCTGAATTTCACAGCTGAGATCAAGATGCCCAAAAAATATCCCGATGCCTGGAAGCAGTCTCGCTACCATGTGCCCGATGGCTTGTACTACACCATCTGCTGTGTTTCTCTGGCGCTGTTCCTGGTCGTTCTGTGGAAGAGCCTGCTCTCCATGAACATCGGCCTGGCTGTCATCAACATTGTGGTCATCGTCATCGCCGGCCTCATCGGCTTCTGGCGCTCCAAGACGGGCAACATCGAGATCCACACATCCGTATGGGCTGAGGATTACCAGGAAGCCGCAGAATCCTGAGTTCTTCTCTTTTCACACTTTGTCACTTTTCCTACCATACCATCTTCCTTAAATCTTATCCGCACCCTCCCAAACAGCAGAGGGTGCGGATAAGGGGGTGAAAGAGGCTTTTAATTCAGAGCCTTTCGGAGCCAAAACTCCGACGGAATAATTTTAAATCACAACACCATTAGAATGGAGGTTCCACGTATGAAAATCACGAGTGTCGAATGTTATCTGGGCACTGGCGCGATCGGCGGCTTTGTTACCATGAAGATAAACACCGATTCCGGCATTTATGGCTGGGGCGAGGCGGGCCTGGCTTACGGCAAGTCTGCAGAAGCTGCATTTGGCCAGTGCCAGGATTTTGGCAAACTGATCCTCGGTATGGATCCGTTCAACACAGAGGAGATCTGGGAGCACCTGCATCGCCACACCTTCTGGGGTATGGGCGGCGGCGTCGTTATTACCTCCGCCATGGCTGCGATCGATATCGCCTGCTGGGATATCAAGGGTAAGGCTCTCGGTGTTCCCGTTTACAAGCTGCTGGGCGGCAAGACCAACGATAAGCTCCGCGCATACGCTTCTCAGCTGCAGTTCGGCTGGCGAAAGGATATTGAGGCCAAGGACGGCCTGACTTTGCTGTATGACCCGAAGGATTACTACCGTGTCGTCAAAGAAGCGGTTGACGAGGGTTACGACGCGGTCAAGATTGACCCGGTTTTTGCTCCCACCGAGCCAGCCTCCATGGGCGATGTCATGGCCACCCAGGGCACCCAGATCCGTGGCTGCTACCGTGAGCATGACCTGAAGCGTTCTGTTGAGCGCATCGCAGCAGCCCGTGAGGCTGGCGGCCCCGACATGGACATCATCGTTGAGATCCACTCCCTGCTGGATGCCAACACCTCCGCAGAGCTGGGCAAGGCCCTGGAGCCCTACCGCATCATGTACTACGAAGAGCCCACGATGCCCTGCAACGCCGATATGTTCAAGCATATCAAAGAGAAGTCCGGCCTGCCTCTGGCAACGGGCGAGCGCAGCTACACCCGCTGGGGCTTCCGTCAGTTCTTTGAGGATCGCACCCTCAACGTCATCCAGCCCGATCTGGCCAACACCGGCGGCATCACCGAGACCAAGAAGATCTGCGATATGGCGCAGGTTTACGACATCGGCGTCCAGATCCATGTCTGCGGCGGCCCCATCGCTACCGCTGCTGCTCTGCAGCTGGAAGCAACCATTCCCAACTTTGTCATCCACGAAGAGCACAACGCCAATCTGACCAGTGCCTTTGTGAAGGGCGGAAAATATTACTACGCTCCCAAGGACGGCTACTACACCGTTCCCGAGCTGCCTGGCATCGGTCAGGAAATGAGCGAGTTCTACATTGCCAACGCAAAGAAGGTCGTAATCGAATAACCTTTCTCCTCATTCTCACCACAATCCATTATTTGGGAAGGAGCATCTATTATGAAAATCACGAGTGTTGAGTGTTATCTGGGCCAGTTCATCACTATGAAGATCAACACCGACGAAGGCATTTACGGCTGGGGCGAAGCCGGTTTGGCTTACGGCAACAGCTTTGAGGCAGCATTTGGTCAGTGCCAGGATTTTGCCAAGCTGATCATCGGCATGGACCCGTTTGATACCGAGAAGATCTGGGAACACCTGCATCGCCACACCTTCTGGGGCATGGGCGGCGGTGTTGTCATCACCTCTGCTATGGCTGCCATCGATACCGCTTGCTGGGATATCAAGGGCAAGGCTCTCGGCGTTCCCGTCTACAAGCTGCTGGGCGGCAAGACCAATCCGAAGCTCCGCGCATACGCTTCTCAACTGCAGTTCGGCTGGAGCGACCTGATTCAGAAAGATAACAAGGGCGAGGCTCTCGGCCTGCTGTTCGACCCGAAGGATTACTACGAAGTGACCAAAAACGCCCTCCGCGACGGCTACGATGCCATCAAGGTAGACCCCGTCTTTGCCCCCACCGATCCAGACACCCCGCTCGAAAAGATCTGGGGCAGCCAGGGCACTCAGATTCGCGGCTGCTATCGTCAGCACGACCTGCAGCGCTCGGTAGAGCGCATTGCAGCCTGCCGTGAGGCCGGCGGCCCCGATATGGACATCATCGTTGAGATCCACTCTCTGCTGGACGCCAACACCGCCGCCGAGCTGGGCAAGGCTTTGGAGCCGCTGCACATCATGTACTTTGAGGAGCCCACCAGCCCCGAGAACCCCAGCAACTTCCGTCACATCAAGCAGAAATGCGACCTGCCTCTGGCAACGGGTGAGCGCAGCTACACCCGTTGGGGCTTCCGGCAGTTCTTCGAGGACCGCACCCTCTCCGTGATCCAGCCCGATCTGTGCAACACCGGCGGCATCACTGAAACCAAGAAGATCTGCGATATGGCTCAGGTCTATGATATGGGCGTTCAGATCCATGTCTGCGGCGGCCCCATCGCTACCGCCGCTGCTCTGCAGGTCGAAGCTGCAATCCCCAACTTCACCATCCATGAGGAGCACAACGCAAACCTGAAGAACATCTTCATCCAGGCCGGCAAGTACTATTACAAACCCGAGAACGGTTACTACACCGTGCCCGATCTGCCCGGTATCGGCCAGGAAATGACCGACAAGTTCCTGGCAACCTGCCGCAAGGTCGTCATTGGCGGCTAAATCAGTCCCCAACGCCCCCAACGCAAAGACAAAATACAGATCCACCAAGTCCGTCATTGGTCATAATCTCTAAACAACGGAAAATGCTGCACAGGGCACCACCTTGTGCAGCATTTTCGTTTACGAAAAACGTTTCTTTTTTACGAGTTTCACTTTAAATTCTTAGCTTGACGTCCACCCCAAAAAAACTTATACTTAGATTGTGATTGGAAAAAGTTGCATCTACAAGATCCTGCAATTAGTTTCGGGAATTATTTCGCCTGAGGAATATGGTTTTGGATTCTTTGGGACATAAAACGCGAAGCGGAAATGGAGAATAATCATGGCACTACAGAAACTCCGCAGCCCAAAGATCCGGCGGCTGTCCGTGGTAGACCAGGTCAGCGACTCTATCAAGCAGAGCCTGCTGGACCAGGTCTGGAAAGAAGGAGACAAGCTTCCTTCCGAAGGAGAACTGGCGGAATATTATGGCGTCAACCGCCTAAGTGTGCGGATGGCCTTGCAAAAACTCAGCACACTGGGCCTCATTGAGACGCGCGTGGGCGAAGGCTCCTTTGTGGCTCACTTTTCCGTCCAGCCCATTTTCAGTGAATTGGCTCCTCTGTACGACAACAAGGAAGGCCGCCGGGATGTGGAGCAGCTGCGCAACCTGCTGGAAGGTGAGTGCACCAACATTGCCATTATCTCTTCCACAGAAGAGGACCGCCAGAAGCTGAAAGATCGTCTGGATGAATACAACCGCCTGGAAGCGATCTATAACGACGACATTGAAAACCAACAAAAGCTCCATGATGTAGTCCAGGCCGACTTTGCGTTCCATTATGAGATCATCTGCATGAGCCACAACAAGCTTTATATGGATATTTACATGATGGTGCAGCAGCTCATTTCCTCCCACATCCGGCACCTGATTTATACCCGTGTCCATCGCCGTAAAGCGGCCGGGCTTTCACTGGGAAGTGTGGATACAATGACGGAAGCTTCTCATGAGGCAATCTACCAGAGCATCATCAATGGTGATGTAGAAGCGGCTCGCAGCGTACGGGAACAGATCCTTGGCATCGTTCCTGCCCACGGTTTGGATTACTTTGAGGACTATGTGGACCCGAAAGATATTCATCCGTAAAAACCTTCTCAGTCCCATAGGCGCAACGTCTGCGTACGCTAACGCCCATCGAATGCGAACGACTCAACGGCATCCCGGATGATTGGACAGCCGGGATGCCGGAACGACTGCGCTATTTCACCATGGGGAATGCGCTCGTCGTTCCGCTGGTCAAGGCCATGGGCAAGCGGATCAGCGCACTGGCCGAGGACGAGCAGTGCAGTTGATGGGCGTTTCTCTTGGGTTTCCAAAGGGGTGCGGGTCGCCAGTGGCGACCTCAAAATGCAGCGCATTTTGAAGCACCTGACCGAGCCGACAGGCGAGAGGCAGCACCCCTTTGGCACACGACTTTGCTTGCAAAGTCTAGTGTGTTACACCTTGGTTCCGGCTGATGCGGAAAAGGGGCTGCGAAAGGCTCCGGCAAGCACCTGTTCTGCGGCAGAAGGATGCGCGGATGGGCGTGGCAGTTGACGACCTCCGCCCACCCAGCGCAGGCTTGCAGAGGAACCAGTGGTGTACGTTCTCCTTCCTGCCGCAGCAGCGTTTTTCCCTATAAGCCGCAAGGTAAATAATCAGCGTCTGTATTTGCCCCGCATCCCGGCCTTTGTGCGGTGCTTTAACATAGAGGATTTATTGAA
>OJKK01000040.1_pt1 | contig 79073 bp, 70 predicted proteins | sample 1596551 | NCBI WGS metagenome assembly OJKK01 (sample SAMEA4350131, study PRJEB24818) | metagenome | biome: human; feature: gut; material: faeces | place: Denmark | collected 2013-09 | reverse complement strand
TCGCTCAGCACGCAATCGCTTGCGTCCTGTGTGAATTACTTTGTTTGGAATTGTTTAACGTGTTTTTCCAACACGAAAATAGGTTCCGTTACAAGTTTTTCGATATTGTTCAATTTTCAAGGTCCTGCAGCGCCTCAGCCATGCGGCTGACGACTTGATTATTTTATCACAGAAGTGATTTTTTGTCAAGCTCTTTTTTCGAAGTTTTTCGTGATTCGGATCTCTCCGGCGAACTTGGAGCGTTCTCTGTTTCTCGGCGCTGGCCGGAACTTTCGGACGTCTATTGGTTCTTTTCGCTTTACTTCCAGCCGGGACTCAGAAGTCATTCTTTTGTCTCAGCGCTTGGCGCTCAAGTATAATACCATACGCCGGGCCGCTTTGCAAGCCTTTTTTACAAGTTTTTTGCTCTTTTTTCGCTTTTGTATACATCCGCCAGTTTTTCACTTGAAATCAGTCCCTGCTTTGACACCCGTTCAGCACGCCTGCGGTGTGCGGCTCCTCCCAGTGGGAGGGGGCGTTGCACTATAGAAGAGCATCTGCTGCCTTCACCGGGCAAACGGATGCTCTCCCTTATATATAATAGTTACTTCTGGGCATACACCTGCTTGAGGTGTTCCGTGAGCTTCATATTCTCACTGTAGTCCACCGGTACCACGATGACGCTGGGGACATCCTGTTTGAAAGCCTCTTCCAGCGTGGGGATAAGCTCCTCTGCCTTCTCAACACGATAGCCCTTGCAGTGCATAGCCTCTGCCAGCAGCTTGAAATCGGGATTCGAAAAGTCCACATAGCAGTGCTCGCCGCCGAACTGCTCCCGCTCTTTCCACTTGATGAGGCCGTAGCTGGAATCCTCCCAGATGAGGGTCACAAAAGGCACATGCTCCCGCACCGCTGTTTCCAGCTCCTGACTGTTCATCATGAAGCCTCCGTCGCCGCAGACCGCCAGCACCTTTTTCTCCGGATAGAGAAGCTTTGCCGCGAACGCGCCCGGGATGGAGAAGCCCATGCTGGCGAAGCCGTTGGAGATGAGGCAGGTGTTGGGCTCATAACAGTCGTAGTGGCGGGCGATCCACATCTTATGGGCGCCCACATCGCTGACCACGATGTCGTCGCGGCCCATGACCTTCCGGACATCGGCGAGGATGCGTGCCGGCTTCATGGGGCAGCTGTCGTCCGCCGCCATTGCCTCATGCTCTGCCACCATCGTCTGGCGGAGAGCCAGTGCAAATTCCGGCTCACCGGTGCGGTGGGCGCAGCGCAGGATCTCATACAGGCTTTCTGAAATGTCGCCCACCACTTCCACAGCGGGCTGATACCGTTTGTTGACATCGGCGGGGGCGCTGTCGATGTGGACGATGGTCATATTCTCCCGTGCGTCCCACTTGGCCGGTGCGCACTCCACGATGTCATAACCGATCGCGATGACCACATCCGCCCGGTCGAAGAGCTGGTTGACATAGTCTTTCTGCGGGATGCCGATGGTCCAGAGGCTGTACTTGTCATCCATCGGGATGATGCCCTTGGCCATCATCGTGTTGACCACCGGGATGTGCAGGCGGTCAGCCAGCTCGGTGACAGCAGCGGCGGCATGGCCGCGCACCGCACCCGCACCTGCAAGGATGACCGGATTTTTCGCCTCACTGATGATTTTTCCTGCCGCTGCAATGTGGGCCGGGTCGGCATAGACCTCATGCATCTGCTGGCGCTTGAGCGGCACGGCGTCGGCGGGCATTTTTGCAATATTCTGGGGCAGGTCGATATGGGTCGCGCCCGGCTTGCCCTTTTCGGCGTGCTTGAAGGCCAGCCGCACGATTTCGCCCACCGTGTCGGGGCGGATGATCTGCTTCGAGCGCTTGGTGATAGGCTCAAACATCGCGGTCAGGTCAAGGTACTGGTGGCTGGTGAGCTGCATCCGGTCGGTGCCGACCTGTCCGGTGATGGCCACCAGCGGCGCACCGTCCAGATAAGCATCCGCCACACCGGTGACAAGGTTGGTGGCACCGGGGCCAAGGGTGGACAGGCAGACGCCGGCCCGGCCGGTCAGACGGCCATAGGCATCCGCCATAAAGGCCGCACCCTGCTCGTGGCGCACCGGGATGAAGCGTATCTTGCTGTCCCGAATCGCAAACATCAGATCCAGCGTCTCTTCGCCCGGAATGCCAAACATCACATCAACGCCCTCAGCCTCCAGACAGTCCACCAGCACCTGCGCAGTCGTTTTCATTTCCTTCATTTTCTTTCCCTCCCAAAACGAAAAAGGCAGCGCAGCCCCATGCGGGCCACGCTGCCTTTGCTGCGCTTATTGTAAACGATTTTCGGCCATCCCGCAAGTGCAAATTTCCACAAAAAGCGGCTTGCTTTCGCTTTTTGCTCCGGCAGGCTTGACAAGCGGCGGGGCAGGCCGTATGATGAAAGTATCTTTTTTGCAGTGAGGTAGTTATCATGTCCAGCATCACCATCCGCGGCTGCTGCATCGGCGCAGGCCGTCCGAAAGTCATCCTGCCCATCGTCGCCCGCACAGAGGACGATATTCTCCGTGAGGCCAGGCGGCTGTCCGCGCTGAAGGCCGACTGCATCGAGTGGCGGGCCGACTGGTTTTCTGATGTTCTGAATGCTGCCGCACGGAAGCGGGTGCTGTCCGGTCTGCGAGCAGCGCTGGGCGAAAAGCTCCTGCTCGTGACCTTTCGCACCAAAGCAGAGGGCGGAGACGCCTCCCTGACGCCGCAGCAATACGCTGATTTCTGCGGCACGGTCTGTGTCAGCGGCTGTGCCGATCTGCTTGACATCGAGTTCTTCCCGAATCGAGAAGGACTTCCGGCCCTCATCGGGCAGGCGCACAAGGCCGGTGTTGCAGTGGTTTGTTCCAGCCATGATTTCCACAAAACGCCGTCCCGGACGGAGATGGTCACACGCCTGACCGCCATGCAGCAGGCCGGAGCCGACCTGCCCAAACTGGCTGTGATGCCGAACTCGCCGTCTGACGTCCTCGAATTGCTGGCTGCCACCACAGAGATGGCAGAGCAGCACCCCGAAACGCCCGTCATCACCATGAGCATGGGTGCGCCGGGTGCAGTGAGCCGCCTGTGCGGAGAGACGTTCGGCTCTGCCATGACCTTCGCCAACCCCGGGCAGGCCAGCGCGCCCGGACAGGTGGCGCTGGATGTAGTGAATGAAGTGCTGGACAGCCTGAGACTCGAGTAAAAAGCTCAATATCCCCCAGTAATTGCAGCAGCCCCGCTTTTCAGGCGGGGCTGCTGTTCATTTTCTCGAAAATTGTCTGATACGTCAAATTTCAACGGCCTTCATTGGCTATCTTTCCGGATTTTCGCGAGTTTTCTCAAAAACATTGACATTCTGTCGTCGGAATCATATCATTATGTCATAAGAGATGAAAAGTGTTACTGCAAGTCGAAATTCATCGTTTCTACTCCACCTCAGTGAAATCGTGCCATACCGACAGGAGGTCCCGCCATGATGCAGTGTGTCAGACGATGCAGTTTTATTTGTGGAGCTGTTCTCAGCATCCTGCTCCTGCTCTGCAGCTGTCAGGCTGGGGCCGGGCAACTCATCCTGCCGGACAATGTTCCCTCAGAAAACACCTCCCAGGGAAAGAAGGAGCTGCTCGCCGCCCTGAATCAGGAGTATTTCGACCGCTTCAAGCGCTCCAACTATTTTATACAGGGCAGTGACTCTGCCGCTGAGGCTGTATTTCTGTATCTTGCGCAGAGCTCCGGCGGCAACATCGGCAAAGCGGTCGAGTCCTTGACCGAAAATCCCAAAGATGGCCGTGCGAACTGCGCCGACGATGTTCTGCGCATAATTTTTCCCTCGCCCAGCAAAACTTATTGGGTCAGTTATTCCTTCCTCTCTGCCAACATGCTGGAGAACGGTGTCCTGAAAGAAAATGCAGCATTTGGCCCCGTTGCCGAAAATCTCATCGACCATCGGACGCTTCTGGAGTTCTACTCTCTTTCTGGCAACGAAAACGTCGGCTTTGCCGTCGGCGTCATCGGCAATCAGGCGCTCGTCGTGACAGTGTCCGTTTCCTGACAGCATTTTTCAAGACAAGCAAAAAATGACCGCTGCGGTCTCCTGCTCCGCGGCGGTCATTTTCTCTGTCCACCCTATTGGGCAAACCATTTTATACCCTTATAATAAAGGATCCTGCCAACGCCTGTCAACCGAGAAAAAGCTTGCTTTTTGTCGATTTGCGCGGTTTCACATTGTAAACTGCACTGCGCAGAATGCGGCATAGATGCAGAGCAGCGCCACGCCCTGCACACGGGAGAGCTTTCCACGCACCAGCGCCGGGATGGTCAGCAGCGCCATCACCAGCAGCATCACGGGCAGCTCGAGCACCAGACTCGAGTTGATACCGAACAGGGTCGCACTCTGAGGGATTTCAAAGGGTGCCAGTGTCACCGACATGCCGCTGACCAGCACGAGGTTGAAGACATTCGCACCCACGACATTGCCCAGCGAGAGGTCGCTGTGGCCCTTCATCAGCGAAGTAATGGCCGTGACCAGCTCAGGCAGTGAGGTACCCAGCGCCACGAAGGTCAGCGCGATGACCGATTCCGGCACGCCCATCGCCTGCGCGATGAGGGTGCCGTTGTCCACCAGCAGGTTCGCGCCCAGCGCGATGAGGGCTGCGCCCACCACCAGCAGCAGGACGATTTTTCCGATGCCCATCGGCTCTTCCTCATGCTCCGGCTCTGCCGGGGCATTTTTCATCTGCCAGACATTCGCCGCCATATAGGCCACGAACATCCCCAGCATCAGCAGGCCCATCGGACGGGTAAAGCGGCCCATGCCGTAAGCTGCCACGCAGTAGATGGCCGCAGCCGCAAAGAAGAAAGCCACCGGAACACGCAGGGGCTTCGGGTCCACCTTGCCGGGCCGCACGGCCACCGTAATGGCCGCGATGAGGGCCGTGTTGCAGATGACAGAGCCGATGGCGTTGCCGTAGGCGATCTCGCCGTGGCCGGACACTGCCGAGATGGTGGACACCATCACCTCGGGCAGGGTAGTGCCGACGGACACCACCGTTGCGCCGATGAGCAGCTCCGGCAGATGGAATTGGCGGGCCAGCGCCGATGCGCCGTCCACAAACCAGTCACCGCCCTTGATAAGGCAGAGCAATCCCAAAAGAAACAGGATGCCGGGGATCATCATATCGTTCCTCCCAATATCTCTCCGGGCGCAAATCGCGCCGCATCACATAACAAAAGTCGTATTGTATATGATACCAAATTTCCGTGTGGAATACAACGCCCTGCCCGAAAACATTTTGAGCCCCGCTATATAAGGTGGGCCGTGCCATTGAAATCCATTGCTGTTTGTGTTATTCTGTGATTAGAAAGGCGCTGTCCTGCAAGTGCAGCGGTCATGCTCCCTCCTCGGCATCACATTCCGTGTGCCGTCCGGAGGAAGTCCAATTTTTGTCATCCTCCGGATGGTCTTAATCATTGATACATGAAAGACTTGAAGGAGGAAATCCATCATGGATATTTTGAATACTGTTTTTTCTGCACTGAACCTTTTGGCCACAGTCATCATCGGTGTCATCAATGTGACATGGATGATCTCGAGGGATGTCTTTCGTGACAAGCCTCGGGCAAAGCACTATTCTAAAAAATGACAAGAAAAATGACCGCCCTACAGTCTACCAAACTCAAGCGGTCATTTATTCTTAAATTTCCGTGATAGAGGAGGGAGCTGACCACTGTGCGGGCAGCGCCTTTCTTTGTCTTCATTATAGACGCTAGAACGCCGGTTGTCAAGAGACTTGTGTTTCCATTTTATTTACACCACTTTGCAAACTCTTCATCGGTACACTTGACGTAGTGGCTGCCGCTGACGAGGTGGCTGGTGCCTTTGCTGTAGTCGATGCCGGAAGTGGCATAGTCGTAAGTCTCGGCCACGCGGCGCTTTTCCACCACCGGGTTCGGCAGCGGGATAGCCGACAGCAGACTCCGGGTGTAGGGATGAATGGGATCTGCAAAAATTTCTTCCGTGGTACCCGTTTCCAGCAGGTGGCCCAGATGGAGCACGCCGATACGGTCGGAGATGTACTTGACCATGGACAGGTCGTGTGCGATGAACAGGTAGGCCGTGCCGGTCTCCTGCTGGATGTCCTTCATCAGGTTGACGACCTGTGCCTGGATCGACACGTCCAGTGCCGAGATGCACTCGTCGGCGATGATGAGCTTCGGGTTCATGATGAGGGCGCGGGCGATGCCGACGCGCTGGCGCTGACCGCCGGAGAACTGGTGGGGATAACGCTCAGCGTGCTCGGGCGCAAGGCCGACCTTCTCCAGAATTTTCTCCACCTTTTCGCGGCGCTCGTCCTGGGTCTTGTACATATGGTGGATGTCCAGACCCTCTCCGATGATGTCTTCTACCTTCTTGCGGGGGTTCAGGGACGCCATCGGGTCCTGGAATATCATCTGCATCTGGGTGCGCAGGGTGTTGTTCTGGGCGTGAGTCAGACGTCCGCTGATGTCCTGCCCGTCGAAGGTGATTTTGCCTGCGGTGGGGTCATACAGCCGGATGATGCTGCGGCCAATGGTGGATTTGCCCGAGCCGGACTCGCCCACCAGACCGTATGTCTCGCCGGGATAGATCTCAAAGCTGACATCGTCCACGGCCTTGACGGTGAAGTTCTTGTTCACCTTGAAATACTGCTTCAGTCCCTCGACCTTCAGAAGAGGGGTAGCGCTCTGTGCTGCCATTTACTCCGCCTCCTCTATCTTTTTTGCTTCTGCGCTCATACGGGCCACACGGTCTTTCAGCTCAGGCGGCATCTCCACCTTGGGAGCGCGGGGGTCCAGCAGCCAGGTGGCTGCAAAGTGGGTGTCGCTGATCTTGAACATGGGCGGGTCGATCTCGTCGTCGATCTCCAGCGCGTACTTGTTGCGGGGCGCGAAGGCGTCGCCGGCCTTCTCATGCAGCAGGTTCGGCGGCGAACCGGGGATGGTATACAAACGCTCGTCGGCGGTATCGAGGTCGGGCATGGCCGACAGCAGGCCCCAGGTGTAGGGGTGGCGCGGGTCGTAGAAGATCTCGTCGATGGTGCCAGTCTCCACGATCTTGCCCGCGTACATGACATCGACATAGTCCGCCACCTTTGCCACGACGCCGAGGTCATGGGTGATGTAGATGACCGAAATGCCGCGCTCCTTCTGGATGCTGCGGATGAGCTCGAGGATCTTTGCCTGAATGGTGACATCCAGTGCGGTGGTGGGCTCATCGCAGATGAGCAGGTCCGGGTCGCAGGACAGCGCGATGGCGATGACCACGCGCTGACGCATACCGCCGGACAGCTGGTGCGGGTAGCTCTTCATCCGCTTTTCGGCGTCCGTGATACCGACTTCTTCCAGCAGCCTGAGGGCCTTCTGATATGCCTCAGCCTTGGGCATCTTGAAGTGCCAGAGCATCCCCTCCATGATCTGCTTGCCGATGGTCATGGTGGGGTCAAGGCTGGTCATGGGGTCCTGAAAGACCATGGCGATGCGCTTGCCGTTGATGTGGCGGCGGATCCACTTTTTATCTTTTTGCAGCAGATCGACGGTTTCAGGGCTGCCGTCGGCGTGATGGTAGCTGAACTGGATGCTGCCGCTGTTCACCTTGGCGTTCTGGGCCAGAATGCCCATGGCCGCCTTCATGGTGACGGACTTACCGGAACCAGACTCACCCACCAGTGCTACCGTCTCGCCCTTGTACAGGTCGATGTTCACGCCGCGGATGGCGTGGACGGGGCCGGCCGTCGTCTTAAAGGTAATATCAAGGTCTCGCACCGACAAGACCTGTTCTCTTTTCGTATCAGGCATGTTGTGCGCCTCCTTACATACTCTTCATCTTGGGGTCAAGTGCCTCGCGCAGGCCGTCGGCCAGCAGGTTGAAGCTGAGCATCAGCAGGCTCATGACCACGATGGGCGGGATGATCTGATAGGGATGGGTGGTGAAGCTGTTGTACAGCTCACTGATCAGGGAGCCCAGCGAGCACTGCGGCACCGGGATGCCCAGACCCACGAAGGAAAGGAATGCCTCGGTAAAGATCGCGGTGGGGATGCTGAACATGACCTGAGTGATGATGGGTCCGATGATGTTGGGCAGCACTTCCTTAAAGATGATAAAGAAGCTGCCGGCACCCAGAGTGCGGGAAGCCAGAACGAATTCCTGGTCCTTCAGCTTGAGCATCTCGGCGCGGGCGATACGGCTCATGCCCACCCACTCGGTCAGCATCAGAGCGAAGATGATGGTGATCATGCCGGGCTGCAGCACCAGAAGCAGCAGCGTAACGATGACCAGACGGGGGATGCCGTTGGCAACTTCAAGAAAGCGCTGCATCAGCATATCCACCTTGCCGCCGAAGTAGCCCGAGATGAGGCCGTAGCTCATGCCGATGAGCATATCAATGACGGCAGCCGCCACGGCGATGATAAGGGAGACGCGGGCGCCTTCCCAGGTACGGGTCCAGATGTCGCGGCCATAAAGGTCGCTGCCGAACCAGTAGTAGACGTCATCCTTGCCTTTTTCGACATAGTTGTTGACGATCTTGGTACCGGTGGTCGTGCTCATCTTTTCGCTGCCGTCCAGAATGCCGAACTGCTCGATGCCGGGGACGCGAGGCGCAAAATTCTTCTGGCTCAGATCCTGGCCGGAATAAGTATAAGCATTCATTCCCGGGCCAAAGATGGCCAGCAGCAGGATGATCATGATCATCACGAGGCCCAGCACGGCGCTCTTCTTGCGGAAGAAGCGGATGCGGACGTCTTTCCAGAAGCTCTGGGCCGCGAAGTTGGTATCCACCGCGATCTCAGCCGCGTTGTCCTTCCGGGCAAACTCTGCCTCGGTGAACTTGTGCTCAGGGTACAGTTCCTGCACGGCCTGCGTGATGGCTGCGGCGGTGCTTTCGCCGCCCAGTCGAATCGCTTTTTCTGCCATATCAGTCGTCCCCCTTTGCCAGACGGATGCGCGGGTCGATGATGCCGTACAGCAGGTCAACGACCAGCATGATGCCAATGTACATGGCGCTGTAGATGAAGCTCAGGCCGATGACCACGTTGTAGTCGTTGGACTGGATGGCCGTCACCAGCAGGCTGCCCACGCCGGGGATGGCGAAAATTTTCTCGACCACCAGCGAGCCGGTCATCAAATCAACGATGAGGGGAGCCAAAACCGTAATAATCGGAATGAGCGCATTGCGCAGGGCGTGGCGGAAGATCAGCGCCGGGCCGGAAATGCCCTTGCTCTCGGCCAGCAGCATATAGTCGGAGTCGAGGACTTCTATCATCTCGCTTCGGGTGAAGCGGGCGATGGATGCCATGGTGAACATGGACAGCGACACGCTGGGCAGGACACTCGAACCTAAGACATCCTTGGCGGAGAACAGCATCGGGAACCAGCGGAGCCTGAAGCCGAAGGTGTAGCTCAGGGCCAGTGCGAAAACGTAGGACGGCACCGACACGCCGATGACCGAGATGATGGTGGCAATGGTGTCGAAGATGGTATCCCGCTTGAGGGCAGCGATGATGCCCAGCACAAGGCCCACCAGAGCGCCCAGCGTGACGGCCATGCCGCCGATTTGAATCGAGATGGGCAGGCGGGACTGGATGAGCTGGGAGATGGGCGTATTTTTGGAGATGTTGTAGCTCACACCCAGATCGCCCCGGAGCATATTGCCCACGTAGCGGAAGAACTGGATGTAGATCGGCTGGTCAAGGCCGTATTTTGCATAGAGCGCAGCTCTCATATCGGCTGTCAGCTTTTCGTCGTTGAAGGGCGAGCCGGGCATCAGCTGCATCAGGATGAACAGCACCAGCAGGATGGCCAGCAGCGTAAACAGCGAGGTGAGGATACGCTTGAGCGTATATTTTTTCACGTCAGGTGAACCCCCTTTGGTTTTCCTGTCCGCGGTCAATCGTGCGCGGGCCGCGGACAGGCACAATGCCAAAAAGGCGCACAGTGGCTTTTGCGGGCCACTGTGCGGCCTTTGTTCAGCGTTTTTTCTTTAAGCGTTCTTTGCGGCCCGCTTGTACACACGGTTCAGAGCCACCGGGTGGAAATCCACGCCGGTAACGGCGCTGGAGATCATCTCGGCATTGCACTGGCCGTACAGCGGGAAGATGACTGCCTGCTCCAGAACGATGGCTTCTGCATCGTACAGAGCTGCCCAGCGGCCCTCGGGGTCGGTGCAGAGGTCGCCGGTGGTGCACTCCTCGATGATGGAGTCAAACTCGGCGTCGCTCCACAGACCGTAGTTGTTGGAGTTACCGGTGACCCACATGCCCAGATAGGTCATGGGGTCGGCGTAGTCGGGACCCCAGCGGGTCAGGCCCAGCTGGAAGTTGCCGTCCTGCATATCCTGCACGCGCTGCTTCTTGGGCTCGACGGTCAGGTTCACGGTCAGGCCGGGGAGAGTGGTCTCGAGCTGCTCCTTGACGACCTGTGCCACCTTCTGAGGTGCATCGTCGGCATCAACGATCATGTCGAAGGAGAAGCTGTCCTTGCCCAGTTCGCTCTTGGCGGTCTCGTAATACTCGGCTGCCTTGGCTGCATCGAATGCGCAGGAATCAGCGAACTTGGTCTGGTCGGCGCTGAAATCGCTGCCGTCCGGGCCGGTGGCGAACTGCGGGGGAACGGCTGTGTAGCAGGGGGCAGAGCCGTCCTTCAGGACGTCGCCGGTGATGGCGTCGCGGTCCAGAGCAAAGGTCATCGCCTTGCGCAGGTTCTCGTTTGCCAGTTCAGGCACCGCATCGATGTTGGGGCTGATGTACCACAGGTAGCCGGCGCCCACGCTGGTAAACTGGGGGTCGTCCTTTACCTGATCCACCTGCTCGCCGTTCAGCAGGGTCAGATCCAGTGCGCCGGTCTGGAAGCTCATCAGAGCCTGCTGGCTGTCCTTGATGACCTGATAGGCCAGACCATCCAGAGCGATGTTTGCAGCGTCGTAGTAGTCGGGGTTCTTGGTCAGCTCGAATGCGGTAGCAGCGGGCTGGTAGTCGGTCATGATGAATGCACCGTTGGACAGGACGGTGTCGGGGCTGGTGCCGAAGGTATCCTTGCAGGTGTTGAAGAATGCCTCGTTGACAGGGTAGAAGGTGGGGAAGTACATCAGGCTCAGGAAGTAGCTGACAGGGACGTTCAGCTGAACTTCAAGGGTCTTGTCATCCACTGCGGTCACGCCCAGAGCCGTGACGGGCTTCTCACCGGCAATGATCTCTGCGGCGTTGACCACCTGGCCGATGTCAGACAGCATGTAGGAATACTCGGAAGCGTTGGCGGGATCAACAGCACGCTGCCAGCCGAACACGAAGTCGGCTGCGGTGACGGCGTCACCGTTGGACCACTTTGCATCGCGCAGGTGGAAGGTATAAGTCTTGCCGTCCTCGCTGATGTCGTAGGTCTCGGCGAGAGCCGGAACAGCTGCGCCGTCGGCGTCCATCTGCATCAGACCGTCGGTGTAGTCGGCGATGACCTCAAAGGAGGTGCCGTCGGTGGCGATCTGCGGGTCCAGAGACTGGACCTCAGTCTCCAGCATGATGTTCAGGGTGCCGCCTGCGGCAGTGCCAGCTGCGCTGGAAGCACCGGTGGAGGCAGCGGTAGACGCTGCCGTGGAGCTGGAGCCGCCGCAGGCCGTCAGGGCCAGAGCTGCTGCGGATACGCCTGCTGCTGCCAGAAAGCTGCGGCGCGAAATACGACGATCGAATCTCATAATATCTTTTCCCCTCTCTAACACCGCTTTAACGCATTAAAGCGACTGTTTCTGAAAAATGCACAAGGTGTTCTGCTCCCCCTCTGGAGCTTTCTGCACACCCTTGTGCCTTGGCGGCATTATACATCGTCCACCGCCGAAAGAAAAGACTTTTTGCCAAATTAATCCCCTCGACCCAACGATTTCTGTAGTTTGACCAACTGCACGTCAAAATTCTGATTTGAATTTTGTATAGTTTTGCCCTTGATGTGTATTCATGTGAAGTACAGTTCAGGTGAGATAAGTATTACTTGTGCTTTTACCGCGTACAGCTTCGCGCTACATCTTTCTTTTATAAAGAAAACAGCCCGCTATGCTTTTTCTGCACAGCGGGCTGTCCGGACTTTATTTTACTTCATCTGCCTGAGATTTTGTCTCAAAAGCACTTTGAAACGTGCTCAGACTGCCTCGGCAGCAGGTACTTCGGCCTTGCCATTGTACACAGCCTTGTCCAGCTGGCCTTCGGTGGCAGCCACAAGGGTGGTAGCGGCGGCAGCGCCGACGACGTTGGTGGCAGTACGAGCCATGTCAGCAATGCTGGAAATGGGCGAAAGCAGGATGATGGCTTCCACCGGCAGACCGGCAGCAGCAAACAGAGCGGTAGCAGTGATGGTAGCCGTGCCAGGCACGCCGACGGTACCGATGGAGACGACCACAGCCAGCACAACGAGGAAGGCGTACTGCACCGGGGTGTAGTCAATGCCCAGCAGGTGGATGGTAAAGACAGCCAGCAGGGTGGGCCAGACACCGGCGCAGCCCGGCATACCGAGGTTTGCACCCAGACTTGCACCAAAGGCGGCGATGTCCTCGTTGACGCCCAGCTTCCTGGTCAGCTGGTTGACCGTGACAGGGATGGTGCCAACACTGCTCTGAGAAGTGAAGGCGACAGTGCCGGCGGGCCAGACGCCCTTGAAGAACTGGACAGGATCCAGCTTGCCGACGATCTTGATGAGCGCGCCCTCGACCACGAAGGCCTGAATCGCGCAGAGGACATAAGCCAGCACCAGAACGCTCAGCAGGGGGACGAGGTCGGCCGGAGAAGAGCGGCTGACGGCACGGGCGATGAGGGACAGGACGGCATACGGAGTGAAGGAGATGACATAGCTGACCACGCGGCCCATCACAACGTCACCGGCGTCGATAAACTTCTTGAAGGGGGCGACCTCCTCGGGCTTCTTGGCGGCGATCCTGTTGTAGCTGATGGCGGCCAGAATGCAGAAGACCACGATCGGCACCACCTCGCCGTTTGCCCAGTGGGAAGCGAGGTTCTGGGGGAAGAGGCTGATAACCGTGTCCACAAAGGTGGGGACTTCCTTGGCGGTGTAGTCGGTGGCCAGCTCATACTTCACACCGTGGCCGACATTGGTCACGACACCGGCGATCAGGGTGATGAGGCTGGCGAAGAAGGTGTTCAGGACGAGGAAGAAAACAGTCTTGAGGCCGATGTTCTTCAGGCGGACGGAATTGCCCAGATTGGTGATGCTGGAAATGATGCTGAAGATCAGCAGCGGGATGACCACAGCCGAAACGACGTGGGCGTAGATGGTACCCACAGCGGCGACATAGGTGTGGTGGCCCTTGAACACGAGGCCCACGATGAGACCGAGGCCCACAGCCAGAATGGTGCGCACGCCGAAGTCAACATGCTTTTTCCTGTGCAGGTAGTACAGCAGGGCAAAAAATACGGCAGTCAGGGCCAGTGCGGCCAGATCCAGAATTTCTACAGACATAAAACGGATCCTCCTTTATTTTTGAGTGTGATGTCGTTTTTGTCTGTCAACACATTCGCTCTCTCATGATGTTCCTCCCATTTGGCACAAACCTACTTTGTATGTATGTTTGTTCGGTTGCTGTGGAGTATACTCCATACAAACCCTGTTGTCAAGTGAATTATGAAAAAATTTTGAACCAGATGCCAAAAGAGCCGCTGTGCATACGCACAGCGGCTCTTGCTATCTTTCGATATTTTATTTTGCGTACTCGACGGCACGGCTCTCGCGGATGACATTGACCTTGATCTGGCCGGGATAATCCAGCGTGTCCTCGATCTTCTTTGCGATGGAGCGGGCCAGCAGGATGACCTGATCGTCGCCGATGACGTCGGGCTTGACCATGATGCGCACTTCGCGGCCAGCCTGCACGGCGAATGCCTGCTCGACGCCCTCGAAGCTGGAAGAGATCTCCTCCAGATTCTCCAGACGCTTCACATAGCTCTCGACATTCTCGCGGCGGGCGCCCGGACGGGCAGCGCTGATGGCGTCGCAGGCCTGAATGATGAAGGCCAGCGGAGTCTTGGGCTCCACATCGCCGTGATGGGCCTCGATGGCGTGGATGACCTGGGTATTTTCCTTGTACTTGCGGCAGATGTCTACACCGATCTGGACATGGCTGCCCTCGATCTCATGGTCAAGAGCCTTGCCGATGTCATGCAGCAGACCGGCACGGCGTGCCAGCGTGACGTTCACACCCATCTCGCCTGCCAGCAGGCCGGCCAGCCAGGCCACTTCCATGCTGTGGGTCAGAGCGTTCTGGCCAAAGCTGGTGCGGTACTTCAGGCGGCCGATGAGCTTGATGAGGTCGGGGTGCAGGCCGTGGATGCCCAGCTCCATGACAGCGCGCTCGCCCTCCCGCTTCATTTGCAGCTCGAGGTCGTGGCGGCACTTCTCCACCGTTTCCTCGATGCGGGCGGGGTGGATGCGGCCATCGCCGATAAGGCGCTCCAGCGTCATGCGGGCCACCTCGCGGCGGGTCTGGTCGAAGGAGGACAGGGTAATGGCCTCCGGGGTATCATCGATGATAAGGTCAACGCCGGTGGCCGTCTCAAGGGCGCGGATGTTGCGGCCCTCACGGCCGATGATGCGGCCCTTCATCTCGTCGCTGGGCAGCGGGACGACGCTGACGGTGGTCTCGCTGCAGTGGTCAGCAGCACAGCGGCTGATGGCCTGGCCGATGAGGTTGCGGGCGATGCCGTCGCAGTTCTCCTTCAAATCGGTCTCGTAGGCGGCCACGCGGATGGCCTTCTCGTGGGTCAGCTCCTCGTCCATCTTGTGCAGCAGCACTTCGCGGGCGTCCTCCTGGCTCAGGCCGGCCAGCGTTTCCAGACGCTCCATCTCCTTGGCGCGCAGGGCATCGACCTCGGCCAGATGGGCCTCGGCCTCCTCGTGCTTCTTTTTCAGCTCCTCCTCGCGCTTTTCCAGAGCCTCGGTCTTGCGGTCGAGGGCAGTTTCCTTCTGGTCAATGCGGTTCTCCTGACGGCTGATCTCCGCACGGCGCTGCTTGATCTCTTTATCGGCCTCCGCCTTCTGGGCATCGACCTCGGCTTTCAGGCGGAAAGCCTCATCCTTTGCTTCCAGAATGGCTTCCTTGCGCTTCTGGTCGGCGGTCTTGATCGCTTCGTTCACCAGCCGGGTCGCCTCGGCCTCGGCGCTGCCGATCTGGGCCTCTGCGGTCTTTTTACGGTTGTTGTAACCAATAAAATAGCCCGCAGCTGCGGCAGCGACAGCAACGATCAATGCCACGATCACTCCGATCACGGTCATTGTTCTTCACTCTCCTTAACAGTCAAACTTTGCTTTAACAGGCAGGAGACGCTGTGCGGCCGAACGCGGGCCAGACATCAATCAAATTTTCAACGCAAAAGAAGCCAACAAGAACAGACGCAGAGAAAAATCTTCCTGTGCGGTAGGTCTGGTGCAGCTTTTCGATTTACAAGATGTGCTTATAAAAACGGGCAGATGAAGCCCCATTGAAATATCTGGTCGCGGAATGTTCCGCCTGCAGCGTCTTAGATTCCATACTACTTCTTATATTACGAAACATTTTGCACAATGTCAAGGAGAAGTAAGGCCGAAAGCGGAAATTATTTTTTTATTTATTCGAGATACATCCGGCGCAGGCGCATCAGGCGGGCCGGAGTGAGGCCGTATTCGGCTTCCAGATAGGCGTCGGCACTGCCATAGCGCTCCCGGATGATGCCCAGCACGAAGGGAGCAGACTCCGGGTGGACGCCGAACACGCCGAGGTAGAAGTCCTTCCGGGCGGGGTCAGCGGCGATCTCCTCAGCGTGCTCGGCCCAGACGGCTTCCAGCTCCGGCCTGCGCCAGATGTTCGTCTTCTCAAAATCCTCGGCGATGGTCTTGTCCGACGCGCCCAGCGCCAGCAGGATGAGGATGGCGGCCACGCCGGTGCGGTCCTTGCCCGCCGAGCAGTGGAAGAGCACCGGCGTCTCACCGGCTTCCAGCGCACGGAACAGCTCCTTGTACGCCTTGTTGCCGAAGAGCATCCGCTCGTACATGGCGTCCGCCATCCGACGGCCCTCGTCGGGCATTCCCTTCAGCAGGTTCTCCCGGTCTTCGGGCGAAAAGTCCACCTCTTTGCCGTTCTCAAGGCAGAGGCCGCAGATGCGCACCAGCCGCGCGCCGTCCGGCACGTAGTCGGGCGTCTCGGCAGCTTCGGCCTCGCTGCGCAGATCGAGGATGAGGCGCAGGCCCAGAGAATCCAGCAGCTTCCGGTCCGCCTCGCTGGTGAGTTTCCACGTCGGGATGCCCCGGTAGATCTGGCCCCACTTGATGTGCTTGCCCTCATCGGCCTCGTAGCCGCCCAGCTCGCGGAAGTTGTGTCCGCCCTCAAAGGGCAGCTGGGTGCCGGGGGCAGGATGTACCACGGCGGGCTTTGCCGCCGCGCTGGACAGGACGGGCAGGTTATAGAAGGGCTTCGCCGACCGTCCGCGCCGGGGCGGCAGGCTGGCCGCACCGCCCAGCACCTCCATCAGGTAGCTGCGCAGCAGGTCGATATAAGCCGAAGCATGGTCGCGCCGCTGCAAAAGCGAGACGCAGAGGGGCGGCAGGTCTTCCAGCAGGACATCCCGCACCCGGTCCAGCTCTCGCCGCGCGCCCGGCTCGTACCGGGTCAGGCAGGTGCAGAGCTGCTCCTGCACGAGGTAGTACGCCTGATAAAAGCTGGGGCCTATCTCAGCGTTGGGCGCAAAGCCCGCCCGGGCGCAGGCCTCCCACAGCGGGGCGAACAGGTCCTGCCGCAGGCTGGGCAGAAGGACCCGCTGGTTCCGCAGCTCGGCCAGCGGCACGCTCTCCTTCTCCCAGAAGGGGTGGCCCCGCGGCACCAGCAGGCAGGCCGGGTCGGCCCGCAGGGTGGTGCGGGCCAGCACCGGTGCGGCACAGCCCAGGTCCATCACAAGGCCCGCATCCAGCTCGCCCTGCTCCACGCCCTCGGCCACGGCGTCGTTGTCCAGCAGGCGGAAGCGCATCTCGATGTGGGGGTACTGCTGGCGGAACTTGTCCAGCTGGGTCTCTAGGCCGGGCAGATAGTCCGGCACCAGCGAGACGCTGATGCCGATGCGCACCGGCTGGGCCGACTGTATCTCGGCGTGGAGCGCCGCCTGCATCTGCTGGAACTGCTCCACCACCGGTGCGGCATGGCGCTGCAGGCTCACGCCCCGGTCGGTGAGGCTGAGCCTGTGGTGGGCGCTGAGGAAGAGCGGCCCGCACAATTCGGCCTCGAGGGCCGAGATGCTCTGACGCAGGGCCTGTCGGGATAAAAACAGGCGCTGGGCCGCGCGGGTGTAATTCATCTCCTCGCAGAGGACCAGAAAATAATGCAGCTGGCGGATGTCCATCGTTTCCTCCTGAATCTTAGAGTGGTATGGGTAAAGAATACCGCCTTTTGGCCGGATTGTAAAGCCGCTGGAAACAAAATCCCGCTTTTCTCCGCTGTTGACACCGGGCTTTCCCGCGTGTAGTATAAAGGAAAGGAGGCTCTCCCCATGAAATATAACACTCCGGCGCAGGAGGCCAAAAGCCTCGGGACGCTGTTTTTCACCTTTTTCAAAATCGGTCTGTTCACCTTCGGCGGCGGCTACGCCATGATCGCCCTGCTGGAAGAAGAGTTCATCCAGCGCCGCAGATGGCTGGACAAAGACGAATTCCTCGACATGACCGCCATCGCGGAATCCACCCCCGGGCCGGTGGCCATCAACAGCGCCACCTACCTCGGCTACAAGCTGGCCAAAGTTCCCGGCGCGGCCACGGCCACGGTGGCCGTCTGCCTGCCGTCCTTCCTCATCATCTACGCCATCTCGCTGTTTTTCGAGCAGTTCACCCAGCTCACCGTCATCGCCAACGCCTTCAAGGGCATTCAGGTCTGCGTCATCTACCTCATCTTCTCGGCAGGCGTGCGGATGCTCAAAGCGCTGGACAAGTCGCCCTTTGCCACCGGCGTTCTCGCCGCCGTCATGCTGGTGATGGTGGGTCTCTCGCTGGCCGGTGTCAGCGTCTCGTCCATCCTGCTCATCCTTCTCAGCGGTGCGGCAGGTGTGGCTGCATGGCTCATCGGCCGCAGAAAGGAAGGGAAGTAAGATGTTTCTGAAATTATTCCTCACCTTTCTGGAGATCGGTGCCGTCTCCTTCGGCGGCGGCTACGGCATGATCTCCCTTATCCGGGAGAAAGTCCTGCTCAACGGCTGGCTCTCCGAGGCCGAGTTCCTGAGCTTCATCGCGGTGTCGGAGTCCACACCCGGCCCGCTGGCCGTCAACATGGCCACCTTCATCGGCGCGTCGCAGGGCGGGGTGCCGGGGGCGCTCTGCGCCACGCTGGGCGTCGTTCTGCCGTCCTTTTTCATCATCCTGCTCATCGCGGCCCTCATCCACGACCTGCTCAAGTACGCCGGGGTCGAAGCTTTCCTCTCCGGCGTCCGGCCCTGCGTCGTGGCCCTCATCCTCTCCACGGCCTTCACCATGGGGCTGAGCACTCTGCTGGGCATCTCCACCGCCGCTGAAACGCCCTCGCCCGCATGGCGGGGCATTGGCATCCTTGCAATTCTGGCCGGGGTGCGGCTCATCTGGCAGAAAGCCAGAGGCAAAGCCCCTTCGCCCATCGGGATGATCCTGTTCTCGGCGGTGCTGGGCGCAGTTTTATACCAATAAAAAAGAACGGCATCTGAGCTTTTCTCCGATGCCGTTCTCTATTTTGCTCTTCTGAAATCCGATTCACAGACCCGGCCATTCTGGGCCAGAACGCGGCGCAGGACCTGCATCACGCCGGAGCTGGTGTTGGGCGGCGCAAGGAAGGGCACCTCCTCCCGGAGGGCGGGCGAGCCGTTCTCTACAAGGAAACCGTATTTTGCCGCCTTCAGCATCTCCGCGTCGTTGAAGGTGTCGCCGAACGCCATCATGCCCTCGGGCGGGACGCCCAGACGCTCCCCCAGAAGAAGCAGGGCCGCGCCCTTGTGGACGCCGGGGTTCATGATGTCCACCCAGTCTGCACCGGCCACCGCCACCGAGAAGCGCCCGCCCCAGACCGGGCCATAAAGCGCGTCGTAGCCCTTCTGGGCATCTCCCTCGGGGAAGTAGATGGTGAATTTATCCACCCGGGCGGTCACGTCCTCCAGATGAGGGACATATTCCACCTTGGTGTAGAATCTCTTGAAGACCCTGTCGTATGGCCGGAACTGCTCCTCCACATAGGCCGTTTCCAGCCCGCAGAGGACGGCGGCGTGGCCCGCGCTCCGGGCCTGCCCGGCCAGCGTGTGCCAGTCGGCAGCGTCCATCTCGGAGAGATACAGGCTCTCGCCCTTCCAGCAGATGGCACCGCCGTTGTCACCCACAAGGATGATGTCGTCCCGCAGGGGCGCGAACATCTCCTCTAAGGTATAGATGGGCCGTCCGCTGGCGGCAGCGAACCGGATGCCCCGCTCTGCCAGAGCGCGGACAGTCTCCGCGAAGTCCGGCGGGAGCTGGCTCTGGTCGTCCAGCAGGGTGGCGTCAAGGTCGGAGGCAATGAGGCGGATGACGTCCATGCGCGCCTCCTCAGCCCACATAGCTGATGTTCACGTCGATCTGTCCGCCGTAGCCGGGGATGCGGGCGGTGCAGGTACCCTGCCACATATCGCAGGCGATGGGGCTTCCGGCCACATTATAATGTGCGTTCCAGATGCTGTAGCTCTTCAGCCGGTTCAGGTCGATGCGCTTGCGGAACCACAGGGTGGAGGCGTAGACGCCCGGCTGATAGCCCTGGGCCTTGACTTCCTCGCAGAAGGCGATGGCACACTTAGTGCGGTCCTCGACGCCCAGACCATCGGCACGGCCATTGCTGCCGCCGGAGGCCTCGGTATCAAAGTAGATGGGGTAGTCGAGCTTGCGGCCGTTCAGGACATAGGCGCAGCCCTGCGCTTCCTCCCGGGCCTCGTTCTCGTTGACTGCCTGACTGAAGAAGTAGACGCCCACCTTGAGGCCCGCGTTCCGGGCGTTGGTGAAGTGCTGCTCAAACATGGGGTCCAGCACCAGTGCGCCGCTGCCGTAGCCGCGGTAGCCGATGCGGATGATGACGAACTTGACGCCCGCCGTCTTGACCTGCTCCCAGTCGATGTTCGACTGATATTTGGAGACGTCGATGCCGAAGGTGGCGTCCTGCCGGACACCGTTGGCGTCGAAGTAATAGAGCTTGTTGTCGATGGACTGGATGCCCGTGACCGGCTGGTTGGTGTACTGGTCATAATAGTAGGTCTTGCCGTCCACGGTGCGCCAGCCGGAATAGACCGGAGCCGGAGCCGGGGTGGTGCTGTCATCGTCTCTTTTCCCGAACAGGAGGTTCCACAGCCAGCTCAGCAGGCCGTTCTCGTCGGTAAGACAGGCAGTATCAATGTTGCTCGCATCCAGCGTACCCGCATCCAGCGCCGCGCGTATCTCTTCCGGCGTCAGCAGGATGGTGCCTTCCTCGGTCTTCACCGGCAGGGTGCTCTGCTCTTCGGAGTTCGTCTCCGGCTCGGCGGGCTGAGACACTGTATCCTGCTCCACCGGGGCGCTCAGGGGGTCTTCGGCGGCCAGTGCCTCGGTCTCCTGCTGTAAGCGGGGGAAGCCGTTCTCCTGTTCCAGCTCGTCGATGCCGCCCATCATGGGGGCAGAAGGAGCCGTTTCCGGGGCTGCAGGCTCTGCGGCAGTCTCCTCTGCGGGTGCAGCCGGAGCCGCCGATGCAGCGGGCTCTTCCTTCACGCTCTGGCTGGGAGCAGACGGCTGCGCGGCAGACGCAGCAGTGCTCTCCGCCTCAGAGGATGCAGAGTCGTTTTTCGGGGTCTCCGTATTATTTTTCTTCGTTTCCTTTTTGGTGCTGTGGGCCGCATCGGTCTCGCCCTCCCACAGCAGAGCCGACGGCTCCACCGTCAGACCCGCAGGCTGGGACGCCAGCAGGGCTGTGGTGCCAAAACCGCCCACCGCGATGGCAAGCGCCATCACCGCCGAGGCCACCATCTGGCCCGCCGCACGGCGCGTCTTCTTTTTTGGTGTTCCTGTATCTTTCTGTCTCATTCCGCTTGCTCTGCCTCCAAGCTGTATTCTAACGCGGCCTCTCGCCGCCAGAAGTGCTTCAAATGCCATTTATACGCCTATAGTATACACCCAACCACAAGCTCCCGTCAATGTCCTTCGGTGTCTCGTGCGGGGCGTTTTGTGGAAGTTTTCCACCACAGCCGACGTTCCATGTGGAAAACGAACCAAGCCGCCGTATTATTGCACCCAAAAGAAAAAAGATGCGTCCCGAACGGGATTTTTGCATTTTCCTCTTGCTGTCTTGACACATGTATGGTATCATGATGGTCATGCAGCTTTTGCTGCACTCTGAACGTGTTAAGACGGAAAGGCAGATTCTTTATGTCAAATGTAAAAGATTTCTTAAAACGCAAGGACATCGTCATCACCCCCCAGCGCTACCTCATCGAGGCGCTGGGCGCGATGGCACAGGGCCTGTTCGCCAGCCTGCTCATCGGCACCATCATCAAGACGCTGGGCCAGCAGACCGGCCTTGAGACGCTGGTGGACCTGGGCGGCTACGCCACGGCCATGAGCGGCCCGGCTATGGCCGTGGCCATCGGCTGGGCGCTCCACTGCCCGCCGCTGGTACTGTTCAGCCTCGTGACGGTGGGCTACTCCTCCAACGCCCTCGGAGGCGCAGGCGGCCCTCTGGCCGTCCTCATCATCGCCATTGTGGCCGCTGAGCTGGGCAAAGCCGTCAGCAAGGAGACCCGCGTTGACATCCTCGTCACCCCGCTGGTGACCATCTTTGCCGGCGTCGGCCTCTCGATGCTCATCGCCGCCCCCATCGGCGCAGCCGCAAGCCAGGTGGGCACCCTCATCATGTGGGCCACCGAACAGGCGCCCTTCCTCATGGGCATCCTCGTCTCGGTCATCGTGGGCGTCGCCCTGACCCTGCCCATTTCCTCTGCCGCCATCTGCGCAGCCCTCGGCCTGACGGGCCTCGCCGGCGGCGCTGCCGTGGCAGGCTGCTGCGCCCAGATGATCGGCTTTGCCGTCATGAGCTATAAAGAAAACGGCGTCGGCGGCCTCATCAGTCAGGGCCTCGGCACCAGTATGCTCCAGATGGGCAACATCGTAAAGAATCCCCGCATCTGGATCGCCCCCACGCTGGCCAGCGCCATCACCGGCCCTCTGGCCACCTGCGTCTTCCACATGGAGATGAACGGTGCCGCCGTCTCTTCCGGCATGGGTACCTGCGGCCTCGTGGGCCAGATCGGCGTCTACACCGGCTGGGTCAGCGACATCGCCGCCGGCACCAAGGCCGCCATCACCCCGATGGACTGGGCTGCCCTCGTCCTCATCTGCTTCGTCCTGCCCGCCGTGCTCAGCGTTCTCTTCTGCGAGATCGAGCGCAAGCTTGGCTGGATCAAGGACGGCGATTTGAAGCTGAACTGAGCGTATAGAAAAAGCCTGCCGACAGCAGGCTTTTTCCTGTTTATACCACTCTTTCCCCATCCAGCACCGCCTGCCGGAGGACATCCCCCTCATACACCAGCTTGAGGGAGAACCACGGATGCTCCTCGTTGAGCAGCTTGAAGAAAATTTTATCGCCCTCCCAGATGGGCAGCTGCTCCACTCTCTCCTTCGGCACCCATTCCAGCACGCCTTCCCGGCAGGCATCGCCCTGTATCATCTCGCCCGTCCACCCGTCGGCGGTGTAGAGGTGGATAAACTCGGTCATATTGCCCCAGATGAAGGTCAGCAGGCCCCGGCTGCGCCAGTGGGTCAGCGTCAGGCCCGTCTCTTCCTTCACCTCCCGGAGAAGGCAGTCCTCCGGGCTCTCGAACCGCTCGAATTTTCCGCCGACGCCCACCCATTTGTCGTGGTTGTAGTCGTCCTCCTTCTTCACGCGGTGGAGCATCAGGTAGGCGTCGTCCCGCTCCAGATAGCACAGCGTCGTGCTGAAGATCGGGTATTCCGGATTCATAAAGGCACCAAGATCCATCTTACTTTCCCTTTCTTTTAACAGCAAAGCGCCCCGCAGATGACCCCTGCGGGGCGCTGTTTTTATGCGTTTATGCCTTGCGGCCTGCGCGGCCCCTGCCCGCATTGTTCAGCTTTCGGACGAGGTCGTTCTGGTGCTTGCGCTGGGAGGGCGTCGGCTCCGGATCATGGGCCTCTTCGGCCTTGGCCCGGGTCTGCTGGACGGTGGGGTCCACACGCTCGAGGTTCCACTCCTGATTGCCGCCCGAGACGAAGTTCCAGATCTGCGCCTGCGCACCGTTGGAGGTGTTCATGCCCACAAGGTCGATGTACTTGTCGGCCAGCACGTTGCGGATGCGGGTCCGGCCATTGCGGGTAGGCTCGAGCTCCCAGCACTGGCTCAGTCCGCTGGTGCGGCCCCACTGATGGAGCCAGGTGCCTTCCACCACGCCGCCGAGGGCGAGGTCCATCATTTTGCCGGTAAAACGGTTCTGGATGCGCCAGCGTCCTTCGCCTGCATCCACGAATTTCCACTGCTGCCACGGATGACCTGCGTAGTCCCACAGACGGATCGCAGCGCCGTTCTCCGTGTTGAAGTTCTTTACTTCCAGCACCTTTCCATTGGGGGCCTTGATGAGGTAAAATTCATTTTCTGATAATACGACCTGCGATGCCTTTGCCATAACTGCGTTCTCCTTTCAGCGTAGACTTTTGATGCTTTTATTATAACGCATTTTGGTTTGGGCAGCAAGAATAGTTTTCCATAATTTTTGCGGATTTCTTTATGCATTCTGCTCGTTTTGCGGAGATCTCCTCACTTTACTCTCCGGCCCAAATCCCACCGCCGGAGCACACTTGTATACATCTTAAAAACGACCCCGCAGCTGTCCTTTTCCACCCTGTTTTTGCCCCAAGAACAGCACCCCCGTTTTCGGCCCGTTTCAGCTCCAAAACGGGCCGAACTGTCCCTGCCGCAAGGCCAGTTCAGTGCAGTGACTTCAGTTTTATAAATCAAAACTTACTTCGGCGCTTCACTTTAATGATAGATATTGCATTTCAGAAAGAGCTTTAATTTGTTTCACGTTTTCTGCTATTGACTTTATTTCAAAACCGGTGTATAGTAGGCTTGCAGGGAGCGGGAAGCGCCCCCGTAACAACGAGCTTCAGGCTCCGCACACTGCGGGCCTGTGAGAAAATATAGGAGGTTTGACTATGTATTACTACATTCTGGGCTGCGGTATCGCTTGTTTGGTCCTGTTCGGCATCAACAGCATGGAGACGGTATGCGTCAAGCCGGCTGAGATGGTTGGCAAGGTCCTGCTGTGGCCTGTCACCCTGATGGAAGCAGTTGTCCGTTACAGCTCCACTCATCACAACTTCAAGGCTGCGCTGTAAAACGCATCACGTCTGAGGACGTCGAAAAAGCCATCAAGGCTGCCGTACTCTTTGCGGGTACGGCAGCCTTTTTGCTTTACACCCGGGGGCCGGATGTGGTACACTGTATCTTGTAAAGCGATTTCCCGCCGAACCTTATCGTGCGCAGTTCCGCGCTATTTTTCAGGAGGACTATGAAACCCGATTACAAGCTGGTCGCCAAGGCCAAATATATCCACATGACCGCCGACCTTGCCAGCGAGGTCTGGCACGAGGTCTACAAACGCTATTTCCCCGCAAAGCAGCTGGACGCCTTCATCGAGAACCTGCAGAGCGCAGACGCTATCGAAGAGGACATCGACAACGATGTGAACTACTTTCTCGTCTTCCTCGGCAGCAGCCTCATCGGCTACTTCGCATGGAAGATGGAGAACACTTCGCTCCATCTGCTCCACCTCTACCTCAAGCCCGAATACCGCGGCAAGGCCATCGGCCGGGACATCGTGGCGTCCTGCGAGCGTCTGGCCCGGGGCGAGGGCCGGGGCCGCGTCTGGTGCGGCGTCAACGCCAAGGCCCTGCCGGTGCAGCAGTTCTTCAAGGCCCGGGGCTACCGCTCCCTCGGCCCTGCCGAGAGTGAGGGCGGCATCGAGCGCAACGAGCTGATCTTTGAGCGGATGTTGTAAATTTCCTGCAAAGACCATTGCATTTTCTGCTCATTTGTACTACACTAAAGTAGTGTATTGAAGTACCCGTCTGCGGGTCCAACATCATTGAATGACCGGGGAGGAACCGTATATGGCAAAGGACCATCCGACCGGAAAATCCGGCCTGTATGCCGCTTTTCTGGAGCTTGAGACGCCCGAGGAGTGCTACCGCTTCCTGCAGGATGTATGCAGCTACGCAGAGCTGAGTGCGATGGAGCAGCGCTACAACATCGCCGAAAAGCTCATGCGCAAGCAGAGCTACACCAGCATCATGGGCAACATCGGCGCATCCAGCGCCATCATCAGCCGCGTGAGCCGTGTGCTGGGCCGGGACGACAGCGTCCTGCGCCGCATTCTGGAAAAGAACGGCGTCTCCGCTGGCACCGAAGACTGAATTTCACTGACCGCTGGCGCACTGCGGGCCGGGGATGCCCCGCCTGCGGTGCGCTTTTTCTTTGATTTATAAAAGGAGGATCTGATTATGAGCAAAGCTGTTCTGTTTTTTGCCGACGGCACCGAGGAGTGCGAGGCCCTGCTGGTGGCCGACCTTCTCCGCCGCGCCAGAGTCGAGGTCATCATTGCGTCCGCCATGGGCCGCCGCGCCCTCGTCAGCAGCCACGGCATCCACCTGAACGCCGACGCGCTGGCCGAGGATGTAGATTACAGCAACGTGGACATGGTCATCCTGCCCGGCGGCATCCCGGGTACGCCCAACCTCGCCGAGAACAAGACCGTCACCGACACCTGCGTTTCCTTCGTCAGGGCAGGCAGGAAGGTCGCCGCCATCTGCGCCGCGCCCAGCATCCTCGCCAGCCTCGGCCTGCTGGAAGGCAGGAACGCCACCGCCCACGCCGGATTTCAGGACAAGCTGGCCGGTGCCATCGTCCACGATGAGGAAGTCGTCGTAGACGGCAGCATCACCACCAGCTACGGCCTCGGCGGCGCTATCCCGTTTGCCCTCGAGCTGGTGCGCCAGCTGGCCGGCCCCGCCGAAGCCGACCGCATCCAGAAGGCTATCGCGTATCGGCACTGAGAAGGAGGCCTTTCTATGCGTTTCATCACCTGCCGCCTGCCCGACGGCGTGGAAGACCCGGCCATCCTCTCTGCCGATGGCCGTCAGGTCTGGCCCCTGAGCTGGCTGGGCCTTTCTTACGAGACGTTGTCCGACGCCATCCCGTTCCTGACCCCGCAGGTGCGGGCCGGGCTTTCGCTGGCCATCGCAGGCATCCCGGCGCTGCCCATCGAGGCCGTCACGCCGGAAAGCCCCATCCCGTCTCCGGCGCAGGACGTCATCTGTCTGGGCATCAACTACATGGCCCACTCCGACGAAGCCGAGAAATACTCCGCCGACGCCTTTGCGACCAAACATCAGGACGCCATCTACTTTTCCAAGCGGGTCACCCGGGCCGTGCCGGACGGCGGCTTCATCGAGGCCCATACCGACCTCGTGAAAAAGCTGGACTACGAGTGTGAGCTGGCCGTCGTTCTGGGAAAGGACGCGAAGGACGTTCCCGCAGGGCAGACGAAAGACTACGTCTTCGGCTACACCATCCTGAACGATGTCTCCGCCCGGGATGTCCAGACCGCCCACAAGCAGTGGTATTTCGGCAAGAGCCTCGACGGCTTCACTCCCATCGGCCCCTGCATCGTCACGGCGGACGAGTTCGACGCCTACCCGCCCAAGCTCCCCATCCGGTGCTTCGTCAACGGCGAAATGCGGCAGGACTCCAACACCGGCCTGCAGATCTTCGACATTGACCATGTCATTGCCGAGCTTTCGCAGGGCATGACCCTCAAGGCCGGCACCATCATCGCCACCGGCACCCCGGCGGGCGTCGGCATGGGCATGGAGCCGCCCTGCTTTCTCAAACCGGGCGACGAAGTTCGCTGCGAGATCGAGGGCATCGGCACCCTGACGAACACAGTCCGCTGAGCAGGTTTGTATTCCATTTTGTATTATTTTTCTGAATTTCTACTTATCCGATGCATTTTCGTTTGAATTGCTCTTTTGTTCACGAACAATTCATATTAAATTCATATTCCGTTCATGCATCTTCGGTATATGTATGGCATCAAAGGCGCGGTGCGCGCCGAAAACCCCTGACAGCACACTCCATATCGCCGCTCTCCCGGGCGGCTGAGGAAAGGAATCGGAAGAATATGAAAATTGGTTTTTGGGAACTCGTGGTCATCGTGGTCATCGCGTTCGTCTTCATCGGCCCCGACCAGTTGCCCGTCTACGCAAAGAAGCTGGGCAAGATGCTGCGCGAGCTGAAGAAGTACACCGGCGCTGCCTCCGAGGAGATCCAGAAGAACGTCGTGGAGCCTCTGAACGAGATCCAGGCCCCCCTCAAGGAAGCCGTTGCCCCCCTGACCGACATCAAGAAGGACATCGACAACAGCGTGAAGGACGTCACCAAGAGCTTCACCGGCATCGGCAAGACCAGCAAGGAAGAGGCCGCCAAGGCCGAGCAGGCTGAGGAAGTCACCGAGCTGGAAGAGGTCGAGGAGCTGCCCGAGGAGACCCCTGCCGAGGCTCCCGCAGCCGAAGCTCCCAAGGCAGAGCAGACCCCTGCTGCTGAGCCTGTGAAGGCCGAGGAAAAGACCGACGCCCCCGCAGAGGCAGCACCCGTGGCCGAAGAAGCCGCCCCCGCTGCCGAAGCCGCACCTGCCGAAGAGGCAAAGGCTTAAGAAGCCGTTTTCATAAGCATTGCACACCGCCCGAACAGCTTCTAATCCCCCCACCGATGCACCCGCGCCCGCGGTTGCCTTATACATTGTAATCAGCCCGCCTCGCGGCGCGGCAAAGTAAAAAGGAGATCATTATTATGCGTATTGGTACTAACGAGCTGCTTATCATCCTGGTCGTCGTCCTGCTCATCTTTGGACCCAAGAATCTGCCGAAGCTGGGCAAGATGTTCGGCAAGACCATGAACAACTTCAAGAAGGGCATGGAGGAGTCCGAAGCAGAGGACGAGACCACTGCCAAGGCCGAGACCCAGACTGAGAAGAAGGACGACGAGGAGTAATCTGTGGCTACGAACGTAAAGCGCAAAAAGAAAGCCGAAGTCATGCCTGACGACGGCAACATGACGCTGACGGGCCACCTGAAAGAGCTGCGCAACCGGCTGATCGTCTGCGCCGTGGTGTTCGTGGCGGCGGTCGTGGTCACGCTGGCTTACGCCGACCGCCTCATCGACCTGCTGACCGCCATGGGCCAGGGTTTCTACACCTTCGTGTCCATTGCCCCGCAGGAAAAGCTGATGCAGTATTTCCGCGTCTCCCTGCTGGCAGCTGTGGTGGTCACAGTGCCTGTGGCGCTGTATCAGGTGTACGCCTTTGCAAAGCCGGGCCTGAAAAAGAGCGAGACCTTCTTCCTCAAGCTGGTCATCCTGCTGGGTCTGGCCCTCTTTGTGGTGGGCGTGCTGTTCGCCTACAAGCTCATGATGCCCTTCATGCTCCAGTTCCTCAGCACCGGCATCGAGGGCGCCGACTACATCCAGACCACCACCAGTATCGAGAGCTATGTCAGCCTCTGCCTGACCATGTTCATCATCTTCGGCTGTGTGTTTGAGATGCCGCTGGTCACCATCATCCTCTCCAAGATGGGCATTGCGAACCCCGAACTCATGAAGAAGGGCCGCGGCATCGCCATCGTGCTCATCTTCTTCATCGCAGCTGTCGTCACCCCGCCGGACATCGTGTCCCAGTGCATGGTGGCTATCCCGATGGTGCTGCTCTACTTTATCAGCATCTTCCTGAGCGGCATCTTCTATAAGCCCCGCTCTGAAGACGGCGATGACGAAGAGGAAGCGGAAAACGAGGACTAAGGCTTTTTCATCCGTCACGAAAGCGCACTCTGCTGCTTGCAGAGTGCGCTTTTTTGCGGCCTGTTTTATGCCATTCTGCCAAAAAGGCGGTGTTATTTCTGTCTGATTGCATAAAAACCGGCCCGCCCCCTGCTCTTTTGGCCCGGAGTATGTTATACTGATGTCAAATGATAACCGGCGGGCGACCGCCGCAGAAAAGGGGTAAATGAGTTATGAAAGAATACGCATTCGGCATCGACCTCGGCGGCACCACGGCCAAGGTCGGCCTGTTCACCACCTCGGGCGCTCTGCTGGAAAAGTGGGAAGTCCCCACCGACACCTCCAACGCCGGTGAGCACATCCTCGAGAATCTGGCCGACGCCATCCACGCCAAGATGGCCGAGAAGGAGATCACCTCCGAGCAGGTGGAGGGCGTCGGCATCGGCGTCCCCGGCCCCGTGCTGGACAGCCGCGTCGTCCCCATCATCTGCGCCAACCTTGGCGGCTGGGGCGAGCGGAACGTCTCGGCCCAGCTGTCCGGCCTGCTGGACGGCATGAAGGTGCTGGTGGGCAACGACGCCAACGTGGCTGCTCTGGGTGAGATCTGGATGGGTACCGCCAAGGGCTGCCGCAGCGCAGTCATGGTCACGCTGGGCACCGGCGTCGGCGGCGGCGTCATCGTCAACGGCAAGGTCATCGACGGCGCACACGGTGCCGGCGGCGAGATCGGCCACATCACCGTCAACCCTCACGAGACGGCCGCCTGCGGCTGCGGCAAGCACGGCTGCCTCGAGCAGTATTCCAGCGCCACCGGCGTCGTCCGCTGCATGAAGAAGCTGCTGGACGAGAACCCCGACGCAGACTGCGTCCTGCGCGGCAAGGATTTTGAGGCCAAGGACGTCTTTGATGCCGCCCGCAGCGGCGACGCCCTCGCTGCCCGCGAGGTGGACGAGATGACCGACACCCTCGGCATGGCTCTGGCCTCCATTGCCAGCACCACCGACCCCGAGATGTTCCTTATCGGCGGCGGTGTGGCCCGCGCAGGCGACGTCCTCTTCGACCCGCTGGTGGAGCACTTCAAGACCTTCGCCTTCAAGTCCTGCCGCGAGACGCCCATCAAGGCCGCAAGCCTCGGCAACGACGCCGGTATTTACGGCGCCGTGCGGCTCATTGTCGGGGAATAAGAGAGAGTATAACAAAAGAGGCACTGCCGCTGGCAGTGCCTCTTTTGTTATATTTGTTCCTTTTACAACGTATCTTCCCCGGGCAGCTGATTCCACAGGCGGTAGTAGACACCCTTTTTCGCCAGCAGCTCGTCGTGGGTGCCGGACTCCTCGACACCCTCTGCGCCCAGCACAAGGATACGGTCGTAGTCCTTGATGGTGGTCAGTCGGTGGGCGATGGTCAGGGTCGTGCGGCCATGGGCCAGCTTTTCGAGGCTCTGGCCCACAAGGATCTCGCTCTCATTGTCGAGGGCGCTGGTGGCTTCGTCCAGAATGAGGATGGGCGGGTTCTTCAGGAAGACCCGCGCGATCGCAATGCGCTGCTTCTGACCGCCCGAGAGCTTGACGCCCCGCTCACCCACATAGGTATCAAAACCGTCCTTCAAGGCGCTGATAAAGCGCTCTGCGCCGGCCAGACGGGCCGCCTCGATAATTTCCTCCCGGGTCGCGCCGGGCTTGCCGTAGGCGATGTTATCCGCCACCGAACCGCTGAACAGGTAGACGTCCTGCTGGACGATGCCGATGTCCTCCCGCAGGCTCTTGAGGGTGACGTGCTGGATGTCCTGCCCGTCGATGAGGATGCGGCCTCCCGTCACCTCGTAGAAGCGGGGGATGAGGTTGCAGAGCGTCGTCTTGCCGCCGCCGGACGGGCCGACCAGCGCCAGACGCTCACCGGCCTTGATGTCAAGGCTGACATGGTGGAGCACCTTGTTGTGGTCGTCGGGGTACTCGAAGCTGACGTCCTCGAAACGGATGGCGCCCGGACCGGGCTGCAGGGGCTTTGCGTCTTCGGCATCCTGGATGGTCACGGGGGTGTCCATGATCTCCGCAAAGCGCTCGATGCCGGTCATGCCGCGCTGGAACTGCTCGGCGAACTCGACGATGCGGCGGATGGTGGCGATGAGGGTGGTGACGTAGAGCATATAAGCCACCAGGTCACCGGCGGTTATCTTGCCGTACACCAGCGACAGACCGCCCGCAAGGATGACCACCAGATACATCAGGCCGTCGAAGAGGCGGGTGGAGGTGTTGAACGCGGCCATGGCGTAGTAGCCCAGCGTCTTGATGTGCTCGAAATCCTTGTTGCCCCTGGCGAATTTCTCGCGCTCTTCGTCCTCGGCGGCGAAGGCCTTCACCACGCCCTGACCCAGCAGGCTGTCCTCGATGGTGGCATTCAGCTCACCGATCTGGACGCGCTGCTGGCGGAACCGGGCGCGCAGGCGCTGGTTCAGCTTGACGGACACGACGCCCATCAGCGGCACGCAGGCGAACACCGCCAGCGTCAGCGGCACACTGGCCTGACACAGGATGAGGAAGGACGCCAGGATCTTGATGCCCGCGATGAAAAATTCCTCGGGGCAGTGGTGGGCGAACTCGGTCACGTCGAACAGGTCGTTGGTGATGCGGCCCATGATGGTGCCGACCTTGGTGTTGTTGTAGTAGGTGTGGTCGAGCCTGAGCAGGTGGTCGAAGGCGTCCCGGCGCATGTCCGTCTCGATGTGGACGCCCATGATGTGGCCGATGCCCGACATGAAATACTGCGCAGCACCGTCGATGATGCGGAGCACGAAGTACACTGCCGCCAGCTTGAGCACGATGCCCGCCGTGAGGGTGATGCCCACGCCCATGGCGGAGTTGGTGATGGTGCTCATGATCTTGGGCAGGATGATGTCGCACAGGGTGGTCATCGCCGCACAGAACAGGTCGATGAACAGGGTCTTTTTGTATTTTGCCAGATAGGGCAGAAAGCGCCGGATGAGGGCGCCGCTGCCGGTGTGCCGCACTGCGGGGTCGTTGACTTTTTGCATGATTCCTCCAATTTTTCAAGCTGGCTTGCCCTCTCAGGCCGTTTATTTCTTACTATAATCCCTCTCGCCGTAAATAGCCGTACCAATGCGCACAAGGGTGGCCCCCTCGCGGATGGCGTTCTCAAAGTCGCCGCTCATGCCCATGGAGAGGGTCTCCATCTTCACGTTCTCATACCCCCGCTCCCCGGCCTGCACGAACAGCTTGTACACCTGGGCCAGATACCGGCGGTTCTGGGCGTCGTCGTCGTTGACGGGCGGAATGGCCATCAGACCCTTGACCCGGATGTGCTCTTCTGCGGCGGCAGCGTCCAGCAGGGGCCAGAGCTGTTCCGGCGAGACGCCCGACTTCGACTCCTCGCCGCCGATGTTCACTTCCAGCAGGACGTCCTGCACGATGCCGGCCTTGGCGGCTTCCTTTTCGATGGCGGCCAGCAGATGCTCACTGTCCACGCTCTGGATGAGGCTTGCGCGGCCCAGCACCTTCTTGATTTTGTTGGTCTGCAAATGGCCGATGAAGTGACTGGGCTTGCCGCAGTAAGCACCGGCGTCGTAGTTGGCGCAAAGCTCCTGCACATGGTTCTCGCCGAACACATCGATGGCAAGGGCCGCGCTGGCGGCGACGGTGTCCGCGGCGCGGGTCTTGCAGGCGGCGCAGAGCTGCACTTCGGCGGGGTCGCGGCCTGCTTCCCGGGCCGCTGCGGCCATCTTTTCGCGGATGGCCTCCACAGCCTCCCGCATCTCTTCCAGATTCTTTTCCGCCATAGAGCTCAGTCCTCCTCGGTATATTTTGCGCGCTCGCCGCCGATGAGCTTCGGGCGGGTGCGGGCGCAGAGAATGTTGGCCTCGCCGATTTTCGAAAGGCTCAGCCGCACCGGCACGGCCACCCGGCGCAGATGCATTCCGATGAGGGTGCCTCCGATGTCGATGCCTGCGTGGGCGCGGATCTCCTCCACCGCGATGGGGTCTTTGAACTGCTTCCAGCAGGTGGTGGCCCAGTTGCCGCCCGCATGGGGACGCGGCACGACGCAGACTTCCTCCCAGCCGTATTTCTCAGCGGCTTCCCGCTCAATAATGATGGCCCGGTTGAGGTGCTCACAGCACTGTGCGGCCAGCCAGATGCCGTTTTCGGCCAGCACCGGTGCGACGCCGGCGTAGACAGCCTGTGCAGCCTCAAGGCTCGAGTCCTTGCCGATGTGGCCGCCGACGATCTCGCTGGACGAGCAGCCCACCACAAAGACGTCGCCCTTTTTCAGCTTTGCCTGGGCCAGCAGCTCCGTCACAGCCTGCCGCGCTTCGGTCTCGATTTGCTTTTTGAACTCTTCCGTCATAAAAAACACCTCGTTTTATACTCTTGCAGACAGCAGGCTGGCAGAGCCTGCCGCGCCGAAATACACTTTGCTTCCCGCCGGGCACACCGCCGTGCAGCCGTCCAGCTCTCTGCCTGAGAATGTCCGCTTCCAGCTTCCGTCGGCGGTGTCCACAGCCTCGGCGCAGGGGGCGTCCGCAGGCAGCTTGAACAGCTTCTTCTGGATGTTCTCACCGGCCCGCAGAGCGATGCCCCGCAGAAGGGTGCTGTCCGCGTGCTTTTCCAGCCAGCCGCTGCGGGTCCAGCGGTAGCTGATATAGAGGATGCCGTCCTCGTCCAGCGCCAATGCGCCGGGGTATCCCGGCAGGCCGGACACAAAGCTCCCGCAGTTTTTGCCGCCGGCGGTCAGCTCCCGGGCGTCGGCGTCCACAGCCCAGACGCAGCGATTCCCGAGGTCGGAGACGTACAGCGTTCGGCCATCCTCCGAGAGGGCCAGACCAGCCGCACCGGCCACGCCGCCCAGCACCTGTTCCACCGTCCGGGCCGACGGGTCATACACATAGACGCAGCCCGTGCCGGTGTGGGCGATGAGCTCGGTGCGGAGAGCGCTTTCCAGCCCGTTTTTCGCAGCGGCTTCGGTGGACACGGCGAAATAGACCTTCCCGTCCGGGCCGGTCTCCACCGCTGACAGCACACCCAGCGGTGCGCCGTCGATTTGGGTCACCACCTGTTCCACTGAGGTTCCCCAGCTGTCATGCCGGGCGCGGCAGAGCGCCCCGCCGGAGGGCGTCACCACCGTCAGCCACAAGTCGCCGTCGGCGTCGAAGGCAAAGCCGGTCAGCTCGCCCTCCACCGACAGGATGGCCGCGGTGTGTCCGCCGTCGGTGCGGACAAGGTCGCTCTGACGCTTTTTCATGGCCGCACCGTTGTAGGCAGCAGCGTAGACAAGGCCGTCCTGGGTGCGGACGCAGTCCACGCCCAGATAGCCGCCCAGCTTCCAGCCGTCCTTGCTGTCGGCGGAGAGGGCCGTCTGCGCGGCACCGGTGTCCTGCCGCACATCCGGGGCGGTGTAGGCTTTCGGCGGCGTGTCGATGGGCCGCAGCAGCAGGCCGTACGCCAGCGCCGCCAGCATCAGCAGGGCAAAGATGTTGCTGGCCACCCGGAAGCGGGTCATCAGGGCTTCCCGCTCGATGGCGGCCTGTGCTTCCAGCTGGGCCTTCCGGCGGGCAGCGGCGGCAGATGTGCGCTGGGCGCGGCGGAGCCACCGGTCCACAAAGAGGGCCGCGTTCGGCCCCACCGTGACGGATGCAATGAAGAGGAGCAGTACCAGCTCTACGAATCCAATGCGCATGAACAGTTTTTCCTTTGTATTTGTCAGATTTCGGGGAAGTCTTTTATCATTGTAGTATAGCACACTTCGGCTTTTCTGCGCAAGATGAGGCCGAGCTTGACAGCCACCGAAGCGGCCCCTTATAATCAGGGCAGACACGAAACGCACCCACTGGGATGTTTTCCCAAAAAATCTACTCAAACTTCACAAAAATTCCTAATTGATAGGGTATGATAGACTTAAACCTAGTATACAGTTCCGCCGGGCTGGCTCTGAGCAGCCTCCGGCGCTTGGGAGATAGAAGCTTTTAGGAGGAATGCCTTATGGCAAAAATTCTTATCGTTGACGACGAGCCCCGCATCCGGGAGCTCATCCGGGAGAATTTACAGTATTCGGGCTACACCTGCGAGGAGGCAGGGGACGGCTCTGCCGCCCTGTCGCTGCTCACCGGCGGCGGCTACGATTTGGTCATCCTCGATTTGATGATGCCCTTCATGGACGGCATGACCTGCCTGCGGGAGATGCGCACCCGCCACATCAACACCCCCGTCATCATCCTGACGGCCCGCGGCGAGGAGTACGACAAGCTGGCCGGCCTCGAGGGCGGCGCTGACGACTATGTGGTCAAGCCCTTCTCTCCCCGGGAGCTGGTGGCCCGTGTCAAGGCCGTGCTCAACCGCACCATGCCCCGCACCGAGGCTTCTGACAGCACCATGACCTTCGGGGAGCTGTCCATCGACACGGCCAGCCACACCGTCAAGGTCTCGGGCGAGGAAGTGAGCCTCACGCCCAAGGAGTTCGACCTGCTGGTCTTCCTGGCCTCCAACAAGGGCATCGCCCTCAGCCGCGAGAAGATCCTGCAGAAGGTGTGGAACTACGACTACTTCGGCGAGGACCGCACCGTGGACACCCACGTCAAGATGCTGCGCGGCCATCTGGGCAAGTGCCGCGGCTACATCGCCACTGTCTGGGGCATCGGCTACAAGTTCGACCCCGACGCGGCGCGTTAAGCGGAGGCTCTGCTCTTCATGCGGCAAACGAGCAAAACACGGCGCACCATCGGCATCCGGGGCCAGCTCATGGGCTTTCTGTGCTTCATCTGCCTCTTGCTGGTGGGGCTGTTCTGGTTTCTGAGCACCCAGCTGCTGGAGCCCCTCTACACCACCCATATCCAGAAGCAGCTCACCGAGCAGGCTGATGCCATCGTGGCCCGGATGGACGAGGCCATCGGGAAGGGCGAGACCCTCTCTTACTGGGCCTTCGGCAGCCGGCTGTACGTCAACAGCACCTTCTTCAACGCGCTGCGGGACGACATCTTCGAGCTGGGCGGGATGAGTAGCTTCTGCATCGACATCTCCGACACCACCCTGCGGCAGATCTTCAAGGTGGATACCCTGCCCTACTGCAACCTTCACCGCACCCGCCCCACCGACACTGCCGACGAGCAGACCGCCTACACCACGGCCCGCGCCATGCGGCAGCTCTGCCGGGAGAGCGGCGGCACAGTGGTGCGGAAGATCAACCCGCCCACGCCCTCCGGCTCGGTCCAGCTGATGGTGGGCCGGATGACCTCCGACGGAAGCTATACCGTCCTTGTCACCACCAGCCTGATACACGTGGCCGAGGCCGGCAAGGTGCTCAGCACCGTCCTGCCGCTGGCTGCGGCCCTCATTTTCGCGTTCTCGATGTCGGCGGCATGGCTGTTCAGCGAGTGGTTCACAAAGCCTCTGCGGGCTCTCTCCGGGGCTGCGCGGCAGGTGGCACAGGGCAACTACGCCGTCCATGTGGACTCGGTGCGGAACGACGAGCTGGGCGACCTGGCCCAGGAGTTCAACCACATGGCAAAAGAGGTCCAGCACGCCTCCCAGATGCAGCGCGACCTGCTGGCCAACGTCTCCCACGACCTGCGCACTCCGCTCACCCTCATCAAGGGCTATGCCGAGACGGTGCGCGATCTGACCGGCGACGACAAGAAGCACCGCGACGAGCAGATGAACATCATCGTGGACGAGACCGACCGCCTGACGGCCCTTGTTTCCAGCGTCATGGAGCTGAGCAAGGTCACGAGCGGCGCACTCAAGTGCGAGAAGGTCCACTTCGACATGGGCCAGCTCTGCGATGAAGTCAGCGAGCGTTACGACGCCGTCTGCGCCCAGAACGGCTGGCAGCTCAAGCTTGAGATCCCTGACGAAGAGCTTCCCGTCTGTGCCGACCCCGACATGATGCAGCGCGCTCTGCATAACCTTTTGGGCAACGCCATGCACCACATCGGCGAAGACGGCATCTTCGTGCTGCGGGCGCTCCGCTGCCCCGAGGGCGTCCGGGTGGAGGTGGAAGACCACGGCCCCGGTATCTCCGCCGAAGACCTGCCCTATATCTTCGACCGCTACTACCGCTCCCGCTCCGACGCGGGCAAGCAGGGGACCGGCCTCGGCCTCTCCATCACCAAAGCCATCTTCCAGCAGCACGGCTTCCGCTTCGGCGTCCACAGCACTGTGGGCAAAGGCACCGTGTTCTGGTTCATCATGACCGATACCGAAGAAGTTTCCTCATAAAAAGGCGGGTCGCAGTCCGTTGGGACTGTGACCCGCCTTTTTGCTATTTTTTCTGGCAGTACACCACTACCCTCGCTTTTCCGCCGGGGGTGCAGGTATAGAGCACAAGGGGACAGCCGCCCTCCCGCAGGGCTTCGGGTTCTTCGGGCGAGACCCGCGCAGTCCGCTCCACAGTGTACACTGCCTCAGCGCCGTCCTGTGAAGTGAAACGCACCTCGTCGCCCTCGGAAAGGCTGCTCAGTCGCCCGAAATGGGATTTATAATTGTGGGCTGCGATGACAAGGTCTCCGCCCGCCGTACTGCCGCATTGACGGCAGGGCGAGACCTTGAGGTTCGCTTTGCTCCACTCGGTCTGCACCGGCAGCTCCAAGCCCAGAGCCGGGATGGTCAGCACCCCCAGATACTCCCGCTCGACGCTTGACGCCGGGGGTTCCGAAGCCGATTCCGATTTAGACTCTGCATCTTCCGTGGGCAGGCTTTCCGCGCTGTCTGCGGGCCGTTCTGCCTCCGACGCTGCCGCGATGCTCTGGCTCTGGCGCAGCTGGCTCACCGCCGAAGCGGCCTGAGCGCCTGCCCTTGCATCCTCGAGCCGGTCGTAGACGTAGAGACAGACCGCTGCCAGCACCAGGGCACTGCCCAGCATCAGGCAGAGCCGCTCCGGCACCCGCCTACGCATCGTGTCTGCGCTTCCGGCTCAGCCAGAGGCCCACCGCCACGAGGGCGATGCCCCCGCCTGCCAGCACCGGCACGGGCCAGAGCAGCTGGCCGGTCTGGATGAGGATCCCCACCGGTTCCGGCTCCGCAGCCGGGATGACTTCATCCGGCATCTCTGCCGAGGGTGTCGGCGGGCGGATGACCGTTAGCTCGCCCGGCTGCTCCACCGGCTTCGGGGTCGGCGTCGGCTTATCCGGCACATAAGGCGGCGTCACCGGCGGGGGAAGGGGGTCGGTGCTGCGGTAGCTGTTCCTGAAGAGCAGTTCCGTCTTCGCCCCGTCGTCCCCATCCCGCCGGACGGACACGTGTCCTTTCAGCTCCCCGTCGGTGTCCCACGCCACCATGACTTTCAGGTAAAAGACGGTGTCGTCGTAGTCGGCCCGTTTCCGTCCGCCTGCGTCCTGAGTGACCGTATACTCGTATATGCCGGGCGCGGTGTAGACGATGGCACCAAACGTCTTCGTCAGGGTCTTGTCGTCGGCGGCGCGGCAGTCCCGGGCCGGAAAATCCAGCTCAGCCTCGTCGTCACAGCCTTCCGGCATCGGCGCGCCGTCCAACGCGGTCAGCCGCACCGTCAGCGTCTCGTCCGCTGCCTCTCCGGTGCAGCGGACGGACGCCTCCAGTTCCAGCTCCGCCCGCTGGTCTGCGGCCAGAGCGGGCAGGGCAGCGCTTACCGCAAGCGCTGCTGCCAGCAGGGCCGCTGCCATTTTCGGGAGCCTTCTCATGATAAGCTCTCCTCCTTTCCGTTTTGCAGGTCTGACATCGGTTCCATCCGGGCCAGCACCACCGTCCGCGCGTCGGTGTACTCCCCCGAGCAGGTAGCCATCGCCAGGAACTGCGCTCCTTCCGGCTCCTTTTCCAGCGCACGGAGGGCCTGTGCATCCATCTGAAGGGCATTCTCCTCCACAAAGGGGAGCAGCCCGCCTGCATCCGAGCGCCACTTGCCCGGGGCAAAGATGGCCTGTTCCGACGCAGGCACCACAAGGCAGGCCAGCACTTCCAGCCGATAGCTCCCGCCGGGCAGCGTCAGGGTGCCGGTGGTGTTCTGGCGGAAGAATGCTCCGTCCTTGTATTTGTCGAGGTCGCCGAACATCCGCCCGTTCTCCATATGGTGGCCGTAGAGCAGGGAATACCGCCCGCTGAAGTCCGCGTCGCAGTCAACATCCAGAAAGATGCTGCCCGCCAGCGCAAAGCTGCCGTAGACGTCGGTGTTCAGATAGGTGAAATTGCTCTCGCCCTGCACCACCGGGTAGTCGATGGCCGTGCCGTCCAACGTCAGCCACCCGCAGACATCGGGGTTGATGTCCCGCAGCTGGCCGAAGGAGAGGCTGTTGTCCTCCTGCGGCTGGGGCTTGAAGGCCAACAGCCCGGCCTGCACATTGTCGGCAGCGGCGTACACCCGGCTGTTGTCCCACAGCGCATAGCCCGACCAGACCACCGCCAGCAGCACCAGCAGGGCCGTCACCCCGTCCAGCAGGCCGTTCGCCGCCCGCAGGGCCATCTTCTGCCACCGAATGTTCCTCACCTCCCTTGCCTTATTTCCTCCGCGCTTACTTCTGATGGCGGCGGCGCAGGGTCAGCAGCAGCCCGACGCCCGCAGCACCCGTCAGGGTGAAGAGATAGGGTGCGCTGTCCAGCACCACACCGGCATCCACGGTGCCGCCCTTGGTGTTGGTGAAGCTTGCCTGCTCGACCGCCGCATCCACTTCGCCCTCGGTTCCGGTCTCCGTCGTCACATAGTCCGCGACCGGCGTCTCAGACACCTTGTACTCGACACCGTAGGGCAGGTTCTCGATGTGGATGGTGTCGCCGTCTTTCAGATAAAAAGTCGCTTCCGTCGTCTCGCCGGGCCTGATCTCGATTGAGTCGGGGTTCGCGTCATAGCTGCCGCCGGTGATGGCGTAGCTGTCCTGATAGGTCTTGCCCTCCTCGCCGGTCAGCTGCACCCTGAACTCAAAATATTTGTCCTTATTGCCCATGATGCCCTCGACGTCCTTGTGGACTTCCAGCTCACCGGCAGAGTAGAGGTTGTCGAAGTCGTCCCTCTTGCCCTCGCCGGTGGACTCCGGGTCCTCGGTGTGGACAGCGGCAATTCGGAGCTTGCCGTCCTGCTCGATGACCGTCACCCGCAGCAGGATGGCGTCGCCGTAGTAGGTCACGCCTGCGCTGTTGCCCGCCACCTCATGGATGATGTAGGTGTAGACGCCCACGCTGTCGTACTCGGGCAGCTTGATCTCGATTTTCTTGGTCTTACTCGCACTGCCGGCTTCGCCCTGTGCGTAGGTCACGTCGCCGACAGTCGGCATGTAATCTGCGGCGTCAATGCCCTCCGATGCGTCGGTCACGGTACCCGGGTCGATCGTAAACGTAAAGGTCTCTTCCGGGGAGAGCGTACCCGCGTTGGTCAGCTCGTAGTTTTTGGTGAGATACACCCGGGACATATCCTCATACGAAGGGCCTTGCACCTGTGCCGCAAAGGCGGGCATGACGCTGACGCCCATGGCCAGAGCGATGGAAAGCACACCTGCGAGAAGCTTTTCTGCCTTGTTCTGTTTCATCCTGAAGTTCCTCCTATCTTGTCTTGTATGGTTTTTGGCGGCTCAGAGCCCCCGCCGCCGGATGAGGGTGATGACTTTTGCCTTGACCGCACTGCACTGCACCGGGCCGAAGTCACGGCTGTCCTCGGCCTGTGTGCGGCAGTCGCCCAGAATGAAGACGCTGTCCTCCGGCACAGCGTAGGGGTAGCTGAGCAGAGATTTGGGGTAGGTGGGGTAGAGGATGCCGCCGCCCTGCGCCGAGCCGTTGACCTCCACAACGCCGCTCTCGCTCAGGGTCACGATGTCCCCGCCCCGGGCCAGCACGCGGCCCACCCGCAGCCCTCCCGAGCGCTCATATACCACGACATCATTCTTGGCATAGTCTTTTTCCAGCCGGATGCCCAGCACGAGGTCGCCGTCCTTCACGGCGGGGAACATCTCGCTGCCGGACGCCTGCGTCACCAGATATACCTGTGTCAGAAGCGCCCAGAGCACGGCGGCGAACACCGCCAGCCGCACCGCCAGACTGCGCACTTCCCGCAGCAGGGGGCTTTTTTCCGGCTTCGCCGGTCCGGACGGCTTCGCTTCCGGCGTCCCGGGCGGGGCCTCCGGGGCAAGCGCCTCGTTTGGTTCCTTCACTCATCTTCCTCCTTCTTTCTGTTTTTGCAGCCCAGAACGGCCGCACCGGCACACAGCATCAGCGGCAGCCCGAAGAAGTCTGTCTCCACGCCGGTGTCCGGGTCTATATCGGCCAGAACGTAGTGGGCATAGAAATTGACGACGCCGTTTTCCAGCTCTTCGCCGGTGGGCTCATAGCCCTCTTCCCACTCGTCCTGCGATACCTTTTCCTTCGGGTCCGGCTCATCCGTCACCGAACCGGGGAGCTCTTTGTACCAGCCGTCGAAGACGTAGCGCGCACCGCCGATGTCGAACTCTTTTTCGATGTCCGCCGTCGTCTCTTCCACCCGCTCGCCGCTCTGGTACTCGCGGCTTTCCCGGATGCTGTAGTCGTCCTCGCCCGGGGCGCGGACGTTGAACCGGGCCGTGAAGCTTTTCCTGCTTTTGACGCTGATGATGCAGTCGATGTGCTTGTCCGGTTCTGTCCCGTTGCTGCGCGAGATCTTGTACGGCGTCACCACGATGCTCTCCAAATCTTCCCGCGTCAGCCCTTCGACGCCGGTAGCCTCTTCGATGGTGTCCTTATACTCGTCCCATATCTCATCGACGACCTCGTCCCAGTAGTCATCGCCCGGTTTCAGCGACCATGCGTCGCCAGTCACGCCGCCCGGCCACGATACAACATAGTCTGACACATCTGTCAGGATGTTCTTGCCGTTATCTTCCCATGCCGCGCCGTAGGTCTTCACCTTGCCGACCCACTTGCACTCGCTGTTGTCCGGCGCCCACTGGCTGGGGTCATTGCTGCCGGGCCGGCTGGTGGGGGTCTTGAGCAGGAAGACCGCCGCCGATTCCTCCTGAGCCCAATCGCCCCGGCCCGGTGCATCCTCATCCAGTTCGTCCGCAGGCAGGGCATTTTTATCCTCGTCTGCGCTGTCGTCGGCCAAGTCGGCATCCTCCTCAGGGGATCTGTCTTTTTCGGGCTGCTCTGCCTCATCCGGAGGCGTTTCCTCCTCGGCGGTGGGCCGTTCTTCCCACAGCTCCGGCAGAACGGCGATGTCCTCTTCCTCGTCTGAAACAGACTCCTCCTGCCGGGCCTCATCGTCGGTGAAACAGGCGTAGAGGCTGCACTCGCTGTCCGCTTCCGGCCAGAGCGGTCCTTCATCCGGCACGAAGCGGACCGCCGTCCCTTCGTCGTCCCGGCTGTACCAGAAGCGGAAGCGCTTTCCCTCTACCTCCGGCTCTTCGGGCATCAGAAGCTCTTCGCCGCTGCCCACGGTCTGTTCCGCGTAGGGCAGGCCGCCGTCGGCCTCGTCCGACTCGCTGAGCCAGAAGAGATAGGTCCTCTCAAACTGCTCGTCCGCTTTGACGGCCCCGCTGTCCGGCGTCGGCGTCTCATCGGGCAGCCCGATGTCATCCAGCCCGTCCACCACGACGGGGATGCCGCCTTCCGCGGGCAGAAGCACCGGCTCGTCTGTCCGGATGTCCTCTTCTTCGTCCCAGGCAGGCTCGTCCTCTATTTCTTCGTCCCATGTCTGGTCCGGCACGCTGTCCGTCCGCTCCGGCCCTTCGGCAAATGCGGGCAGCAGACAGCCGCACAGCAGCACCAGCACGATGCACAGTGCTGCGGCGCGCAGTGTCAGCCGCCTCCGTTCCAGTCGATTCCGCATACAACAGCCCTCCTTCATTCTCGCTCCCGGCGGGGATGCCGCCCTTTGCGTTATCAGGATACCGTTTACCGGACACGAAGGATGTCATTGCATGCCAGTGCAAAAAAATTTACGCATAAAAAAACGCCGCCGGGGTCTTTCGACTCCGGCAGCGGTCTGCTGTCTCCGAATTTTCGGTTTTCAGGTGCGGGTGGTGGCTTCCATGCAGTGCTCTGAGGGGGCGTAATATTCCATCAGAGCAATGTAATTCTCGCAGTGGTGGCAGAACGCCGCCCGGATGGCGTCGTCGGGCGCGCTCCTCATCGACACGAACATCAGGATGTACTTTGCAATGAGGCTCACCGCCTCGCTCTCGAGGCCATAGCAGAGGCCCACCGCCAGGATCGGCACGACGATCTGCTGCGCACGGATGGGGATATTCTCCGCATCGACCCGCTTGAGCACGGCACGGCTCATGGTGGATGCCGCCCAGACGGAGCGGGAGATCTTCCAGTAATCCATATTCTTCAGATGGGTGAGGGTACGCAGCCGCTGGATGACCTCGCCATCGTCCAGAACTTTGTTCTGCGTGACCTCCTTCTCCGAGCGGATGAAGGCGCACTGTATCATGTCCATCAGGGCGGCTTCGTACTTCTCATGGTAGTTCTCGCGGGAGATGAAGTACTCCTCCATCCGGAGCATGACTTCGTCCGTTTCTTTGTCGGTAGCCAGCCAGCTGAAGTCCAGCGGCGTCGGGCCGAAATCATTCTTGCCCATCTCGTTCAGGTCTTTCAGCTCTTCCTCGTTCCGGGTGGAGGGAAGGAAGCGGTCGTTGCCGTTCCGGTGGAAGCCCCACTCCTCGGGCAGAAGATGCGGCACGATGTCGCCGCTGGAGATGATGTTGAAGATGTTGCTCTCGCCCCAGCTCTCTTTCAGGCTGCCGTCGGCGTTGTGGTTGTTGTCGTAGTCCTGCTGCAAGTCGGGGTAGTCCTGCGGGCCGAGGGCCACCGGCGTCGCAAAGGTGTAGACAAAGACATTCTCCCGTTCCAGTCCGGACAGCTCCCTGTTGACCCGGGCGGCCAGAAGGTTCGCCACCACCGCACCGCGGCTGTAGCCGCCCATCCAGAGCTTGACGACGCCCAGCTCTCCCTTTTGCTGAGCTGCCGCCAGATAGTTCTTCAAATCGGCAAACACCTCATGCACCGGGATGATGAAGCCGCTGTGGGCGTGGCCCGTGCCGGTGTGCAGATTGCTCACCCACTCGCCGCCGTAGCCGCCGCCGCGCAGGATGAGCGCCACGATGGTGGTGCGCTTCCCGTTCAGGGTGATGGTCTTGCGGGCCGTGGACCAGCCCACGAAGTCGCCCGCCTTGCCCACATCGACATCATAATAGCGGTATTTCACGTCGCCGAAGCCCAGCTTGGTATAGGCTGCGTCGAGGCTGTTCTCGCGGCCCACGTCCCCGTTGGCCCAGTATTTCGCATCGCTGGCCCATGTATTGAAAGCAGCCGTCACCATGCCCAGCGTCGCCAGCGCCAGCTGGTGGTCGTACTGGATGGAGGTGTGCGCAAAAAAACTGTCACTGTAGTAATATTCGTGCTCGATGTCCATCTGGCTCAGCTCGCTGCGGAAGGACATTGTATAATTGCCTGCCGGGACTGCCCGGCCCACCGTCTGGCTTTTTGCCGCCGCCTCAGCCCGGGGCAGTGCCAGCCCGGGCGCAAGAGCTGCACTGCAAACCAGCGCTTTACAGAAATCACGTCGTTTCATGGTCTTTCCCCCTTGCTGCTTTCCATAAACCTCTGACATTTCTATCGTATAGGTGGTTTGCTATAGTATACCGTATTTTTCCAGCGGATTCAATCATCAACTCTGCCGATCGGGTATATAAAAACCGGGCCGCAGCGATGCGGCCCGGTCATTTTCGTATTCTCAGAGAAGCTGCGGGTCCGTCTGGCGGCAGAAGTCCACGATGTGGTGGAACATCTGCTCGACCGCCGGAGCCATCGCCGTGGGGCGCTGGACAGCCAGACCCACCACCCGGTACTCTTCCGGCTCGATGGGGTAGATCTTGACCGCCGCCGTGCAGCTGCGCAGCAGCATCCGGGGCATGATGGAGATGCCGAGGCCCGCCTCCACCATGGCGATATTGGACTGGTCGTCGATGACGTGGCAGCGGCGCTCGGTGGAGATGGAGTATTTCTTGAGGAACTGGCGCATCTCGGCGTCGGTGGCGTCGCACTGGACGACAAAGCTCTGGCCGTTCATCAGCTCCGGCGTCATAATGCCGTTTGGCGGTTCGGGCCAGTCCTGCGGCACGATGCAGAGCAGCGGCTCACGGAACAGCTCGGTCAGGTTGAACTCTTCGCGGCAGGTGGCGGACAGGAAGGCCAGGTCCACCTGACCGGTGCGCAGCCACTCCTTCACGTCGTCGTAAGTACCCTGATAGACCTCGACTTCGATCTGGGGGTAGCTTGCCATGAAGCTCTTGAGGATCTGGGGCAGCAGGCCGGCGCAGACCGAGTTGAATGCACCCAGCTTCACCTTGCCCTTTTCCAGGCCGTTGAGGCGGGCGATGCTCTGCTGCAAGGCCTCGTCGCTGTTGAGCACCGCCCGGATGGACGGGTAGAGCGAAGCGCCATAGCTGGTCATGGTCACGCCGTTTTTGCCGCGGTTGAATAAGGTAAAGCCAAGCTCAGCCTCCATCACCGCGATGGCATGGCTGATGGCAGAGGGGGTCAGATGCAGCTGCTGGGCCGCTTTGTTAAAGCTGCCCTGACGCGCGACTGCATCGAAAATCTCGTAAGAAAACAGCGTCATGTCCCTAGCCTCCTTCCGTTTTTCAGTTCGGAGACGCCCGTTCTTCTGTGAATCTTTTTCACCTTGAGGATGCTATGCATCAATTTTCTTTTTGAGTGTACTATCCTATCTCCGCTTTGTCAAGCATCCTAACCTTAATTTTGGACGTTGAGCCAAATTTCCGCTTTTGAAACGCCATTTATAAGGTATATTGCGCCCTTTTTCGTTCCAGTATTTTCCTGTTTTGAACAAAAAGACCGACCGCCCTCCATCCCGGAAAGCCGTCGGTCTTCTGCGTTCTATAGATGTTTTTACTCGAGCACCCGCAGCAGGCTCATCTTGAAGCGGCCCTGCGCCGTGACGCCGTGGAGACCGTTCTTGTCGAGGCGGAAGCTCTCGCCTGCGTTCAGCTCATAATTCTTCTGAATCTTCTTCATTTTTGTACCTCTGGCCTCTAAAATTTTTGAAAAAATCACAGGCACAAGCTCAAAAAGCCCGTATAAAACAAAAAAGACGGCAAACCGTTTCTCTCAACGATTTATCGTCCTTTTGGTGCGCTCGAGGGAACTCGAATCCCTGGCCCTCTGATTAAAAGTCATTGAACGGATAGATTTTTGTGCCTTTAATTGCGAAGAAATATACGGCAATTAGTGCATTTTTCGCTGCCATGTGATTGATGGAACGCCCGTGGATTCTTGAGTTGTCGCATTTTTGTCGCACATTTTTGCGAGACGATAAATGGGACTTTTATAATTAGAGAAGGGGTGGAAGAGGTTATACTTTGAGATGGAGGATTGATGAGGCATTCGCTGAGAGGTCAGTTGTGACAACGGGGAAGTGGGGGCGATTTTTCTTCGAGCAGCACCATTTTAGGAACATTAAAATTTGCCCGGAGTGATTTTGGAGACATGTGTAGGAAGATGCAGGAATTGTGGATCTCCGCCGGGAAGGGGGATACAAGGATGTGATGGGGATAGGTATGGATACCATCACATCCTTATATAACGACCTCTAAAAATAGCCGTATGAACTCCTGAAGTCTGGTGTCCACACAGCATTGCGTTAAAACCTGATTACCTTCTGTTCGTGGGTGAAAGCAGAGATGGTTGCCACACCGTTCTTGAAATAGAACACCTCAGTGTTACCATCGTCTGCAGCACACATTTTCTTCAGCCCCGGATAAGCATCCATCATGGACTGGCGTGCTTCAATGCGGTCATCTTCTGCCAACTCACCAGCAACACGAATCCACTCGCCACCTTTGAATGCACACAGCTCCGCCTTCGGGTTGGCATGGAGCTGCTTGGAAACATCCTTTTTCTTTCCAGTCTGGATGTACAGCTTCCCTTTAAAAATATGTGCTGTGCCAGACGGACGAACTCTCGGCTGGTCGCCTTCCACAGTTGCCAGATAATAAGTTTCAGCTTCTTTTAAGAACTTGACGATTTCTTCCATTGATGTGGTTCCTATCTCTCCCCCTTTTTCACAGAGTCTTCTTTAAATTATTTCACTTTCTCAAGAACCTCATCAGCATTCATGCCGTCAGCCAGAAATTTCTTGACCACAGCTTCGGCTTCTGCCTTTTTTGCTTCTTCGGATGCCTTCTGATTTGTTTTGGCTTTCTTGGCCTCTAGCTTGGTTACCTCTTTCTCGGCGGACTTCAGTTCGGATTTCTTAGCTTTCGGGTCGGCTTTCAGAGAATCGATATTGGCAGTGATAGAAGAAATCTCATCGTTGAGAGAGACGATCACAGACTGTTTCTCGGCAATCTGAGATGCAGAGTCGGATCGGTTCTTGCTGCCTTTGGTTCTGGCCATAGGATGATGCCTCCCGAAAGAATATGTAAGATTTGATGTTAGTATAACAGCGGCATCCACTCGATGTCTATCATAAAGAAGATTCGCTCTTAACTATTTTTGACACAGAGTACTTGTCCGCCAGTTGTTGAATAGCATTGCTTTGTTCTGCTGTTGCCAGCGGATTCAAAATGATGCTCTCAACGAACAAGTTAAACTTAAACGGAACTTCCAGCCCTGCCTCCTTCTCACGCTTATAAATTATAGCTCTAATTTCGTTTTCCTTTTCAAATTCGTGCTTTTTCAAAGCATGGAAAACTCTCATCGCATGAGGGAGATCAAACCGCTTTCGCTCTTCGTCATTTGGGATATAGAATGGGATATCTCCCGTCCCCAGATTTCCATCCTCATTCAGATAATGAATTTGATAAACACGCCCACCTCTAGCTGCTGCACATATCACTAATTGACGCACAGTCATTACAATGCAGACACCGTCCTTATTTTCATCTTCACCTGCATACTCTGCTCACATTTTTTTATTTCCCGGTTGGTAAGGAGTCCAGCATGAAACATATGGCACATAGACTTTGTTCTTTAGAATGTTGAACTGCCGATAGTTCTCCTCAGATTCTTTGCTCCATCCTTCAAAAAACGATGAGGGAATCTCACCTTCATATTTGTCTTTAAAATTGAACGCATTACAAAAGAACAATGTATTGGAAGAAAGCATTGACTCCAATTTATTGCAGCTAATATATCTCGCAATTTTCAAGTCCAGTTTTGGCTCATGCTCACTGTTAATGCGTTCCATTTCCCACGCCGTATAAATAGCCATACAGTATTCTCCCTTTTTGAAAAAAAGCCTCTGCCTCTTAGCCACAATCTCTTGTGTTGTCTACCGCTCACCGCGTAGGGGTGTGCAAAGTTTCGAGCGGCAAAGCTGTGGGAAGTCTCCCGCAGCCTTATATTATACTAAAAACCGGTGTTTTTCAAGAATTGCAAGCAAATATACAACACCGCAGTCAAATAATCATCTATGCTTAAATGCAGAGGTGATTACAACGAAAACACAGCTCAGAAAATTTGCAGTTCTTAAAACTATTTCCTCGAAAATAGGTGCTTACCTTCATAAAATCGATGCTGTTCCACAAGAAGATGATTTGGATTTTGACGATGAGGAATGGATGGACTATCCAGTAAAACCAACTCTTGCCCACGTCATCCTTGATCTGCTGCTCTCCCCTACATACCGTCTACCCAAAACTGTAACCGTAGTACGCATCTATCGAGATAAAAACATATTCTCCGTCTGTCCAAGGTGCGATGTCTGCATAGAGCGAGAATACCAAGGGTACTGCCATCGATGTGGACAGTATCTCGACTGGTCAAAACTGGATGATGCAGAGGAAATCTTCATAGGATGGGACGGCGTGGAAGATGATGATCAACCATCTCGCTATGCCACATCATTATGATGTATGCCACCAAAATGCCAATCCACCCGCCCATCGTATTACCGAACACATCATCGAACTCTGCGATGCCAAGTCCCGTAATATACTGGGTGGTTTCAATTGCCACAGACATCACGAAGGGAATCAACAGCACCCACTTTTTCTGAAACCACCTATACAGCCCCGTTCCAAGTGGAATAAGCAGCCAGATGTTATTGATGTCCCCCACTCTCACAGATTGCTCTTTCAAAAACTTCCCAGCATAGGAAAAGAGGACAAAGTTCGTTCTTGCATCCCCTGACTCCCGAAACATCAGTTTTCATAAAGAATAAAAGCTATATAAACAACCGTCCGTACCACGCTCAAACTCTTCGGAAGAGCAATTATCAGCAAGCAGACAACGCAACCCAAAACAACTACCATACACAGGAAGCCATTCAGAAGGTTGTCCACACACGGCATAACGTTACCGTTTCTGTCAAGCAGAAGGTTCACCTTGCCACTGCGTTTGATGCCGTACTGCCCTTTAGACAATGCCTTTGGATTGCCATTCGCATCAAAATACATATCCGTATCTGCTGTGCCATCTCTATGGTAGGTACATTTAAGAATAGTATATCCTGCATTGGTAGGGGCAGGGTTGCCATCTAAGTCAAGATAAGTGATCTGGCTGATGTATCCTTGTTCGTTGCGTTGGTATAACTCGCCATACTGACCAAGAGAAGATTTTACAGGTTTTCCTTCTGTGTCAAAGTATCGTTCGCCAATAACGGTTCCTTCCGAATCACGCTGATATGTCTTAATCGCATATCCAGATGAAGTACGCACCGCATGGCCGTCTTTATCGAGGAAGGCAAGGCTAATGTTCTGACCTTCAGCATTATACCCACGACGAAGCCCATAGTATCCGCCGGAGCACTGTACCTGCTGTCCATTCAAATCATAGAAGAAATCGTCATAAGCCCTGCCGTCAACCTGCGTTCTGACAATAGTAGAATATCCGTCACTACATATTATTGGATTACCTTCGACATCAAGATATGTGATCATCGTACTCGTTTCATCGTATTCATACGATAATCCATGAAAATTTTCATACCTTGCCACAGGGTATCCGTTTGCATCAAGATAACGTTCCTCTACAACTCGATCGTCATCATCCTGCATTCTGCACACGGTTGCATAGCCCATATCAATGGCATCTGTGATTACCCCATCAGGATTCACATGGCTTGTGCTGATCACACTTCCATCTACGGTTTCTCGGATACTCAATTCTGAGGCAGTGTATCCTGCATCGTGGTCTACATCAGCATCTGGCAACAGTGCCAAGATGGAAAGAAGGATAATAGATACAATCAGCAGCATTCCACATTCTCGTTTTAGGCTTGCACTCAAACTCCATAACCCCGACTCTTGATAGTCTCCACAACCTGTGTCACATACTTCTGGCAGGTGTCATGGTCAGGTGCTTCCACCATCACACGCACGACAGGCTCAGTGCCGGACTCACGGACAAGGATACGACCGGTGTCACCCAGTGCTTCGGCTACGGCCTTGACTGCTGCCTGCACTGCTTCGTCGTCCTTCGCAGCTTTCTTGTCGGTCACGCGAACATTCTCCAGAACCTGCGGGTAGATCTTCAGCGGCTCAGCCAGCTTGCTCATGGGCAGTTTCTTGGCAAGCATGACTTCCATCATCTTCAGACTGGTCAGAATACCGTCACCGGTGCTAGCGTACTTAGAGAAGATGATATGACCACTCTGCTCACCGCCAATACGGCAGCCGTTCTTGGCCATGTACTCGTAGACATACTTGTCACCCACTGCGGTCTTGGCGTAGCCGATGCTCTTCTCATCAAAAGCCTTGTACAGACCGAAGTTGGACATAACCGTGGTAACGACGGTATTGGTCAGCAGCTTGCCACGTTCCTTCATGTAGCAGCCGTAGATGTACAGGATATGATCACCAGTGATGACATTACCCTTTTCATCCACACACAGGCAACGGTCAGCATCGCCGTCATAGGCGAAACCAATATCCAGACCCTTCTCTACCACGAACTTCTGCAGACCCTCAATATGGGTAGAGCCGGCATTGTTGTTGATGTTCAGACCGTTCGGCTGTGCATTGATGACATAGGTATCGGCACCCAGCGCATCAAACACAGACTTAGCAATATTCCAGCTTGCACCGTTGGCGCAGTCCAGACCAACCTTGACACCCTTGAAGGAGTAGATACCGAGGCTGATCAGGTAACCCATGTAGCGGTTGCGGCCAGAAACATAGTCCACAGTGCAACCAATGCGCTCACGGTGCGCAAAAGGCAGCTCCGGCCAGTCTTTATCAAACACATGGAGCTTGCCATCAATGTAATCCTCAACTAACAGCAAGATTTCTTCGGGCATCTTCTCGCCGTAGCAGTCGATCAGCTTTATGCCATTATCATAAAACGGATTATGGCTGGCCGAGATCATGATACCACAATCAAAATCATCCACGCGGGCGATGTAAGCCACAGAAGGGGTGGTAGTGACATGGAGCAGGTAGGCATCTGCACCGGAAGCGGTCAGACCTGCGACCAGGCTGTACTCGAACATATAAGAGCTGCGGCGGGTGTCCTTGCCGATTACAATGCGTGCAGGCTCGTTGTTGCCGTTGCGCTCGCGCAGGGCGTTGTAATACCAGCCCAGAAAACGACCAACCTTGTAAGCGTGGTCGGCGGTCAGCGTGATCCCAGCTTCGCCACGGAAGCCATCGGTTCCAAAATACTTTCTCATTATAGTTTTTTCCTCATCCAAAGATCGAATTAACGAATATATGCTTTAGCCGAGATAGACTCTCGTTGCCTGCTGCTCACCACGGAGAGATAGCATACTTGAGCAACACAGCCATGCTAACGCATGGCACGAGATAACTAGCCTTTAATTACTTGAAATATTCTTCGATTAATCCAGTATACTAAGCCACAGACTCCACACTCTGCAACAAATACAATGCATCCCGCAACAAAAAAACGGATAATGCCATTCAACTTTAAAGGCCAAGAAATATACACAAATAAGTTCACAGCGAATGCTACAATAAATGTAACAATATATGGAGAAAACGATGCATAGCCAAGTTGAATAATGTCCCCATGAAGATACCAGACAAGATAAATAAGCCTAAACGCAATAGCAACCAGCGTTCCAATTGCAACACCGATTAGTCCAAATTTTGTAATTAGCAAAAGAGACATTCCTAAATTTATGATAGCTTCTGCAAATGCTCCAAAATTCGTCTCCTTGAATTTTCCGCCTGCCAAAACCAATAATCTATATGGTTCTCGAATCACATAAATCATGTTTGCAATGACTATTACAAATGAAAAAATCGGCTGATAATATTCAGCGTCTGTGATTCCAGTCGTATAAATTTGGATGAATGGATTAATTAAAAGTACACAGCAAAAGAATAAAACCATTCCAGTTAGCCAAAATCCTTCTTCAAACTTTCTGAATTTCTGCTTCAATTGAGCAGAATCTCCCATGGCAATGTATTTCCCCAATGCACTTTGATAACTATTTCCGACGCTTGTTACAATGCCTCTTAACGCATTAATTGCCAGTAAATGCACCGAATAAACGCTTACATATTGAAGTGGCATAAAAAGCGTGATCAATGCAACATCTGTATTCATATTTACAAAATGCGCCAAATTCTGAGCGAATCCGCTCCAACGGTTTTTAAGGATGTAATGCTGCTTTTTCTTTCGTATATTTTCTTTTAAGAATTTCTTTTCAACAAAAGCCTTATATACCATTGGCTGAATCATATAAATTATGCCAGAGCAAAGCTTAACAACATGAATGCTTGGAAATACAAAAATAATAACTGCCGCTGAGATTGTGTTTATCAAAATCGTTACAGCTGATACATAATTAACGATATACAGCTTCTGTTCTGCTTGAAGCAGTAGTCGGTATGTTATAGAGAACAGGTACTGCGCAACTGTCGTCATGCTAAGAATCAACACAAGAACAGAGACGGCCCCTTTTGACAGACTAGTGTCAATGTATCGCGGATAGAAGAAAGCCACTATAATCGTATAAACAAGAAACACCAGCGTCAACTTCGAAAAGAACGACTGGCAGGCGCCTAATATCCCCTGTATTTTATCATCGTTCTTTTTTTCAATCGGGCCATATAGTTCTGCAAGTACAACAGCGCCAAGACCGCCCTCAAGAAGCGAAATGAACCCCAGTAAATTATTGATTGAGGATACCAGTCCGTTGGTTTCCGATCCAAATGTGTAAAGAATAAGTCTCGGAAGGATTAGTCCCTGTATAATTGTAGTACTTTGAAGTATTAATGAGGAAATCGCATTCTTTTTGTTATTCATTTATTTCTCCGCTACACTTCTGATTTTCACTACTGATAAAAACAAGAAGCCATACAATAAATGCAGCCCCCGGCTGTACTATCAGCAAACTATCATATTGATTCACAACTACGACAGCTATTAAGAATAGCATCTCTCGTAGATTCTTCATCTTCGATGACTTTATAAAAATTCTTATCCAATATAGAACCAGTAACAATGTTCCAACAAGCCCCCCCTCAAGTAAAAAGTATATCGTTATATTATGAGGTTGAACCAGCAAAAGCTTCCCGTTATAGGAAAACAGATTAAATGTTTTACTATAGCGATTTGCCAAATCATAGTCTTTTAACCAATGCTGATACGGAAAGAAATGTCCAAAGCCTCGACCAAATAGCATTTGAATGATATTTCCATCATTGAATATACTTACAGCGTTTCCCCATGTTACAAAACGTTCCGACTCAGAAACATTCAAATTCATCAAACGAGGAGCATAAGAATATATAATTTTTATAGGATCAGCCACAATCAAAGCCACTGCTACAGAGAGTAAAATTATAACTTTTTGTACTGACCGTTTGTCTTTCAGGAGTATTAATGAAGCCAAACATATAATCATCCAAAATGATAGTCTAGAAGCTGTAACCAGAGCAATAACAGTATACAAAAGTAGCAGCAGGTTTCGTTCTGTATTTGAAAACCATTCCTTTTTCAAATACACAAAAAAAGCAAATATCACTGCCATATAAGCTAGTGTTAAAGTTCCTCCCCCCGTAGAATATAGTCGATAACTATATGTACCACTTGATATCTTAAACCCTAGAAACAGAACATTCCAACTTATACAGACCAAAAGATATAGTGCATATATGAATGTAACACTTCTAGCAATACTTTTTATCGGCAATTGTTTTGTATCAATGAAACGTAGAACTGTTAGGGCAACATATATCGGTATAATAAACCAAAACGGGAGTATATTTATTTCACCATAATATATCGTGCTAAATACAAATTGTACTTCTAAAAATACAATCAAAAGCGTTAGCCGTTGCTGCTTTATGTAAAATACGATTGGGGTCAATTTTCTCGTCAAGCACGTCACGAGCAACGACATCACCATTAAAACGATGCATATCGCAGGTAAATGCGAGTTTTCATTTATAATAATATCATATCTTTTAAACGAAGCAGTTTCAACATAAGGGACTAAAATTAGTGCCCCCACAAAAAATATCCATATTTTATTTTTGTTAATCATTTTTTCCTCTTTTTGTGGCGCGCTTTCTTAAAATATTATCAAAACGTTCTTTCCCTAGGAACTTTTTGGCATATCGTTTTATCATTATTTTGAGTTTGAATTTGATGCCACCATTATTTCTAGGGCGATCCAGCCAAGAACCATATTTGTGATGAATTGTGTATATATACTCCATATAATCATTATTTACTTCGTCTTTTTCAGGACAAAACACGATATTCGTGAACAGTGCAAAATCATGAACCGTTTGATCTTTGTTATTCTGCACAAGACCATATTTCAAATAGTAATTGGTAATAATTTCGACATTTGTTGTCAAATCAAGAGTTCCATCTTCCCGAACAAAATGCTTATCGTCATAATATGAAAGCAATTCTTTAAAGTCTGGATATCCTTTTTCACACGCCATAATTCCCGTTGGAATATTCATATAATTTTCGAAGCCAGAAAACGCCTTATTTACAAGAAATTTGTCCAATGGTTTTAGTACTTCGACATCTGTATCCATATAAATACCACCGTATGTATACATTGTATACAGCCTAACATAGTCAGTTACAAACGCATATTTTTTGTTTTCATAAGCTTCTTTAACGTAAGTATTACATTTAACATCGAAATTACTCTCATCCCATCTTATGATTTTATATTCTGGGAGCACCTGCTTCCAACTATTAATACACCTCTTCGCCATTTCAGGAAGTTCGTTTCCGCCAAACCAGCAATAATGGATAATTTTAGGAATCATTTTAGCTGCCTCTTTCTTTTATAATGCCACTTTAATTTACAATTTCATTTGATATTATATGGGAATAATTTTCAATATAATATTTTTCAGCAGATTTTCTGCTATTTAGCTTCATTTTTTTCAATACATCCGGATTTTCTTGAACGTAGAGAATTGCTTCTATCAGTTCTTCTACTGTATTGTTTTTCAGGACAATTCCATCCTGACCATTTTCAACAATTTCAGCATTATAATTGTGATCCGTGACAATTTCCGCAAGACCTGCGATTTTTCCCTCTACTAGGATTCCTGGTACACCTTCTGCTTCCCATCGCGTTGGCAAAAGCAACACGTCATATTGAGAAAGTTCTGCATATACTTCTTCACTTGTTCCCTTGAAAACACCGCAATAAGAAACATTCGGTAAGCTCTCCACGTTGTTTAAGAAGTCTTCCTTGAATCCATCTACAATTTTACCGTAAAAAATAAAATCGACATTCGGCAGTGCTTCAGCTGCTTTTAGAACAAAATCCACACCTTTTTCCGGCTGAACAGACGAAAAGAAAACACACCTTAATGGCTTTTTATGTTTGTGCATCGGTATATCATATTGCGGTCGAAATCTACAATTTGGGTAAACAGCAACATTTTGCATTCCTGCTGCTTCCAGATTTTCTCTCATTCCTTCTGTCTCCACATACACCCGTTTAAAGCAAGACATTACTTTTTTGTAAGCACTATCCTTTGCAATATTTTTATCATCTATCCCGCCCATTACCAAAATTATAGATTTTTTCATGGACTTTCTATTTATAAAATATAGTAATCGGGTAAAGTTCCTTCGAGTATTATTTCCAGTTGAAACTCCAATAATAAACACATTACTTCTATCAATCAGAGCACCAAAAAGTCTTACCAATTCGCCCATACTTTTTCGTTTTGTGATTTTATGAAGGTCTATCTTCTCAATTTGCATACCTGCTATAGATAGCGCTTCATATAAATCTCTATTTTTATTTGTTACACCGCCACCCGTTATGGGAAACGGCCCGATATAAACAACTTTCATCTTATTCCTTTCTTCATACACACTTTGATTGCAATTTTCCTAATTGCGATGATAGGCTGCGCAAAAAAGGGTTTAACATCTTTCTTATCGAAAAGATCTATTACGCTAATCCCACGCCCTAATTTTCCGCATTCCTTGTAGTTGACATTTTTCTTATTGCGAAATGAAACAGCTTCTTTTAAAGGAAAATGCCAGCAGCATCTCTTCCCAATATCCTTTTTTTCTCTAAATACACTTACATCCACGCATTTGGGAGTAAGAATTGAAATTGATCCCCACGGTCTTGGATTGATGTCCAATACATATATCTGCCTTGTAAGCTCATCTTGCTTTAAGTCAAACTGCAAAAAACCTGTGTATTTTATCTCATTCAAGAATCTGGCAGTTGCATTCCTTATTTCATTGCGAAGCACATCATCTACAATTTCGATTGTATAGCAACTTACACCTTGAGGATATTGTCTTGCTTGAACAAAAAACACCTCAGTAATTGGTGTTCCTTCCTTGAAATATCCACCATATCCATATTCCCAACGATTATCTCCATTTATATACTTTTGGAATAGGATTTCGTCTATCTTATAGCCCGCATTTTTAGCTTCATTCAAAAAAGAAGTCAATTCTCTTTGGTTGTTGATTACTGTTATTTTCTTTAATGGAGAATGTCCCCTCTTAATATTTGGTTTTGCGGCGATGGGATAGTCCACATTATTACAATCTATATCTCTTTCACTGTATATTGCTGGAAACTGAACACCAATCTTTTCACAATAACTTATGAGTTTTTCCTTATCGAATATTAATTCAAATACCTCTGTTCCAGGCTCTGACATATCTATAGATTTAAAGAGATTAGGATTTTCCTCCAAAAACATTGTGAGATACTGGTCGCTACAGATATATCCTCCGATACTCAGATTTTCTTGCCTAGAAATCTCGTTGATAGCTTCTTCAACGCCACCTATTGTTTCTGTTGCGTAATACCCCTTTAATACATTAGAGTATCTACCGATATCATCAGGCTTTCCAATCCCATATATGATTTTATTTTCCTTATTTAATTGCCGTGCTAGAAAAAGTCCAGCCGGCCCCATACCAAAAACAATGATTACCTTTTCCGCAAGCATCGCAAGATTCCTTTCTCATATTTTAATCCATTTGTATCAGTAACGCTTTCCCGTCATATTTCTTAACAGCCACAGGATAGCACCACAGTTCCTCCATTTTTCCTCTTGGAAAATGAATAGCACCATACTGCATCAACTTCATCGGCAAACTGTCTTTCTTGAATTTTTCTATTTTTTTGAAGTTCATTTCATCATCGATTTCAATCAGATAAACTTCATCCGAAAGTATTCCCTCACCACGTTTAGATGATATCCACGAGGTCACTCCGCGGTTATTTTCATCTGGCTCTACAGTCGTTGAAAGATAGTATTTTCCCTTAAATTCTGTACCATAAATGCATGAGCCATTTAATGCGCAGATTTTTTTCGGCTCACCTTTCCCATCAAGCAGATAGACATAGTTTTTCTCATTTACAGCATCTGTCGCATACAGTAGCCCTTTTGGCGTGTCAAACCCAACAACAGCTCTATACTGTTGCTGTCCAATTTTCACTGGCTCTACTTGATCAAATGCTGCATTCGTTTTGTAGATTCCAGCACGCTTTTCCTGATCTCCCGTGAAAACGTAGTATCCACCAGACAGTTTCGGGATAATATTGTGGATGTGCCTTACCTGACCACTTTCAAAGCTGAAGACGGTTTCCACCTTGCTATCTTTGGTCAAACCATATATATTAACGATATCGTGCTCCGTATTCGGGCCATAGTCGCCCCAAAGCGCAACCCACTTTTCTCTCCCATCACATATATTTAGAGGATCGGAAAAGCCTTCTCTGGACGAGGAAATATCCTTCACGATATGTTTTTCCACATCCACGACCTTTATTGTGCGATGACCAACCAGAAGCATTTGGCTTTCGTTAATTGGTACTGCGTATTTAGGCTCCGCTCGGAATAGTCTCGCCAGCACTCGCAGGGACTCTTTTGCTGTACTGGGATATACTTGAATAACTTTTTCCAGATGGTTCTCCGCCGATCTATAGATAAATCCCTTTCTGTACAGATAGAGAGTCTCTTTTATATAGCAGAGGGGCTTATATCCCGTTAATTGTTGTACTGCCATTGATTGTCCTCCAAATCAAATACATATCTCTACAGAAATTTTTCCATTGCCCTCATATTTAACGGCTTCAAGCGAAACCAGCTCACCATATTCAGGCGCATATTGCTGACCTGTCGTTTTGGCATCACCTTCAAAGGTCATGTTAATCTCACGAATTAGATGAACAAAGGCGGTCAGTTTATTTCCGCTTGACTCATCCGTTACTTTCATGGTCTTTTCAAGTTGAATAGTTCTTTTTACAGCCTGTCCACACTGGTCAATTAACTCAATGACAATTGAGTTTTCTGACACACTTACAACATTCACTTTGCTACGTTTTGCCATGCGGAATGCGCCCCAGCACTGGGACTGTTCCGTATCGTTAACCATCACCGTGTTGTGCGCCGCAGTACTGCGGAAGAAACTGCGTTCTTTACACTGGTAAGCATACGTACCACAGTTCACTATCACCGGCTTCCCAGCCTTGAACAGTTCAAAGCTCATAGCATCACAATGTGCGTGTCCGGGAATGTAGGCAGGCCCTGGTTGTCCTGCGTCGACGATGAGTTTCCAATCGTTTTGTTTGAAAATGTAGATGCCACTATCAACAAAACGCGATTTATACTCTGGGGTAATATCAAAGTGCCTTTTGCACGCAGAAACCAGTGCTTGCAAACTTTTTGCCACATTGTTGCCGGCATCATTGAAAAGCGGAATCCGATCTAATCCTTCCTCCAAAGACCATGCTGCATCCAGCATCGGCTGGAGATACCCATCGACTTCGTGGTCGTCCAATCCTCTATCTTTCAGCGCAACCGCAACTCTGATAACACCTTCAAAAATCAACTTGTGATACATCGGGCTAAGTTCAAAGTGCATTCCATCCGGAAGGATTTCCTCTTTACATTCTGCCTTGAAAACTTTAAGGGCGGTGTGTAAAACAGTCTCGTCATTGAAAAACGAAGCACAAATAACAAGTGCTTTCAAGTCCTCAAAATAGTGATTACCTAAGATATCCTTTTCCAGATGCCTGCTCAAAAAATTATACTGCTCGTGAACAGAGTTAATAAACAGGCTCTGAAAATCGCCATCTAATTCAGTGTGAACCGCTGCATAGTATCCCATCCAGTTGGTGAGTCTAAGATCAATTGTATAGGGAGACCATCCTTCTCCGCCATTCGCTTTAGGGTTTTGATTGATCCACCCACGAATAGCTTCGATAGATTTTTCCAAATACTTCTTATCACCTGTTTTTCTATAGGCATCAACTAACGAAAAAAGGAACTCAAAGTAATGAAGGTTAAAGTTCCACAGAGCGGACTTATCATCAAAATGCCATTTGTCATTCCAATGAAACTCCTTTGACGAGTGCAAAAATGTTACAGTGTCATCGAGAAGTTCATCCGCAGGAAAACGTCTCAGAAAAGCAGGATCATAATCCAGCTCTTCAACCGTTGCAATCGGCACAACCTTGCTCACATCACTTGTAACCTTACATCCAATGCTGCAATCCAGTTGCAGCATTTTTCGGATGCGATAATAAACCTGGCTCGGCTTCATTGATTTAACTGTATTGGCGTAAAGTCCAAGTTTTGCAAGCATGATTATTCTCCCTTTTACCGGCTTTTACATTTTGCAAAGCACATCTGCTATCCGCTCACAGGCATGTCCATCGCCATACGGGTTACTTGCTTTGCTCATTGCCTCATACTCATCCTTATCAGACAACAGACGGCTGAACTCTTTATAAATCGTTTCTTCTTCCGTGCCGACCAGTTTTAACGTACCTGCTGCAATACCTTCCGGACGCTCCGTGGTATCACGCATTACCAGAACAGGCTTGCCCAAAGAAGGAGCTTCCTCCTGAATTCCACCAGAATCTGTCAGAATCAGGTAGCTGCGGCTCAGGAAGTTGTGGAAGTCCAAAACATCCAGCGGTTCGATAATGTGAATGCGATCATCGTCCCCCAGATACTCGTTTGCAATTTCACGCACGGCAGGATTCATGTGAATCGGATAAATAGCCTTCACATCCGGATGCTCATCCATGACACGGCGAATCGCTTTAAACATGTGACGCATTGGCTCACCGAGATTCTCACGGCGATGGGCAGTAATCATAATCAGACGGCTACTGTTTGCCCACTCCAATTCAGGGTGCGTATAATTCTCACGAACTGTGGTTTTCAGGGCATCGATTGCAGTGTTGCCCGTAACATAAATGCTGTCCGGATTCTTACCTTCTTTCAGCAGATTCTGCTTAGAAAGCTCTGTCGGCGCAAAATTAAATTTGCTGATAATAGAAACAGCCTGACGGTTAAACTCTTCCGGATACGGGCTGTAGATGTTATAGGTACGCAGGCCGGCCTCAACATGACCAACCGGAATCTGCAAATAGAAACAAGCCAGTGCCGTTACAAAAGTCGTGGAGGTGTCACCGTGTACTAACACCACATCAGGCTTTTCTTTTTCCAGTACCTCCTTGATGCGGTTCAGAATATTAGTTGTCACATCGAACAGTGTCTGCTTGTCCTTCATAATGGACAAATCATAGTCCGGTTTAACATCAAAGGCTTCAAGAACCATATCCAGCATCTGACGATGCTGACCGGTCACACAAACGACCGTCTGAAGCTCTTCGCGTTTCTTCAGTTCGTTGACAAGCGGACACATTTTAATTGCTTCCGGCCGGGTGCCGAAAACGAGCATTACTTTTTTCATTTGTTTTCTCCTAACTTTATTCCACATAGCCTTGTAAGTAACCGCATTCTGGGTAGGATATACTTGCACAGTATCAAAGAAATTGCGAGGTCACCAATCCAAATTGTCATAGCAATCAAAAAAGGACTCTGTATTTTCAGAATATTGCATAATATGATTCGTATTGCAGTCAATAAATACCCGTTAAAAAGATATATCTGCAAGGAGTATTTACTGCAATCAATCAAAGACTTCTTAATTTGTACGCAACCTCTTCTTTCTCCCCACCTGCCAAAAATAACTTTTGATAGGCAAAAAACAACATAGCACATCGAAACAGCTCTAATAAAGTGAAAAATAGCACCTAACTTTTCATCATTAGATATTTCATAACTGTCTAAAACCACATAGATGATAAACGTACTGACAAGGATACTTGTTTTAGCACGTACCCCCCTATTGATTTTTGCCATAATATGTCCTATGACAAAATAGGGTAAATAATGCGTTACTGCATCGAGAGTCAAAAATCCGTAACCTTAACATACTGATCCACAATTAGAATCAAGCCGCAAAATGCAATTTCGATTGCCATGCTTTTACTTAATACACGATCCAAGAGCGGATATACAGCAAAAATCAAGAAAGAAACATATAAGAACCAATAGCCACCGCCTCGAAAGAACAGTTTTATAATTCCCTCTCCAATTGGTTCAGTGCCGTTTATTGCAGCGCCTCCATACGCCCTAAGTAGCATGGCTGCTATGCCAAATACAAAATATGGGAGCGCAATACGATCTATTTTTTTCCTAATGTAGCTTTTATAGCCGATACAGTGATAGACATATCCCGCCAGTATGAAAAATAATTCCATGTGGAATGTATAGATGAAATGCCCTATTGCAGTACACCATGGAACACTTGCGATATTTACTGGATAAACAATAAATGAGTGCCCCAGTATCATCAAAACCGCCGCAATGCCTCTTAATATATCTACTTCCTGATTTCGAACTCTCTCGGCCATACCGTCCTCCATTAAATCAAATGTGCTGTGCAGAGCTTATCTTCCTTTTCTGCACAGCATTTGTTATCATACTTTAAATGTGATACACGCCAGGCAGATCAATGACATTGTGGCAGTCCAGAACGACTTTGCCAGCCAGCTTGTTCACATTCTCACGGATCTCGGTATGCTTGACCATGACGACAACCATGTCAACGTCGGCCAGGAAAGTATCCAAATCGTGATACTGGTTCTTGACCACATCCTTGGTGATGAAGGGATCGTACACCTTCAGACCGGTTGCCAGATGGCGCTCCTGGCTTTCCAGCAGCTGCAGCGTAGGAGATTCGCGCATATCATCCACGTTCTCCTTGTAGGTCAGGCCATAGAGACCAACACGGCTCACATCCGTAAGACCTTTTTCCTTCATGATCTCGTAGATACGGTTCAGCACAAAGTCCGGCATACCGTCATTGGTCTTCATGGATTCGTCAATGACCTTTGCCAGAGACGGATAGTCACCAACAAGGAACCAGGGGTCAACACTAATGCAGTGACCGCCAACACCGGGACCCGGCTGCAGGATATTTACGCGAGGATGCATATTGCAGATCTTGATGATCTCATAGACATCCATATTGTCGTGACGGCAGATTTTTGCCAGCTCGTTTGCAAAGGCAATGTTGACTGCACGGAAGGTGTTCTCAACGACTTTGGTCATCTCTGCAGTACGGATGTCCGTCACAACGATCTCACCCTGGCAGAAGGAAGAGTACAGGGTCTTTACCTTTTCACCAATGGACTTATCATCAGCGCCAATCGTGCGGTTGTTGTGCAGCAGCTCGTAAACCATGTTGCCAGGAATGATGCGCTCCGGAGCATGGACAAGGTTAATATCCTCACCGATCTTAAAGCCATTTGCCTCAATCACAGGGCGGACATACTTGTCGATGGTTCCCGGAGAAACGGTAGACTCCACGACAACCGTTGCGCTCTTGGGGCAGACACGCATAACATCCTTCACTGCCTCAACAACGTAGCAGACATCAACCTTTTTGCTGAACTTGTCATACGGAGTAGGAACGGACACAATGTATGTGTCGGTAACCTGATACTCGGTGGTGAACTTCACACCGGCTGCAAGAGCATTCTGAAACAGTTCGTCCAGACTCTTTTCCTTAAAGGTGGTCTTGCCTGCATTCAGGGTTGCAACCAGTTCTTTATTGTAGTCAGTACCGATAACTTCCACACCGTGGGAAGCCATCATCAAAGCAGTAGGCAGACCAATGTAACCCAGACCAATTACGTTAACCATTTTTCTTTCCTCCGTCATTAGTTCAGCAATTCATGCAACTGTTTTTCAAAGGCAATCGCAATCTGTTGCCGCGAATATTTTTCATGCATCAATTTCCTTGCTTCAGCGCGATGCTCACTGTATGTTAAATAGTTCTCGACCATTTCATCGAAAACTCCTGCAAGCTTCTCTGTGTGATCCGGAGAAACGCATCTGCCCATTTCAGATTCGTTTACGATCTCACAGGAATCCCCTTCCGCAACAAGAAGTACCGGACAACCAATTCCGAGAGCCTCATAGACTTTTGTCGGGATGCTGTCCTTCATGTTGGAGTTCTTCAGCGGGATAAAACTTATCTTGGCATAAGACAGCAGCGTAAAGACTTTCTCGTGTGGGAGGATGCCACAGAAGCGGACATTGTCCAGCCCACGCTCTTTAGCTTGCTGTTCCAACACATCTTTTTCTGCACCTTTGCCAAACAGCAAAAACTGAACTTCTTTATGCTTAGACTGCTCCGCCATATCCAGCAGAGCTCCCAATCCCTGTGCCAATCCAATATTGCCAACATAGACACAGGTGAACTTCTTATCCAACTCATACTGGGCGATCAGCTCTTTGTCTATGGAGCTGTTCTCCACGCTCTCATCAAAGCCATTGCCGACCAACTTCACCTTGTCAACATGATCCGGGCCGCCTTTTTTACCACCCACAGAAATTACATGGTTTTTGATCTTTTCGACCTTACCAGGTGAAACTGTAGTCACCCAATCAGAATGCTTGTACATAAAGCGTGTGATTGCTCTGAACACCTTGCAGTAAATACTGCCTTCTGCGAAGCTTCCCATCTCAAGTGCGACATCCGGCCAGATGTCACGCACATCATAAACAAGCTTTGCACCTTTGCACTTAGCAATAATCCATCCGGAAATACTAACCAGCGGAGGCGGAGACGTAGTGATGACCACATCTACCTTGCCAGCTTTCAATGCTGTGAAAATGGATGTAAAACCAAAACTGAGATTATTGAGCATCCGCATTACAGTTGTCTTTTTCTTCATGCGGATTGCCGGAGAGTACAAAATCTTTTCTCTTCTCGGCTCAATTTTTCCGTTTCCCTTATTGGTAGAACTAGCAATCACTACAACCTCATCGCCTTGATCGATGAACACATCTGCCATCGTGCGCATCCGATAAGAACACGCTTGGGCTGTGGGATAGTACTCGTCAGTATGAATCAGTATCCTCATATGCTTATATTCTTCCTCTTTTGCTTCTCGTTTTGATCAATTTGAACTAACGGCCCAGACTTAATCTCCAAGAGTCTGAGCCGTTTATTCCTTATAAAGCTCTACTAATCGTCCTCAGCAGTGTGAGCCACACTGCTGCTATGTCTCTTGTACCGCTGCATTGGGTCCCCACTACGCTCTAAATTGCACCATTTTTGACGCTATGGTAGCCCCCGTCTTTAGTCCTGATAGTACTATCACCCGCCACGGTAGCTCATGTGTTTATTCCGGGTTCCACTCATCCACGCCATCGTAGCTTCCTTGTTTATGCCGGATCACCCCAGACGAATGAGCATAAGATCATCAGTACCAACCTGTTATCTCCAAGACCGGGATGAAATCGCAGATGATGTTATCATCGCTCCGTCCCGAAACCGCTATGTGAAAGTCACCGTAATCTCGGTACATCCCCTCACAGTGCCATCCGGCATAAACCCACGAGCTACGGTCGCATCCATAAAAGTGCTTTTTTCGGGACATAAACGCCTCAATTTACACTCGTTTTGCCCTCTCTTACGCTTGGGCTCTCGGCATTTTGCACTACTGGAAGCAGTATTTCAGCTTTATACCAGTCAATTTACCAACTTTCTAACGCCACGCCACCGTAAGAGGTGTATTGATGCCTGACTCCACTCTGGAATTTTTTTCAATTTTTAGCAGCTCAAAATGTACAAAAGCGTCGATATTCAGTGGTTTTCTCCACTCATGGCGGTGGTTTGGCCCTCGGAAACTCCCTCGGTGCTTTCTGGCATAAACAGGATCCTCACGGTTGCCAGCATGATCTTCAGGTCCTCCACAAGGCTTGGGTGGGCGATGTACATCAGGTCCATCTGCAGCTTATCATACGGTGTCGTGTTATATTTTCCGTACACCTGTGCATAACCGGTCAGACCGGCCTTGGCCTGCAAGCGCAGGGCGAATTCCGGCATCTCCTCGCAGTACTGGGCGGCAATTTCCGGGCGTTCCGGGCGGGGGCCGACGATGGATAAATCACCCCGGAGGATATTCAGCAGCTGGGGCAGCTCGTCCAACCGGCAGGCACGGATGATATGGCCGACTTTTGTGATGCGGTCGTCCTTGTCGCCGGTGGAGAGGCGGGCGACACCATCCTTTTCGGCATCCACCCGCATGGAGCGGAACTTCAGGATCTCAAACTGCCCGCCATCCTTAGTCAGACGCACCTGCTTGTAGAATGCCGGGCCGCCATCCGATTTGACCGCAATGGCAGTGATGAGGAACAGCGGACTGAGAACGACCAAGCCCATCAGAGAAATAATGATATCCACGGCCCGCTTGATGAACAGATATTCCGGGCTGGCCATATAGCGGCCGACACGCAGCATGGGCAGATGGAACATGTGCATCGGCCATGCGCCGCTCATGATGACATCGCCCACGCGGGGGATGACGAACATGTTGATGCCCTGACCGACACAATATTTCAGAATAATATTTCGCTCGTGGCTGTGGACACCGCTGACAAAAACAGTCTCCATGCCATCCAGAACACTTAGATCAGCAAGACAGTCTTCGGCACTCATGGTCAGATGCACATTATATTTGTGGTTCAGACCATATTCGTTGATGAGCTTTTCCATGCCATGACGCTCATCGTAAATGATGGCTGTCCGCTGTGGCGGGAACGTCTGGTAATACCATTTGTGCGCACAGGACGCCCAGACAGCCGCCATCACAAGCTGCCCTGCAATGGCTGCGATGCCGGGCCAGAGGTTGCAGAGCTTCGCCGCCATCAGGCAGATGACGATATAAAGAATGCCATCCGTTGCCATGGCCGCAAGGAGCTGTCCATAGACCAGCTCGGAGATCCGCTGCATCGACATCCAGAACGCATCGTAGACTTTGCCCAGCGTGATATACAGCACAAAAAAAAGCGCAAGGATGGCCAGATTGCCCTTCCATGCAAACTTCGTGTACACCTGCTCGGAATAATACAGGAACCAGCATGCCGCAAACGGCAGCTCAATCATCAGGACGTCCAGAATCTTTACGACCCGCAACATCACATCATGTTGAAATTTCGACATAACTTCCTCCCGATTTTCCACTCTTGACTTTTGCAGAATTGTAACCTTCATTCTCCCCACCGATGGTTCACGGAGAGCCGCCGATGAGGAGAGTGCAGCCTACAATTGCTGATGACGGGCAGAGGCCCTGCCCGGGAGAAAGTCACTTAACCGCAAGCGGCTTGTCTCCCGAGGCATCGACCGAATTAGGCCTTATGGGTCAGCAGGATGATGGTGCCGGACTTGGGCATCTTAAAGGTCAGCTTGCCGTTGACGACAACAGCCTTGATGGCGACCCAGTTACCGTTTGCGTCCTGATACAGAACAACAGCGGTATCGCCGTCCTCCATGCCGGTGACAGTCACGGCAACCTCGCCGGTCTTGGAATCGACATTGACGTCGCCGACAGCGCGGATGCTCAGATCCTCGACGGTCTCGACGCCGGCAACAGCAGCAGCCTGTGCGACAGTCTCCTCGCCGACGACAGCGGCCAGCTTCTCCTCGGTGTTGCCCTCGGTAGAAACGATGGTCTTGTAGACCATCTTAGTGGTCTCGCTGGCATCGTCGGAAGAAGGAGCAACAATGGTAGAAGCGGTGTCGGAACCGCCAGTGATGCTGGGAACAGTAACGCCCGTTGCAGCGAAAGCAGAGACGCCGACGACCGCAGCCATCGCCACTGCGGCGACTGCCATTACGAATTTCTTTTTCATACAGTTATCCTCCATTTTATTTTTGAGCATTGCCCGATTTCTCGTGGCTGTGCTCTTTATAATAGTAGCCGGACTTGTAGTAGCGGTTATAATACATGCTCGACTTACTATTCACCTCGGCACGGTTCAGCACGACGCCCAGCAGCGGCACTTCCGTGCGCTGCAGGAGCTGGACCGAGTTGCCCACGAGCTTACGGGGCGTTTCGCCGCTGCGGACGACCAACACGGTGCCGTCGCAGTGGGTGGCGATATTCAAAGCGTCGGCCACGCTGCCAAGCGGCGGCGTGTCAACGAGGATGACTCCGAATTTTTCGCAGCACTGCTCCATCATCTGTCCAAAGCGCTCGCTTTCCAGCAGGATGGTGGGGTTGGTCACGTTTTTTGCCACCGGCAGGATATAGCCGTTGGGGATGTTGGTCTCGTAGATGACATCGTCCAGCTCGGCCTTGCCTGCCAGATAATGCACACCGCCCAGCAGATGGCCGGAGGTGGACAGGCCGTATTTCCGGCGGATCTCCGACTTGCGGAAATCGCAGTCGATGAGTAACGTGGGCGTGCCCAGCTCCGCGATCATCCGCCAGAGCTGCATGGTCACAAAGCTCTTGCCCTCGTTGGGGGTGCTGCTGGTGACCATGATGGTCTTGACGTTACTGCCGCAGAAGCTCAGGTTGACGCGCAGCTGGTTGATGGCCTCGCTCATCTCAAAGGGGAGCTGCGGCATCTTGCCGATCGTGATCTTTTTCATCTTCTTCTCCCCCTTGTCATTTGCCTGCCCAATGGAAGGGCTTTTTCTTGTCGTCGTCCCTGTCATCGCTGAAGCTGCCCAGACTCACTTCGGGGATGGTCGTCAACGGCTGGATGCCAAGATACTTGGCGACATCATCCGGCGTCTCCAATGTGTCGTTCATCAGGTACTGCACCAGCAGGACGCCGCAGCAGAGCACGGCACCCAGCAGAGCGCCCAGAGTCGTGTTCTTTGCGTAGCTGGGGCTGTATTTCTGGGAGGGCACCACGGCATCCTCCACCAGATTGGGTGTTTCGGTCTCCATGATCTTGGGCAGATAGATGCGGGCCTGCTTGACCAGCTCGTTCGCGATGTCCGCCGCCCGCTGAGGGTCGGTGTCCGTGACCGTGACGGTCAGGATGCGGGTGCTGCTGGTGTTGCTGATGCTGATCTGCTTTTCCAGCTGGCGATATGTAACGTCAAGGTCGAGGTTCTTGATGACGTCCTGCAGCAGCGGGCGGCTGAGCATCAGCTCCTGATAGTCTGCCGTCAACTGGGAGCCGATCTGCAGGTCGGTCAGGTTGACGATAGAATTGTTGGAGGCCGACACCACATAGATGCTGGACGATGCCTGATACTTCGGCGTCACAAAGAAGAAGGTGAAGCCGAAGGCTAGAACAGCGCCCACCAGAAAACACGCGATGATCTGCACGATATGGCCCCAGAGCAGGTAAAATACCTCCACGAGGTCGATCTCTTCCTCCGACTTGTCATTCTGCACCAGCGTCGCGGGCGAAGCGGCCGTGGTCGGATTGAGTTCCTGTTGTTCTTTTGTCACGAATCAATAACATCCTTTCCTATTTTGTAATTCAGGTATCACTTTTTTCATAGAACAGCTGCAAAACGGTCTCCTGGCGGCTGGTCTCGTCCAGATGATAAGCCCAGAAGCCGTTTTCCACGACATTCTCACCGGCGATGGTGAGGGTGTCCAGCCGCTTATACTGTTTCAGCTTTTCCCCGATCTTTGCCGCCGTGCCGCTGGCGATGTCCGTGACCATGTAGCCGCTCAGGGCATCGTAGGCTTTGGCTGCAAATTCGGTATCCTGCTGCTTCAGTTTTTCTTCTAGGGCCGTCAGGAACTGCTGCTGGCGGCGCATGCGGGCGATGTTGGTTTGGTCGTCGATATGATGGCGGCTGCGCACATAAGTCAGCGCCTTCTGCCCGTCCAGCGTCATCGTGTCGCCCTGTACAAGGGACGGGTCAATCTCCGAGAAGTCCGAGGTGATTGTCAGGGTCACGCCGCCCACAAGGTCGGTGACGATGCCCACGGCATCCATGTTGAGCGCCAGATAGCCGTTGATGGGCTGGTCGTCCAGCAGCATGGAGACGGCGAGCTCGGTGTTCTCGCAGCTGTTTTTGCCGCCGTTGCCGTAGTAGTGGGCCAGTGCGATCTGCTCGTCCGCATAGGCGGATACCCCACCCATAACATCCAGAACGGGGACTTTTGTAATGGTGTCACGGTTGATCTGGAGCATCTGCCAGGTCTGGTTGGCGTTATCCACTACCAGCACGATCTGGACATCTGCCTGACCGCCGCCCTCATAGCTGTCCACGGCCACGGCCTTGCCCTCTTTGTCGATGCCCATCAGCAGGTAAGTTTCCAGCTCCGGGCGCTGCTGCCAGGTCTGGCCGTTATAGGTAACTTCCTTCAGTTCGTCGGAAGTTGCGATGACTTCGCGGCCAACTTCGTCAGAGCCGGTGGAGTACTGCCCGTTTTCCCAGAGGTGGAGGGCCAGACCGCCGCAGACCAGCAGGCACACCAGCACCACCAGCATCACCACGGCCTTCACGGCATCTTTTTTGTCAAAACGCTTTTTCTGACGGTATTTCACTCTGTCACGAGATGAGGCACTGTCAGCATCCGGGCGTTCTCGTCCATCCGGTCAAGGAATTTTTCGCCCAGCTTGCGCAGTACCATCTCTCTTCCTCCTTTCAGATTCGGCGGGCGGCTCGTCGTATTGTGGCAGTCGCTTCCCAGCAGGGGAGTCGAGGTCAGCTCCAGAAGCTCCAGCCCCTGCTTCCGGGACCGCCAGTGCAGCAGCGTGTCCGCGTTGACCTGCAAAGCAATGGGGAGAGAGGCCAGCTCTTTCAGCCTGCGGCGGTTGTTGCTGCTGAAGCAGAACCGCTCCGGGTGGACGAGCACCACGTTGAAGTGCAGATCCAGCGCAAGCACCGTCACGGCCTCGGTCTGCTGGTCCGTCCACTCCGAAAAAGGCATCTCCAGCATCAGGGTCCGGGTGTTCTCGATGCAGAGCCGCTCCGGGTGATGCTCTTCCACGCCCCGGAAGTAGGCGACCTCGGCAGCTGGGAGGATGCAGGGCAGATCATCCTGCGCCCCGACAGCTTCCCGCAGCTGTTCCAGCGCCATGGCCCGCCGCTCCAGATACATGGTCACGCTGTTCTGCCCGGCGTAGTAGTGCGAGGTCGCGCAGACCTCTGCCACGCCCATCTCCGCCAGCCTGTGCAGCATCTCGATGGACATCTCCACGCTCTTGCTGCCATCGTCCATCCCCGGCAGGATGTGGGCGTGCATCTCTACAAGGCCGCCTGCATTCATTTTCCGCATCCCCTCCTTCGTGTCGTTCTGATAAGGCCAGAAACGGTATCTTCCATTGAGGTAATGGAGGGCATACGCAATTTTTCTTTGATGCTATGCGGTTCGTTCTTTTTGACTGCCCCTGAGTGACTCTTTATATATCCTGTCCGACAGGGCGTAGACACGCTGTAACGCTTTTCGCTTCCGATTCAAATCGGAATGGACATAGCGCTGTAAGGTGACATTTGCGTTGGCATGGCCCAGTAGCTCACTCAGCGTTTTGATGTCGCAGCCCGCCTGCAAGCAGGTGGTGGCAAAGGTGTGTCGGAGCACATGGGGGTGGATCGTGCGCAGAGCAGACCGCTTCAGATAGCAGCGGATGCTTTTGCGGTAACAGCGTGGCTCGACCGGACGGCTTTCGGTTCCTGAGAGGAACCATGTGTCAGGCGTGACGTCTTTGCTCAACTTGCGAAGGATGGCGACAAGCCCGGTGGAGAGAGGAATTTCCCGGGTGGATTTTCTTGTCTTTGGCGTCTGCACGATGAGTTTTGTGTGGCCGTCTCCAAGGGGAATGCGGCAGACAGTATGCTGGATCGTCAGAATGCCGTTCTTAAGATCGAAATCACTCCACTTCAGCCCGCATACTTCCCCGATACGCAAGCCAAGTTCCATTTGCAGGAGCACCCCGATTTTTCTGGGTGTGGGCGGGTCCAGAAGGAATGACCGGAGAGCGGCTTGCTCTGCCAGACTCAGAGGCCGTGGTTCTGCTTTTTTCTGTCGTGGAAGCTTCACACAGAGTTCAAGAGGCGGCATCAGATGGAGGCGTGCCGCATATTTGCAGATACGCTTCAACATCCCGAAGCATTCTTGCGCAGAGGATGTTCCCAACGGCTTGTGGCTGTTGTCGCTGGGTGACAAAATTTGCAGGAAGAGCCGCTCCAAGGTCGATTCATTCAGTTCAGAAACCGGCAGATCGCCCAAAACCGGCAGCAGATATTTGTGCAGAGTGTACTGATAGTGCGTCAGTGTGGATTCTTTCACGCCCTGTGCAAAGGAAGCAAGCCACAGTTCGGCCAGCTCCGAAAAGCGCATGGATGCCCCGGACAGCTGATAAAAACCGGACATGGCTTTCCGGCGTGTCAGCTCAGTCTTTACCTCCGAATAGGAATAGCCGTAAAGATACCCCCAGATGGCTTTTCCATCGGCCCGTCCTTTGATATATCGCCCCTCCCAGCGGCCATCTTTGCGTTTATGAATATTTTCTCCTCGTCTTGCCATTGTAAATCTCCCCGGTTGGACACCTATCTGACCATTTATCCCAAACTTAATGGAATGTTTCGGTCTTTTTCCCTCTGAGCGGCTCTTGTTTTTGCACAAAATGACGTAATATAACACATTTATGCCGAGTTATCGCATTACATTTTATGGGAAATGCTATTGAAGCGCAGATAGAATTATGATAAAATAGGCTGAGAATTAAGACAACAAAGAATAAAAAGCGGTATCCTCCATTACCTCAATGGAAGATACCGCTTTCAGTATGGCTTGTTTTGGCCGTTGGATACATGATTTCTCGATTTTGCTCCGGCCTGGGGAGAGAAAACAACTTTTTCGTTCTGCCGGAATAGGGTGGGGCCTGAATTTTTAACCACCCCGCCCCTGTATGTGGAAAACTTCTCGATTATCGTTCCCAAAACAAAAAGCCGGCATACCATGCGTAAATGCACGATATACTGGCTGATTTCGTTTTAGATGTGCTTCACTGTTGAAAGGCCGTTCCAACGTCAGATTCGTGTTTTTGCTGCTTTCTGCAAACTCATCCTATAGCAGGAACGCTAGATTCCTCAAGGGTCTTTTCGATACAGGTGGTCTTCCTGAACCAGAAGCAGGTTCGGATTTTCTGCGGACATCTCTACCAGCCGGTCGGTGAAGCCACTCTTGGAAAACAGAGCATATGCGATTTCATAGCCTTTGAATACGGTCGTCAGTTCTTTGGACTGGCCTTTTTCCTGCAAAGCGGAGTAAACAGCCACGTCCACAGGCTTTGCATGGTATTTGCACTCACCAAGGAAGAGCCGCTTGTGCTGGTTATCTACCGCCGCAACATCGATTTCAGTGTCTCCCTCTGTATCGTTCCGCCAGTAAGAGCCGATGCGTGACGGTGAAAAGGCGATTTTTCCTGTCCGGCACAGCTCTGCAAAAATATTCCGACAGATGCTTTCATACACGAATGCAACGAATTTCTGCTTGAAGTCCTTGTTCATCTCATCCAGAACGATCTGCTGGTTGTCCAGTTCCAGTTCGCCTTTGAATGGATACACATACCGGAACCAGAAACGGATAAAATTGTCTGAGACATAGTACAGACCTTTGCGGGAGCGCTCCGGGTTCTTCTCTGTAATCGGCACATTTTTGGTGACGAAACCAAGATCGATCAAGGTTTTCAGGTAGGGCGTGATGGCGGATGTATCCTGCTCCATCGCTATTCCGATTTTGCTCAGTTTGTGGTTGCCGTCCGAGATGGCCTTCAGGACAGAAAAATAGTTGATAGGTGTTTGGACCTCTTCATTGAGGAGGAAATCCGGCTCTTCATACAGAAATCCGTTTTTGGACAGCACAACGCGGCAAATCTGCTCCGTCAAAGGTTCATTTGTCTGGAAAAATTCCATATATTTGGGCACGCCGCCTGTGATGGCATACTGCTCTACCGCCTGCTCAAATGACAGATCCTGCGCCGCATACACATCGGTAAACTGCAGCGGCGTCAGCCGAATCTGTGCTGTTCTGCGGCCATAAAGGGGGCTGTTATACGCCAGTGCATGTTTTTTCATCATGCTGATGAGCGAGCCGCAGAGGATCAACATGACATTGTGGTCTTTCAGCACCTCATCCCACGCGTTCTGCAAGATGGACGGAAACTCCGGGTTCGTCTTTACAAGATACGGAAATTCATCTATGACAAGTACCTTCCTCTCGTCCGGGTGATCGTCTGCGACCACTTGGAACAGGTCGAGCCAGTCTGTAAATGTCACTTTACTGAGCATGGGATTTTTTGTTGTCCGGGAAAGAACTCCGGCAAATCGCTTCATGCTCTGCGCTTCGCTCTCCGTTGTTGCCAGAAAGTAGAATGCACGCTTGTCCTTGATGAATTCTTTGATCAGCGTTGTTTTTCCGACGCGCCGTCTGCCGTAGATTACTACAAAACCGCTTCCACGGTTCAGTTCGGTGTTCAGCGTCGCCAATTCAGATGTCCTGCCGATGAAATCCATACAGCCCACCTCTTTTAGCATAATCTGAATTATGATAATTTTAATTATATTGTATTCGCGGTAGGGGAATCTGTCAAGAGTCAGATGCTCTTCCAACAATAGTCCTTATGTATTTCTACCATCAAACAGCTGCCTTAACGTCAGATTTATATTCTGGGGCAACATTTGTCATTATTATATGTAGAAAGATGACGCTTCTTGCCCCAAATCTCACAATGTTTAAAACTCGACCAAGAACCAGAATAGCACATCTCTGTTTTCATTTGCTTTTCCATCTTTGACTCTTTTTTATCGCGTCCTCGCACAGCTTGTACACCATAGATTGCGAGTTTTTTGTTCAGTGTGGTCGGTTTCATTGAACGGTTTCTATACTCTGCAAATACTTTTGATATCATAATGCCTGTATATAAATCTTTCCATTTCATTGGCTGATTGAGGTGTTCTTTTAAGCCCTTAGGCCTGTTTCCTTTCCCGAACCTTGATGATACCTTCCAGAGTATCTGCAGCAGCTGCATCAGCACTCTGGATGGCCGATGCATGGTAATTCAATGTCGTGGATGTCTGTGCATGCCCAAGTCGCCCGGAAACCGTGGTGATCGGTGTGTGCGCAGCGATAAGGATACTGGCATTGGTGCGGCGGAGGCTATGAAAATGCACCTGTGGAAGGCCATGCTCTGTCAGGAATTTCGAAAACCATGTCGAGATGATATCCGGGTCCATGGGCTCCCCATCCCACTTGGTAAAGAGCATGTCATTATCTACCACTTTGCCATTTTCCAGCGTGACCTTGCGTACCCATGCTGAACCGATTCTGAAGCGCTCTGCCTTCTGATAGCGCTGATACTCCCGCAGCAGCTCCACACAGTCCGAGCCGATCCGGATGCACCGCCGGGAACGCTTTGTCTTGGGAGGATTGAATACAAGGCCTGTTCCCGGGATGAACTGTACAGTTCGGTTGATGGAGATGGTGCCTTTTTCCAGGTCGGTGTCTGACCAGCGCAGAGCGCAGATCTCGCCCCGCCGGGCACCGATCAGCAATGCCAGCTGAACGATCAGGCTGTACTGCGGTGGTGCATCGGAAAGGGCATCCAGCAGCACATCTGAGTCCAGCACGAGGCCATTCGTGACCTTCTGCTCGAACAGTATCGCCTGCTCCTGCACCCACTTTTCGGTCTTTTTCTTGCCCATCCCGGTGGGTGGCGTCACAGTTTTACATTTTGTAATGACCTTGTCATCCCGCGTTCGACCGCTATACACGCGAATCATATAAGAAAAGGTGCCATCCTTCTTCTTTCGCTCGATGATCTCAGCCATGATGGCCTTCCTTTCTTAAGAGAGAGCCACACAGCGGATTCCGTCGACTGGCTGCGGGATCTCCCTGACCGGCTCTCCCTCTGCGAAGAACTGCGCCAGCGAGTCCATGTTGACCAGCCATCTCCGGCACGAAATGGCCGTGTACCTGATCTTGCCCGTTCGGCAGAGCTTGCGCACGTAGGTGGGTGTCACGTTGAATCGCACGGCTGCGTTCTTCACCGTGGCCATGGTGGGGTAGTGGATAGGATTTTGCATCTTGTTTTCCTCCGGATACTTAGATTTTGACGACAAAAGAAAAGCCGCCGATGGTTTGATCTCTACGATCAAGGCCACCAGCGACCGTGTTCAGATAGAGTGGAAAATCTGACATTTCCGCTCTATCGCCCCTCATTTCTATTTTATCTTGTTTGTCCCCCTTGTACACCGATGTTTCTCTTGGTTTGGAAGAAACTTCTGATGATGCCATCCCGGAAGAAAAAACATATTACAAAGGCGGGACAGTAAAAGGCGGGATGATAAGAGAAATCGAAACCATTGTGGCTACCATGAACGAGGATGGGCGAGAGGCTCTCCTTCGCCACGCCCGTGAACTGGCCCAAATCCCTGCTTATCAAAAGGAAACCGAGAGCTTGTAAGGGTGAAAATTGTTGCTGTCAGGCAGCTGACCGCCCCTGTATGCCTTCATTTTTAATCAAACGCTCCGGTAACCCATCCGGTGCGCCCGTGTAAGCCGCCTTAGCGTTGTCGCATTTCTGTCGCACTTTTGGCTTTCTGCCGGGCCGATATAACAAAAAGAAACCCACGATCGAATCCGCTTTATCAACGGTCGATCGTGGGTTTTTCTTTGGTGCGCTCGAGGGAACTCGAATCCCTGGCCCTCTGATTAAAAGTCAGATGCTCTACCGGCTGAGCTACGAGCGCATATTTTCAGATTTACAGATACTGCCGAATTATATTACCACACCCGCGCCAAAAAAGCAAGAGGAAAGCGCAAAAAAGTGCCTTTCCGCAGCACACAGACCCCCGCCGGGAGAGCACCCGTTCCTTTTATAAAAGCCAGTTTTACTGTCACCTCTCTGGGGCGCGGATATTCTGGCGGCAACTTCCTCTTTACAAATGGGGCGCGAACCAGTACAATCAAAGCAGAACGAACTGTCCCGGCCCGTATGCGGCAGGGCTTTTTGATAGGAGGCTGTTTTATCATGAAAATCTCTCGTCGGTCTGTCCTTCATATTTCCGGGCTGGCAGCGGCAGCGCTGGCTCTGACCGGCTGCTCTGCGGCTGGAAGCGCCGCGCTGGGCGGCAAGCTGCCCGGCCTGCTCAAGAGCCTGACCAAAAAAGGGGAGACCGCTGCTTCGTCGGAAGCTGCCAGCGACATGGCCGTCACCCCGCCGCCCGAGGGCGAACCGCTCGTCCCGGCCTTGCCCGAGTACGACGCCGACATCCTCACCGGCGCCGCGCGCAGCACCAACAGCCGCCCGGTGGCTGTGATGGTGAACAACATCGCCAACTCCCAGCGCCAGAATGCCCGCCCCCAGCGGGGCATCGGCAGCGCCGACCTGCTCATCGAGGCCAAGGTCGAGGGCGGCATCACCCGCCTGTGCGCCGTATTCAGCGACGCCGACAGCATCCCCGAGGTGGGTCCCCTCCGCTCAGGCCGCGACCAGTTCCTGCAGCTGCTCATGCCCTGGAATATCCTCTACTACCACGACGGCGAGAGCATCTTCTGCACCCAGTTCGTCAGCGTCTACGGCTACTCCGGGCTGAACATCGGCGGCAAGAATTATTTCAAGACCCCCATCCACCCCATCGTCTCTCACCGCAATAATCGCGGCCGCGATGTAGCCTACGAGCACACCGAGTTCACCTCCGGCAAGGAGATCTGCAAAGCCGCTTCTGATGCCGGCATCAGCCTCTACGCTCCCAGCGAGGGGACTTTCTTCCACTTCGCCGACTACCGCACCGACGAGGTCAACAAGCTCAAGGGTGAACCCTCGGCCAAAAAAATCGCCATCGTACATTCAGCGAGCTACCGCACCTCGTTCAGCTACTCCGCACTCAGCCACACCTACGCGATGCAGATGTACAACTCCTCCAAGAAGGCCACCGAGAACACCGTCGATGAGCTGACCGGTGAGCAGCTCACCTTCGAGAACGTCGTGGTCTGCTTCGCCGACATGGACGCCTACGCAGGCGACTCCCATGACGTGCAGGAGGTGCAGTACATCAAGGGCGGCGACGCCTACCTCTTCACCCGCGGCGGCGTGCAGGTGGGCCGCTGGGAAAAGACCTATCCCACCAACCCCCTCAAGCTTTACACCAAGTCCGGCGAGGAGATGACCCTCAACCGGGGCAAGACCTACTTTGCACTGGTGGACAACGACGAGCTGAGCAATTTCAGCTGCCAGTAAGCCCATGAGGAACATGACGATGATGCGCATTCGAACTGCGCTCTGCCTCATTTTGGCCGCCGCGCTGCTGGCAGGCTGCGCCTTTCTGCCCAGCGATAGCGAGCCGGAAACGCCCGCCCCCACCGACCCGCTCACCGGCCTTGCCCTCCAGTGGCAGGGCCAGCGTCCGGTGGCCGTGGCCATTGAGAACAGCACTGCCTCCACCACGCAGTGGGGCCTTTCCTCGGCGTCGGTGGTGCTGGAAGCCCTCACCGAGGTGGGCACGTCCACTGAGCTCTGCCTCGTCTATCCGGCGCTGGCCGCGACCCCGAAGGTCGGGCCGGTGGCCGCCGGTCAGGACATCTACTGGCGGCTGCTGGTGGGCCAGCAGCCCATTCCGGTACAGCGGGGCGGGGGACAGTTCGACCAGAACTTCCTCGATTACTATTCCATCCGGGCTGTGGATGCTCTGGAGGCCGGGCGCACCGCCTTCGACTGCGGCAGTGAGTGGAGCAACGCACCGCTGTGGTACACCAGCGGCAAGGCCGTCTCTAAGGTGCTGGACGAGCTGAGCATCTCCTCTGCTCTGACGGAATCCCGGGTGACGAGCGTCGTATCCGCTGCGGCGGACAGTGCTTCCTCCGGGGCCGACGCAGTGCTGTCCCTCCCTGCACTTCTTCCGCAGGAAGCAGACGGCAAGCTGCCGGACGCCACCGCGCCGGACGCGGTGAATGTCCGGGTCTGCTTTGACGACGACAACGCCACCGGCTTTTCCTACGACGCCGACAGCGGGCTTTACCGGATGCTCCACGCCGACGGCACGCCCCAGCTGGACGCCAACAACGGCCAGCAGGCCGGGTTCGATAATCTGCTGGTGCTGTTCAGCGCCTCCGAGCTGCGGGACGACGGCAAGACCTACGACTACGATTTGAGCATGGGCGGCGGCGTCTGGCTCAACGGCGGGCATCTGTGGACCATCACCTGGACGCAGGGCCGGGACAACACGCTGCTGCTCTACGACGCCGATGGCCGCACCATGAACATCGAGGCCGGGACGAGCTATATCGCTCTTGTCACCAGTCTGACCGGACAGGAGCTGACGGTCACCAATTCCAGCGGAGAAGAGATTCTTGGATAAGCAAAAAGACTTCTGCACGACGAAATGCAGAAGTCTTTTTTATTTCCAGGCTGCGGCGCGCGCCGATGGCGCGGGGCGGGTTTTATTCTTTTGGTCAAATGGCTTGCGCTCCGCGCGGGCCAGAGGCAGAGCTGTTTTTTTCTTTAAGCTGGTTCTCGCGCTGGTGGCGCGGGGCAGGTTTTTTCTTTTGGTCAAATGGCTTGCGCTCCGCGCGGGCCAGAGGTAGGGAGGGGTGTTTCGAATCCCCCCTCCCTACCTCTGGACTCCACTCTCCCCGCAACGAGTTAAGGGCTGCTCGCCCTTAACAATTCCAAAGATGAGGTCGAAGCCCAAAAATGCTAGCCGCTTCG
>OJKK01000035.1_pt1 | contig 81534 bp, 72 predicted proteins | sample 1596551 | NCBI WGS metagenome assembly OJKK01 (sample SAMEA4350131, study PRJEB24818) | metagenome | biome: human; feature: gut; material: faeces | place: Denmark | collected 2013-09 | reverse complement strand
AAGCTTCACCGCAAGCTCCAGCTGCGGCAGCCCTGCGGCCTGCCGTGCCTCCCGGATGATACGGGCGGATTCGGGGTGGGGGCGGGTGGACATAAATAAGCACCTCGATTCAAAATAATAAAAACGACCCCGCCATGGTGCGCATCATTGAGAGGCGTGGCGGGGTTTTTGTCATGACCCGCCATGATACGCTTGAATGCTTTCGCACTCAGAGGCTTAGCGGGTTCTGTTGCTTGTAGACAACACTTTTTTAATTCCCCAATTCACGCAGGGTGGGGTTAACCTGTAAGTTCATTATACAGGTTAGCCGAGAAAAAATCAATGGGCAGATAACGTATCAAGGGAGTCAACGACGCCTTCTAAGACCGTACGCAGAATCTTTTCATCCCGGTGTCCGTCAATAATTTCTCCATTTTTACTGACAATGGTTCTGTCCAAATCGGTTATATCTCGCAGATTTTTATTGCGGGTGCCGTTTCCGGCAACATAGAGGTCATACATTACGAGGATTTTTAGCTTCATGTCATATGTAAGAGCGAAATCATAATCTTTATAGATGCCCACAAAACGCACTTTGATTTCGTCATTTATATGTTCGGCCAAATCATTCATAAAAGGAACGAGTTCTTTTTTCATCGGCAAGCTAAATGATTCTAGAACAATCCCTTCGGAAACAGTAGAATCAGTCTGTCCGTTTGAAAAATTATATCGATTGTCACCGATTTTAACGATCACACTATTAAAACCAGACGCAAAAGATCCTGTACGATTGAAGTCGAGATAATAAAAATCATAAGTATCGTTGAGGTATAGGCTGGAAGAAGCGCTTAATCGCGAATCATCATCAGAAACAATATAAGTGCCGCCTTCTTCTATGGTGCCAAACCGGGGAAATGCAAAAGTCCAACCGGTCATATCATCGGTCACAACTCCTACATAATCCTTCCCATCAAAGACGCTCATGTCGAACTTCTTTGTGGCGAATGCCGGAAGAGAGGTGGAAACCATGATAGTCGCCGCAAGGGCAAATGAAATTAGCCGCTTTCGCATCTGTGATTCCTCCATATACAAACCGGCCGCTTTGGCACAGCCAGAGCGGTTATTTTTTATGCTTCCTTTGCGCCCAAGCCAGACGCAGGATGTTTTTTATAACGCCCGGTGAGGACGAGGTCTTCGACGTACTCCACCGCCTTGATCTGGCCTTCCTCGTTGAGCTGATCGAAGCTGTCCAGCAGCTTTGCCTGAGTGGGGGTGAGTTGAGGCTTACCGTTTGCGGTATCGTCGGACAGGTCGTCGAGAGTATAGCCCATGCAGTGAACCACGGCGGAAACAGTGGACAACTGGGGGTCTTTTGTCTGACCAGCAAAGAGCTTGTTCAGAGTGCCTTTAGGTACACCAGAGGCGCAAGAGATTTCTTCAATCGTCATGCTACTGCTCTTTTTCAATCGATTTAGATTTTCAAGCCACACGGGAATTTTCTCCTTTCGTAGTATGGCTCCATTATAGATAATAGAACCCAGCAAGTCAATAATGAATTACCGAATTGTATAAAAAATTTCAGGGGCGGTATTGATGATTACCGCTTAAGGATGCAAAATCAAAGTGTGGCTTACCACATACGGTAAAATAGAAACGAGTGAAAGGAGCGTAAGTGATGGACAATTTGAAAGCTGAGATGCAACGGAACGGCCTGACGGTATAGGACATTATGAGCACGATTGGATGTTCAGAGAAAACTGCCCGAAACAAAATCAATGGAGAAACTGATTTTACATACCCGGAAGTTGAAAAAGTTCGGAACGTGCTTTTCCCGGGGCTGAGGATGGAATATCTCTTTTGCCAGCATCGCAGTTGACCGCTGCCCCGCCGAAGCGTGCGTGAGGGAGGAGGAAGGTCGATGGTAAACGAAGAAGCTCTGTGCATCGCAGTCAGCATATTGGCAGCGGCGCTCAGTACAGCAGGAACCGGACTATTTGTGGTAGGAATCGAGAAAGACAACGATGTTCTTCAGGACATTGGGGTCGGACTTGAAACGCTGGCAATTATTTTAGCGGTGTGGGGTGCATTGTCGTGCTTAACTCTTCTTGCATCGCGTGCATAGCGGCGATCTGAGCGCGAACAAATTCATCGGACAGCCCTTTGGAATCCGGATCTGACATGGAAAGAATCATGCTTTTTCCGTAAGTGCTCAGAGCGTCCTGCGTTTTGGGACTGGAAAAAAGGACGGCATAGGAGCAATCGGCGTTCATCCGCAGCGTATTTTCTGCGGAAGGGTCTGCCATATACTCGGATGCCGTGCTGAGAAATGCCCGATAAGCTTCCGTTTTGGCATGGAAGAAGAGCTTTTCGGATTCCAGATCGTGAGTGGCCTGCACGGTGTACTTGGTCAAGCGATATGTGGAGTACAGGTTAACGGCAGAAAAGCAATGAACCGTTACATGATCGTGATCCCGGCGAAGAACCGGAGTTTTCTGCTCAAGTGCGACGAGGGGGACGGCGCGAAGCTGGAGACCCTGCAGAAGCTGGTGAGCGGATATGTGGAGACCGTGCCGTCGGCGCTGGACGCCACCTGGGCGCGGGAAGAGGCTGACCGGCTGGTGCTGCTGGTGGATGAGGAAGGGCGTCTGAAGTGCAAGGCGGCGAACCAGAAGGCCACGCAGCTTGCCCCGGCGGACGTTACGGCGAACGGTATTTTTATAAGTTTGCCGCTGACGTCAAGGGCTGGATGGGGAAAACAAAATATTTAGCTAATGGGACGACGTTCAGCACCTCAATCTTCACACTTTCAGCAAGCGAAAGCGTGTACGGGTTATCTTCAAGACCCGAAGGAACTTTGCTCTCCGATAAAGCCCGGACAAGACTGGAAAATATTTTTACTGATTTCGGGACAAACATATGGACAAGAACCCAGAGCAATATTACGTCTTATCACCACGACTCTTCTGATAATGATTATTATTATGACGGAGTTGCGCTCAGCGGCGTAAGCAGAAATGATTGGGGCCGTTTTAGTACCACATATGGGCATACGCAAAGCTGGGGCTATCTGCCCTGCTTCACCCTGCCGGAGACACTGTAACATCGACAAGGACGGCTTCGCCACGGAAAACCAGCCGCCGGAAGTGACTTCCGATGCAGGCGAGAGCGGCGTGGCGCTGGGCGAGAAGAACGAGCCGTTTACTCTGGCCTACACCGTGACCGACGGCGACGGAGACCCCATGCGCATCGTCGAAAAGGCGAACGGTGTGGAGCTGGCCGTCCGCGAGAACGTGGCTACCGGCACCGAACTCACGGTACAGTGCCTGAGCGAGAAAGCCCTGTTCCAGCAGATCCTTAACGGGGAGAACACATTGGTGCTGGAAGTGGGCGACGGAAAGACCACGACAGAGTGGACCGCTACCTTTACCAAAAATGTGACAAGTGCCGTCCTCTCGCTGGCCCAGCCCCTGACGGCGGACGACACCATCACGGTGGCTGCGCTGACACTGGAGGGCAGTTTCCCGGCAGATATGAGCCTCAGCGTGGAGCTGACCAATAACGCACGGGACGATGCCCCGGTGTGGGAGAACTGCACCGACATCCAGCGCGGCGAGAGCTGGGCCTTTGTACACCACGCCTTTACCAACAAGACCGCCGCCAAGGGAGCGGCCTTTAACTACAAGGTGACGATCACCCGGGGAGCTTCCGGCGTCGGCGGCAATATCACCATGATTGGGGGTGTCATCGGATGAGTCTGCACAAAACAGAAAAGAGCCTGAAAGAGCTCCACCGGAAGCTGGCAGAGGAGCAGAAGCTCAGGGAGCTGCCCGGCCTCGTGGCGGAGATCGAGGACGCCCTGTGTGAGCAGGATATGGCATCACAGGAGCGGCAGGCGGCTATCGAGGACTCGCTTTGCGAGCTGGATGCCGCCGTCAACAAGTAAGGAGGATTTCAAAATGGATAAAATCTGGGCGAACCGGCTCATCGCCGGTACAAAGACGTGGGCAGAGATGCCCGCACGCCGCCATGCCGGAGTCAAAGCGGAGCTGGCAAAGCGGGTGGCCGATGGCGAGATCACTGCAGAGCGGTACAAAGAGATCACGGGGGAGGACTACGATGGGTAAGCTGCTGGAGCTGCTGGAAAAGCTGGTGCGGGCCATCTTTGGCCCGGGGGACGAGCGGGACACCGGCGAACCTGAGCCTACGCCCCAAGCCCCCAAGGCAGAGGCTGTCACCGGCTGGGAGGGCGACCCGCCCTACCGGTACATCGACGTGAGCCGGTATCAGGGCCTTATCGACTGGGCGCAGGTGGCAGCGGCGGGCTACAAGGGAGCAATGCTCAGGGCGGTGAGCACCAACCGCAAGCTCTCCAAGCGGGCAGACGGCCTGTACATCGACCCGACCTTTGAGACCAACTACCGCAACGCCCGGGCTGCCGGGCTGGACGTGGGCGTCTACTACTACACCAATGCCACCAGTGAGGCGATGGCCGATGCCGAGCTCGCCCTGCTGCGGCAGGCGCTGCGGGGCAAGGAGCTGACCATGCCGGTGGCGGTGGACGTGGAGGAAAACAAGCTCAAGCCCATGAGCACCCTCGACCTCACCAACCTCACCGCCTACGCGCTGGAAAAGGTGGAGAAAATGGGCTTTTACGCCCAGCTGTACACCTACACCGGTTACAAGTACGAGCTGGACATGGCTCGCCTGTCCTCTCGGTGGGACGTCTGGCTTGCCGACTACACTGGCAAGACGCCCAACGTGACGTTTAACTACAACGCTCACCAGCACACCAGCAAGGGAAGCGTGCCGGGCATCTCCGGCAACGTAGACCTCAATGTGACCACCCTCAACTACCCGAAAATTATCCGCAAGAAGGGCCTGACCCGTCTCCGGGAGGGCAAATGACCGAAAAAGAAGCTTTGCTGTGGGTGCTGGGCATCCTGGGCAGCCTGTGTGCTGCAGCCATCACCATCGACAAGGTGCTGGAAATCATCCACAAGTACATCAAAAAGGCACAGGAGCCGGACAACGCGCAGAACAAGCGTCTGGATGAGCTGGACAAGCGCATCGGCGCCTTGGAGCAGGGCCAGCTCCAACACACACAAGCCCTTGCCCGCGATCTGCGCCGCTTCGACGAAATCGACGAGGTGAGCCGTCTGACCCTCGACGGGGTGCGCAATCTGCTGGACGCCCAGCTCTCCGGCAACAACCGCGAGGGAATGCAGAAGAGCCGCACCGACATCGACAACTATCTGTTAAAAGGAGTGACCAATCATGGTAGCACTGGCAACTAAGCTTTTTGACCTTATCCCTGCCCCGGTGGCGGCAGTGCTGATGCTGGGCGGCTTTATCTTTTACGCCCTCGGCTGCGTCCGGCTGGGCTATGGCGCAGCGGTAAAGCCGCTGGTGCTGGACCTCATCGAGAGGGCCGAGCAGGAGATTCAGGGCACCAAGCGTGGCGCAGAGCGTAAGGCCTGGGTCGTCAAGATGCTCCGGGCCGCCCTGAGTACCAGCAAATACGGCAGGCTCATCAGCTGGGCCATCACCGATGAGACCATCGGTGCCGTGATTCAATTTTTCTTTGACCGTATGAAGGCGGCCTTGCAAAATCAGTGAGGTTTTGACTATGAGCAGCACTACATACGGCCATATCGGTGACCTCACCGATATGTTCGCCGTACAAGAGCAATTTCGGCACGCTACGAAAATGGTCTGCGATTTTGTTGACCTTAACAAAATCGACCATTTTGCCGTCATTGGCAATATGGTGCGCAACGCCGGACAGTTGCCGCAGCCTTTCTGGGTTGGTGTTGCCTGTGGCGGCGGCTCGCGTAGTGCTGCCCGCTGCGCTGCAAGGACTTGACCGGCAGCAGATGACCGCCCCTCCCCCGGAATTGCTCTGGGAGAGGGGCGGTGTTGCGTTAAGAGAGAGAACGAGAGATACAAAATCCTGACCCAAAAACAGTGACGAGGATGTTCGACTCGGGGAGTGTAAGGTCAACCAGAAAGCCATCTGATTCGTTCAGATGGCTTTTTTGTTTTATCTCTCGGTGCGTTTTTGGGCCGGTGCGACACAAAGCTCTGATTTTTTCTCGCCTGCCGGGGCTATACTGTTTCTTGATGCAACAGGGTATGCAACAGGGGCAATACGGAAGATAGGAGCCAGGCAAATGAGCATTTGGGACGCATTCGGCAAAGGACGGTATAAGGGCTTCTCCCGGGAGGCGGGGCAGCTGCTGGATAAGGCGGTGGAGCTGGCCGGAGGGCTGGGCTGCAAAAAGGCAGACACCGGCCACCTGCTGTGGGCGATGCTGCAAGCGGACGGCGGCCCGGCGGCCCGCTTTCTGGCCGGGAAGAACATCTCGGAGTTGGAAGTACGGCGTCAGCTGTCCGCCGGGCGGGAGGGTTCGGTCACCAGGCTTGCCCGGGGCGATATGGCGGCGGACCTGCGCCGGGCGATGGACTACGCCATCATCGGGGCGCAGAACGCCCACCTGAGCCGGGCTGAGCCGGAGCATCTGCTCTGCGCCATGCTGGAAGACACCGACTGCGCCGCGGGCGTTATGCTGGCGTCGATGGGCGTCCAGCTCACCGAGGCGGTGCGGGAGTGCCGCCAGCTTTCAGGGCAGTTCATCCTGCCGATCCAGCCGCGCTCGGCGTCGTCGCTGCCGCGGGGGAGCCGGGCCAGCGACAAATACTGCCGCGATTTGACCCGCCGGGCGGCGGACGGCGAGCTGGACCCGGTGTTCTGCCGGGAGAAAGAGCTGGACCGGATGGTAGAGATCCTATGCCGCCGCCAGAAGAACAACCCCTGCCTTGTGGGGGAACCGGGCGTGGGCAAGACCGCGCTGGCCGAAGGGCTTGCCCAGCGCATCGCCGACAAGCAGGTACCCCGGATGCTTCAGGGGCGGCGTCTGCTGGCGCTGGACATGGCCAGCCTCGTGGCCGGTACGAAGTACCGCGGCGACTTCGAAGAGCGGTTCAAGAACCTGCTGGAAGAACTCGTCCGGGACGGCAGCGCCATCCTCTTCGTGGATGAGTTCCACACCATCGTCGGCGCCGGTGCGGCAGAGGGGGCCATCGACGCGGCCAGCATCTTAAAGCCGGTGCTGGCCCGGGGCGAACTGCAGCTCATCGGCGCGACGACGAATCAGGAGTTCCGCACCCACATCCAGAAGGACGCCGCCCTCGAGCGCCGCTTTGGCCGCGTCCAAATCGAAGAGCCTACGCCGAAGCAGGCCGTGGATATACTGGAAGGTCTGGCACCCCGCTACGAGCGGTATCACGGCGTCCGCCTGCCCAACGAAGCCCTGCGGGAAGCCGTGGAGCTCTCGGTGCGGTATCTGCCGGGGCGCTGTCTGCCGGATAAGGCCATCGACCTCGTGGACGAAGCCTGCGCGGCGGTGCGCATCCGGGCCGAGCGGGAAGGGGAGAAAGACCCCGTCCTCAGCCGGAAGGAAATTGCCCGGGTAGTGGCGCAGGCCAGCGGCGTCCCGGCAGAACGGGTGGGCGAAAAGGAGAGGGAGCGGCTTGCCCGCCTCGAAGAGCGCCTGAACGCCGAAGTCGTGGGCCAGAGCCGGGCTGTCGCCGCCGTGGCCGGGGCCATCCGGCGCAGCCGCACCGGGCTGGGGGAGCCGGGCCGGCCGATCGGCGCGATGCTCTTCCTCGGGCCGACCGGTGTCGGCAAGACCGCGCTGGCAAAGGCGCTGGCAGAGAGCTGGTTCGGCAGCGAGAAGGCCCTGCTCAAGTTCGATATGTCGGAGTATCAGGAGCAGCACACCGTGGCGCGTCTGCTGGGTGCGCCTCCGGGCTATCTGGGCCACGACGAGGGCGGTCAGCTCACTGAGGCCGTCCGCCGCCGCCCCTACAGCGTGGTGCTCTTTGACGAAATCGAAAAGGCGCACCCGGATATTCAGAATGTGCTCCTGCAGATGCTCGAGGACGGCCAGCTGACCGACTCCATGGGCCGCAAGGCGGATTTCCGCAACACCATCGTCCTGCTGACCTCCAACCTCGGCGCACGATTCCTCGCCGGGCAGAGCGCACCGCTGGGCTTCGGGGCGGGAAGCGAAGCCGCCTTTGAAAAGCAGTCGGAAGCCGCCGTTGCCGAGGCGAAAAAGTGGTTCCGGCCGGAGCTGGTGGGCCGTCTGGATGAGCTCATCGTCTTCCGCCCGCTGGAGGAGCAGAGCCTCTGCTCCATCGCCGAAAAGCTGCTGGGCCAGCTGGAAGAGCGTGCTGCCCGCAGCGGCTACCAGCTGACCCACACGGCCCGGGTCGGCCCGGCGCTGGCGGCAAAAGCACATTCGCCCTATGGCGCGCGAGAGCTGCGCCGACAGGTAGACCGGGCCGTGGAGCAGGCCTTTGCCGACCAGATCGCCTCCGGCAGTGTGAGCCTCGGACAGCACTGGACGGCAGACTGCGCCGAGGACGGCACGATCGTGGTGCAGGAGACGCAGACGGCGGGTGTCGGCTGAAAAGCTCTTGCATCTGCTCTGGTTTTCCGCTATGATAGAGGGCAGGAACCACCAGAGGAGGAAGCCGAATGCGCTATCTGTTTTTGCTCAACCCCACCGCAGGCAAGCGGGACTGCACTGCCGAGCTGGCCCCGGCCATCCGGGCCGTAGCCCAGCGGGCGGGCATCCCGCCGGAAAAAAGGAAGGTCGTTGCGACCCAGTACGCGGGCCATGCCCGGGAGCTGGCCGCTGAGGCGGCGCACACCGCGCAGGCCGACGGTGAGCCGGTGCGCATCTGGACAGCGGGCGGCGACGGCACCTTCAACGAAGCGCTGACAGGGGCGCAGGGGTGCAGCCTCGCGGCGGTGGGGTGTCTGCCCTTTGGCAGCGGCAACGATTTTCTGCGCACCTACGGCACGCGGGAAGAGTTCAATGACCTCGACGCCCAGCTGGCGGGCGGCGAGGTGGACATTGATCTGATGCAGACCGACCTCGGCCTTTCGGCGACCATCTGCGCCGCCGGGCTCGATGCACAGGTGGCTTACGGCATCCCGCAGTTCCGGCGCATCCCGTTCTGCGGCGGCGAGATGGCCTATGCGCTCTCCATCGTCAAGCAGCTCTGCGGCCACATCGGCCGGAACGTGACCTTCACCATCGACGGCGAGGAGCTGACGGTGGACTGCCTGATGTGTGCCGTCTGCAATGGCCGCACCTATGGAGGCGGTTTTTATGCGGCTCCCGAGGCTCAGCCCGACGACGGCTGGCTGGACGTCTTCATCATCCGCAGGGTGAGCCGCCTGACGATCGCCCGCCTGCTGGGGATGTACAAGAGCGGCAGGCACTTCCGGAACGGTGAGCTGACGGAACAGGCGAAGCCCTGCTTCATCTACCGCCGGGCCAAGTGCGTCTCCCTGCGCCCGGCAGACGGACGCGGCCCTATCGTGGCGACCGCCGACGGCGAGTGCGCTCCCTGCGACGCCATCACCGCCCAGCTCAAGCCGCTGGCCGGGCGCGTCCTGCTGCCAAAACCGGCCTATGAGCGGTTCATGGCCCAGCGGGCCAGCGTGTAAAATGAAAGGATGAGAAGCGCCCTGCACGTTTCTTTAGGGGCTCATCGGAGGATCAACAAAGGCGGCGGCTTTCCTTGTCAAGGGAAGCCGCCGCCTTTTCCGTTATCTTACAGCCTGTTTCAGCTGCTCCAGGTCATCCGCATCCGGGTGAGAAAGAGCCTTGTCAAAATTCTCGATCATGGCATCCAGATTGGGCAGATGGATCGGCTGTTTTTTCATGTTCTCATACCGCTGGCGTACCGACATCGGCATCTTTCCCTGACACATGAAGCTGCCGAAAACAGTGTTGCTTTTGTCCAGCGAATGCTCCGTCTTTTTCAAGATCTTATCAAAGTATTCTTTACTGCCGCCGAAGCCGGCAGTGCCAAAGAGAAAGATGTTTTTGCCGTGCAGCTGCTTCAAAAAGTCCGAAGTGCTTTCATCGGCTTGTCCCTTGTCCGTCCAGAAGCCCACATAAAGGGTGTCCGCTTCCATGGCGGCAGGATCCGGGATGCCGAAATAATCGCAGCCTTCCTGCGGCAGGCAGTTGTGCAGCGTCTCTGCCAAGATTTTTGTGTTGCCTGTTTTGCTGCTGTATACGATCGCGTAACTCATAGCTTCTCCTTTGTGAATGTCTTTTTGTTGAGTATATCGTGATTTTTTGCCGGGTAGGTTTATGCGTTTTTTGCTTCTTTTTCTCGCAGAGCATCATAAACACAGCGAGTTCCCTGATGTGCCATCAGCCCGCCCAGACACTTCTTGTTGCAGCGGACGCAGCGGTGGATCTGTTCCGCCTGCCCGTTTTTCAGCTTGTTCACCCAATCCGGGTCTGCCAGAAGCTGGCGGCTCATGGCGGCGCACTGGATGCGTCCGCTGGCGAGCTGCTGCTCCACAAGATCCGGGTCGTTCAGACCACCGACACCACAGATGGGCAGGTCGGTGTACTGCCGCACCTCATCGCAGAATTTGAGGAAACAACCGGGATGACCAAAGTATGGGTGGTTTGCAGGTGGAATCGTGTTTTCCAACGCCGAATGGTTTGCCAGCGTTACATGGAAGCTGGTCACACCCGCCTGCTCCAGCAGCGGAACGAACACCGGCAGTTCTTCTTCCACCACACCGGCATTGCCAAAGTGCGGATTTTCCTGCCGGACGGCCAGCTTGTAATCAATGGGCATCCCCGGAACTGCCGCATGGACTGCCGAAACTGCTTCCACCGCAAAACGGGCGCGGTTTTCTGCGCTGCCGCCGTATTCGTCGGTACGATGGTTAAAGATGGCCGAACTGAAGCTGCCGCACATCCGGTCGCCATGCACCTGCATCATATCAAAGCCAGCCTGTTTTGCCAATGCTGCTGCTTTGCCGAATCCGCTGATGATCTCATGGATCTTCCGCTGAGACATATTGGTAATGTAAGGGGCCACTTCTGCATTCAATTTTTCCCGCAGCTGATCCGGGGTGATTTTTTTCAGCAGCAGACCGGGAATGTACTTGAACAGGGCCAGCAGATTGGAATCGCTCTGGTGCAGCTGGGCACAGACTTTGCAATCCGCATCATGGGCGATTTTCACGACCTGCTGGTAGAATGCAAAGCCTTTGGTGTCAAATAGAGATTTTTCAAATTTGCTTTTACCCACCGGGACATCGCCCACGATGATCATGGCACAGCCGCCCTGTGCAATGGCACGGAGCTTTGCAAGGTATTCTTCATCCGACAGCCCGAATGTTGTCGGCGCAAAGATGATGCGGTTTTTCAGCTGCATCCCACCATAATGGATCGGACTCAAGATCGTTTCGTACATCATTTGCACACTTTCTTTTGCACTGCTTTTTGCAGTAATGTCAGCAGCTGCTGCCGCTCCTGCGCTGTCAGTCCGCCCAGACTCTGCGCATCCCAGCCGATAAAGACCTGATGACAGACCACAAAGGCGTTTTCACCCCTCTGAGTCAGCTTCAGGTGGTAGCTGCGCCCATTCTTTTCTTTCGTCAGAAAGCCGTCTTCGGCCAGCTTGTTCAGGCTGCGCTGGGAGTGGCCCCAATCCAGATGAAGAGCTTTGGTCAGTTCCGAAGGCGTGCAGTCCGGATGCTTTCCTACATAAATGACAAAATATATCAGCCCGAAGCTCAGACCCAGCTCCTGTAACCGCTGGGTCGTGTAAGCGGCAAACTCTCTGTGCAGGGTCAGAATGCAGGAAGATACCGTGGATGGCTCCATTTCGTCAACTCCTTCTCCGTTTGAATGGAAAGCATTATAGCACTGTTGCTTGACAAAGTCAAGTGCTTTGACTGCACTGTGCTTCGGAGCGAAAATATGAAGGTGAACCGGAATTGCCCAAATAGAGAGATGATCCCCCTATAGTTTAACGCACGGGTCTTATGACGGGTGCGTTTTTTTGTTATCTGAAAGGCAGATGGAGCGTAGATTGCTCGTACAGGGCGAGGGCAAAAAGAACATACACTCGACAGGCTCATGGAAAGGACATAAAAACTTAACAAAGAAATTTGCAAAACCCCTTGATTTTTGACTCCAAGATGAGTACAATACATTTAGCACTCAAGGAAAAAGAGTGCTAAATAACCGGAAGGGCGCAGCCCCCCGGGACATAAAACAGTTTATCTTTTATATTTATAATAGGAGGGCAAGAACGATGAAGATCATTCCTCTTGCAGACCGTGTTGTTATCAAGACTGTTGAGGTCGAGGAGACCACCAAGGGCGGCCTCATCCTGACCGGCAGCGCCAAAGAGAAGCCCCAGGTGGCACAGGTCGTGGCCGTTGGCCCCGGCGGTGTCGTGGACGGCAAGGAGGTCAAGATGACTGTCAAGGTGGGCGACAAGGTGCTCACCAGCAAGTACTCCGGCACCGAGGTCAAGGTGGACGGCGAAGAATGCACCATTGTGCGTCAGGCCGACATTCTGGCCATCGTGGAGTAAGGGTCTTTCCCTCACACTGGACAATCAAGCATTTACGAAGGAGCGATAAAATATGGCTAAGCAGATCAAGCAGGGCGAGGAAGCCCGCAAGGCACTGTGTGCCGGTATCGACACTCTGGCAGATACTGTTAAGATCACCCTCGGCCCCAAGGGCCGCAACGTGGTGCTGAGCAAGAAGTTCGGCGCCCCCGTCATCACCAACGACGGTGTGACCATCGCAAAGGAGATCGAGCTGAAGGACGAGTTCGAGAACATGGGCGCACAGCTGGTGCGTGAGGTCGCTACCAAGACCAATGACGCCGCAGGCGACGGTACCACCACCGCGACCGTTCTGGCACAGGCCATGGTCACCGAGGGCATGAAGAATGTCACCGCCGGTGCAAACCCGATGGACATCCGCCGCGGCATGACCAAGGCTGTTGCTAAGGCCGTCGAGACCATCAAGGCACACAGCCAGAAGGTCAAGGATTCCAACGACATCGCCCGCGTCGGCACCATCTCCGCAGGCGACCCCGAGATCGGCCGTCTCATCGCCGAGGCGATGGAGAAGGTCACTTCCGACGGCGTCATCACCATCGAGGAGAACAAGACCACTGCCGAGACCTACAACGAGATCGTCGAAGGTATGCAGTTCGACCGCGGCTACCTGACCCCCTATATGGTCACCGATACCGACAAGATGGAGGCTGTTCTGGACAGTGCCGCCATCCTCATCACCGATAAGAAGATCAGCGTCATTCAGGACCTCGTTCCTCTGCTGGAGCAGGTCATGCAGAACGGCATGAAGCTGCTCATCGTGGCCGAGGACATCGAGGGCGAGGCTCTGTCCACCCTCATCGTCAACCGCCTGCGCGGCACCCTGAACGTCGTGGCTGTCAAGGCTCCCGGCTTCGGCGACCGCCGCAAGGAGATGCTGCAGGATATTGCTACCCTGACCGGCGGCACGGTCGTCTCTGCAGACCTCGGCTACGAGCTGAAGGATGCTACCGTTGACATGCTGGGTCATGCCCGTCAGGTCAAGGTCACCAAGGAGAACACCACCATCGTGGGCGGCGCCGGCGACAAGGACGCTATCGCGTCCCGCATCGGTCAGATCCGCAATCAGATCGAGGCCGCTACCAGCGACTTCGACCGCGAGAAGCTGCAGGAGCGTCTGGCAAAGCTGGCTGGCGGCGTGGCTGTCATCAAGGTCGGCGCTGCTACTGAGGTCGAGATGAAGGACAAGAAGCTCCGCATCGAGGATGCTCTGAACGCAACCAAGGCTGCTGTTCAGGAAGGCGTCGTCGCTGGCGGCGGCACTGCTCCCATCAACGCCATCCCCGCTGTCCGTGAGCTGTGCGATACGCTGGAGGGCGACGAGCGCACCGGCGCTAAGATCGTCCTGAAGGCTCTGGAAGCTCCTCTGCGCCAGATTGCCAAGAACGCCGGCCTCGAGGGCAGCGTCATCATCGACAAGATCATCTCTGCCAACAAGCCCAACTACGGCTTCGACGCTCAGAATGAAGTCTACGTCGAGGATATGATCGCCGCCGGTATCGTTGACCCGACCAAGGTCACCCGCTCCGCTCTGGAGAACGCAGCATCCGTCGCTGAGATGGTGCTGACCACCGAGAGCCTCGTGGCCGACCTGCCCGAACCCCCGGCCGCTCCTGCTGCCGCTGGCGGTGACATGGGCGGTATGGGCGGCATGTACTAAGCCGCAGCCTTTCCCAAAACGCGCAGACTGTTTCAGTATCTGGGGCAGAGCTTCTTCGGAGGCTCTGCCTCTTTTGTGTACCGTCCCTCTTTTCTGCCCATACTACCGGGCAGGGAAGGGGGGCTTTTTATGTCGGGCCGAAGAGTGCTTGCGCTGTACGGGGCGCTGCTGCTGGGGTTTGCGGCGGTGGTCTGCCGGTTATACTGGCTCTGCTCGAACACGGACTACGCCGTGCGGGCGGCGGCGCAGAGCGAAGCGGTCCTCCGCCTGCCTGCGGCGCGGGGGAACTTTTACGACTGCGGCGGTCTGCCGCTGACGGGCATCTCCCAGCGCTGGCTGGCCCTCTGCTTCCCGGGTGAGGACAGCTACGCGCGGCTCTACCCCTATGCGGACGCCGACGGGCAGGCCAGGCTTTACCGGGAGCGGAATACTTCCCAGCCCTTTCTGCTGGACGTGGCGCAGGATGTAAGCGGGCTGGGCGTGCGGTGCTATGCCGTTCCCCGGCGGTATGCCGCTGCCCCGCTGGCAGAACAGCTCATCGGCTACCTGGACAGCGAGGGCCACGGCGCAGCGGGCCTGGAGGCTGCGCTGGACGATGTCCTTTACACCGGCGAGCGGGATACACTGCACTGTGCGGTCACAGCGCAGGGACGGCTGCGGCGGGGCAGTGAGCCGATTTTAGAAAAAGCAGACTCTGCCCCGCAGGGTGTGCAGCTGACCCTCTCCCGCAGCATCCAGAGGGCCGCAGAAGGGGTGGCGGCGGAGAGCATGGCCACCGGGTGCATCCTTATTATAGATGCAGCCAGCGGCAAGGTGCGGGCCTGTGTCAGCCTGCCGGACTTTGATGCGGCCAATGTGGGCGAGAGTCTGACGGCTCCGGACAGCCCGCTTCTGAACCGTGCTTTTTCGGCCTATGCGGTGGGCTCGGTCTTCAAGCCGGTGCTGGCCGCAGCGGCGCTGGAAGCCGGAGAAGGGGACTTCGCCCGGGAGTGTCCCGGCTACGACGCCCTGAACGGCCAGGTCTACCGCTGTGCCGGAAGCGTGCCTCACGGCCTCGTGGGGCTGGACGGCGCTCTGGAAAAGAGCTGCAACGGCTACTTTATCGAGCTGGGGCGGGAATTGGGGCCGGAGCGTGTCCGGCAGATGGCGGCAGCGCTGGGCTTCGGGAAGGGGCAGGACATTGCAGGCGGCCTCCGGTCGGCTTCCGGCGTGCTGCCCGAAGCAGAGACACTCGAAAACGAGGGGCAGTTTGCCAACTTCTGCTTCGGACAGGGGGAGCTTCTGGCGACGCCTTTGCAGGTGGCCGGGATGATGAACACCATTGCGGCGGGAGGAGTCTATCACACCCCGCTTTTCGTGGAGTGTACCGTGGACGAGACGACGGGCGAAGAGCTCACGCCGCTGGCACATCGTTCGTCCCGGCGGGTGTTCTCGGTGCAGACGGCGGAAAAGCTGCAGGAGCTGCTGGCGGGCGTCGTGGCAGAGGGAACGGGCCGGCAGGCCGCCCCCTCCGAGGGGACTGCCGCCGGAAAGACCGGCACCGCTCAGACCGGCCAGTTCCGGGACGGCGAAGAGCTGAAAAACCACTGGTTCGCCGGTTTTTACCCGGCAGAAAAGCCCCGCTGGACCATCGTGGTGATGCAGGACGCCCAGACAGAGCCGGAGGTGTCCAGCGCAGCCGTCTTTGCCCGCCTGTGCGACGCGCTGAGCGCCGGAGAGTGAATGGTTTTGCTTTTCTGCTTGCTTTTTTGGCCGAGGTATGTTACTATATACTTGTATTTGTATGTTTGTTATCCAAATTTAACAATAAAAGGAGCGTTTTCATCCATGGCAGTCATTGAAATCGTCGGCGGCGTCATTCTGCTCGTCGTCTCGGTGGTCATCTTTGCCCTCACCCTGATGCAGCATACCCACGGTCAGGGTCTGGCTGGTGTCATCAACGGCAGCGCTTACGGCGCAAACAACGCCCGTCTGACCCCTGCGGACCAGATGCTGGCAAAGGTGACCCGCGTCGCCGGTATCATCTTCTTTGTGGTGGCCATCCTGGCCTGCGTGTTCGCAAGCCGTCTGGCCTGAGCATGCGCCCGCAGCCCCGTGATGAAAGCGGGGCTGTTTTTGTGTCTATCTGTTGTTATAAAAAGAGATAAGAGGGAAGAAGCCGCGCCCCGGTGGAGGGCGGGCTATGGTAGTTAAGGAGAAAGAAAATTTATGTCAATGCGCGATAAAATCGAACATGCCATCCAGAACCAGCCCTGCACCGTCAAAGAGCTGAAGCAGAAGTTCGGCGGCGAGCGCGGCGCAGACCGCAAGGTGATGGAAGCTCTGGACGAACTGGTGCGAGAGGCTGTCGTCTGCCAGCGTCAGGGCGTGTTCTTTACCGTCCGCTCCGGCCGTGCCGACAAGGCTCTGCTGTGCAAGGTGGTCAAGCTGGGCAAGAACTTTGCCTTCGTCATGCTGGAGGACGGCACCAGCGACATCTTCATCCCCGGCCGCTTCACCAAGGGCGCAATGCCCGGCGACGACGTGCTGGTGGAGAAATTCGAGCATCCCCGTGTGGAGGGCAGCGACGAGGGCGCTATCCTCGCCATCCTGACCGAGAAAAACGATCTGGTCGGCACTGTGCGCCGGGTCGAGGGCCGTCTGCGCTTCGTGCCGGACGACTGCCCGGCCATCACCATGCCGCTGGCCCGCGACTGCGAGGGCGGCGCAAAGGACGGCGACAAGGTAGCCGTCGAGATCCTGAACCGCGGCAGCCGTCAGGAAGACCACCGCGTGGGCGTTGCCATGCGCTTCGGCAGCTCCGACGAGGCCAAGCGCTGCGCCAAGGCTCTGCTTTACGCAAAGGACATCCGCACCCGCTTCCCGGATAAAGTGCGGGATGAGGCCAAGAAGTTCGAGGGCGCAGAGGTCTCCGAGAAGGACTGCGAGGGCCGCATGGACCTGCGCGCCCTGCCCATCTTCACCATCGACAGCGCCGAGACCAAGGACATCGACGACGCTATCAGCCTGACCCGCACCTCTGACGGCGGCTTTGAGCTGGGCGTCCACATCGCCGACGTCTCCAACTACGTCAAGCCCGGCACCGAGCTGGACAACGAGGCGTTCAGCCGCGCAACCAGCGTCTATTATGCAGATCAGGTCGTTCCGATGCTGCCCAAGGCCCTGTCCAACGGCATCTGCAGCCTGAACGAGAACGAGCTGCGTCTGGCTTTCTCCTGCCTGATGCGTCTGGACAAGGAGGGGAATCTGACGGATTACCGCTTCGTCAAGTCCATCATCCGCAGCCGCGTCAAGGGTGTCTACTCCGAGATCAACGCCCTGCTGGCCGGTACTGCCGACGCCGAGATCAAGGCAAAGTATGCCGACGTCATCGACCAGCTGCCCGCCATGAAGGAGCTGTACGGCCACCGCGCCCGCCTGCGCAAGGAGCGCGGCTGCATGGACATCGAGAGCGGCGAAGTCAAGCTCATCCTCGACGAGAATGGCCGCTGCATCGACGTCAAGAAGCGCACTTCCGGCGAGAGCGAGAGCATGATCGAGGAGTTCATGCTGCTGGCCAACCAGTGTGCTGCCCACTTTGCCCGCGTCAAGCAGATCCCCTTCGTCTACCGCGTCCATGAAGAGCCCAACGCCGAGAAGCTGGAGCGTCTGCACGCTCTGCTGCAGGCCTGCGGCATCAACGACCACTTCGCCAAGGACGTTCCCACTCCCAAGGAGCTGAGCGCCATCCTCGAGGGTGTGCGCGGCACCCCCTATGAGCAGATCGTCAACACCGGCATGCTCCGCTGCATGTCCAAGGCTCTCTACGAAGAGAAGCCCAAGGGCCACTACGGTCTGGTGCTGAAGGATTACGCCCACTTCACCAGCCCCATCCGCCGTTACCCCGATCTGGCCATCCATCGCATCATGACCGATATGCTCAAGGGTGCCGAGAAGGAGACCATGATCCTCCGCTACACCGATTTCGCAGAGCGCGCCTCCAAGCAGTCCAGCGAGCGTGAGGTCATCGCCATGCAGATCGAGCGGAAGGCCGAGGACTGCTACAAGGCCGAGTATGCCCGCCGCCATCTGGGCGAGTGCTACGAGGGCACCGTCTCCGGCGTGACCCAGCGCGGCCTCTTCATCGAGCTGGACAACGGCGTGGAGGGCTTTGTGCCGGCTTCCAGCCTGACTCCCTCCGGCACCAGCCTGACCGAGGGCGTCCGCCTGACCGACCCCGCTTCCGGCAAGACCTGGAGCCTCGGCGACAAGATGATGATCACCATCGTCCGCGCCGACGTCAACCTGGGCAAGATCGACTTTGAGGTGGCTCCCGCCGCCAAAGCCTGAGGAGGGGAGAGCATGAGCATCCGTCACGCACTGCCCGCTGATGTGGACACACTGGCCGACATCGAAGCTGCGTCCTACCCGCCCGCTGAGGGGGCGTCCCGGCAGAGCATCGCCGGGCGTGTGGCCGTCTACCCGGACTGCTTCTGGCTGCTGGACGAGGGCGGCGAGGTGAAGGCTTTCGTCAACGGCTTCGTCACCGATATGCCCGACCTCACCGATGAGATGTACGATGACCCCCATCTCCACACGCCGAAGGGTGGGTGGCAGATGATATTCAGCGTCGTCACCGCCCCGGCCCATCGACACGAGGGCTGCGCCTCCCGCCTGCTGCGTCAGGTCTGCGCCGACGCGAAAGCCGCTGGGCGCAAGGGCGTCGTGCTCACCTGCAAGGAACGGCTCATCGGCTTTTATGCGCAGCTCGGCTTCGTGGATGAGGGCGTTTCCGTCTCCACCCACGGCGATGTGGTCTGGCATCAGATGCGGCTGACATTCTGAGTCATCATAAAGCTTTTTATCCGTCTCCGGTGCACTGGGAGCGGATTTTTTCTATGCAAACCTGCCTGTATGACAAAAATTGCGGCAGTTGGGCGGTTTTGCTTGTTGTAGGGCAGGAAGCGGCGGGGTATACTGATGCCAGAACCAAACAAGCCGGAGCCGAACGTGCTGCCGGTACAGAACAAAATGGAGGTTACGTCTATGTATTATTCCAGCGGCAATTACGAAGCCTTTGCGCGGCCCCGCAAGCCCGAAGGCGTGGACCGCAAATCGGCTTATATCATCGGCAGCGGCCTGGCGGCCCTGACGGCAGCCTGCTATCTGGTGCGGGATGGCCAGATGAAGGGGGAGAGGGTACACGTTTTTGAAAAAGACCCCCTGCCCGGCGGCGCCTGCGACGGCCACAAGTACGACGTCGGCTATGTGATGCGGGGCGGCCGTGAGATGGACAACCACTTCGAGGTCATGTGGGATCTGCTCCGCTCCATCCCTTCGCTGGAGACCGAGGGAGCCAGTGTGCTGGACGAGTATTACTGGCTGAACAAGGCCGACCCCAACTACTCCCTCTGCCGCGCTACCGTGAACCGGGGCAAGGACGCCCACACCGACGGCAAGTTCGGCCTGTCGGATAAGGGAGCCATGGAGATCATGAAGCTCTTCTTCACCCCCGACGAGCAGCTTGAGGACAAAAAGATCACCGACTATTTTGACGATGAGGTGCTCAACTCCAACTTCTGGCTCTACTGGCGCACCATGTTCGCCTTCGAGAACTGGCACAGCGCCCTCGAGATGAAGCTCTACCTCAAGCGGTATATCCACCACATCGGCGGTCTGCCCGACTTCACGGCCCTCCGCTTCACCCGGTATAACCAGTACGAGTCCATCATCCTGCCCATGGTCACCTACCTGAAAGACCACGGCGTCCAGTTCTACTACGACACAAAGGTCGTGGACGTCCAGTTCAGCCTCGAGCCGGGCAAAAAACAGGCGGCGGGCATCACGGTAGACCATAAGGGCGCGGTGGAGACCATTGATTTGACCGAGGACGACCTGCTCTTTATCACCAACGGCGGCTGCGTGGAGAGCTGCACCGTCGGCGCACAGAACAAGGCCGCGGGCTTCGACCCCGCCATCAAGCCGGGCAACGGCTGGGACCTCTGGAAGCGCATCGCCGCGCTGGACGACTCCTTCGGCCACCCGGAAAAGTTCTGCAGCCAGCCGGAGCTGAGCAACTGGGAAAGCGCCACCATCACGACGCTGGATGAGAAGATCCCCCAGTATATCCAGAAGATCTGCAAGCGCGACCCCTTCAGCGGCCGCACCGTCACCGGCGGCATCGTCACCGTGAAGGATTCGGCCTGGCTGCTGAGCTGGACCCTGAACCGCCAGCAGCAGTTCCGGGCACAGCCCAAAGACCAGCTCTGCGTCTGGGTGTACGGCCTGTTCAGCGATAAGCCCGGCGATTACGTCAAAAAGCCCATGCGGGACTGCACCGGCCGGGAGATCTGCATGGAGTGGCTCTACCATCTGGGCGTGCCGGTGGAGGACATCGCAGAGCTTGCCGAGCACAGCGCCAACACCGTGCCGGTCATGATGCCCTATATCGACGCCTTCTTCATGCCCCGCGCGAAGGGCGACCGCCCCGACATCGTGCCGAAGGATGCGGTGAACTTTGCCTTCCTCGGCCAATTCGCCGAGACCGGCCGGGACACCATCTTCACCACCGAATACTCCATGCGCACCGGCATGGAGGCGGTGTACCGGCTGCTGAACATCGACCGGGGCGTGCCGGAGGTCTGGGGCAGCACCTATGACGTCCGGGCGCTGGTGGATGCCTCGGTGAAGCTGCGGGACGGCCGGAAGCTCACGGACATGGAGCTGCCCCTTATGGGCCGCATCGCCCTGAAGGAGGCGCTGAAGAAGATCGAAGGCACCGACCTCGAGAAGTTCCTGCGCCAGTATAACGCTATCTGACAAGACGATATTCACGACGGAACAATACCGCCCAAAACAAAAGACCGGGTCGCTGCAAGCCTGAGGCAGGAAGCAGCGGCCCGGCCTTTTGTGCTGATTTGCGCGAGGATTCATAAAAAGTCGTACTCATAAAGAAAACTATTATGCAGAATGACCATCTTTGCGCTTGCTCTTTCGGCGGTTCTGTGGTAAGCTTAAAACAAAGAATGCGGCACAGCGGAAGAGAGACTGTGCCGCAAAAACAGGTCTGGAACATAAAGGAGGTCTTTTTTCGTGAAACACTTTATTTCTCGCCGCAATTTCCTGAAGGCTGTCGGTGTCACCGCCGCTGCCTCCGCCATGGCTGCTGCCGTTCCTCAGGCTTCGGCCGGTTTCCTGACGGGCAAGGATGCCGCTGTCACCATCCTGTACACCAACGATGTCCACACCTACATCGACAACAAGTCTCCCAAACTGACCTATGCCGCTATCGCTGCCATGAAGCAGGGCTACGTGGATGAGGGCAAGCCCGTCCTGCTGGTGGACGCAGGCGACCATATTCAGGGTACTGCCTACGGCTCCATGGACGACGGTGCTACCATCATCGAGCTGATGAATGAGGCTGGCTACGACATCGCTACTCTGGGCAACCACGAGTTCGACTACGGCATGGCCCGCGCAAAGGCCATCATCAAGGAAGCGGACTTCCCCTATGTCTCCTGCAACTGGGTGGACCTGCGCACCGGCCTGCGCGTCCTGCCCGCTGTCAAGCTGTTCCCCGCAGGCGGCAAGTGGATCGCATTCGTGGGCATCACGACCCCCGAGTCCTTCACAAAGTCCACTCCTGCCTACTTCATGAACGCCAAGCAGACCAAGTACATCTACGACATCCTGGGCGGTGACGACGGCAGGAAGCTGTACGACGCCGTCCAGAGGGCCATCGACAAGGCCAAGGCTCTGGGCGCAGACATCATCATCGGTCTGGGCCATCTGGGCGTTGACCCGTCCTCTTCTCCCTGGACCAGTGAGGAAGTCATTGCCAACACCACCGGCTTTGACGCCTTCATCGACGGCCACTCTCACACCGTCATGGAGAACAAGCGGATCTACGATGCAGCCGGCAAGCCTGTCACCCTGACTCAGACCGGCTCTTATCTGGCAAACGTCGGTAAGATGACCATCGCCGAGGACGGCGCGATCACCACCGAGCTCATCTCCACCGCCGATGTCTCCGACGCCGCTGTGGCCGCTACCGCAGAAGCCTGGATCAACGATGTGGACACTATGCTGGGCGAGCAGATCGCCACCACGGACATCAAATTCTACATCAACGACCCCGCTGCCGGCAAGCGCCGCATCCGTATGGGCGAGACCAACCTCGGCGACTTCGTGGCCGACGGCATCTATACTTACTTCAATGAGGTCGAGCAGCTGGACTGCGACATCGCTATGATGAACGGCGGCGGCATCCGCACCGATGTGGCCGCCGGCAAGTGGACCTTCAAGACCTGCAAGCAGATCAGCCCCTTCGGCAACGTGGCCTGCCTGATGTCTGTTACCGGCAAGCAGATCCAGGATGCTCTGGAGTTCGGCGCCCGCTTCGTCGGCCCGGAGGGCAAGGAGAACGGCGGCTTCCTGCATGTTGCCGGTGCGACCTACGAGATCCACACCGACATCCCCAACACCGTCCTCACCGACGACAAGAATGTCTGGATGGGCAGCGCCACCGGCACGCCCCGCGTCCAGAACGTGCGCATCTACAACAAGAAGACCGGTGCTTACGAGCCGCTGGACCCGAACCGCACCTATGCGCTGGCCGGCATGAACTACACCCTGCGCAATCTGGGCGATGGCTTCGCCATGTTCGACGGCGCAGAGCTCATCAAGGACTATGTCTCTGAGGACTACCTCGTCATGTCCACCTACGCCATGATCTTCGACGCTGTGAACGATGTGCCTGTCCTGAGCAGCGCCAACAGCCCGCTGGCAAGCTATCCGGGCTACCTGCTGAACTACGAGAATCCCTATGGCGCAGGCCGCATTCAGGTCGTTTGAGTTTTAGAGCGTAGCCCTCTCAGTCACCTTCGGTGACAGCTCTCCCGGAGGGAGAGCCTTTGGCAGGTCGGGCAGCATTGTGCTGGACGCCTGAAGCCTGATATAACGTAAAAAGATAGTGCCCTGCTACAGAGATTCACAGCAGCTTGACAAGGAACATTGTTCCGAAGCTGCTGCCCTCTGTAGCAGGGCACTCCTGTTTTAGGATAGAGTAAGCTTTGCTCGTCCAGTGTGAACTTGACCGGCACGCCAGAGGCTCCCCCTTTGGGGGAGCTGGCGCGAAGCGCCTGAGAGGGCAAGGATGCTACAGAAAAACAAAAACACAGCGATAGCATCGCTCTGACAAAAGCCGGTGCGTATCGCTGTGTGGATGCTCTTGGGAGACGAGCTTGCCCTCTCCGTCACCTTCGGTGACACCTCTCCCAAAGGGAGAGGCTTTCGCTCAAGGCTTAACCCTTCGCAAACAGCCCCTTCAGCGCCAGCGGCGTCACGATAGAGGACACGACGATGAGGAGGATGACTGCCGTGAAGAAGACGGAGTCCACCACCCCCACGCCGAGGCCCTTCTGGGCCACGATGAGGGCCACCTCGCCGCGGGTCATCATGCCGACGCCTACCTTGAGGGAGTCCGGCCAGCTGAAGCGGCAGACTTTCGCGGCGAGGCCGCAGCCGATGATCTTGGTGAGCAGGGCCACCACCACGAAGCAGGCGCTGAACAGCAGGATGGTGGGTGTCAGGCCGCTGATGTCGGTCTTGAGGCCGATGCTGGCGAAGAAGACGGGGGCGAAGAGGGTGTAGCTGCTGATGTCCACCCGGCGCTCGATGTAGGGCGCATCTTCGAGGGAGCAGAGCACGATGCCCGCGATGTAAGCACCCGTGATGTCGGCGATGCCGAAATACTGCTCCGCGATGTAGGCCATGGCAAAGCAGAAGGCGAGGCTGACGATGGTGATGCGCTGGGTGTGGGGGTTGCGATGGTCCAGCCAGAGCATGGCCTTGTGGATGATGAGGCCGATGACGATGGCTGCGATGAAGAAGAGGACGGTGTCCATCAGCACATCGACGAGGCTGGTGTCTGCGCCGCCGCTGGCACCCAGCACACAGGTGAGCACCACGATGCCGATGACATCATCAATGACGGCTGCGCTGACGATGGTGGTGCCGAGGAAGCTCTTGAGCTTGCCCAGCTCCTGCAGGGTGGCGACGGTGATGGAGACGCTGGTGGCCGTCATGATGGTGCCGATGAAGAGCGCCCGATAAAACTCCGGGCTGCCCAGCGCCGAAAAGCCGTAGAACAGGCTGTAGAGCAGGGTGCCGCCCGCCAGAGGCACGGCTACGCCCACGCAGGCGATGAGGGTAGCGATGGGGCCGGCCCGCATCAGCTCCTGAAGGTTGGTGCCGAGGCCGGTGGTGAACATCAGCAGCACGACGCCTATCTCGGCAAAAATGGCGATGGAGTCGCTGGGCTGCACGAGATTCAGCAGACAGGGACCGATGACAAGACCTGCGATGATCTCGCCCACCACCTGCGGCGCCCGGCATTTGCGGGCGAGCAGCGCGAAGAACTTGGCGCTGATGAGGATGAGGGCGAGATTCCGAAAGATGGAATACATAGGCGATCCTTTCTTTGACGTTAGCGATCGTCCCACTCCCCCGTAAGCCCTGCCATGCGCCGCGCACGAAGACAGAAGGGGAGAAGAACAGCTTTTATTATAGTCCTCCTTTTATTATAGTCCCTCTTTCGGCGAAATGCAAAGGAAAATCAGCTCGGAATGGCTAAGGACGCCATCCAAAAGAGATATGACGGATATACTGGAAAAGCATAAAAAGAATGATGGGGGAGATTTTGCTGTCGTGCGCTCAAAAATACGAAAAAAATCCTGCGGGAGGGCTTGACAATTTTTGCGGGGCTTGCTATAATAAATTGCTGTCTGAACAGACACGCCGCACAGTCCGCGCGACGCCGCGCCGGCTGTGTACCCTTGGCCTCGTATTCTTGAGGCCCTTAAGTCCAAAAGGAGGTGCTACAAAATGGCAAAGTACGAAACCATGCTGATTACCAGCGCTGCTCTCGACGAGGAGGCTTCTTCCGCTCTCATCGGTAAGTTCAAGTCCCTGATCGAGGCTAACGGTACCATCGATTCCATCGATGAGTGGGGCAAGCGCCGTCTGGCCTACCCCATCAACGATGAGGAGGAAGGCGTCTACACCGTGATCAACTTCACTGCTGACCCCAGCTTCCCCGCTGAGCTCGACCGTGTGTACAAGATCACTGAGGGCGTTATGCGCAGCCTGATCGTTGCCCACGAGGAGTAATCTTTTCGTGACGAAAAAGGAGTCCGTATTATGTTGAATGTTGTAGCGATCATGGGCCGTCTCGTGGCGGATCCCGAGCTTCGCACCACCCAGAGCGGCACCAATGTGTGCAGCTTCCGCATTGCGTGTGACCGCAACTTTGCCCGTCAGGGCGAGCAGCGTCAGGCCGATTTCATCGACATCGTCGCATGGCGCCAGCAGGCAGAGTTCGTCTCCAAGTATTTCCAGAAGGGCAGTCTGATCGCCATCGAAGGCAGTCTCCAGACCCGCCAGTATCAGGACAAGAACGGAAACAACCGCACCGCTGTGGAGGTCGTGGCAAACAACGTCAACTTTGCCGGCTCCAAATCGAATGGCAGCAATCAGGGCGGCGGCAGCTATCAGAATGCTGCTCCGTCCTACCAGAACGCAGCCCCTGCCCGTCCGGCTGCTGTGGAGGCAGCTCCCAGCTATTCCGCCGGCAATGCAGATGACTTCGCCGTCATCGACGACAGCGACGACCTGCCGTTCTGATTCCCGAACCGGTGTTTTAACCGTAAAAATCCAACAGGAGGTAATAAGCAATGGCTTTTGAAAGAACCGAAGGCTCTCGTCCCGCACGCCCCATGCGTCGCGGCCGCAAGAAGGTTTGCAGCTTCTGTGTCGATCGCATCGACACCATCGATTACAAGGACGTTCCCCGTCTGCGTAAGTACGTCTCTGAGCGTGCAAAGATCATTCCCCGCCGTGTCACCGGCACCTGCGCTTTCCATCAGCGCGCACTGACCGTGGCTATCAAGCGTGCTCGTCACGTTGCTCTGATGCCCTACGTCAGCGACTAATCTGAGATAATCAACCCAATCAAAATAATCAGCGATCAGCAAAGCGCCCTCACCGATGACAAGGTGAGGGCGCTTTTTAGCCCTCTCCGTCATTGCTTCGCAATGCCACCTCTCCCATGGGGAGAGGCCTTGGCAGGCCGGGCCGCTTTCGCCTGACTGCTGGAAGTCTGATATTGCACAAAAAATAGTGCCCTGCTACCAAGAGTAACAGCAGCTTGACCGGAAACGCATGTTCCGCAGCTGCTGCCCTCTGTAGCGGGGCACTAGTGTTTCTGATAAATTGGACTTTGTGCGTCCAGACAAAACCTGACCGACACGCCAGAGGCTCCCCCTCTGGGGGAGCTGTCTGCAAAGCAGACTGAGAGGGTTACAGCGTCTTGCAGAACTCTTTCAGGTAGGCGCGGAACGCCTCGCCGATCTCGGGGTGCTGCAGGGCCAGCTCCACCTGTGCCTCAGCGACCTTGAGCTTGTTGCCCATGTCGTAGTGCTTGCCGGTGAACTCCACAGCCGTCATGCCGCCGTAGCTGCGGGCATACTCGGCCATGGCGTCGGTCAGCTGGATCTCGCCGCCGGCACCGGGCTTGGTCCTGGCGAGGATGTCATAGATCTCCGGGGTCAGCAGCACACGGCCCAGAATGGAGTAGTTGCTGAACTCCTGACCCTTCTTGGGCTTCTCGATCATGTCGTCCACAAAGAAGTAATTGTCATGGATGGGGGTGGTCTTGAGGCTGCAATAACGGCTCACGTCGGCCCAAGGCACGGCGGACACGCCGGCAGCCGGACGGCCGAACTCCTCGTAGGCACGGATGAGCTGGGCACAGACCGGGTCCTCGCCCCAGATGACGTCGTCACCGTAGATGACCACGAAGGGGTCGTCGCCGGTGAAGGGCTCGGCCATGCTGACAGCGTGGCCGAGGCCGAGGGTCTGCTGCTGGCGGACGAAGAAGATGTTGGCCAGATTGGAGATGCCGAGGCACTCTTCCAGCATCTTTTCCTTGCCGGGAGCGGCAAGCTTTGCTTCCAGCTCGGGGCTGCGGTCAAAGTGGTCCTGGATGATGTCCTGATTGCGGCTCACGATGATAAGGATGTCGGTGATGCCGGAACGGACAGCCTCCTCCACCAGATACTGGATGGCAGGTTTGTCCACGAGGGGGAGCATTCCTTTGGGCATTGCCTTGGTGGCGGGCAGCACGCGGGTGCCAAGACCAGCGGCGGGGATGACTGCCTTGGTGATTTTTTTCATGGTTCAAACTCCTTCACGTTCAGATTTACGGCTGGGTGCATCAGCCATAGAAAGCGTTGAGGATGGCCTGCAGATCCGGGCCGAGCAGCAGGGTGAACGCACTGCCGCAGACACTCAGGAGCAGGACGCAGAGGAAGACCGCACCGAAGCTGACGCCTCCCTGGGCGCGGAGCACGGCCTGACGCTGCCGGGCGTCGGGGAACTCGGACTGGATGCGGCGGATGTGGTCGGCGGCGCTCTTGCGGTAGAGCCACTTGCCGTACATACCGCGCACCAGCATCAGCACGAAGCTGAGGACCGAGCAGACCCGGGCAAATACCGTCAGAGCTGAAGTGCTCATGGCGGGGGCGAGGGCGCTGCCGGAGAGTTGGAGCATCTCGATAAAGGTGGGCGCTGCCAGCAGAAGCTCAGCGGCCAGAAAGCCGAAGGCCGGCTTCCACGCCTTGCGGTAGAAGAAGTAGAAGGGGCCGAAGAGCAGAGCCGAAAAGCTCATGGATACCTTGCTCTTCTGGAGCTGCATCCGGCTGTAAGCGGCGAGGTAAGCGGGGGCGGCGGGGCCGATATAGTCCAGCCAGTCCTGACGGGCGATGCCATCCATCTTGGCCTCTTTGCCGAAGGCGTCCTCAAAAAACGCCTTCTCCGGGTCGGCGGAAGTGCCGAACTGACGGTACATCTGGGAGTAGTCGAAAGTCTCTTCGCCGCTGCCGCGGGAAGAAGGAGGCTCCTGCCCCTCGGGGGGAAGCACAGCACCGCAGCAGCGGCAGGTTTCCTCATTCCGCAGGGTGCGCTCGCCGCAGGACGGACAGGTGCGGAGTTGGCTCTCCTCGTAGGGGAACTTCCACTCGCAGCCGGCGGCGTGGGCGGGGCGGTGGATGCACTGGCCCAGCTTCTCGTAGCAGACGCGGTGATAAGGCGCGCCGCAGTCGGGGCAGACCACGATGTCATCCTGAAGTGTGAGGGGCTTGCCGCAGCCCTCACACGGACAGCCATAGTATTTGGGCATAACATCCTCCAATGAATAGGGTAGTTTATCAGTATTATACACTTAAAATGCGGAAAAGAAAAGGCGGAAATCTTCAAATTTCCAGCACAATGGTATTTTTTCCTCTTTACTTTATCATGGATTCTGGGTATACTAATGAAGTATCTGTGTATAAACTGTATCTTTTAGGAGTAAATCTCTCCGTCATTGGCCGAGTCCTCGGGCAGGCTTTCCTTCGTACAACCTCTCCGCCACGCCTACGGCGTGCCACCTCCCCTGGTAGGGGAGGCTTTGGCAGTCCCCGCAAAGTGAACGGTTTCGCCAGAGGCTCCCCTACTAGGGGAGCTGTCGAGCGTCAGCGAGACTGAGAGGTTGTACGAAGACGGGCCTGCCCGTGTGCGTGGCTGATGATGAAGAGACTGCTCCTGTTCTTTGAGACGAGAGGAATAAAACGATGATCACCACTGATGAACTGAAAGTACAGCTGGCTGAATACCACACCGCTGTAAAGGACTTGGAGGAGGCGCTGGCCATCGACGCTTCCCGCAAGCGCGTGCAGGAGCTGGAGCACACCATGTCCCGCCCCGGCTTCTACGACGACGCTGAGCTGAGCAAGAAGGTCTTCGACGAGGTGGGCGACCTGAAGGGCAAGCTGAACCGCTTCGAGAAGCTGCAGGGCCTGTACGATGACGCAGAGACCATGCTGGTCATGCTGGACGAGGAGTACGACCCCGAGATGGTGCCGGAGGCCGAAGAGGCCGTCAACGCCGTGGGCAAGGCTGTGGATGAGCTGCAACTGATGACCATGCTGAACGGTGAGTACGACCACAGCAACGCCATCCTGACCTTCCACGCAGGCACCGGCGGCACCGAGGCACAGGACTGGGCCGAGATGCTCTACCGTATGTACAACAAGTGGGCGCAGGCTCACGGCATGACCGTCGAGGTCCTGGATTATCAGGACGGCGACGAGGCCGGCATGAAGAGCGCTTCCATGATGGTCAAGGGCGCCAACGCCTACGGTCTGCTCAAGAGTGAGAACGGCGTCCACCGTCTGGTGCGCGTCTCTCCCTTTGACGCCAACGCCCGCCGTCAGACCAGCTTTGCCTCTCTGGAAGTCATGCCCGAGTTGGACAACACCATCCAGGTGGACATCCGCCCCGAGGACATCGAGATGCAGGTCTACCGCTCCTCCGGTGCCGGCGGCCAGCACATCAACAAGACTTCTTCCGCTGTCCGACTCATCCATAAGCCCACCGGCATCGTGGTCAGCTGCCAGACCCAGCGCAGCCAGTTCCAGAACCGCGACTACGCGATGGAAATGCTGAAGGCAAAGCTGTACCAGATCGCCAAGCAGCAGCACATGGATAAGATCGACGACATCAAGGGCGTCCAGAACGAGATCGCATGGGGCCACCAGATCCGCTCCTACGTCTTTATGCCCTACACGATGGTCAAAGACCACCGCACCAACTACGAGACCGGCAACGTGGACGCTGTCATGGACGGCGACCTCGACGGCTTCATCTTCGCTTACCTCAAGGCCGCAAGCCGTGGTGAGCTGCAGGATGCGTAAGGCTTAAGGACTGGATAAAACAGAAGCACCCACCCTTTCCCGTGAAACGGGAGGGTGGGTGCTTTTTGTTGCCTTACGGGATGCGAAAGGCTCCCCCTTTGGGGGAGCTGTCACCGAAGGTGACTGAGAGGGCAAGGATGCTGACGGAGAATCATAAGCGCGGCGATGGCATCGCTCTGACAAAGGGGCTGCTTATCGCTGTATCGCGACTCTCGGGAGACGGGCTTGCCCTCTCCGTCATCGCTTGCGCGATGTCACCTCTCCCAAAGGGAGAGGCTTTCGCTCGCGGTAAAGTTTCGGGTCTTTACTCTAAATCTCCCAAAATCCCCGGCCAGAGAGCCTCCTCCTGCCGCATGGCGACGAAGCAGCAGTCGAGGTACATCTTGTTCACGGCGGCGACGATGGTGCCGCGCAGCAGACGCTTTTCGTCGTCGGCATCCGGGTCGAGGCCGCGGATGGTGTTGCTGGCACCGAAAATGTAGGGCAGGCAGTTCTCCACCTCGTCGCAGAAGTAGTCGTAGGCTTCGGCGGCAGTGCAGTGAGCCCTCTGCATCTGGAACAGGGTGTCGATGTTTTCCAGCGAGAGGACATTTTTAGACAATACGATATAGATGAGAGAAGCCAGCTGTTCGCGGGAATACTTCTTTTTGACGGGGTGGGAGATGACTCCTTTCTTGACGTAGTTGCTCACCATGGAGGGGGTGAGCTCCACCCCGGGGAAGCCCCGGAAGCAGCTGTTGACGAGCTGCACGGTCTGGTCGAGATACAGCCCCACGGAGGGCAGCTCCCGGTAGCGCGGCAGGGAAAACCCGGCGGCGCAGGCCGTGACACGGCGTTTCATTTCCTGATTCATGGTGGTAGTATATCGCATTTTTGAGTCAGGGTCAACCGTTTATGAAAACAATATTAAGAATTTTACAAATCGCTTGACAGGTTTTTGAAAAACTGATATAGTGGACTCACCGAACGTAAAAAAAGCGGCGGACACCCGCCGGAATGGAGATAGATGAGATGAAACGAATCGTTGTGGACTCTTCTGCCAGCCTGTACAAGCTGGACGGCATTGATTTTGCTTCTGTGCCTCTGAAGATCGTGACCGACGAGAGGGAATACCTCGACGACGGCACGCTGGACGCCGTGGAGATGGCGACTGCCCTGCGCACCTACAAGGGCAAGACCAGCACCTCCTGCCCCAACATCGGCGACTGGCTGGAGGCTTATGAGGGCGCAGATGAAATTTATGCCATCACCATCACCGGCACCCTGTCGGGCAGCTGCAACGCCGCCCAGCTGGCCGCAGAGGAGTATCAGGCAGAGCACCCGGGTGCTCAGGTCTTTGTGCTGGACAGCCTGTCTGCCGGCCCGGAGTTGGTGCTGCTGGCAGAGCATCTCCGTGCGCTCATCAAAGAGGGCAGGGAGTTTGACGAGGTGTGCGAAGAGATGCTGCGCTACCGCCACCACACCCATCTGCTGTTCTCGCTGGAATCGCTGGCGAATCTGGCCCGGAATGGCCGCATAAAGCCCACTGTGGCCGCTGTAGCGCGGATGCTCAACATCCGGGTCATCGGCAAGGCCAGCGATGTGGGCGAACTGGACGTCCTCTGCAAGACCCGCGGCGAGCACGGCGCTCTCGAGCGCATCGTGCTGGAGCTCAAAGGCCACGGCTACACGAACGGCAAGGTCATCATTGCCCACTGCGGCAACCCCGCCGCCGCCGAGCGCCTGATGCATATGGTGCGGGCTGTCTTCGAGGGCGCACAGGTGCGGGTGACCGAGTGCGGTGGCCTGTGCAGCTACTACGCCGAGCTGGGCGGCCTCATGGTGGGCTTCGAGGACGCGGACGCCTGAGCTTGAAATCTCCGCATCTCTGCGCTATACTATTCCCATAAAAATGCTGCCGAAAGGCAGCGGGGGAGGCGCAGATGTTCTTTCGGCTGCCGGTCGTACGGTTCTTCAATCGTGTCATCAACAGGGCCACGGTCACAGTGGCCCTTGTTTTGCTGCAGATATGCTGGCTGCTCTGGGCCTTCTTCTCCCTCACCGCCGGAAAGGTGTGGGTGAATGCGGGGCTGAACGTCCTCAGCCTCTTCATCACCCTCTACCTCGTGCGGAAGGACGAGAACAGCGACTATAAGATCATCTGGCTCGTCCTCATCGGCATGATGCCGCTGCTGGGCGGTGCGCTCTATCTGGCCTTCGGCAACAAGGCCCCCGCCAAGCGGATGCGCCAGCGGATGCAGGCGGTGGAGCGCCAGCACACCGCCGACCTCGCCCAGCAGCCGGGCCAGACCGACGCCCTCGACCCCGCCAGCAGGGGACTGAGCCGGTATGTTTCGGAGTACGGGCCGTACCCCGCATGGAAAAACTCCACCGCAAAATATTACCCCTGCGGTGAGGCCATGTACCCTGAACTTCTGGCCGACCTCGAAAAGGCAGAGCGGTTCATTTTCCTCGAGTTCTTCATCGTCCGCACCGGCAAGATGTGGGATGGGGTAGAGGACATCCTCGTCCGCAAGGCGGCGCAGGGGGTGGACGTCCGGCTCATCTACGACGATTTCGGCAGTCTGCTGGGTCTGCCGTCCGATTTCGTGGTGCAGATGGAGCGGGCGCATATCCGCTGCATCCCGTTCAACCCGGTGGTGCCGCTGGTGTCGCTGGTCATGAATCACCGCGACCACCGGAAGATCGTGGTCGTGGACGGAAATACAGCCTATACGGGCGGCATCAATCTGGCCGACGAGTATATCAATGAAGAAGAGAGGTTCGGCTACTGGAAGGACGCAGCCCTCCGCACCGAGGGCGCGGCGGTCTGGAACTTCACGGTGATGTTCCTCGACCACTGGAACGCCTTCCGCCCCAGCGAGGAGGATTATGCGCCCTTTATGCCTCAGGCTGAGGCCCTGTCTGCCCAGTCGGACGGAGTGATACAGCCCTACGGGGACAGCCCGCTGGACGAAGAGGCTCTGGCCGAGACGGTCTACCTGAATATCATCAATCAGGCCCAGCGGTATGTCTATATCTACACGCCCTACTTCGCGGTGGGCGAGACCATGCTGGAAGCCCTCAAGGCGGCGGCAAAGCGGGGCGTGGACGTCCGGCTGGTGCTGCCGGGCATCCCGGACAAGAAGCTCGTCTTCCGGCTGACCCGCTCCTATTATGTGCCGCTGCTCCGGGCGGGGGTGCGCATCTACGAGTTCACGCCCGGCTTCCTCCACGCCAAGTGCTACGTCAGCGACGACCGCGCCGCCGTGGTGGGCAGCATCAACATGGATTACCGCAGCCTCTTCCTCCACTTTGAGTGCGGGGCGCTGCTGCTCTATAACAGTCAGGTCATTGCGCTGCGGGACGATGTGCTCCACACCCTGCCGGAGTGCCGGGAAGTGCAGCTGGCCGACTGCCGCACCTCGCTGGCCGGGACGCTGCTGGACAGTGTGCTCCGCCTGCTGAGCCCGCTGATGTGAGCGATACTGCGGTGGAATAAGTGGCAAAGTTCCATAAATTAAATGATATATCGTTCAATATTGATTGTTTGCCAACCTGGCAAAGTTCTCCTGATTGGCAAACTACCTACTTTGCCAGCAAGCCTTAAGTTTGCCAACGTGGCAAAGTTTGATTTGTGACGATAACACGCTGGTATTTTGGAACTTTGCCAGATAACACGTTGGTCTCAGAGCAAACGTGCATGATTGGCGCTGTGTCGGGCTATACTACTCCCAAAGAGATGAAAGGGAGCGTAACGCTTATGACACAGAGACAAAAAGCTCTTCTGAGCTGTGCCGTGGCGGCGGCACTGCTGCTGTCCGGCTGCCGCAAAGGCAGCAGCGATTCCGGCAGTATGAGCAGCTCGAACGCCATGTCCGGCTCGTCCGGCAGCGCCAGCACCACCCAGACCGGCGGCTGGAAGACCGGCCTCGGCATCCTGACCGAGGCCTCCGACGAGGCCCGCACCGGCACCATCCATACCATCGCCGCCGCCGTCCTGCTGGATGGAGACGGCAAGCTGGCCGACGTGATGCTGGATGAGCTGGAGGTGGAAGTTACCGCCGACGGCAAAGGCGTCGTCACCATGCCCACCGACTACCGCACCAAGCGCCAGAAAGGGGACGACTACCCGCTGGCAGCGGCATCCTCGCTGAAAAAGGGCTGGGCCGAGCAGGCCGATGACTTCGCCGACTACCTCACCGGCATGACGCCCGAGCAGGCATCCATGCTGGAAACGGATAAGGACGGCAAGGCTGCGGACGCCGACCTGCTGTCCGGCTGCACCATCCGGGTGGATAAGTACCGCGACGCCGTGGCGAAAGCCTGCACGAACGCATCCGCCCTCGGCGCGGCGAAGGGCGACCGGGTGAGCCTCGGCGTGGAGGCGGAGAATGCCTCTTCGGACATCACCGCCACCGACGACAAGGATGTGAACGCAGAAGTTGACCTTACCGTCGTGGCCCTGACGCTGGATGCCGATGGCCGTGTGACCAGCGCCATCGGCGACATGGCAGAGCCTGCGCTGACCATCGCGGCAGACGGCGGCGTCACCGCCCCGGACACCGTCCGCTCCAAGCTTGAGTTGGGCGACAGCTACGGGATGCGGAACGCATCCAGCCTCGGCAAGGAGTGGTACGAGCACAGCGAGGGCTATTGCAGCTACCTCAAGGGCAAGACGGAGAAAGAGGCGGCGGACATCCCCGCCGACGGCTCGGACGCCGACCTCGCGGCCCTCTGCACCATCTCCATCGACGCTTTGCAAAAGGCCGCAGGGGATGCGTTTGAGAATGCGTCGCTGTGACAGAAAAAATCCCTCCTGACTTGACATCGGGAGGGAGAGTTGTTATACTAATAATAGAAAGGGCGCTGCGACAAGCGGTCAGCCCGGTTCAAGAGATTAGATTTTCAATGTGAAAACCGTCACCCTGCCCGGTGGCGGTTTTCGCGTTTTACTCTGATCGTAAAAACACATCCGAAAAGATGAAACGTCAAAGTAATCGGCATATGCCCACCCCCTTTGCGGAAGTGTGGCTGACCGCCTGCCGTTGTTTGCAGCGCCCGCTGCTTTTACGAGCAGCACCTATAGCATATCACAAGCTTCGACAAATAGCAAGGAAACACCTGTGTTTCTTCCCTGAAATCTGCAAAAAGCGAGAAGGGAAGGAGCGAGGGTGTTTTTTCTTTTGTACAAATACAGCAAAACCCCTGCCGGAACGGTGCGGTCTGCGGTCGAATTTGCGCGAAAGGGCCTGAAATCTGCATAAATCGCACTTGCCCGGGGGGGGGGGGGGTATGGTATAATAAAATCACCGAGACACACCCCACGATTGGAGGTAGCGACGATGAAAACTGCAAAACGACTCCTTGCCCTTGCCCTTGCGGGCGTGATGGCGCTGGCCCTGCTCACCGGATGCTCGGACAGCGGCTCCCAAGCCAAGCAGGTAGAAGAGTATTTCCGGTACAGGAGGGGACAATTTGCTGACTATCAGAAGGACGAGACGCTGGACAGAAAGCTCAAGGTCATCGCACGGCAGTTCCAGCCGGACTGGCTGAAGGATGAAAAGGGTGGGCTGACCGAGGAGGCACGGAACATCATTAAAAATGAATTGAAGGACTATCTGGTGACAGGCAGTGTTTATCTTTGGTATGGAGAAGTGAAGCCGGAGCAGAGTGCGCTGGCGCAGGCGGAGAGTATGAAGCAATGCGCTATGGTAGGGTTTGGCAGGTATGATCCGTCGTCAGGCACCGCTCTGAACGCCATAGCCTTTACAATGACGGGCAAAAAGAGTGACGGCCGCCGCTATTACCTCGCACTGCGAACAGACGCTACCATCAAGACCCCGCAGACTTGACACAGGAGGAAACGACAATGAAATTGAAAAAGCTGTTTGCCCTTGCCCTCGCGGGCGTGATGACGCTGGCCCTGCTCACCGGCTGCGGCGATAAGCCGGGCGATAAGCCGGCGGACACCCTCCGGGCCGAGGCTCTGGCGGACATCATAAATGTGCGGTATGGCAAGAACATCACCTGCGAGGCCGACCCGCAGCTGAGTGAGGCGGCGGAGAAGTACACACATGTGAGCTCTGAGGATGGAAGCACTCTTCTCATTAACAGATTGACGGTGGGCAATTACAACGCTTGCGGTCCTCAGCCTCTCGAAGCTCTCTTGAAGACCATCGGCATCGCCCCCGGCACCGCCAACAAACAGGTCATCTTCTACAATGGAGCGTACAGAGGTTCGGACGACCCCGTCAAGCAGGCCATCGACCTCTGTAACAACTACAGACTGGTACTGCCGGAACCGGATAACAATAATTGGGCCACTATCAGCTTCCGCGCATCCAGCTACCGGGTCGGCTTCGGAAGGTGGAAGGATGAGGATGGCAAACTCAAGCTCTTCGTCATCATGGTAGGCGACATCCCGGGGAGAAGCTGACGCTCCTGCGGCAGCGTCCTAGCCCTCTCCGTCTGCTTCGCAGCCACCTCTCCCATAGGGAGAGGCACTGGCGTGCCGGGCTACTTTCCGCTGACCGCTGAAAGCTCAATATGGCATAAAAGATAGTGCCCTGCTACAGAGATCCACAGCAGCTTGACAAGGGATATTGTCCCGAAGCTGCTGCTCTCTGCAGCAGGGCACTACTGTTTCCGATAAAATCAAACTTTGCTCGTCCCGCGTGGGCCTGACCGGCCTGCCAATGGCTCCCCCTTTGGGGGAGCTGGCGAGCGGAGCGAGACTGAGAGGGCTAGGATGCTCATGGCGAAGCAGCTGCGCGGCGATAGTATCGCTCTGACGGAGGGTCTGCTGATCGCTGGGTGGTGGCTCTTGGGAGACGGGCTTGCCCTCTCAGGCGCTTCGCGCCAGCTCTCCCAGAGGGAGAGCCTTGCGGAACGCCCTGTCCTTTGTACAAATACACCGAAAACCCGATCGGAAAGGGCCGGTCTACGGGCAAAACGCAAAAAAATCGGTTTTCCTCTTGCCAAACGGGGCAAAACGCGCTATTCTATAGTCACAGTTTAACAATTTAGCATGGTAAAGCGGTAAAACGAAGCGCCGCTTCTGCTGAATCTGAGGGAGGAATTTGTATATGAAACGTCTGGTATCTGCTTTTCTGGCCGGTGCGATGGCACTGAGCCTTGCCGCCTGCGGCGGTTCTGCATCCACTTCCACGGCTGCTTCTTCTGCCGCCGCCTCTGCCGCCCCGGCAAGCTCCGCGGCCGCTGACAGCGACCTGGCTTATATCCGGTCCAACGGCAAGATGGTCATCGGCTACACCGTCTATGAGCCGATGAACTACACCGACGCCGACGGCAGCTTCACCGGCTTCGATACCGAGCTGGCCACCGCCGTCTGCGGGAAGCTGGGCGTCGAGCCGGAGTTCGTGGAGATCAACTGGGACACCAAGGAGACCGAGCTGGCCGCAAAGAGCATCGACTGCATCTGGAACGGCCTGACCCTCACCGATGACCGCGAGGAGAACATGGCCTGCACCAAGCCCTACGTCAAGAACGCCCAGGTCGTGGTGGTGAAGGACGGCACCGACTACACCTCCACCGCCGACCTCATCGGCAAGACCGTGGTGGCCGAGGCCGGCTCTGCCGGTGAGACCACCATCACCGAGAACGCCGACCTGTCTCAGGCGGATTTCATCTCCAAGGATGTTCAGACCGACTGCCTGATGGAAGTCGCCGCCGGCACCGCTGACGCCGCCGTCCTCGACCTGACTCTGGCCTCTGCCATGATCGGCGAGGGGACCGACTACGCAAACCTCAGGATGGTGGATGAGCTGAACGTCGAGGAGTACGGCGTGGCCTTCCGCAAGGGCAGCGACGCGGCCGAGGCTGTGGACAACGCTTTCGACGAGCTGAAGGCTGACGGCACCATGCAGGCTCTGGCCGACAAGTACGGCCTGACTCTGGCTGAGTAACTTACATTATAAACGGATAGGTGTAGTGATTCTGTGACTGTGATTTTGGAGCGTCTGACCGGCGCATTCGCGCTCAACTGTGAGCTGTTCTTTCTGACCCTGCTGTTTTCGCTGCCGCTGGGCCTTGTGGTGGCCTTTGGCTCCATGAGCCGGTGCGCACCGCTGCGGGGCGTCGTCAAGACCTTCGTGTGGGTCATCCGCGGCACGCCGCTGATGCTCCAGATCATCGTCATCTACCTCGGCCCCGGCCTGCTGGGCATGACCAACCCCTGGCCCTCCGGCTCTTCGGGCCGTCTGGTGGCGGCAGTGGTGGCTTTCGCCATCAACTACGCCTGCTACTTCTCTGAAATCTACCGCGGCGGCATCGAGGATGTGCCGAAAGGCCAGACCGAAGCCGGTCAGGTGCTGGGCATGACCAGGAGCCAGATCTTCTTCAAGGTCACGCTCCTGCAGGTCGTCAAGCGCATCCTGCCCCCGATGGGCAACGAGGTCATCACGCTGGTGAAGGATACCTCGCTGGCGAACGTCATCGCCAACAAGGAGATCATCATGATGGCAAAGGAGTACAGCGCCAAGGGCCTCATCTGGCCGCTGTTCTCCACCGCGATCTTCTTCCTCGTCTTTGTCGGCGCACTCACCCTGCTGCTGGACTGGGCCGAGAAAAAGATGGACTATTTCCGCTGCTAAGGAGGATACTGAATTATGGCATTACTCGAAGCCTCCGGCATCGGGAAGAATTTCGGCGAGACGAAGGTTCTCAGGGACATCTCGCTCACACTGGAACAGGGCGAGGCGCTGGCCATCATCGGCTCGTCCGGCTCGGGCAAGACGACGCTGCTGCGCTGCCTGAATTTCCTTGAGCGTCCCGACACCGGCGTCATCCGGGTGAACGGCGAGACCATGTGGGACGCCGCCGACCCTGCCACCCAGCGGGAGAGCGAGGTGCGAAAAAAGCGCCTCCACTTCGGCCTCGTGTTCCAGAACTTCAACCTCTTCCCCCAGTACACCGCGCTGGAAAACGTGATGCTGGCGGGGGAGCTTCTGGCGAAGGAGCAGCCCGACTACAAGGCCAACAAAAAGGCCATCCACGCCCAGCTGGAAGCACAGGCCTGTGACCTGCTGGCCCAGATGGGCCTGTCGGAGCGGGCAGGCCACTACCCCCACCAGCTCTCCGGCGGTCAGCAGCAGCGGGTGGCCATCGCCCGCGCACTGGCGCTCCACCCGGACATCCTCTGCTTCGATGAGCCCACCAGCGCCCTCGACCCGGAGCTGACCGGCGAAGTTCTCCGCGTCCTGCGGGACCTCGCCGACCGGAAGACCACCATGATCATCGTCACCCATGAGATGCACTTCGCCCGCGACGTGGCCGACCGCATCCTATTCATGGATGGCGGCGTCGTGGTGGAGGAAGGCCCGGCCCGCCAGCTCATCGACCACCCCCAGGAGGAGCGCACCAAGCAGTTTTTGGCGCACTACGCGGAATAAGGCCCGTAAGCTCTCCCGGAGGCAGCCCTGCCGCCCCTGCGCACAATCACCAAAAACCACCGATAGAAAAATAGCAATGTTGTACGAAAAAATCTGAGAAAAACCCCTTGCAAAATCACGATGAGCTGAGTATAATACCACTCATGAAACGCAAGACGTCCTGCCCCTCGTCCGGCAGGGCGTTTTTGTCGGTAAAGATTCGGCAAAGAAATGTTAAGTGACCGCCCGGGGAGGGGCTTTGTATGACAAAAGACATGACACAGGGCAGCCCGCTCAAGCTCATCCTTGCCTTTGCGGTGCCGCTGATGCTGGGCAGTCTGTTCCAGCAGTTCTATAATCTGGCCGATACCATCATCGTGGGCCGCTTCGTGGGCGTGGATGCGCTGGCGGCGGTGGGCAGCGTGGGTGGTCTGAACTATCTGGTGCTGGGCTTTGTCAACGGCATCGCCTGCGGCTTCTCCATCCCCATCTCGTGGACCTTCGGCGCGAAGGACTACAGAGAGATGCGGCGCTACACCGCCAATACCGTCTGGCTGAGCCTCTTTTTCGCCGTCGTGCTCACGGTGGTGACGGTGGCCCTGACCCGGGCGGTGCTGGTCTGGACCAACACCCCCGACAACATCATCGACATCGCGGACATCTACATCCGCACCATCTTCTGGGGCATCCCCTTCACCCTGCTGTACAACGTCACCAGCGCCCTCATGCGCGCGCTGGGCGACAGCAAGCGGCCGCTCTATTTCCTGCTGGTGGCCAGCGTGCTGAACATCGGCCTCGACCTGCTCTGCATCCTCACCTTCCGGATGGGGGCGTTCGGCGCGGCCTTTGCCACCGTGTTCAGTCAGGCGGTGGCGGGCATCGGCAGTCTCATCTACATCGGCCGCCACTACCCGGAGCTGAAATGGAGCAGGGAAGAGGGCCGTCTGAGCGCCAGCCACTGCCTCAAGCTCTGCAACATGGGCATCCCTATGGGCCTGCAGTGCAGCATCACCGCCATCGGCAGCGTCGTGCTGCAGGGCGCGGTGAACGGTCTGGGCAGCAGCATCGTGGCCGCGCAGACCGCAGGCAGCAAGGCCGCCCAGTTCCTCTCGGTGCCGCTGGAGAGCATCGGCACCGCCATGACCACCTACGCCAGCCAGAATATGGGCGCTCACGACCTCAAGCGTGTGGACCGGGGCGTCAATACCGCGCTGGGAATTGGCTGCGTCTACAGTGTGGCATCCTTCCTCATCCTGCGTGTGCTGGATGTGCCGCTTATCAGCCTCTTCCTCGAGAGCAGCGAGGTGGAGATCATGGCGAATGCCCGCAGCTTCATCTTCTGGAACAGCGTGTTCTACATCCCGCTGGCTGTCCTCATCATCTACCGCTACACCATCCAGGGCCTGGGCTATTCCGGCCTTGCCATGTTCGCGGGCGTGGCCGAGATGGTCGCCCGTGCCATGGTGGGCTTCTGGTTCGTGCCGCTCTGGGGCTACTTTGCGGCCTGCATCGCCAACCCTGTGGCATGGTTCTTTGCCTGCTTCTTCCTCATCCCGGCGTACTTTGCAGTGCGCAAGCGGCTGACGAAGGAAAATGCATATGAGGTGGGGGATTGAATAGCCTGTCCGTGAGCAAAAGCCTCTCCCTTTGGGAGAGGTGGCATTGCGAAGCAATGACGGAGAGGGCAAGCTCACTTCCCAAGAGTATCTGCACAGCGATATGCACTGGCTTTTGTCAGAGCGGTGCTATCGCTGTGCTTTTTGTTTTTCTGTAGCATCCTTGCCCTCTCAGTCACCTTCGGTGACAGCTCCCCCAGAGGGGGAGCCTTTGGCAGGCCGGTCAACTTCCTACTGGACGCCTGAGGCGTAATATGGCGTAAAAGGGCGGGCCCTGCTACAGAGGGCAGGCTCGTCTTTGTACAACCTCTCCGTCACGCCTGCGGCGTGCCACCTCTCCTTGTAGGAGAGGCTTTGGCATGGCGGGCAGCTTTGTGCTGGACGCCTAAAGCCTGATATAACGTAAAATATAGTGCCCTGCTACAGAGATTCACAACAGCTTGACAAAGTTCTCTTGTCTAGAAGCTGCTGCCCTCTATAGCAGGGCACTGCTGTTTTCGGATAGAGTGAGCTTTGCTTGTCCCGCGTGGGCCTGACCGACACGCCAGTGCCTCTCCCTATGGGAGAGGTGGCTACGAAGCAGACGGAGAGGGCAAGGACGCTGCCGGAGAGCCTCAAAGCCCACCCCTCATATTTACAAATCCCCCCAAAACCGCTATACTATATATAGTTGTGTCAAAACGAGGAGGCGGGACGATGGAGCAGGAGCTGGAACGGCTGGAAGGCACGGTAGAGGACATCATCTACCTGAACGAGGACAACGGCTACACCGTGTTTGAGGTGTCGGGCGGCGGTGTCGTCACCGTTGTGTGCGGCGTGGTGGGAGAGCTCCACGCCGGTGAGAGCGTCGTCTGTCGGGGCAGCTACGAGAACCACGCCACCTATGGCCGACAGTTCCACGCACAGGAGTGCGAGACGGATATGCCCAAAGACCTCGAGGCTGTCTACGCCTTCCTCGCCAGCCGGTCGCTGCCCTACATCGGGGCTCGGACGGCGGATAAGATCATTGACAAATTCGGCGCGGCGGCGCTGGAAGTTATCGCCAACGACCCCGCCCAGCTCACCCTCATCCCGGGCATCTCGGCGGACAAGGCCGACCGCATCCAGCAGGAGTTCAAGCGGATGTTCGGAATGCGGGAGCTCATCGCCTATCTGGCTCAGTTCGAGATCAGCCCCCGCCGGGCGATGGAGGTCTTCCGCACCTTCGGGCCGGGGGCCATGCAGGCCATCCAGCAGAACCCCTACCTGCTCTGCGGGGAGCCGCTGCAGCTGGACTTCCGCCACGCCGACAGCATCGCCCAGTATTACCAGATGGCAGGGGACTGCGCCCAGCGGCTGGAAGCCGCCCTTCTGCGCACCCTGCGCCACAACGCCGGCAACGGCCACACCTGTCTGCCCCGGGCGCAGCTGCTGGAAACGGCGTCGAACTTCATCCACCAGCCCCCCGAAAAGCTGGCGGCGGCGCTGGACGGCTGCATCCAGACCGGGAAACTGGCGGTGCGGATGTTCGACGGCACACCGTATATTTATCTGCCGGATCTGCTGGCCGCAGAGCAGGACATCGCCGACCGTCTGGCCATGCTGACCAGGCGCGGAAAGCAGACGGCCCGAGACCTCGACAAGAACATCCAGATCCTGGAACTGGCGCAGGGCTTTGCTTACGCGCCGCTCCAGAAGGAAGCCATCCGCAAGGCCATGACCGAGAACTGCCTTGTCCTCACCGGCGGCCCCGGCACCGGCAAGACCACCACGGTCAACGCCATTCTGCAGCTGCTGGAGAACGAGGCCGAACGGGTGGCCCTCTGCGCTCCCACAGGCCGCGCCGCCAAGCGTCTGAGCGAGCTGACGGGCCGGAAAGCCTCCACCATCCACCGTCTGCTGGAAGTGGACTACACCGGCGGTGTGGTCAGCTTCATCCACAATGACAAGAACCTGCTCAAGTGCGACGTCGTTATCCTCGACGAGATGAGTATGGTGGACGTCAAGCTGTTCCAGGCCCTCATTGCGGCACTGCGGTACAGCTGCCGTATTATTATGGTAGGCGACGCCGACCAGCTGCCCAGCGTCGGCCCGGGCAATATCCTCGGCGAGATCATCCGCTCCGGGCTGGTGCCGACGGTCTGCCTCAACGAGATATTCCGGCAGGCCGCTCAGAGCCTCATCGTGGAGAACGCCCACCACATCATCTCGGGCGAACCGCTGAAAAAGGGCGGAAAGACGGACGATTTCTTCTTCCTCGAAGCCGACGGCGACGCGGCCCAGAAGCTGGTCTGCGACCTTGTGACCACCCGTCTGCCCCGCAGCTACCAGTTCGACCCGGTGAAGGATATTCAGGTGCTCTGCCCCACGAAGCTCGGCCCCACCGGCACCCAGGCCCTCAACGCGGAGCTGCAGGCCATGCTCAACCCGCCAAAGAAGGGCAAGCCGGAGCTGCAGAGCGCGGCCCGGGTCTTCCGGGTGGGAGACAAAGTGATGCAGGTGCGCAATAACTACGAGATAACGTGGCAGCGCATCGGCGGGGAACAGGGCGTGGGTGCCTACAACGGCGACATCGGCATCGTGGAGTCCATCGATGTGCGCAGCCGCTCCATGGTGGTGCGGATGGACGACCGGCGGCTGGTCTACCCGGCGGAGAACCTCAACGAGCTGGAAATCGCGTATGCCATCACGGTACACAAAAGCCAGGGCAGCGAGTTCCCGGCGGTCATCCTCCCGGCGGCGCAGGTGCCGCCCCGCCTGTGCTACCGCAACCTCTTCTATACCGGCGTCACCCGCGGGCGGAAGCTCTGCATCGTGGTGGGCCGGCGGGACGTGGTGAACCGGATGATGTCCAACATCCGCCAGAACCTGCGCTACAGCGGCCTGGCCGCCCTGCTGGCCCAGGCTCTGCCGCCGGAAAATTTGTCGGCAATATGATGCTTTCCGGGGGCGAGCTGGCCCTCTCAGTCACCTTCGGTGACAGCTCCCCCAAAGGGGGAGCCACTGGCGTGCCGGGCAACTCTGCGCTGACCGCTGAAAGCTCAATATGGCGTAAAAGATAGTGCCCTGCTACAGAGATTCACAACAGCTTGACAAGGGATATTGTCCCGAAGCTGCTGCCCTCTGTAGCAGGGCACTACTGTTTCCGAAAAAATAAGGCTTTGCTCGTCCCGCGTGGGCCTGACCGGCACGCCAGTGCCTCTCCCTATGGGAGAGGTGGCATTGCGAAGCAATGACGGAGAGGGCAAACCCCTGCAGAGGGTTTCTTTTTCTCCTCAGATATGCTATACTATAATGTGTTTTGATGACCCGCGCCCGGAGATGGGCGATGGAAATAGAGAATGGGCAGCAGAGAAAGGAAATATCACGATTATGGCACAGAACGACATCGGTATCGATCTTGGTACGACGACCATCATCATCGCGCAGGAGGGGCAGGGCGTCGTGCTCAACCAGCCCAGCGTGGTGGCGGTGGATACCCGCAAGAACTGCGTGCTTGAGGCCGGCGACAAGGCCCTTGCAATGGTGGGCCGCACGCCCAACTACATCTCCGCCATCTTCCCGCTGAAGGATGGCGTCATCAGCGACCACACCATGACCCGGGAGCTCATCTGCCGCTTCGTCAATCAGGTCTACAGCTCCCACATGGTCAAGCCCCGTGTGGCCGTCTGTGTGCCTGCCGCCATCACCGGTATCGAGAGCGACGCCGTGGTGGAGGCCGTCATGGCCGCCGGTGCGCGTCAGGTCTACCTCATTGATGAGCCTATCGCCGCGGCCCTCGGCTCCGGCATCGACATCACCGTGCCGGATGGCCGGATGATCATCGACATCGGCGGCGGCACCACCGACATCGCCGTGCTGAGCCTCGGCGGCAAGGTCAAGGCCACCAGCGTCCGCGTGGCCGGCAACCACTACGACGAAGAGATCCTGAAGTTCGTGCGCAACAAGTTCAGCATCGCCATCGGCCAGCGCACCGCTGAGAGCCTGAAAAAGAACGTGGCCTGCTGCCCCCAGAAGGCGGATTTCAACGAGACCATGGAGATCAAGGGCCGCAGCCTGCTCACCGGCCTGCCCGTGCGCGTCAATGTCTCCACCGCCGACCTCTACGAGCCGGTCATGCGCCTGAGCGAGCAGATCGGCACCGCCGCCCATCAGGTGCTGGAGAAGACTCCTCCGGAGCTGGCCGGCGACATCTACCGCAACGGCGTCGTCCTCACCGGCGGCGGCGCACAGCTCCACGGCCTGCCTGAGTACCTGAGCCAGGAGCTGAAGGTGGAAGTGACCGTCTCGCCTGACCCCGTCAACTGTGTCGCGCTGGGTACGGCCATGAGCCTGCGTCTGGGCGACAAGCTGGAGACCGGCTTCATGGACGCCACCCCCCGCATGGGCCGCCGCTGAGAGGGAAGCGCTGTTCACAGAACCGTGAAAAACAATATGATTTTTGTTCATAGTTGTTGAATCGACCCGGAAAATATTGTATAATATCTTCAAATCGCTTTTTGCCGCCCGTCCCCCGGGCGGCAAAGAAAAAAGTAAATAGGAGGAAGACCATGGATTTAGGTTATGATGTGATCGTTACCATAACCGGTATTGTGCTGGTGTTTCTGATCCTCGTCCTGCTGATGGCCATCATCACGCTGGAGGGCAAGATCTTTGACGCCATGAACGGCAAGAAGGCAGCTGCCAAGGATGCTTCTGCTGCAAAACCGGCTGCTCCTGTGAAACAGGCCGCTGCGCCCGCTCCTGTAAAGGCTGCTGCCCCGCAGGTCGAGGCCGGCATCCCCGGCGACGTTGTGGCAGCCATCATGGCAGCCATCTACTCTATGGGCAACGGCAAGTATGTGCTGAAGGCAGTCCGCCGCGGCAAGAATGGCTGGGGCAAGGCTGGCGTCAACGACACCACCGCGCCCTTTTAACACAGGAGGAAAAACATGACTCAGTTTATTGATACTCTGGTCGGTATTTTCCAGAGTTCCGGTTTTGCCCGGTTCGGTGAGCCGGGCGGCTGGCTGTACGCAGTGATGATCTGCGTAGGCTGCTTCCTGCTCTACCTCGCCATCGTCAAAGAGTTCGAGCCTCTGATCCTGCTGCCCATGGCTTTCGGCATGATCCTGGCCAACCTCCCCGGCAGCGGCGTCATCCATATGCAGTACTTCGTCGGTGACGGCCTCGAGCACCCGATGTGGATCGAGATCCTGAACAACGGCGGTTTGGCTGATATGCTCTACATGGGCGTCAAGCTGGGCATCTACCCGCCGCTGATCTTCCTCGGCATCGGCACCATGACCGACTTCGCACCCCTGATCTCCAACCCCAAGAGCCTGCTGCTGGGCGCTGCCGCTCAGTTCGGCATCTTCGGCACTTACATGGGCGCTCGTCTGCTGGTCGCTACCGGTCTGGTGGACTTCACCCAGAAGCAGTCTGCTGCTATCTCCATCATCGGCGGCGCAGACGGCCCCACCGCTATCTTCGTCACCTCCCGTCTGGCTCCTGAGCTGCTGGGCTCCATCGCCGTCGCGGCCTACAGCTACATGGCTCTGGTGCCTGTTATCCAGCCGCCTATCATGAAGGCTCTGACCTCCAAGAAAGAGCGTACCGTCGTGATGAAGCAGCTGCGCACCGTGACCAAGACCGAGAAGATCATCTTCCCCATCATGGTCGCCATCGTCGTCTCCCTCATCGTGCCGGATGCCGCCGTTCTGGTCGGTATGCTGATGCTGGGCAACCTGATGAAGGAGTGCGGCGTCGTGGATCGTATCCAGAAGACTGCCGGCAATGAGCTGATGAACATCATCACCATCTTCCTGGCTCTGTCTGTTGGCTGCACCACCTCTGCAAACACCTTCCTGAACAGCCGCACCCTGTTCATCATCGTGCTGGGCCTCATCGCATTCTCCTTCGGCACTGCTGCCGGTGTTCTCTGCGGCAAGGTCATGTATATTCTGACCGGCGGTCAGGTCAACCCCCTGATCGGTTCCGCCGGCGTTTCCGCTGTGCCTATGGCTGCCCGTGTTTCTCAGAAGGTTGGCCAGAGCGAGAACCCCTCCAACTTCCTGCTGATGCACGCAATGGGCCCCAACGTGGCCGGTGTTATCGGCTCCGCCGTCGCTGCTGGTATCCTCATCAACATCTTCGGCTAAGCATTTCCTGAGATCCCCGCTCCATCGTGGTATTGACTGCGGTGGGGCGTTTTTTTGTTTGCATTGTTTTTGTGTACAACTTTTTTGAAATGTGATATACTATATTTTAAGTGATATATCCAGAAATGATTGAAAAGAACAGGTGAAACAATGGCAACAGATCTCGCACAACAATTCTGCGCTTTGCGTGATACGTATATCGAAAAGCAGTTCGGACGCCTGAACGATATGCAGCGGGAGGCGGTGTTCACCACCAACGGCCCTCTGCTCATCCTCGCGGGTGCAGGCAGCGGAAAGACCACCGTGCTGGTCAACCGCATCGCCAACCTCATCCGCTTCGGCTCGGCCCACGGCTCCGGGTGGACGCCCCGGGAGGTGACGGAGGACGATGTGAAAGCCCTGCGCACTGCCATCATGACCGGCACCGATGCCCCGTCGTGGCTGGACGGGATGCTGCGGAAGGATGCCGTCCGGAGCTGGAACGTCATGGCCATCACCTTTACCAACAAGGCCGCCGGTGAGCTGAAAGAGCGTCTGCGCCGGATGCTGGGCGGGGAAGAGGGCGACGAGGTGTTTGCCTCCACCTTCCACTCGGCCTGCGTCCGCATTCTCCGCCGCTGGGCCGAGGAGATCGGCTACCCCCGCAGCTTTACCATCTACGACAGCGATGACTCCCAGCGTGTCATGAAGGCTGTGTACAAAGAGCTGAGCGTGGACGACAAGTTCTTCCCGGTCAAAAGTGCCATCAACCAGATGAGCCGCTGGAAAGACCAGCTCATCAGCCCCGCCGAGGCCCTGAAGACCCCGGCCCGGGACACGAAGGGAGCGCTTGCGGCCAAGGTCTATGCCGCCTATGAAAAGAAGCTCAGGGAGGCCGGTGCCTTCGACTTCGACGACCTCATCTACCAGACGGTCATCCTGCTGTCGGAGCACGAGGACGTGCGGGAGTTCTACCAGAACAAGTACAAATATCTGCTGGTGGACGAGTATCAGGACACCAGTGTGGCTCAGTTCCGGCTTGTGAGCCTGCTCACCGGCCCGGAGAAAAACATCTGCGTCGTGGGCGACGACGACCAGAGCATCTACCGCTTCCGCGGCGCGACCATTGAGAACATCCTCAACTTCGAGCGCATCTATAAAGGCACCAGGACCATCCGACTTGAGCAGAATTACCGCTCTACGTCGAATATCCTGAATGCCGCCAACTGTGTCATCCAGCACAACACCGAGCGCAAGGGCAAGACCCTCTGGACCAAGAACGGCGAGGGCGACAAGGTGCAGGTCTACACCGCCGAGAACGAGCAGGACGAGGCCAGCCATATCGCGGACGTCATCGGCCAGCACCTCAAAGAGGGCGGACATCTGGCCGACCACGCCATCCTCTACCGGATGAACGCCCAGTCGGCCCCCATCGAAAGCTACTTCACCCGTGCGGGCATCCCGCATAAGATCGTGGGCGGCCAGCGCTTCAACGACCGCAAGGAAGTCAAGGACATCCACTCCTATATGTCCATCGTGGCGAACCCCCGGGACGATGTCCGACTCCGTCGAATCATCAACGAGCCTGCGCGCAAAATCGGTGCGACGACCATCGAAGTCATCGCGGATTTGGCGGCTCAGCAGGGCATCAGTATGCTGGATGTCATCTCCCATGCCGACCAGTACGCCAAGCTCAGCCGCGCCATCGCGCCGCTGTTCAAGTTCTGGGACATCTACCAGAAACTGCAGGAATCGCTGGAAACGAAGACGCTGGATGAGTTCGCTTCCGACGTCATCGAGATCACCGGCTACCGCGCCATGCTGGAAGCCGACGCCGCCAAGGGCCACGAGGACGCCGCCGACCGTCTGCAGAACCTCGGCCAGCTGGTCAACAACGTCAAGAGCTACTGCGACCAGCACGGCGAAGAGGCCTCGCTGGAAGGCTATCTGGAGGACATCGCCCTCATCAGTGACATCGACAGCTACAACGAGAGCGCCGACCAGGTGGTGCTGATGACCATCCACTCGGCCAAGGGCCTTGAATTTCCCTATGTATTCCTCATTGGCATGGAAGAGGGGGTCTTCCCCAGTGAGATGAGTAAGTATTCTGAGGCTGACCTCGAGGAGGAGCGCCGTCTGGCCTATGTCGGCATCACCCGCGCCAAGAAGGAGCTTTTCATCTCCAACAGCGTCACCCGGATGCTCTATGGCCGCACCCAGCGCAACGAGCCCAGCCGCTTTCTCCGGGAAATCGAGCCGGAGTACATCGAAGAGACCCGCAGCCCGGTGCTGGAGCAGCGCTCCCGTCTGGGCGGCTGGGGCAGCGGTTACGGCAGCGATACCGTGCCGGGCGGCGCGTCGGGCTACTCCGGCCCCTCCGGCTGGGGGCGTGCGGCCTCCGGTTACGGCTCGGGCTATGGCAGCCGCGGCGGCTATCTGAATAAAGAATATAACGCACCGATGTCCAATAACCGAGGCTTTGGCTCCGATTACGCGGGCCGTGGAAGTGCCTCGTCGGGTCATGGCGGCTACGACTCTGGTTCGGGAAGCAGCGGCTTCGGCTCTGGCTATGGCCGTCCGGCAGCGCCCAAAGCGCCGGTCAAACCCGCAGGCGGCGGCGTGACCTCTTCGCCCCGTCCGGCAGCGGCATCCACCGGCCCCAAGCACTATGAGCCGGGCGACATCGTGGAGCACAAGGTCTTCGGGCGCGGCAAGGTGCTGAAGGTCAAGCCCGCCGCCGGCGACCAGATCGTGGAGATCAGCTTCGAGAAGGTGGGTGTGAAGAAGACTATGGCCAACTTTGCGCCCCTTGTGAAGATAACGACGGAGGAATGAGAAAAAATGATGACTGTCCGATTGATAGCACATACGCCGGAGCCGGAGAAGGTCGTGGCGGCTGCGGCGAAGCTCTGCTACTCCGACGCCCACATCACCGACCTGCTGGACGGGCTGGATGAGGAAAAGACTGCCCGCTTCCTGACCATGCTCAGCGATTTGGGCCACGCCAGCCCCATCGAGCACGCAAGCTTCACCTTCGGCATCGAGGGCGTCAGCCGTACCCTGCTGGCCCAGATCACCCGTCACCGAATCGCGTCCTTCAGCGTCCAGAGTCAGCGGTACGTCCGTCTGGATGATTTCCGCTACGTCATCCCGCCCGAGATCGAGGCCATCCCCGAGGCAAAGGCGGCGTTCATCGAGAGCATGAACGAGGACGCCAGGCGCTACCTCGACCTCGTGCAGAAGCTGGAGGACGGCCACACCGCCCGCCTGATGGCCGAAGGTCTGCCCGAAAAGCAGGCCCGGGCCAAGGCTTCCAAGCAGGCCAACGAGGACGCCCGCTTTGTCCTGCCCAACGCCTGCGAGACCAAGATGGTGGTGACCATGAACGCCCGCAGCCTGCAAAACTTCTTCCACCTGCGCTGCTGCAATCGCGCCCAGTGGGAGATACGGCAGCTGGCCGAAGAGATGCTGCGGCTGGTCTACCCGGTGGCACCCCATATCTTCCGCACCGCCGGCCCGGCCTGCGTGTCCGGCCCCTGCCCGGAGGGCAAGATGTGCTGTGGCCGCACCACTGAGGTGCGCGCCCGGTACGCCGCGCTGAAAGGGGAGAAGGCAGAATGAGCAAGGGCAGGCTTCTTGTCATCGAAGGGCTGGACGGCTCCGGCAAGGCCACCCAGGCAAAGCTGCTGGCCGCCCATCTGGCCGAGAGCGGCTGCAAGGTGATGGAGATCACCTTTCCGGACTACGAGAGCGATTCCAGTGCGCTGGTGAAGATGTACCTCTCCGGCCGGTTCGGCGACAAGCCCGACGACGTCAACCCCTATGCAGCGTCCAGCTTCTATGCGGTGGACCGGTACGCCAGCTATAAGACCAAGTGGGGCAGCTTCTACGAGGCGGGCGGCATCGTCATCGCCGACCGCTACACCACGTCGAACGCGGTGCATCAGTGCTCCAAGCTCCCGCCGGAGCAGTGGAACGACTTCCTCCGCTGGGCCTTTGACTACGAATACAGGCTGCTGGGCCTGCCCGCACCGGACGCTGTGGTGTACTTACAGGTAGACCCCGCCGTGAGCCAGAAGCTCATGACCGGCCGCTACCACGGCGACGAGAGCAGGAAGGACGTCCACGAAAAGGACATCGAATATCTGGCCCGCAGCCGCCGTGCCGCCGAGTACTGTGCGGCGCATCTGGGCTGGGCCACCGTCCATTGCACGGAAAATGGAGCCATGCGCACCATCGAGGAGATTCAGGCCGAGGTGCGGGCGCTGGCGGAAAAAGAGCTCGGATAACCGCGAAAATGGGAGGGATACTATCAATGTATCGTTTGATGCAGCCGTCGGATGAGGCGGCAGTCGTGGCACTGTGGCAGAAAGAACGCGGCGACAGCGCCGAGTTCATCAAGACCGCTCTGGAAAAGTTCGCCGGGGCGGAAAATATCTACGTCGCTGAGGAAAATGACGAGATAGCCGCTGCGGCGCTGGCGGTCCCCGTCACCCTCAAGGGACGCAGCGGCAGCTACCTCTACGGCCTCTGCGGGCAGGGAAGCCTGCTTCTGGCAGGACTCGTGGACTATCTCTGTGCGCAGCAGAAGCTGCGGGGCGCGGGCTTCACCGTGGCCGTTCCGGCCGGACAGGAGCAGGCCGCACTGCTGGAAAACAAGGGCTTCCGGCGGGCTTTTGCCCTCCGCTGCCTGCCCCGGGAGGTGTCCCGCAACCTGTGGAGTCAGGCGGAGTTCGACTCCGTGACGGCCCGCAAGCTCTATGAGCTGCGGGAGCGTTTCTATCCCGATACCGTCCAGTTCCCGCCGGAGCGGATGGCCGTCGTGCTGACCGACCTCTACGCCCGGGGCGCGACCATCGTGTCCAACGAGAAGGGCTACGGCATCTACTTCCGCCGGGAGGACACCCTCTATTTTGTGGAGCTGATGGCCGAAGACGACCGCTCCGCCGAGGTGCTGATGGAAGCGGCCCGGGAGAAGGAGGTCATCGTGGAGCGCGCCGTCATCACAGTGGGTGCGGCTCAGAACCTTTTCCTCGGCGAAGGCACCCGGCAGGACTACGGCATGATACGATTCGACGCGGAGCCTTTCGATGTGGAAGAAAGCTATATGCGGCTGATGATGGAAAGCTGAACGGAATGGTAAAGGAGTGTGTACATGGCACACGATGCAAAACATAGAAAAAGCAGAAAAGGCGGCGCAGCGAAAATGATTTTGATGGTGCTGCTGATCCTGGTACTGGCGGCGGGCGGCTGTCTGCTGGCCATCCGAAAAGAGATCAACGGCAGTGCTTCCGCCGGCGAACCGGTGAGTGTGAGCATCCAGCAGGGCAGCGGCGTGGCAGCCATCGCCCAGAAGCTCAAGGCGGCGGGCGTCATCAAGTACCCCCACGTCTTCCGCTGGTATGCAGGCAAGCAGGGCGCGGCAGGCAAGCTCCAATACGGTGAGTTCGACCTCGCCCCCGGCAGCTCCTACGACGACATCATCGAGGCACTTTCCGCCTACGCGAAGGCCGACAGCGTCCGGCTGACCTTCCCCGAGGGTACGACGGCCATCGCCATTGCGAAAAAAATGGAGGATGCCGGGCTGTGCAGCGCCGAGGACTTCCTCAAGGAGGCCAACACCGGCGACTTCAGCCAGTACAGGTTCTGGCAGTACGTCCCCGACGACAAGGACGCCCCGGACCGCTTCCTCAAGTGCGAGGGTTATCTTTTCCCGGATACCTACGATTTTCGGAAGGATGACACCGTCCATCATTACGTTGAGACGTTCTATTCTCACTTCGACAAGCAGATCACCGATGAGATGTATGCCGAGATGGAAAAGCAGGGGATGACCCTCTCCGAGGTGGTCACTCTGGCGTCCTTCGTGCAGGAGGAGGCCGGCAACGATCAGGACGATAATGTGGCGCAGGTGTTCCGCAACCGTCTGGCCGAGGGTTCGCCCTACCCCAAACTGCAGAGCAACACCTCCAGCCACGTCCAGAGCGACGCCGACAACAACTACCTCTGGAACTGGGTCGCGCCCTACTACGGCGGCTGGGACAGCATCCCGGAGAACATTCTGGAAGCCTACGACACCTACACCTGCACCGGCCTCTCCGCCGGCCCCATCTCCAACCCCGGCATCGCGGCCATCCGTGCGGCGCTTGCCCCGCAGCCCGACGATGAGGCAAAGGACGCCTATTTCTTTGTCACCGACCTTTCCGGTCACTACTACTACGCCCGCACCTACGCAGACCACCAGAAAAACTGCGATGAGGCGGCAAAAGTCAACAAGAACCTGAAATAAGAAGCGAAGCCCGTAAGCCTGACGGAAAAGGCAGCCGCTGACCGGCCTGCCAAGGGCTCGCCCATTGGGAGAGCTGGCACCGAAGGTGACTGAGAGGGCTAGAGAGGAATACCATGTTACAGATACCGGAACTTCTGGCCCCGGCAGGCGACCTCGAGCGCCTGCGGTATGCCATCAACTACGGCGCGGACGCCGTTTACTGCGCTCTGCCCGAGTTCGGGATGCGCTCTGCACCCACCAACTTCACCCCGGAGCAGCTGAGGGAGGGCGTCATCTATGCCCACGCCCGGGGCCGCAAGGTCTACCTGACCATGAACACCCTGCCCACCAACGAGGAGGCTGACCGTCTGCCTCAGGCCATCAAGGACGCTGCCGCCGCCGGTGTGGACGCCTTCATCGTGGCCGACCTCGGCGTGTTGGACGCCTGCAAGACCTTCGCGCCCGACATCGACGTCCATATGTCCACCCAGACCGGCATCACCAACTGGGCCGCTGCCCGCGCCGCCTACAACATGGGCGCGAAGCGGGTGGTGTTGGCCCGGGAGATGACCCTGCAGGACATCGCCACCCTCCGCGACAAGACCCCGCCGGAGCTGGAAATCGAGGCTTTCGTCCACGGCGCCATGTGCATGAGCGTCTCGGGCCGCTGCCTGCTCTCCAACTACATGGCAGGCCGCGACGCAAACCGCGGCCAGTGCGCCCAGCCCTGCCGCTGGAAGTACTATCTCAGCGAGGAGACCCGCCCGGGGCAGCTCTATGAGATCGGCGAGAACGAGAACGGCAGCTACATCCTCAACGCCAACGATATGTGTACCGCGCCCTTCCTCGACCTCATCTGCAAGGCGGGCGTGGACAGCCTCAAGATCGAGGGCCGCGCCAAGACGTTCTACTACGTCGCCAGCGTGACGGCGGCCTACCGCCGCGCCCTCGACCAGTATCTGGCCGACCCGATGAACGAGAACTTCGAGCTGCCGGAAGAGGTTTTGGCTGAGCTGACCCGCACCAGCCACCGCCACTATTCGCCCGGCTTCTACTTTGGCCGGGAGCAGGCCCGTCAGGCCACCGACAGCGCGACTTACATCCGCGAGTGGGAGTTTGTCGGTACGGTGGACGGCTGGGAGAACGGCGTCGCCAGCTGCCAGCAGCGGGGCAAGTGGAGCCTCGGCGACACGCTGGAGGTGCTCTGCCCGGATGGCCGCAGCATCCCGCTGGACCCCGAGTGGATCAAGAATGAGGCCGGTGAGCTGGTGGAGTCCACGCCCCACGCGATGGAGCGCTATACCATCCCCACCCCGGAGCTGCCGCCGATGAGCCTGCTGCGCCGGAAGGTCTAATTATAATAAATAAAATGCCCTGTCAGCGTATGCTGACAGGGCATTTATCTTAATATATTATTCCGGCTTGACCTGCAGCTCCTGCTCGCAGTAGATGCAGCGATACCTGCCGTTGGAGCTCAGCTCGAAGATCTGGTCGCACTCTTCCTCGATGGAGGAGATGCAGCGGGGGTTCTTGCATCGCACGATGTTGACCAGACGCTTGGGGGGCTGGGGCTTTTCCTTCTTGACGGCCTTGCCGTTCTCGATGACGGTCACGCTGATGTCGGGGTCGAGATAGGCCAGCACGTCGAGGTTGAGCCAGGAGGCGTCGCCCTCCACCTTGATGATGTCCTTCCGGCCCGACTCTGCCTTGTGGCTGCGGGCGTTCTGGATGAGGGCCACGCTGGCGGTGCGGTTGCCCTTGATGCCCAGCAGGTCCATCAGGCCGATGGCCGTGCCTGCCTTGATATGGTCGATGACGATACCGTTCTGAATTTCATCAATGTTCAGCATCTCAGTTGCCCTCCTTTTCAGCCTTGGGGTCCTTGAGGCCCAGCAGCGTCATGATCAGCGCCATACGGACATAGACGGCGTTCTGCACCTGCTCAAAGTAGGCGGCGCGGGGGTCGTCGTCCACGTCCAGCGTGATCTCATTGACGCGGGGCAGGGGATGGAGCACGGCCATGTCAGGCTTGGCAAGGGCCATCTTCTCTTTGGTGAGGATATAGCTGTTCTTCAGACGGACATAGTCTTCCTCGTTGAAGAAACGCTCCTTCTGGACGCGGGTCATGTAGAGGATGTCCAGCTCGGGCATGGACTCCTCGAGGCTGCGGGTCTCCTTGTAGGGGATGTGGTTGGCCTCGAGCACGTCGGTGATGATGTAGTCCGGCACCCGCAGCTCCTCGGGGCTGATGAGGACGAAGCGGATGTTCTCACAGCGCGCCATGGTCTTGATGAGGGAGTGGACGGTGCGGCCAAACTTGAGGTCGCCGCACAGGCCGATGGTCAGGTCGTTCAGACGGCCCTTGCGGCGGCGGATGGTCATCAGGTCGGTCATGGTCTGGGTCGGGTGCTGGTGTCCGCCGTCGCCTGCATTGATGACAGGGATGCGGGAGTACCGGCTGGCCCGCAGCGGTGCGCCCTCCTTGGGGTGGCGCATGGCCACGATGTCGGCGTAGCAGGAGACGACGCGGATGGTGTCGGCCACGCTCTCGCCCTTGGATGCACTGGAGACGGTCTCGCTCGGGAAGCCGAGGACATGTCCGCCGAGGTTCAGCATCGCGGCCTCAAACGAAAGACGGGTGCGGGTGGACGGCTCGTAGAACAGGGTGGCCAGCTTTTTGTGGGCGGCCACGTCCTGATAGGCAGCCGGGTCGGCGCAGATGCGGTCGGCCAGGTCCAGCAGAGAGGTGATCTCCTGCTGACTGAAATCCAACGGATCGATTAGATGACGCATATTCTTTTGTTTCCCTCCGTCAAAGAAGCTTTCGAAGAATCGAGAAGTCGAAGAAGTTCGTGTAGTAGCTCAACGAACGCATGACGGGATGGCAGAGCCGGTTGTAGCATATCTCATCCAGCAGCAGCATGGCCTCGCCCGGGGCCAGACGCATGGCGGCCCGGATGGACTCGTCGCCGCAGCTGGCCTTGAGGTGGGCCACATTGGAGGCCACCTGCTGGCGGCACTCCCGCTCCAGAACATCGAAGATGTCACCCGACAGGTCGATGCGGGTGTAGTCCCGGCTCCCAAACAGGGCGCGGGGCAGGTAGTCGATGGAGTAGATGACGGGGGTGGTGTCGGCGAGGATGCGCTTCTTGATGCAGATGACATCGTCGCCGGGCTCGATGGCCAGATCACGGGCCAGCTCTTCGCCTGCGCGGACGGGGTAGATCTGGATGCCGTCGGCGTGGGGGTAGCTGCCAAAGCTGCGGATGAGCGGGTAATACTCCAGCTTCTGGTCCAATCGGCTGCGCAGGTTCAGGACACTTCGGTTGACCACTGTGCCGATGCCGCGCACCCGCTCGATGTAACCCGCACGCTCCATCTCGCTCAGCGCATCGCGGATGACGGTGCGGCTGACGCTGAGTTCGGCGGCAAGGTCTACCTCAGCGGGCAGACGGTCGGTCTGTGCATAGCGGCCTGTGCGCAGTTCCTCCAGCAGAGCGCCGACGATGCGGTCGCTGATGACAGCACCACCCAGGCGGCTGGAAGAAGATAAGCTGGAATCTCTCATGGTTCGTTTCCTCCGGTACACGGGCAGGGCGGCCCTGCCTGGACTTCCGGAAAAGCTGTGCCTGAGCACAAAACTCTTCCTGCAAATATTATAGCATAAATTGACAATGATTCAAACGGCATTTATACTGGAATCAGCCGGAAAGTATGATTTTATTTTGGAGGGATAGAGCAAGAATGGAAATTCTTCTGCACAAAGTGTGCGGCCGGCCCGCAAGCCGCACCATGACCCTGCGCGCTGCCGGGCCGGAGGATGCCGCCGCCTTTTACGCCTTGCAGAACGAGGTGCGGGCCGCGATGCCCCACCCGGAGCAGTTCGTACCCGACACGCTGGAAAACATCGCCCGTTACCTGAAAGAGGACCTGTGCATCGGCGGGTGGGACGGCGGGCGGCTGGGGGCCTACTTCATCCTGCGGTACTGCGGGCAGAGCGCGCACAACTATGCCGCCTTTATGGGCATCCCACGAGAAGAGTGGGACGGCTGGGCCAACGCCGACAGCGCCATCGTCCACCCCGGCTACCGGGGCAACGGTCTGCAAAGGAAGCTGCTGGAGGCGGCCCTTACCCGGCTCCGCCCGGGCATCGTGGGCATCGGGGCCACCGTCAGCCCGGAAAATCAGTACAGCCTCAACAACGCTCTGGCCAGCGGCTTTGAGATCGTCTGCCGCCGGGAGATGTACGGCGGGTATGACCGGTATCTGCTGGCGAAGAGGCTGTAAAATGATACAGCCCCGCCTTTCTCTGGAAAGGCGGGGCTGTTCTTTTTTTGCTATGCCGGAAAAGTCGTGCTATTCATGAATCTACGCTGGTATGTCATGAAAAGGACTTGACAAAAATATAGGGGGGGGGGGTAGAATAGAGCCGCAGAAATCCTGCAATAAAATTCAGGAGGTAAAAAAGAGTATGCGGTTACGGAAAAATATGAAGCGTGCGGCGGCAGCCGCCCTGGCCCTGAGTGCGGCGCTTTCGGCGGCAGCCCCGGCGGCACTGGCAAAGGAGTATGATATCAGTAAAGGCGATATTACGGTGACCGTTACGGAAGACGGCGACACCTATGTCCGTGTCGGCGATGCGAAAGACGAAAATGACATCGGCGAGAAAGACGACACGGCGGTGGTCATCAGGGGCGGCGAGAACCCGGACAAACAAACTGAGAACAAGTCTGACGGGCCGGCAGACGAAGACACGGCGGACAAGGCTGAAAAACAGAAGCCGGTGATGGATGCCGAGCCGGGAGAGCCGGCGGAGGAGACCGGCACGGAGCTCGTCGTCTGGCCCGAGAACGTGAACAGCGGGGAAGCCCAGAAAAAGGACGGGCCTGCGGATGCCGAGCCGGAGACGCCGGACGCGCAGAAGCCCGAAGGGAAGACCGACGCCGCCACCCTCGAGGCACCGACCGGGCAGAAGCCTGTCGAGAAGACCGAAGATGACGACAAGGACATCATGACCTTTGAGGACAACACCGCCAGTACGGCGACAAAGGCTGTGAACAAAGCGGTGAATAATATCATCAAGATCATCAACAACTGCACCCAAAAAGACACGACGGTCACGATCAAAGATGTAAATATCGATGTGAGCGAAAAGGGTCAGTCCGCGATGTTTGTACAAGGCAAAGGTGACACGACCCTGAAGCTTGAGGGAAACAATACCCTGAAGAGCGGACAGTCTTGTGCAGGCTTGGAAAAAGATGATGAGCACTCGACCGGAAAACTGACCATCACCGCAGAAGATACAAGCTCCTCTTTGAACGCGTATGGCGGGCATGGCGGTGCGGGTATTGGTGGAGGAAATCAAAGAAGCACCTTGAATCTGGAAATCGCAAACGGAAAAATCCATGCAGTAGGTGGAGTGCTTGGTGCAGGCATTGGCGGCGGCATCAATGGAAATGGTGAAGTGAGCATTTCCGGCGGTGAGGTAACTGCCCAAGGAGGGAATTTGGCGGCAGGTATTGGCGGCAGTGCTTCTGGTTCGGGCAAAGTTACCATCAAGAACGGAGAGGTGACAGCAAAAACGATTGGTGCTGCGGCAGCGATCGGCGGTGGTATAGGCGGATCGGGAGACGTCACCATCCTTGACGGCACGGTAACAGCTACGAAAAATTATGACAGCTACCCCGTTACAGGCATTGGAGGAGCCTCTGGCAGCACGAAAAAATCGACCGTTCGTATCCTCGGCGGTGTTGTCGATGCCGTGGGCGGCGGATATGGAAGCGGCATTGGTGGAGGCAAAGGTGGTGTAGAGGTCGAGATCGGCGGCGGTGCGCAGGTGACCGCAAAAGGCGGCCCGGGCAGTGACGGTTACGGTGCAGGCGCCGCCATCGGCACAAACGGCGATGTAGGCGGCAAAGCTGGTAAAGAGCTGGATATAAATGCCATCGGTGAGGGTACGGTCACCCGGATTGACTCCCAGTTGCCCGCTGAGCATAAGCATGAATGGACACTTGTCTCCTCTACTCCCGCGGCTGTCGGCCAGCTGGGCGAAAAAGTGTATGAATGTTCTTGCGGCTCCACAAGGACTGAATACGAGCCTGCACTTCCTGCACCTGTGGAGGAGCAGAACGGCAGGGTAGTTTTGACAGTTGAGGGCGCTGCCTATGAGATGCATCAGGAGTCTGCCCGCTGCATCGTCACGGCAGATTCTGATACCGCCACCCTCTTCGGCTGTCTGGGCAATCTGGCAGAACTGAAAGCGCAGGGCGCAGACACCCTCGTCTTCCGCACGAAGAGCCGTGAGACGGCGCTGGACATCGATACCATGCTGTCGCTGGGCACGGAGGACACCCTCTTCGCCCTCACCCACAGCGGCAGCTCTGCCACCCTCACCGTGGGCGGCGCAGACCACAGCGAACTTATCCACTAACTAACCAACCCCCCAAGGCGGAGAGCTTCCGCATCCCTCCGCTTTGTACGAAAAGCCCCCGGCACGTTCCGCATCGTGCGGGGGGTTTTTGGTTATGGGCAGGCTTCCCTTTGTACAACCTCTCCGTCACGCCTGACGGCGTGCCACCTCTCCTGGTAGGAGAGGCCTTGGCATTCCGCAACGCTTCGTCTTCCACAGGAAACTTTTCCGCTCCGCCAGAGGCTCCCCTACCAGGGGAGCTGTCGAGCGAATGCGAGACTGAGAGGTTGTACTAAGACAGAGCCTTTCCTCTGTAGGAAAGGCCGGCTCGTGGCATCGCTTCCTGTATCTTTTTGTCGAAGTTTATGGTATACTTGTTTTGCGGCCTTGCCCGCCCATTTTATTGGGAAGGGGGTGAGACAAATGCCTAGTATTTCTACTTTCATTCTGTCCGTCGCAGCAAATGTAGCATCTTACTACATCTGCAAGTGGCTTGACGGATGGTTCACGGGCCGTAAGCACTAAAAAAGAAGACCCCCTTTCGGAGCTGCAACTCCGTGAGGGGGTTTTCTTCTTGGTGAGTCAAATGACTAGTTCAATTTCTACTTTCACTATTTATAGTATATGCCATTCCCCGCAAAAGTCAAGCTTTGCACAGAAAGTTTACAAGCGCCCTCTCAGTCAAAGCCGTCAGGCTTTGACTGAGAGGGCGGTCTTCATCTTATGCCGTACCACCAGCAGGCAGGCCAGATGCACCAGTGCGGTGAGGATCCAGCTGACGGGGTAGCTGATGTAAAGCATCGTGGTGGTGTGGAACAGCTGGAAGATGGTGGCGATCCAGACGAGGCGGAGCAGGCAGCTGCCCACGAGGCTGACCACCATCGGCAGGACGGAGTAGCCCCGGCCGCGCAGACAGCTGGCCAGCACATCCATGCAGCCGCAGAGCAGATAGGTGGTGCAGATGATGTGCATACGGGCCAGACCGGCAGTCACAACGACCTCATCGGAGGAGTAGAAGTGGAGCAGCGGTTCGCCCAGCAGGGAAGCACCGCCGCCCAGCACGAGGCCGGTGACGGTGGCGCAGAGCAGGCAGTTGCGCATGACGCGGTCCAGGTTGTCGTACCGGCGGGCGCCCATGTTCTGGCTCGTGAAGGTGACAGCGGCCTGGGCGAAAGCGTTCATGGCGGTATAGACGAAGCCCTCGAGGTTGGAAGCGGCAGAGTTGCCGGCCACGACGATGGAGCCGAAGGAGTTGACCGCCGACTGGATGACGACATTGGAGAGGCTGAACACGGTGCTCTGCAGACCGGCAGGCAGGCCGATGCGCAAGATCTGGCCCAGAGCCCCCGCATGGAAGCCCAGATGGCCGAGGTCGAGGTGGAGCGGGCCTTTCTCCTTCACCAGCAGGGCCGTGACCATGCAGGCGGAGACGGTCTGGCTGATGATGGTGGCCAGAGCGACGCCCGCCACGCTCATGGAGAAGAGGATGACGAACACGAGGTTCAGCACCACATTGATGAGGCCCGCCACGGCCAGACAGAACAGAGGCCGCCTGGTGTCGCCCACGGCGCGCAGGAGGGCCGAGCTGAAGTTGTACAGCATGGTCATGGGCATACCGATGAAGTATATCTTGAGGTAGAGGGTGGACAGGCCGATGACGTCCTCCGGGCAGCTCATCAGCTCCAGCAGGACGCGGGCGGCAAAAAAGCCCACCACGGCCAGTAAGAAGCCGCTGACGAGGCCCAGCGTCACGGAGGTCTGGACGGTGTTGTGGACGCCCTCATCGTCCTTCGCGCCGAAGCAGCGGGCTGCAACGACGTTCGCGCCCAGCGACAGGCCCACGAACAGGTTGACCAGCAGGTTGATGAGCGCACCGTTGGAGCCGACAGCGGCCAGCGCCGTGCTGCCCGCAAAGCGTCCCACGACGACGACATCGGCTGCGTTGAACAGCAGCTGCAGGATGCTGGATGCAGCCAGCGGCAGGGAAAACAGGATGATCTTTTGCAGCATGGGGCCGCTGGTCAAATCGCCTGTCCGGGTATTCTGTGCCATGAAAATGCTCTGCCTCCTCAAATATCAGATGGTGCTCACGAAAAAACGCGCCGCTCAACAGCGAGCGACGCAGATAATATTATAATACGGTTTCAGGTAAAAAACAAGTAAAATCAAAGCTTTTTCCGTACAAAAATGCACCCCCGCGCACAGGGTGCAGGGGTGCGGAGGTATGTTTGCGAAACAGAACGCTTACTTCTGGGGTTTCATGTAGATGTGGTGAGGCAGACCGGCGATGTAGAGCGGGGTCAGCTCAGCCTGAATGAGGGGCCGTGCGTAAGCGAGGAAGTCTTCCGTCATCTGGGTATGATTCTCGTTCATCCAGCTCAGCGGCACCTTCTTCTCGAGATTTGCGACCTCGCTGATGGGGTGCAGCTCAGTGGTACACTGATAGGGGCTGTTGGAGATGCGCTTCAGGGCCACCATCTGGCCGGTGATGCCCTCAAACGCAGCCTTGGCAGCAGCACCGCCGACCTGATAGGCCTCGGTGATGTCGGTGCGGCTGGTCAGGTGGCCGGCGCAGCGCTGCAGGGTGGAAAGCTCGATGCAGCGGGTCTTGGTGTCCAGCTGGCGGGCCACGACGTTGGCCAGATAGCGGGCGGTGCCGGTCAGGGCCTTGTGGCCGAAAGCATCCACTGCGTGGACATCGTCGGCCAGCTCACAGACATAGCGGCCATCCTCGAGCTTGACGCCCTCAGACACCGCGATGACGATGCTGGGCTTCTTCTCCTGCATCACGCGCACCTTCTCGATGAAGTGCTCCACATGGAAGGGGACTTCGGGCAGGCAGATCATGTCCACGCCCTCGCAGTCGTCGCTCTTGGCCAGTGCGGCGGCGGCGGTCAGCCAGCCGGCGTTGCGGCCCATGATCTCGACGACGGTGACGTACTTGGTGCCGTAGACGGTGGCGTCGCGGATGATCTCCTTCATCACCACGCCGATGTACTTGGCCGCAGAGCCGTAGCCGGGGGTGTGGTCGGTGACCATCAGATCGTTGTCGATGGTCTTGGGCACGCCCATGAAGCGGATGTCGCTCTGGATGCACTCGCCGTACTCAGCCAGCTTGCCGATGGTGTCCATCGAGTCGTTGCCGCCGATGTAGAAGAAGCAGCCGATGTCCAGCTTTTCGAGGATGGCGAAGAGCTTCTTGTACAAGGCCTCGTCGGTGTGCCAGTCGGGCAGCTTGTAGCGGCAGCTGCCGAGGAAGCTGGAGGGGGTGCGCTTGAGCAGCTCGATGTCGAGGTCATCGGTCAGCAGGGTGGACAGGTCCACGACCCGCTCCTCCAGCAGACCGGCGACGCCGTTGCACATGCCGTAGACGATGTCCGCGCCGCGGCTCTTGCAGCTCTCGAACACACCAGCCAGACTTGCGTTGATGACAGAGGTGGGGCCGCCGGACTGGCCAACGATTGCATTTTTACCCATGATGATTTCTCCTTTTTTGTTTTTCTGTTTCGGCTTTATAACGAAGCCGTTTTCTAAGCATTGCACACCGTCTGAGCGGTCTTTTTGCCTGCATACTGCGTTGCTTTCCCTTGCAATCCGTCAGGATTGCTGCGGAAAATCGCCTTGTCTGCCGACAAAAATCCTCGCCATTCGGCGTACCCTGCTTACGAAAACAACTTCTTTAATCGTGCAGGAGCACGAAAACAGACGCGGGGAAGGGGAGAAGTGAGTTTCCTTACAGGCAGATGTGGCGGGGCGTACCGTTGACGTAGACGGGGGTGACCTCGTCGAGGATGAGCGGGCGGGCGTACTCCTCGAACGCCGCCGTCACCTGCATCCCGTCGGGGGTGATCCAGTCCAGCGGCACCTTCTTTTCGAGGTTTGCCACCTGCTGGACGTCCACCGCTTCGGTGATGCACTGGTAGGGATACTCGGAAACGCGCTTGAGCGCGATCATTTTGCCCGTCTCACCGGCAAAGGCTGCGGCTGCCGCTGCGCCGCCCACGGCGTAGGCCTCGGTCACGTCGGTGCGGCTGGCCAGATGGCTGGCGCAGCGCTGCAGCGTCGAGAACTCGATGGCGCGGCTCTTGCAGTTCAGCTTGTCGTGGATGAGGTCGGACAGATAGCGGCTGGTGCCGCTGAGGATGGCTTTGTGGCCGAAAGCGTCCAACTGGCCTGCCGTGGACACGAGGTCGCACAGATAGGTACCGTCGGCGGTCTTGACGCCCTCGCTGGCCGCGATGATGACGTTGGACTTCACCCGCTGCAGCTCATCCACTCTGGCGAGGAACTTGTCCTGATCAAAGGGGACTTCCGGCAGAAGGATGAGGTCGGGGCCGTCGCTGTCGTCGCCGCCTGCGAGGCAGGCCGCACCGGCCAGCCATCCGGCGTGACGGCCCATGATCTCGGCCACGGTCACGCTGCGGATGTCGTAGACGGAGGAGTCACGGATGACTTCCTTGAGGATGGTGGCGATGTACTTGGCCGCAGAGCCGTAGCCGGGGGTGTGGTCGGTGAGGCAGAGGTCATTATCGATGGTCTTGGGTACGCCGATAAAACGCACCGCACTGCCTGCCTGTGCGCCGTAGCGGCTGAGCTTGGCGATGGTATCCATCGAGTCGTTGCCGCCGATGTAGAACACCGCGCAGATGTCGTACTTGTCAAACAGGGCGAACAGCTTGACGTAGGGCGTGGAGTCCGCCTCCGGCTCGGGGAGCTTGTAGCGGCAGCTGCCCAGATAGCTGGACGGCGTGCGCTTGAGCAGCTCGATGCTGAGCCGGTCGTCCAGCAGGACGTTCAGCTCCACGAGTTCCTCTTTCAGCAGTCCCTCGATGCCGTACTTCATGCCGTAGACCTTGTCTGCGCCCAGACTGCAGGCGGCTTTATAGACGCCTGCGAGACTGGAATTGATGACGGCGGTAGGGCCGCCGCTCTGGCCGATGATGACATTCCTGGCCATGAGAACCTCCTTGTACCATTTACCGATAAATTGGACTTCCTGTGCGCCGCAGCACCGCTCCGCGCCGTCCCCGTTTCGCGGTCCGTACACCCTGCACAGTGTACGGACGGGGGAACAGCCAACAATCGATGACTGCAACTCGCACAAAAATTCTGGCAGGTCGTGCAAGCACTTCGAAAAATGTGTGCAAAAACCTGCTCTTCCTCTATTGTAACCGTTTTGCCTGTTGTATGCAAGTCTTAATTGGTTGCAGAGGCAAAAAAATTATGATAAAATAGGTGCTGCACAGCTCTGCCGGGCCGGAAGGCGGGGATAACCCGCCGACGCCCGGGCAGACTAAGAGCAGAACCAAACGAAAGCGGGAACACCTTTATGGGAATTTCACACGATTATCATAGCACGGGCCGGCGCCGCAGAGGCGGCCCCGGCGGCGTCATCCGGTTTGCGGGGGCCGTGGCCGGCATCCTGCTGGTGAGCTTCGCCATCACGGCCATCCTCGAGCACGGACAGGCACAGCCTGAAGAGCTGCCCACCGTGACGGCCAACGGCACGGCGCAGAATATTCTGGCCCCGCTGCCCATGCAGGGCGCGGCGGACAGCACCACCGACAGCGCCGTCAGCGGCGGGGAGAACGCGGCGGCAGACGGCACGCCCGCCGTGACCCTCGAGCAGTTCGGCCCGGCCCGTCAGACGGCGGGAGCCTACAGCGTCAAAGCCTACGACAGCAGCGTCATCCGCCAGCCCGCCAGCGGCCAGGTCGATTTGAGCTACTTCTCCGATGCCGCCTTTCTCGGCGACAGCCTGACGGTGGGCTTCTCCGACTATAAGATCAACCTCGGCGGTGCGCTCATCTGCGGCTACACCGGCGTCGGTCCGGATGCCATCGTCAACCGCAGCGCCGTCAAGAGCAGTGTGCGGGGCGAGGAAGTCGCGCTGGACGTGCTGGCCGCCGCTCAGCCCAAAAAACTGTATATCCTGCTGGGTACCAACACCCTGACCACCGTGGGCGCGGCAGACCGCTTCCTCGCTTACTACGGCCAGATGCTGGATGTGCTGCGCCAGACGCTGGGGGAGGACTGCGTCATCTATGTGGAGTCCATCCCGCCCGTCCGCCCCGAGGCCGCAGCGGAGAAGCCGGGCCTTGCCTCGGACATCATCCGCTCGGTGAACGAGCAGCTGGCCCTGCTGGCCGCAGATAAGGGCTGTGTCTACCTCGATTTGTGGGAGACGCTGGCCGACGGCGAGGGGAACCTGAAAGAGGTGCTGGCTGCGCCGGACGGCGTCCACTTCTCGGCGGGCAACGGCTACGGCGCGTGGGTCACTTACCTGCGCAACCACGCCAAGTATTCTGCCGATAATGCATGGACGCCCGGCAGCGCCTATGCAGGCTGAGCGCAAAACCAAAAAAGAACAAAAGCATCCGTGATGCCCTGCCCCGGGAGGGGGAGAGAAACATCACGGATGCTTTTTTGCAGCAAAAATCCCGCCCCCTGCGGATGCAGAGGACGGGACGTTTTGTTTTTATGGAGAAGGGCAGAGGGACGAATTACTTCATCTTGCTCTTGGCCTTCATGCGCTGCTCGTGGTTGAGGATCTGCTTGCGGATGCGCAGGTTCTCGGGAGTGACCTCCAGCAGCTCGTCCTGAGCCAGGAATTCGAGGCAGCCCTCGAGGCTCAGCTTGCTGATGGGGATGAGGCGCAGAGCGTCGTCAGAGCCGGAAGCACGGGTATTGGTCAGGTGCTTGGTCTTGCAGACGTTGACATCGACGTCCTCGCCGGAAGCGGTGTAGCCGATGACCATGCCCTCGTAGACCTTCTCGCCGGCGCCCACCAGCAGAGTGCCGCGCTGCTGCGCGTTGAACAGGCCGTAGGTGACGGCCTCACCGGTCTCAAAGCTGACCAGAGAACCGGTGGAGCGGTTGGCGATCATGCCAGCCCAGACGTCATAGCCGTCGAAGATCTGGTTGATGATGCCCTCGCCGTGGGTATCGGTCAGGAACTGGTTGCGGTAGCCGAACAGGCCGCGGCTGGGCATACGGAACTCCAGACGCACACGGTCGGAGCCCAGAGACTCCATCTGCTGCAGGATGGCCTTGCGCTGGCCCAGACCGGTCATGACAGCACCCTGATACTGGGTGGGGACGTCGATGACGACGTGCTCCATAGGCTCGTAGGTCTTGCCGTCGATGACCTTGGTCAGAACGTGCGGGGGAGAGACCTGCAGCTCATAGCCTTCGCGGCGCATGGTCTCGATGAGGATGGACAGATGCATCTCACCACGGCCCATGACACGGAAGGAATCGGTGGTGGCGGAATCCTCCACCTTCAGAGCGACGTCCTTCAGCAGCTCTTTCTGCAGACGGTCACGGATCTGGCGGCTGGTGACATACTTGCCCTCACGGCCGGCCAGCGGGCTGTCGTTGACGGAGAAGGTCATCTCGACGGTGGGGTCGTTGATCTTCAAGAAGGGCAGCGGCTCGATATGGGAGGGGCTGCACAGGGTGTTGCCGATGGTGACGTCGGGCAGACCGGAGAAAGCCACGATGTCGCCTGCGGTGATGTTGTCGCAGGGCTGACGGCCATTGGCCTGGAAGTCATACAGCTTGGTCAGACGGCCGCGCATCTTGAGGTCGGGGTTGTGCCAGTCGCACACGACCACTTCCTCGCCCACCTTGGCGACGCCGTTCTGGATGCGGCCGATGCCGATGCGGCCAACGAACTCGTTGTAGTCCACAGAGGACACCAGCATCTGGAAGGGAGCCTCGGGGTCGCCCTCGGGCGGCTTGATGGTGCTCAGCAGGGTGTCGAACAGGGGGACCAGGTCGGTGCCGGGTACATCGGGGTCAAGGCTTGCAGTGCCGTCACGGCCGCAGCAGAACAGCATGGGGCAGTCCAGCTGCTCGTCGGTAGCGCCTAGGTCCATCAGCAGGTAGAGGACCTCGTCGATGACTTCCTTGATGCGGGCGTCGGGACGGTCGATCTTGTTGATGGCGACCACAAGGCTCAGATTCTGCTGCAGAGCCTTCTGCAGCACGAAACGGGTCTGGGGCATGCAGCCCTCAGCAGCGTCCACCAGCAGCAGAACGCCGTTGACCATCTTCAGCACGCGCTCGACCTCGCCGCCGAAGTCGGCGTGGCCCGGGGTATCGACGATATTGATCTTGACGCCCTTGTAGGTGCAGGAGCAGTTCTTGGCCAGAATGGTGATGCCGCGCTCACGCTCGATGTCACCGCTGTCCATGACACGCTCAGCCACAGCCTGATTGTCGCGGAAAGCGCCGCTCTGGCGCAGCAGGGCGTCCACCAGCGTGGTCTTGCCGTGGTCAACGTGAGCGATGATAGCGACATTGCGCAAATCGTTACGAACCATAAAATACAACCTCTCTATTTTGAATCTCAGTAGAAGTTACGTCATACGATTTAAGTTTATATCATCCGGGGGTGGTTTGTCAAGATTGTATAAAAAATTTTTGATGGATTCGGCGTTTTGCCCGAGAATCGGCTGCCGATTTGGGCGGCATTACAGCGCGAAACGTGATATACTTAATGCACCAAAGTTGGATAATCCTGTTGGAGGTGTGTCTATGAAACTGACGTTTTTGGGTGCCAACCACGAAGTGACCGGAAGCTGTACCCTCTTGGAAGCGGCGGGACAGCGCTACCTCATCGACTGTGGTATGGAACAGGGCAAGGATGTCTATGAGAACCAGCCCATCCCCGTTGCGCCGGGCGAGATCGACGGCGTGCTGGCCACCCATGCCCATATCGACCACACGGGCCTTCTGCCTCTTCTGGTGCGCAACGGCTTCCGGGGCAGGATCTACGCCACCAGGCCCACGGCAGAGCTGTGCAGCATCATGCTGCGCGACTCGGCGCACATCCAGGAATTCGAAGCCGAGTGGAAGAACCGCAAGGGCCAGCGCTCCGGCGCAGAACCTGTGGAACCCATGTACACCATTCAGGACGCCGAGGCAGCCATCGCGCTGTTCCGGGGCTGTGATTACAATAAGGAGATCGAGCTTGCGCCCGGCATCGTCATCCGCTTTGTGGATGTGGGCCATCTGCTGGGCTCGTCCAGCATCGAGATATGGGTGACGGAGAACGGCGCGACCACAAAGCTGGTCTTCTCCGGCGACATCGGCAACCACGACCAGCCTATCATCAAGGACCCCACGTATCTGAAGGACGCAGATTATGTCTTTATGGAGTCCACCTACGGTGACCGCAGCCACGGCCCGCGGCCCGACTATGTGGGAGAGCTGACGAAGATCCTGCAGCGCACCTTCGACCGCGGCGGCAATGTGGTCATCCCGAGCTTTGCAGTGGGCCGCACCCAGGAACTGCTCTACTTCATCCGCGAGATAAAGGAAAAGAATCTGGTCACCGGCCACGGCTGCTTCCCGGTGTACATCGACAGCCCGCTGGCCATCGAGGCCACCCGAATCTTCAAGGACACCGACTCCTCCTGCTTTGATGAAGAGACCAACGCCCTGCTGGCAAAGGGCATCGACCCCATCCGGTTCCCGGGCCTGAAGGTCAGCGTCACCAGCGATGAGTCCCGTGCCATCAACACCGACCCCGTGCCGAAGGTCATCATCTCGGCCAGCGGCATGTGTGAAGCGGGCCGTATCCGCCACCACCTCAAGCACAACCTCTGGAGGAAGGAATGCACCATCCTCTTTGTGGGCTATCAGGCCGTGAACACACTGGGCCGCTCTCTGCTGGAGGGTGCGGACAACGTGAAGCTCTTCGGCGAATCCATCGAGGTGCAGGCGGAGATCTGCCAGCTCACCGGCCTTTCGGGCCACGCCGACAGGGAGGGCCTGCTGAAGTGGGTCAACTCCTTTGAGCCGAAGCCCAAGCGGGTGTTCATCATCCACGGCGAGGATGAGGTGGAGAACATCTTTACCCAGACCCTCACGGAGCAGGGCTTCAACGCCTGCGCACCTTACAATGGTGAGCAGTGGGCCATCGGTGCCGAGGGTGCGGTCTGCCTGAAGGAAGGCACCCGTATCCGCATCGAGCACCACATCAGCGAGGGTGCAGCCCGTGCGGCTACCGTCTTCCAGCGCCTGCTCAATGCCGGCAAGCGCCTGCTGCGGGTCATCGAGCACAACGAGGGCGGCGCCAACAAGGACCTCGCCAAGTTCGCCGACCAGATCAACGCTCTCTGCGACAAGTGGGACAGATGAGGCAAACATCCCGGCGGCATAGCTGCTCCGAAAACATCGTTCTGAAATAAAATGATGGAAAACCGACCCGAGTTCGTGTACCCTCACACGGCTCGGGTCGGTTCTTTTTTGCGTCCAAAAGAGGAAAACACGGTTTTCTGTGCGCTTTTGCACAAGCTTCCGACTATTTCATGGGAATCGTTGACTTTTGAATGCGCAAAATGCTACCATACGGCATAAGAAAAGACAAAGATGACAAAATAAAGTTGTTTCTAGGGCGCGGAGGCCGGCATCTGTGCGGGAAACGGCTCGAAGTTTTTATCTGCGTGCGGATGGTATCGGCAGAAGCCTCCGCACAGGAAATGACCGCATTGCATCATTCGATCAAAAAGTCAACAAAAAGAAAGGTCGTGGTTTCTATCGCAATCAAGGAATATTCCATGTCCCGGGACTCCACCCGGCAGCTCTCACCCAACTTCAAGGTGCGGGAGTTTGCCTGCAAGGGCAGCGATGTTGTCCTCCTCGACGACGAGCTGGTGGTGCTGCTCCAGTGCATCCGGGAGCACTTCGGCAAGCCGGTATATATCACCAGCGGCTACCGCACCGCTGCCCACAACGCGGCCGTGGGCGGCAGCAAGTCGAGCCAGCACCTTCTGGGCCGGGCGGCAGACTTCTACGTTGAGGGCGTGGACGTAGCCACGGTCGCCGCCTACGCCGAGACCCTGCTGCCCGCCCGGGGCGGCATCGGGCGCTACCCGAAGGACGCCGCCCACCCCAAGCGCCGCACCGGCTGGGTGCATATCGATACCCGGGCGGGCAAGAGCCGGTGGAAGATGTAAAAAGACGCTGAAACTGTTATTGCCGTTATAATATGAAGCGGCCCTCTCCCGGAAAAGGGAAGAGGGCCGCTTTCCTGCAGCAACGCCCCCGCTGGTGGAAACACCGGCGGGGGCGTCAGGTTTATGAATCGGCGCGCAGGAGGTCTGCGGGTCTGATGTGCAGGATGTCGCAGAGTGCAAAGAGATTATCTGTTTTGGGCATCCCGGCGCCTCGCTCATAACAGCCGATCGTGCCGATGGTGACACCAAGCTTCTCCGCAAGCTCCAGCTGCGTCAGCCCGGCGGCCTGCCGTGCCTCGCGGATGATACGGGCAGATTCGGGATGGCTGCGGGTGGGCATAAAGAATCACCTCAATTCTGAATTATATACATCGGCCGCTTTGGTATAGCCAGAGCGGTTATTTTTTATGCTTCCTTTGTCCCCACGACAGACGCAGGACATTTTTTATAACGTCCAGTGAGGACGAGGGCCTCGACAGACTCCACCGCTTTGGTCTGGCCTTCGTCGTTGAGCTGGTCGGAGGCTGCAAGGAAGGTGGACTGCTGGGAAAATCCTAATCAAACAAATCCGAATGCGTACCGGTACGGAACAGGAAAAGCTCAAGAGCATCGCCGTCCACACGGTAAACGAGCAGCCAGTCGGGCCGGATGTGGCACTCCCGGAAGCCGATATAATCTCCGGTGAGAGCGTGGTCACGGTTCCGGTCCGGCAAAGCCTGCCCGGCGGCGAGCCAGTCCACAACGGTGTTCAGCTCATCCAGCGGCAGGCCGCGCCTGGCTGCAAGCTTGAGGTCTTTCTTGAATCGGTTGGAAAGGACGACTTCAAGCATCCGTCAGCACCTCATTCATGGCGTCCTTGAAGGAAGCATAGCGCTTATACTTTTCCGGGTGAGCCTTCATCTCGGCATACTCATTCAGAGCTGCAGCCGTCTCCGCGTTGGGATTTTCCCGGGTGACGACGAAAGGCAGGCCCTGCACGCGAAGGGACTGCTTCAGGAAGAGGGTAATCGCCGTGGACAAATCAATGCCGAGGTCTGCAAAAAGCTCCTGACTCGAGCGCTTCAGCTCCGGGTCAAGACTGATGTTCGTGCTGGTTTTTGCCATAACAGAACGCCTCCTTGTTGGTTTTCTATTCTCACTATAGCATTTTTTGACCAGAATGTCAACATAATATGCACGTATTGTGCGCACAAAAAGGAAGAAAGCCGTTCGGGCCGACGCCGAGTTTGAGCGGCTGAGGAGGAGCGTGAAGTAAGAGACCGGCCATAACTGTATAGCATGACAACGCTCCCTTCAAAAATTTTTGAGGGAGCGTTGTCATGTGAATGAAAAAGAGGTGAGGTAAAAAGTGGGACAATGGAATAAGAAAACCGCCCAGATCCTGACGGATCTAGGCGGTTTTTGCGTGGAGCGGGCAATGGGAATCGAACCCACCTCCTCAGCTTGGAAGGCTGATATACTAGCCGATGTACGATGCCCGCGTATTCTGTTTTGCCGGGATGCAAGCAGTATTATAGCATGATTCGCGGCAAATGTCCAGCATTTTTTGCCCAAAGTGCAGAAGGAGAGGAAACCTTTGCCGCCGAGCTGGCGTTTGCCTGTTTACTTTGGAGCAGTTTTATTGTAAAATAGACAGGAGATAAAACCGGCGGCGCACAGCGCGGCCAAATCTGATACAGGTGGTGTATGTTATTATGGCGTTGAAATATCAGCGCATCCTTCTGAAGATCAGCGGCGAGGCCCTCGGCGGCGAAAAGGGGACCGGTTTCGACGAGCCGACCATGGACGCGATCTGCGGCGGCGTAAAGAAGGCCCATGAGCTGGGCGTTCAGATCGGCATCGTCGTGGGCGGCGGCAACTTCTGGCGCGGCCGTTCCAGCGGCAGGATGGAGCGTACGCTGGCCGACAAGATCGGTATGCTGGCAACGGTGATGAACGCTCTGGCTGTCTCCGACAAGCTGGAGCAGCTGGGTGTGCCGACCGAGGTGTTCACCTCCATCACCATGCCGCAGGTGGCCCCGGCCTTCACCCGCAAGGACGCTCTCCGCGCAATGGGCGAGGGCAAGATCGCCATCTTCGGCGGCGGTACGGGCAACCCCTTCTTCTCCACCGACACGACCACTGCCCTGCGCGCCGTTGAGGTGAGCGCAGACATCATGTTCAAGGCCACGATGGTGGACGGCGTCTATGACAAGGACCCCCACAAGTACCCCGACGCCAGGAAGTACGAGACCCTTACCTTTACCAAGGTGCTGGAAGACCGTCTGGCTGTTATGGACGGCACTGCCGCCACCCTCTGCCGGGACAACAAGCTCCCCATCCTCGTGTTCGATCTGGCCGACCCCGACAACATCGCCCGTGCTGTGCAGGGTGAGAACGTGGGCACACTGGTCTACGAGGACTGAGCATACCGCCCCGCTTCCGACAATAGAATATCCCAGACGCCTTTTCGCGGCTGGTGAGAATTGATAACAAACAGGAGACAAGGACAATGAGCAGCAACACCAAGGCATTCGAAGACAAGATGAAGAGCGCAGTCGAGCATCTGGAGCGCGAGCTGAAGACCGTGCGCGCAGGCCGCGCCAACCCCGGCGTTCTGGACAAGGTGACCGTGGATTACTACGGCTCTCCCACGCCCATCCAGCAGGTGGCTTCTGTGGCTGTCAGCGAGGCCCGCACCCTGACCATCACCCCGTGGGACCGCACCCTGCTGCGCGCCATCAGCAAGGCGATTCTGGCCAGCGATGTGGGCATCAACCCCATCGATGACGGCCAGACCATCCGTCTGAACTTCCCGGCTCCCACCGAGGAGCGCCGCAAGCAGCTGGCCAAGGAAGTCTCCAAGATGGGCGAGGAGGCAAAGGTCGCCGTCCGCAACGTCCGCCGTGACGCCATGGATAAGGCCAAGGCCATGAAGAAGGCCGGTGAGCTGACCGAGGACACCCAGAAGACCATGGAAGAGGACGTCCAGAAGCTGACCGACAAGTATGTGAAGAACATCGACGCTGCCGTGGAAGAGAAGCAGAAGGAGATCATGTCCGTCTGATTCCGACTGCAGGCAAAGCAGGGAGGTGCCGTGCGCTGAAAGAAGGTGCGCGGCACTTTTTGCCAGACGAGACGTAGAGGAAGAAGAGCATGGAGCATTCAAAGGATTTTGCGAAGGGACTGTCCATCGGCATCATCATGGACGGCAACGGCCGCTGGGCCAAGAGCCGCGGCCTGCCCCGCACCGCCGGCCATAAAAAGGGCGCACAGGTCTTTCAGGACATTGCGGACTACTGCGATGAACTGGGCGTAGAGTCGGTGTATTTTTACGCATTCTCGACCGAAAACTGGAAGCGTCCCGCCGAAGAGGTAGGCGCGATCATGCGGCTGTTCGGCGAATACCTCATCAAGGGCTTCGACTACGAGAACCGGAACGTCCGCATCTGCTTCATGGGCGACCGCACGGTGCTGGAGCCCAAGCTGCAGGAGCTGATGAACAAGCTGGAGCGGGACTCTGCCTGCAAGACCGGCCTGACCATCAACATCGCCATCAACTACGGCGGACGGCCTGAGATCGTCCGGGCAGCCCGGAGCCTCGCGGCCAAGGCGGCTGCGGGCGAGCTGAAGCCTGAGGACATCACGGAAGAGGCTCTTTCGGCCCAGATGTACACCGCCGGCCAGAAAGACCCCGACTTCATCCTCCGCCCCAGCGGAGAGAAGCGGCTCTCCAACTTCATGCTCTGGCAGGCGGCCTACTCCGAACTGGTGGAAATGGACGTTCTGTGGCCTGATTTCACCCGTGATGACCTCGATGCCGCCATTATGGAGTTCAACCGGCGCTCCCGCCGCTTCGGCGGACTCTGAGAGCAGCGACCGATACGCAAGATGCCGCGCAGCGTGCGCGGCCCCCGGAGAGCGCCCGGTATTTCCTCGGGCGCTGACGCTGCAGACCCTGCCGGAGCAGGGGAGCGGCTCCCGGACGAAACAAAGGAGAACATGAAACTATGAAAACACGAATCATCACAGCCGTGGTGGGCCTGATCGTTCTGGCAGGCGTCCTGTTCACCTTCGATACGCTGGTGTTCAATCTGGTCATCGCGGCCATCACCCTCATCGCCCTGCATGAAATTTACTCTGCGCTGGGTTTTGAAAAGCGGGACTGGCCGCTGCTGGCTGTTCTGGTGTCCTACACACTGCTCATCATGCTGTCGAGCTACAGCGTCTGCCGGGCGATGGTGATGCCCGCTTCCTTCCTCGTGGTGCTGTTCTATGCCATCTACCTTGTAGTGCGCAACGGCGTTATCAGCTACCAGAAAGCCAGCGGCCTCGCCATGTTTTCGGGCATTGTGATCTTCTGCTTCTACTCGTTCATCCGGCTCAAGGAGATGCTGCCGGTGGAGGAGTATGGCTACGACGCCATCTTCTTCATCCTGCTCATCCTCTGCTTCGCCTGGGGCGGCGATACCTGCGCCTACTTCGCGGGCCGCGCCTTTGGCAAGCATAAGCTCTGCCCGGTGGTCAGCCCCAAAAAGACGGTGGAGGGGGCTATTGGCGGCGTGCTGGGCACGATGGTGTTCGGTGTGCTGGTCACGGTCATCTACTCCATCGCAGCAGACCGGATGGAAGAGTTCACCCGCTCCAACATTGGCGTATCCATGTATGTTATCATTGCGCTGCTGGCCTGTGTGGCTGCGGTGCTGGGCATCTACGGCGACCTGTTCGCCAGCGTGGTCAAGCGCCAGTGCGGCATCAAGGACTACGGCACCATCTTCCCGGGCCACGGCGGCATCCTTGACCGCTTCGACAGCGTGATGTTCATCGCGCCCTTTGTCACCATGGTGGTCATCGCAGCATTCTACAATTAAAATCAGCAGGAGATAGATTCTTTATGGCTAAGAAAATCACGCTGCTGGGCTCTACCGGCTCCATCGGCACCCAGAGTCTCGATGTCATCCGCGCTCAAGGGTATGAGGTGTTCGGCCTGTCGGCTCACAGCCAGACGGATAAAATTTTGCAGCAGATAGAAGAATTCCACCCGAAATACGTCTGTATGACCAGTGAGGCCGGTGCCGAAAAGCTTTCGGCTGCGCTGGCCGGACACGCCGATGCACCCAGACTCCTGACCGGCCCGGAGGGACTCAAGGCCCTCGCCGCGATGGACGGCCCGGACGTGGTGCTGAACAGCGTGGTGGGCATCGCGGGCCTCGGCGCAAGCCTTGCCGCCATCGAGAGCGGCCATGACCTGGCCCTCGCCAACAAGGAAAGCCTCGTCACCGGCGGCCATCTCGTCACTCAGGCCGTGGCAAAGCACGGCGTCAAGCTGCTGCCCGTGGACAGTGAGCACTCGGCCATCTTCCAGTGCCTGCAGGATAAGGAGAGCGCCAAGAGCCTGACCAAGATCCTGCTGACGGCCTCCGGCGGCCCCTTCTTCGGCATGAAGACCGAAGAGCTGCGGGGCAAGACCAAGGCCGACGCCCTCAAGCATCCCAACTGGAACATGGGCGCAAAGATCACCATCGACAGCGCTACCCTGATGAACAAGGGCCTCGAGCTCATTGAGGCTGTGTGGCTGTTCGGTCTGCCTCCGGAGAAGATCCAGATCGTTGTCCAGCGCCAGAGCATCGTCCACTCGGCGGTGCAGTACAGCGACAATTCCATCATCGCCCAGCTGGGTGTGCCGGATATGCGCATTCCCATCCAGTATGCACTGACCTATCCGGCCCGTGTGCCGGGCGTCGTGCCGGAGCTGGACTTCACCACCCTCAAGCTGCTGACCTTCGATGTGGCCGACGAGGAGACGTTCCGCTGCCTCGCCGCCTGCAAGAAGGCCATCCGAAAGGGCGGTCTCGGCCCCTGCGCCGCCAACGGTGCCAACGAGGAGGCCGTCAAGCTCTTCCTCGAGGATAAGATCGGCTTTCTCGACATCGGTCGTCTGGTGGAGGCTGTCGTGGACAGCGACAGCTTCGGCGGCGGCTACAGCCTCGCGGATGTGTATGAGTGTGACCGTATGGCCCGCGCATTCGTGAGAGCACACCTGTAATATAGGAGAAATAATGTCAGTTTTCATCACCTTTGCAGCCGCGCTGCTCATCTTCGGCGCAGTCATCGCCATCCACGAGTTTGGCCATTTTGCAGTGGCAAAGCTCTGCGGGGTCCAGGTCAACGAGTTTTCCATTGGCATGGGTCCGACCCTCATCAAGACCTATCGCAAAGGCACACAGTATACCCTGCGGCTCCTGCCCGTAGGCGGCTTTGTGGCGCTGGAAGGGGAGGAGAGCCCCGAGAGCGAGCAGGCCGAGGGCGGAAGCGGGGACGATGACGGCCCGGACATCCCGCCGGAGGTGCTGGCGCAGCGGACAGGCAAGCCGCTGAACGAGGCGGCTGTCTGGCAGCGGATGCTGGTGATGGCGGCAGGCGCGGTGATGAACTTCGTGCTGGGCTTCGTGGTGCTGCTGCTCCTCATCTCACTGCGCAGTGAACCCATCACCAGCAAGGTCATCTATGCCGTGGAGGACAACGCCCTCTGCGGCCAGACCGGCCTGCAGGCCGGCGACGAGATCGTGGCCGTCAACGGGCGGCACTGCTTCGTGGCCAACGATATGCTCTACGAGCTTATGCGCACCGAGAGCTACCGCGCAGACTTCACCGTCCGCCGGGACGGCAGGCTCGTGGAGCTGCCGGACGTCCAGTTCGACACCTGGCAGGATGAGCAGGGCCAGACCCACATGACACTGGGCTTCACAGTCTACGGCCTCAAAAAAACACCGCAGAACGTCCTGAAAGAGTCGGCCAACAGCGTCATCTACTATGGACGCATCATCTATACCTCGCTGGCCGACCTTCTGCGGGGCCGCGAGAGCATCAACGACCTGTCCGGCCCGGTGGGCATCGTGACCGCCATCGGTCAGGCCGCAAGCTACGGCTGGGAGGATGTGGCTGAGCTGCTGGTGCTTATCACCATCAACCTCGGCGTCTTGAATCTGCTGCCGTTCCCGGCGCTGGACGGCGGAAAGATCGTCTTCCTGCTCATCGAGGCAGTCACCGGCCATGCAGTGCCGGAAAAGATCCAGGGCAGCCTGACCGTCGCAGCCTTTGCGCTGCTGTTCGGCCTGATGCTCTTTGCAACGTACAATGACATCGTCCGGCTCGTGACCGGAGCAGTTTGAAAGAGGTAAAACCATGCGGCAGCTGAAACGTGAAGTGAAGATCGGCAATGTGACCATCGGCGGCAAGAATCCCATTGCCGTGCAGACCATGCTGAACATCCCGGTGGAGGACATCGAGGGCAATGTGGCGCAGGCAAAGCGCTGCGAAGCGGCAGGCTGTCAGATCTTGCGCGTGACCTGTCCCAGTGCGGCAGACGCCAAGTGCATCGAGGCTGTCAAGAACGCCGTGAATATCCCCATCGTGGCGGACATCCACTTCGACTACAAGGCTGCCATCGCCTGTGCCGACGTGGGCGTGGATAAGATCCGCATCAACCCGGGCAACATCGGCGACGATGACCGCGTGAAGGCGGTCGTGGATGCCTGCCAGCAGAAAAATATCCCCATCCGCATCGGTGTCAACGGCGGCAGTCTGGAAAAGCACATCCTCGCCAAGTACGGCGCACCTGTGCCGGAAGCGATGGTGGAGAGTGCTCTGTACCATGTCCGTCTGCTGGAAAAGTTCGACTTCAACAACATCGTCATCTCCATCAAGAACTCCAACGTCCCCCGCATGATGGAGGCATACCGCCAGCTCAGCGCTGTGACCGACTACCCGCTCCATGTGGGTGTCACGGAGGCCGGCACTTACCAGATGGGCCTGCTCAAGAGCGGCATGGGCATCGGCGGGATGCTGCTGGAGGGGATCGGCGACACCATCCGTGTCTCGCTGGCCGCTGACCCTGAGAAGGAAGTGGAAGCAGGCTACAATATCCTGCGCGCTGTCGGCTTCCCGGTGGCCGGCCCGGAGGTCATCACCTGCCCGACCTGCGGCCGCACCCAGTACCCCTGCACCGAGATCGCAAATGAGGTGGAGCGCCGACTCCAGGGCTGCAAAAAGTCCATCAAGGTGGCTGTCATGGGCTGCGTCGTCAACGGCCCCGGCGAGGCCCGTGAGGCTGACATCGGCATTGCCGGCGGCAAGGGCGAGGCGGTGCTGTTCGTCCACGGCGAACCCGTCAGGAAGCTGACGGGGGATAATATCCTCGACCAGTTCATGGAGGAGATCTATAAGCTGTAAGCTCAAGAACAACCTGCTGCCACGCCCTTTTCCGGGGCGCGGCAGTTTGTGCTGTTATCTGATAGAAAAGGAGTACCACTGTGACACCACTTGTTTCCCAGCTATGGCCGCAGTTTATGGCGGACCCGGACTTTGCGGCCTGTTTTGGCCGCGTGGTCGTCGAGCACGCCCAGATGCTGCGGCAGGAGCGGCAGGTCATCTTTACGCTGCGCAGTTCTGCCCCGCTGGACAAGGGGCTGTGCGCCCGGCTGCTGGCCTCGCTGGCACCGGATTACGAGGGCTTCGAGCTCCGCATCAACAATCTTTTCGGCTATGCGACGCTGGATGAAGCCGGTCTGCGGGAGCTGATGGAGGAGATGAAGCGGGACGGTGTCCCCATCAACGGCTTTCTCGACCGCTGCCGCATCACCATCACCGGCCAGAACATCACCATCGGCGTCTGCCACGGCACGAAGTTTTTGCAGGAGATGCAGTTCGAGCGCCTGCTGGCGGAGCGCATCGCCGTCCACACCGGCGTAAAGCCCAGAGTGACGCTGGAAAGCAGCGTGGGCGAGGCCGAACAGCGCCAGATGGAAGAAAAGCTCGAGCGGAAAATTGCGCCGCCCGTCGTCAAGTTTGAGAAAAAGAACACTGCCCCCTCCATCAAGGTGGAGGGCCTCGACCTCACGGACAAGCCAGTCACCATCTTCCACGGCAAGATGTTCACCCCGAAAAACCTCACCCCCCTCAAGGATCTGGGCGGCGAGGGCGGCAAGTGCATGATCTGGGGCGACGTCTTCTTCACCGAGGTGAAGGGCAGCTTCCGCAAGATATACACGGTCTCCATCACCGATTACACCGGCTCCATCAACCTGAAGATCCGTGCGCAGGAAGGGGAGGACTGCTCCAAGTGGGAGTCCATCCCCAAGGGTACGACGGTCGTGGTGCGCGGCGACTGCTCCTACGATAAGTACGAGCACGACTATATCGTCTGGCCCTACGACGTCCTCTTTGTCGAGCGCAAAAAGCGGGAGGACAACGCCCCCGTCAAGCGGGTGGAGCTGCATCTGCATACCAAGCTGTCCAGCATGGACGCCTTCTGCGACCCCGGCGGCATCGTCAAGCTGGCCCACCGGATGGGCCACCCGGCCATTGCCATCACCGACCACGGCGTCTGTCAGGGCTACCCCGAAGCCATGCTGGCTGCGGACGCCATCCACAAGACAGACCCGGACTTCAAGCTCATCTACGGCTGTGAGGCCTACTTTGTCGATGACATGATACCCTGCGTCTACGGCGTGAAAGACGAGCCGCTGAACGGTGAGTTCTGCGTCTTCGACACTGAGACGACGGGCCTCGACCCCGGCGTGGAGTACCTGACAGAGATCGGCGCGGTCATCGTGCGGAACGGGGAGGTGGTGGAAGAATTCGACACCTTCGTAAAACCCGGAAAGCCCATCACCTCCAAGATCACCGAGCTGACCGGCATCACCAACGAGATGGTGGCCGACGCCCCCAGCGAGGCCGAGGCGCTGAAAGCCTTCCTCGACTTTGTGGATGGCCGCATCCTTGTGGGCCACAACGCCCACTCCTTCGACATCCGGTTCCTCCGCGCCGCCGCCAAGCGGAGCGGCATCGAGTTTGAGCCGACCTATATCGACACCCTGACCATGGCTCAGGCCATGTACCCCGGCCTCCACAACTACAAGCAGGGGACCATCAACAAGCATCTGGAGCTGCCCGCCTACGAGGCCCACCGCGCCTGCGAGGACTCTGCCGCACTGGGCCGCATCTTCTGCGTCATGCTGAAAGATCTGGAGGAAAAGCAGGTCACCGCCGTCAGCGGCATCAACACCGGCCTCGGCGGGAACCGCGAGGTGCTGAAAAAGAAGTATTATCACCTCATCATCCTCGTGCGCAGCCAGATGGGCCTGAAAAACCTCTATAAAATCGTCAGTGAGGCCCATGTCAACTACTTCTTCAAGAAGCCCCGCGTCCCCCGCAGCCTTCTGAACAAGTATCGGGACGGCCTTATCCTCACTTCTGCCTGTGAAGCAGGAGAACTTTACAGGGCGATCGTGGAGGGCCGCTCCTACGAAGAACTGAAGAAAATTGCATCGTACTACGATGTTTTGGAGGTCCAGCCCCTGGGCAACAACGCCTATATGGTGCGGGAGGGCAAGGTGGAGAGCGAAGAGGTCATCAAGGACTTCAACCGCACCGTCATCAAGCTGGGCGAAGACCTGCACAAGCCCGTCATCGCCACCGGCGACGTCCATTTCACCGAGCCGGAGGACGCCATCTACCGCTCTGTCCTGCAGGCGGGCAACGGCTTCAAGGACGCGGACAACCAGCCGCCCCTGTTCTACCGCACCACCGAGGATATGCTGAACCAGTTCAGCTACCTGCCCAGGGAAAAGGCCTACGAGATCGTCGTGACCAATCCCCGCAAGATAGCGGCCAGCATCGACGGCAACGTCCGCGCCATCCCGCGCGGCACCTACCCGCCCGGCATCGAGGGCGCAGAACAGCAGCTCCGGGATGCGACCTGGGAACACGCCAAGCGGGACTACGGCGACCCTCTGCCCGAGATCGTGGAAAAGCGCCTGCAAAAAGAGCTGGACTCCATCTGCGGCCACGGCTACGCCGTCCTGTACGTCATCGCGGTCAAACTGGTGGCCTATTCCAACGCGGGCGGCTATCAGGTGGGCAGTCGTGGTTCGGTCGGCTCGTCG
>OJKK01000030.1_pt1 | contig 86844 bp, 71 predicted proteins | sample 1596551 | NCBI WGS metagenome assembly OJKK01 (sample SAMEA4350131, study PRJEB24818) | metagenome | biome: human; feature: gut; material: faeces | place: Denmark | collected 2013-09 | reverse complement strand
CTGCTGGCCTTTTCCGACCCGTTCCCCATCGAGCAGGACTGCATCCACCTCCAGAACGGCGTGTACCATCTGCCGGACGGCTCTTTTCAGGAGAGCCGCCTGTTCTGCCAGAACCGCCTGCCTGTGAAGTATGACCCCAAAGCCGCCACCCCTGACCGTTGGCTGACCTTCCTGCACGAGCTGCTGGACGAAGCCGACATTCCTACCTTACAGGAATATCTGGGCTACTGCCTGATCCCCAGCACCAAGGGACAGAAGATGATGCTCATCGTTGGCAAGGGCGGCGAGGGCAAGTCCCGCATCGGGCTGGTGCTGAAACGGCTCATGGGGGATGCCGCCAGCAACGGCAGCGTCCAGAAAGTGGAGAACAACCGCTTTGCCCGTGCCGATCTGGAACGCCGCCTGCTGATGATCGACGATGATATGGATAAGCTGCGGCCCTACCACATCGAAGCCCTGTACAACACCCTGAGCAAGACCCCCTGCGGGCAGTATGTGGGCGGCAAGCGGCGAGACCTCTCGCCCAAGCAGCAGAAGCGCACCCTCTCCGGCACTACCCTCCATGAGGTCCACCAGCTTCTGCACAATTCCTTTCTGCTGGCGGTGGAGTGGGGCATCCTCATCAAAAGCCCCGTTCCGGCGGAAGCACCCAAAAAGACCACCCAAGAGCGCAGCATCTGGGAGGTGGACGAGATGCGGGCAGCGCTGGACAGCATGGAGGACCCCATCCTGCATCTGGCGGTGCACCTGACGCTGGTGGGCGCGCTGCGAGAAGGGGAGGTGGCAGGTCTGACCCTGGAGGACATCGACTTTGATGCCGCCAATGGCATGGGCACCTTCACCGTCAACCGTTCCATGCAGCGGGTGCAGAAGGACACGCTGGCGCAGGTGGATAAGGGCTGCATCCTCCGCATCTTCCCGGACAAGCTGGAGGGCAGCAAGACCTCCCTCATCCTGAAGGACACAAAGACCGAAGCCGTCCTGCCGCACCATCTTTATGACCGCTGCCCTGCGGGAGGAACTGAAGCAGTGGCTGGAACGGCTGAAACGGGAAGAAGCCCTTGACCCGGAGCGCTACCGCAACAGCGGGATGCTGCTGCGGCTACCCAACGGTCTGGCGGTGGAGCCGGTGCTCATCCGCAAAAAATTCCTGAAATGGCAGGACGCACACCCGGAGTTCCCCCGTATCGTCTTTCACGGTCTGCGGCATTCCAGCGCCACCTACCAGCTGATGATCTCCGGCGGCGACATCAAGGCGGTGCAGGGGACTACAGGACACGCCAGTGCGGATATGCTGGTGAACACCTACGCTCATATCCAGCAGTCCTCCTGTGTAGAGCTGGGCAAGAAGTTTGAAAGCGGCTTCTATGCCAAACCCGACACCTCCAGCCCGCAGGCTGTACCCGCCGCAGTCGAACCCACCATCTCCATGACGGCTCTCTTGGAATTGCTGAAAGATGCCGACCCGGAAATGAAGGCAAAGCTCCGCCTGGCCCTGCTCACCTGATGCAAAAAAGGGCACTGATTGCAATGCAATACAGCGCCCTACATAATCGGACATGGAAAACACCGACCGTGCAAAAACCGTGCAGAAACCGTGCACCCATGGCTTACAAAACAAAAAAGCCATGAAATCTTTCGATTTACAGCTTCCACGGTAGACATTCCTACGCGTTGGAACCCGCGGGCTAAGCAACAGCCCACTGGGCTGATTGCTTGCGGCGCTATGCGCCGCCGCCCTGTTCGAGCCCCTTCCATCGCGCAAACAAAAAAGAAAAACCAGAACACAAACGTGTTCTGGTTTTTCTTGGTGCGATGGAAGGGACTCGAACCCCCGGCCTACTGATTCGTAGGAACCGAATGGCACATTTTGTCCATTTCATCATTTGACGTTAAAACGTCATTTTAATCGAATCACCGTTATTTTGCCGTTGTTATTCTGTTGCATCCTTTGCATTGCTTGCACGCCTTTGCACCTGTTATCCATCCTTGCGATGTGCAGAAAATGTGCAAAAGTGTGCAGAGCCAAAATCAGCCCGGCAAAACAGGCTGTTTCGCACAGCCCCAAAAGCTGGATTTCAACGGTATTTATTGTGCAAAATCTTCCAGTTTTATCCAAACAACAATCTTACATGACACACCGGTTCTATGGCAGGGTTTAGGACATCCGAACAGACACCGTTTGATATAGAAATGAGGTTCACCATGAACAAACTGCTTTCCTGCCGCTTCAATATGGACACCAACCGGGTGGAAGCCCGGTTCGAGGATGGCACCACTCTTGCCATCGACTGCATCGCCGTTGAGGACGAGTACGGCAACACACTAGCGCAGCGGGCAGAGCTGGACTGGCTGCTCTATAACAAGCCCTTGGAGTACGCACAGATGGTGCTGAAAGGGGAGATGGAGCGTTATCTTTCTCTCGGCTGCGACCATGGCAGACTGGAAGATTAACATTATAGATATGAAAAAACAACCACCTACTACACAAAATCGTGCAATAGGTGGTTGTTTTATTTTCGATCAAGCTCTTGCCACACCAGTCTCGCGGGCAGCCTTTGCCACGGCAGCGGCCACAGCCTCGGCCACGCGGGGGTCGAACGCGCCAGGGATGATGTTCTCCTCGCTGCGGTCTGCATCGGTGATGAGGTCTGCAATGGCGTAGGCAGCGGCCAGCTTCATCTCATTGTTGATATCCCGGGCGCGGACGCTGAGCGCGCCCTTGAACAGGCCGGGGAAGCACAACACATTGTTGACCTGATTGGGGAAGTCGCTGCGGCCGGTAGCCATCACGCGCACGCCGCCGGCCTTGGCTTCATCCGGCATGATCTCCGGGGTGGGATTGGCCATGGCAAAGACGATGGCGTCCTTGTTCATGGTCTTGCACAGCTCGGTGGTCAGGATGCCGGGGCGGGACACGCCGATGAACACATCGGCACCTTCCAGTGCCTCCTTCAGGCCGCCCTTGACCTGACGGGGGTTGGTCACCTCGCCCAGCCAGTTCTTATGCGCCTCGGCGCTGTTGCAGCCCTTGTACAGGGTGCCGAACTGATCCACTGCAATGATATCCTTGGCACCGGCGGTCATGAGCATCTTGATGATGGCAGTGCCGGCAGCGCCGGGGCCGTTCAGGACGATGTGCACGTCCTCCATCTTCTTATTCACCACCCGCAGGGCGTTGATGAGGGCAGCAGTGACCACGATGGCGGTGCCGTGCTGGTCATCGTGGAACACGGGGATGTCCAGCTCCCGCTCCAAGGTCTCCTCGATCTCGAAGCACTCGGGGCTCTTGATGTCCTCCAGATTGATGCCGCCAAAGGTGGGCGCAATGGCCTTGCAGGCAGCAATGACACTGGCAGCATCGTGGGCGTCGATGCAGATGGGGAAGGCGTCCACGCCGCCAAACTCCTTGAACAGCACGGCCTTGCCCTCCATGACCGGCAGACCGGCCTCCGGGCCGATATCGCCGAGGCCCAGCACGGCAGTACCGTTGGAGACAACGGCTACCATGTTGCCCTTGAAGGTGTACTTATACACGTCCTCGGGGTTTTCCTTGATCCTGCGGCAGGGCTCGGCCACGCCGGGAGTGTAGGCGGTGGACAGGTCGTCGCGGGTGGCGACCTCCACCTTGCTCATGATGCCCACCTTGCCCTTGTGGGTCTCGTGCATTTCCAGAGCTGCTTTATTGTAATCCATTTGAATTTCCTCCCATTGGTTCAAAACTCATTTTTCCAAGGACTTTCATCGCTGTAATCGTGGGAAATATAATCGTAAATATAGCCGATCTCACTGTCCGGCAGGTTGATGCGGTACTGCTCGGCAATGTTGGCAAAGCAGCGCCGCGCCAGTGCCACAAAGTCCCGGTGCTCTTCACAGAAGCGTTCCAGCTCACGGTAGCTCTTGATCTCCTCTTTTTTCACCAGCCGCTCGATCAGGCAGCTGATGTGCAGATTCAGACCCACCACGGTCTTGGGCTGGAAGTGGGAGCCAAGCGCCCGCTGCATCTCCTCCAGCATATCTGCTACCAGCGAAAGCACCCGCAATGCATTCAGGATGGTGAGCGATTCCACCACGTTTTCCAGCGAGAACTGATTGACCAGATTCTGCTTGAAGTGCTCGAACTCTTCCTCGGTCAGATAACCGCTGAGGCCGCTCTTGATCTTATCCAGTCCGCGCTGGGTGATGATGTCCTCCACGGCCACCACCGGGAAATCCGCCGGGCCAAGCTCCATGGTGGACGCTGCAAACAACACGCTGCAGGTGTCCCAGTGGCCATTCTGACGCAGCTGCTCATAGGTCTGCACATCGTAGCACAAAAAGCGCGCGTTTACCTTCGTGTTCAGATGATTCAGACTGTGCATGAACAACTCGCTCACCTTTGCAGCGACGTTGCTGCCGCTCTCGCTCACAAACAGGATCACATCCTCTTTGCGGGCTTTTTCCAAGATCTTATAGCGGATCTGCGAAGCATTTTTGGCATTTTCCAGAACCTCTGCCAGCGGCATCCCGTCCAGAATATGGCTGCCCACCGAAAGTGCCATCGCTGTGGAAACATTGTTGATGATCCCGAGGTTGACATTCGGCAGGTCGTCCAGAAGCTCGGTGATGTTTTCCAGTGAGCCGAGGTCTACCAGGATCAGCACATCACGGTTCTCGTTGAAATAAAGGATCTTTTTGACCTGACTGACGATCTCGCTGACCGGCACATCATAGGGCATATCGATGGCGTTGAACAGATACTTATGCAGCATCTTGTTGCACACGTCTGCAATGCTGCTGGCCGTAGCGTAACCGTGGCAGATGATGAACGCCTGCACTGGCAGTTTGTTGCCGGGGCGGTGCAGCACCTCCACAAAGGCGCTGATCATCAGGATGCCGATGGACGAGAAATGCACATCGGTGGTGTTCTGCACCATCAGCAGCAGATCACTTGCCACCGCAAAACTGTAGGGCGCATCCCGCCGGACAGCCTCGGTCAGGTCTGCCACCAGCTGCTGCATCTCGGCGCTGTCCTCTGGCAAGGCATCATCGAACACATTGCCGAAATACACCCACCGCGCCAGCATCAGGATAAAGCTGTTGGGGAAGCCGATGCCGTACAGCTCATGGATGCGCTCCGAGATGCGCAGCATTCCCTGTTCGATGCCCTTGATGCGCTCGTCCGCGAGCTTGTTCTGGAACAGGATATAGTTGTTGTACTCCTCCAGCTGGTGCACCATGCGGGTGCAGAAGCCGGCGCATTCCAGACTGCCCTGCAAATACAGCCGCCCCTGCTCCTGAATTTCCTCCAGCAGCTGGCGCTCCTTTTCAAAGCCGCAGTCCTCCCGCAGATCGTCCAGCGTCAGCAGGCGGTTCTGCGCACCGGCCTCCGGCAGCAGCAGGCAGCTCTCAAACACGGCATCCGGCAGCACCGGCAGACCGATGCAGATGCCGCCGTCCCGGCTGCGGGAGTATGCATTGGTGCAGCTGGTACGGATGACCTGCTCCAGCTGACCCACGTTCCGCTCATACGGATACTGCATCAGCATCTGGTATGCCTGACTTGTCACCTGCATCCTGCGGCCGATGCGCTGCTCCTCCTGCATCAGAAAACGATAGATGAGCCGTTTTTTCTCCAGCAGCGACCGGCTGCGCAGCGGCAGAAGCTCTGCCTGCACCGGCACACTGTTCTTGAGCGAGGGCGGCACCGTCTGCACACCGAAGATCAGGCGCGGATACTTCGCGCCCAGCTCCGGCAGCACTGCCGTTAAAAAGCGCACAGCCTCGGCCTGCACACTGCTCTCCAGCTGGTCAAAGCCGTGCAGGTACAAAAAATCGCTGCCGGTGCCAGCCTCCAACCTGCGTTTGAACGAAGCGGCAAAGCCAGTGCCGCCCGGCTCTGCTGCGCCCCACATGGCGCAGTCCAGCTCGGCAAAACGGCTCTCTGCCGGCACGACCTGCTTTTCCTTTGCATACTCCCAGGTCTTGCCGGCCAGCAGACGCTTGCCGGTGCCTTTTTCGCCCGCCAGCACCAGCGGCAGGCCGGTGGGCGGATACTCCACCGCCACACGGCATTTTTCCACGGCGGATTTCAGGCTGAGGTGATAGCCGATGACTCCCGCAAAGCAGTTGTCCGCACGGCGGCCATGGTTCAGATCCTGCTGCAGAAACTGCAGATCCTCATATTCAGCATCCAGCGTCTGAACGTTGAATTTCCGGCTCAGCGTCTCCCGCAGGAAATAATAGACCGGCCGGGTATTGATCTTGACCATCCAGCCCTCTTTGAAAAACTCGTTCAGGTACTGGCTCACCGTGTTGCGGCTGATGTGCAGCACCGTACCCATTTCCTGCGTGGTAAACGGTTGCAGCACCTCAAAGTTCACCTGTCCGGTCTGCTGTTCCAGATAGTTGTACAGCTCCTGCTGGGTCGGATTCAGCTTCTGCAGATTTGCCATTGTCACCTTTGCTCCTGTTGTTTTTTACGCTCAGCCCTTGTTCAGAAAGGGGACTACCAGCTCCGACCACACATCGTCGAAGAATTTTTTACTGTCCAGCGCCTGCACCGTGACCACCGCTTTGCTCTTGGGCACCACCACGATGTACTGACCATACATACCGTCTGCGCGGTAGGATTCGTCGTCCGGGTTCGTCCAGAAGAAATAGCCGTAGCCGTGCTTGGGGGCATTGACCGGGTACTGGTTTTTTTCTGCCTCATGCAAATATGCGGGGTCCAGAAGCTGCTCGCCGTTCCAGCAACCGTCGTGCAGCAGGAACTGCCCGATGCGGGACATCTCGTCAATGCTCAAAAACAGGCCGTTCGCTCCGGCAGAATGTCCCATGGGGCAGGTGAGCCAGTCCGGGTTGCCGATGCCCAGCTTATCAAAAAAGCGGGGCGTCATGTAGTCCTTTAGGGTGCAGCCCGCAGCGCGCTCCACGATGCAGCTGCACATATAGCTGTTGAAATTGTTGTACTCAAACCGGGTGCCCGGCTCATAGGGGAACTCATTGCGCAGGAAATAATCCTGCCAGTCCCTGCACTGCAGCCGCTGCGCATCATTCCAGAAGAACATTTTATCCTTGGAGCCGCAGCCCATCATCAGCAGGTCTCGCACGGTCATGCGGCGCAGGTTCGGTGCAAGCTCTGCGGGGTCATACTCCGGATAGAACCTGAGCACCGGGTCGTCCAGTCGCAGCAGCCCTTCCTGCACGGCAAGACCCACACCGATGGAGGTGACGCTCTTGCTTATCGAATACGCGTGCAGGCGGGTAGGCTTATCCAGCCGGGCATAGCTTTCCTCCAGCGTATCATTGCGCCATGCCTGCACAAAGTTGATGACGATATCCTTCTGCTTCATTTTCGCAATAAATTCTTCGGTACAGTTCATTGCAGCCTCCTGATAAGTGGGAAAGCGGATGTCAGCCCACGCTCCCATCCGCTTTCCATTTTACTATAAAATCGCCGTCTTGAAAAGTTCTGCTCAGAAAATACCGATGGCAGTGAGCAGCACACTGACTACGATGATGCCAAGCAGGATCGTGTTGGGCTTCGTGCCCTTCTTGAGCAGTCTGTAGACGCCCAGTGTGGTGAACAGCGAGAGCACCTTGGGCATGATGCCGTTGATGACATCGATCAGCTTGATGGCGTTGTCGCCGCTGCCAATGGCAACGACCGGGTTGACGCTAACCATGGAGGCCGACATACCGCCGATAACCAGCAGACCAATGATGGCCGCTGCGGTAAAGATCTTTTCGGTCAGGCCCAGCTCCTCAAAGCGGTTCAGTGCCTTCATGCCGGAGTTGTAGCCCCAGTGGCAGCCGAAGTAGCGCACCAGCACGTTGGGGATGTTGAACAGCAGCAGGAACAGGAACGGTGCAAACAGGTTGCCCGTAAGTGCCAGCGAGCAGGCGATGCCGCCGGCCAGAGGACGCAGGGTACCCCAGAATACCGAGTCGCCGATACCGGCCAGAGGGCCCATCAGACCCGCCTTGACCGAGTTGATGGTGTTGGGGTCAAAGTCCTCCTGTGTGGCGTTTTCCTCCTCCATGGCCGCTGTAATGCCGAAGATAAAGGGGCAGAGCATGGGCGTGGTGTTGAAGAACTCGGCGTGACGCTGCAGTGCCTCGCCCAGCTCCTTCTTGTCCGGATACAGCTTCTGTAGAATCGGGGACAGCGCATACTGCGCACCCTGACTCATCTGACGCTCGTAGTTAAAGGATGCATTGACCGTAAAGGATCTCCAGAAAACCCTGTTGATATCGCTCTTGGTGAGCAGCTTTTTCTCGTTATTAGAAGTCATCGTCAGCACCTCCGTCAACCACAGCAGTATTATTCGGCTTGTTCTGGTCGTTGACCAGCATCAGAGCCACAATGATCACGCCCAACAGTGCAATGCCCAGCACGGGAACATTGAGGTATGCAGCCAGCAGGAAGCCCAGCAGGAAATACGGAGCAACCTTGGGGCTGACGAGGATCTTGCCCAGCATAGCAAAGCCCAGTGCAGGCAGGATGCCGGCGGCCACGGAAATGCCGCGGATGATGAATGCGGGGATGATGGCAAGGAAGCTCTGCACCGCGTCGCTGCCGCAGTAGAAGCAGATGGCGATGACCAGAGACATGACGATATCGTAGGAAAGGAAGCTGATTATGTGCATAGCATTCACGCCGGCGGCGTTGCCTTCAGCCGCATATTTATCAGACTTATGCAAAAACCAGCTGCGGGCGGTCAGATAGTAGGTGTTCTTGATCAGCAGAGCCACCGTTGCAATAGGCAGTGCCAGTGCAAGGGCAGCCTCTGTGCCATTGCCGGAAACAATGGCCAGCGCCGTACCCAGAATGCCGCCTGCGGTGATCTCCGGCGGCAGGGCCGCACCGATGGTCACATTGCCCATGAAGGCCAGCTCCAGCGTAGCACCCACGGCCAGACCCGCGTTCACATCGCCCAGCACCAGACCGACCAGCGGGCCCATCACGATGGGTCGCTGGATCATGGAGTTGCCGACGCCGCATTCCAGAAAACCGATAAAGGAAACCAGTGCGATCAATAATGTCTTTACAAGCATGTTGTTCTCCTCCTGTTCTTGATGGATCAGGTCAATATCTTCTTGGCATCACTGGGCACTGCCTGGATGAACACCTCAATGCCCTCCGCAGCGGCCTCGTGCAGCAGCTTCTCCTCTTCGTCCGATACATAGACCGCATGGGACAGTGCGTGGCGGTCCGGCGCAGACTTTGTGCCGCCCAGATTGATGCTCTTGATCTGGGTGGTCTCCCGCGCCAGACGCACCGCATCCTTGACATTGCCGGTCACGATCATCAGGCTGTACTTGTCCGTCTTGCCCTCGTTGATGGCGGCAATGGAATCATCCACCGTCTTGATGACGAGTTTGGCATTGTTGGGCTTGCCCAGACGCAGCGCAGCCTTGCGCACATCATCGGTAGCGGCCGCATCGTTTGCGATCAGGATGCAATTGGGATTCAGCTGTCCACACCAGCTGAAAACCACCTGACCATGCAGCAGACGATGGTCGACGCGTAGCAGTTGGATCATAAATTTTTTCCTCCTTATCAGAAATCTTCTTCTTCACTGACGAACTCCGGCTGCTGAATGGAAGCCTGTGCCTCTGCAATGCTGGTTTTTACCAGCTCGTCCAGCGGCAACTCCTCCTCGGTCAGCAGAGTTGCGACCAGCGTCAAATTCATTCCGGTGATCACGCGCACACCCGGCTGTGCCGCAAAGACGACAGCTTCCTTATTCACGCTGCCACCCAGCACATCCGTAACGATGACGCATTCTCCGTCTGCCTGACGGAGCATCGCCTCCAGTGTGTCATGGACATTGCACTCCGGCGTTGTGTAGGCATCGAACGCCTTGAGCGCCTCCTGTTCTCCCAGGATCATCTCCACCGTGTTCTTCATGCCGGATGCCAAATGTCCGTGTGACGCTAGGATTACAGTTCTCATATGCATCCCTCCTTGTGCTTGCAGTATACACCCTGCACAGTTTTTATTTCATTGTGACAGTCTTTTTGGTAATTAAATCCCGTGCTTTCGACACTGTTCGTGCTCTCCTCGACACTGCTGCGATAAAACCGTGCATAAAAGCACCGGTTTCCATCAAATTTCCCAGAATATAAGTCCTACTATCACCGCTTTACTGCAATAAAACTTGCAAAACCATCTTGACGCACTCCGCAATCCATGATACTCTTTATCGCAAATCCCACCGAGCTTGTCGGGGCAATGCCCCTCCATCTTGCTTGCGCAAGACCGCTCTGCCGCTTAAAAGCCCCACTGGGGCTTTCATTGCTACGCAAATGCGGACTTTCAGAAAAGTACAGAACGGCGAGGATTTATTCCCCATGAAGATTTTCACCGCCCCGCAACACACCCGATCTATTTTGCCGCCGTTTCACCCGACAAAATCATCGCTGCGCTGCGTGGGCGGTATTTTTCTTTTTCACAAATAAAATCTTATGTAGTTGTTCAATCTTCCAAAATTTGTTTTTGGTTGTTGACTACACAACTGCAAAGTGTTATTCTTGTGCTTGAAAGAAGCAGGTTGTAGTGTCTGCACTGCGCCCGGCTTTCTTCATACTGCACCTTGAATCTTACATAAGCCGTCTGAACGAGATACTGCGCCATGACCTCACACTTTCTGTGGGCGAGCTGGACAACGCCGCTGCACAAACAGGGGCAGGAACTGCGTTCGGTGTGAACGGTGACCATGAGCAGGGGCTTTGCCTTTTCACACGTTTTGCTCTGCAAAATTTTCAACGTGCATTGCGGTTCGACTTCTGAAATTTTCAGTGTTGCACGGAAAGGGCGAAAGCAAGTATCGACCTGTGGCCACAAATTTTCAATGCTTGAAAATGTTCTGTCACATGGTCTGCCACTTGTTGGGGAGTGCCTTCCCCAAACCCTGCTCTAGCTTCGCACCGTTGGTGCGAATGCGGCGTGTCGCATACCTTGGCTATCTTCTGATTCCGTCTACCAAGGCGCAGAAGATGCTGGTGATGACCGGCAAGGGCGGTGAGGGCAAATCCCGCATCGGCTTGCTGCTGAAGAAGCTGTTCGGGGAAGCCTCTCACTCCGAATCCATCCTCCGCATCGAAACGAACCGCTTTGCCAGTGCAAATCTGGAGTACAAGCTGGTCATGGTCGATGACGACCTGAACATGGTGGCGCTGCCCGAAACACGGAACATCAAGTCCATCGTCACCGCTGAAGACCGTTTGTGCATCGAGCGGAAAAACAAGCAGGCTGTCCAAGGCTTGCTGTACGTTCGTTTCATCTGCTTCGGCAATGGCAACCTTGTGGCTGCTCACGATGACAGCGACGGCTTCAATCGCAAGGACAGCCGCTTCACATATATCAGAAACAGCATATTTGCGATATGCAATCCAACGAATGTTGCCAACGATATAAACGTTGGATTGCGATGGCGCAGACAGATCCTCATCACGGTGAAAGACCGTGACCCTGCCCGCGTCGATGACCCGTTCCTCATCGAGAAGCTGACCGCAGAACTCCCCGGCATCCTGCTCTGGATGCTGGAAGGGTTGAAGCGTCTGCTGGCGAACAACTACCAGTTCGCCATCAGCGAACAATCCCGCCGGAACCTCGAAGCAGCTATGGAAGACGGCGATAACCTGACCCAGTTCATGCAGGAAACGGCGTATGTCCGCTTCAAGCCCGACACCGAGGAACGCTCCACCTATCTCTACCGCGCCTACACCAAGTGGTGCGAGGATAATCTGGAATCGCCTTTTCCGCAAAAGAAGTTCAGCCAGTTCCTGCTGAAAAATGCCGGGAAGTATGGCCTGACCTTTTCCAAGCACATCGAGGGAAAGTACCGCGGCTTCCGGGGCGTATGCGTCCACCCCGCCTTTGCTGCGGCATAAAACACACGAAAAGTGAAATTCTCCCGCCCCACGCGTCCCAAATCAGCGGTTTCGACTTGTTATCGCTGTTTTCTTAGGGCGCGTGTCCGCCCTTTCGGGCGGATACAGGGCGGCAACACGCCCTTCGGGGCGGGAGAGAAACCAAGATGCGCCCCAAGAGGGCGCGTGCATTCCAGCCATGCGCCCCATAAAATCAGCACAGAAAGGTACTTTTGTGTGGTTTGGGGCGCGTGGGGCGCGTAAATTCAAGTTCTCGCATTTTTTTGGGCTGCTGCTTCGGGTCAGGAGCGGCAGGCCCTTACATATTAGCCAGCCCACAAGGGTGCAGTTCAACCGGAGCTGCACCGGGTCTGGAGAAGTGCAAAGGAGACATGCCTATGACGAATGTCCGCAAAAATTCCGCTAAACTGACCCGTGAGGACTTGAAAATCGTGCCCGAATCCCCTACAATGGAACGTCAGGAACTTGCAGTTCCATGCGAATTTTCTGTCAGAAATTTCCTCGTAATTTCTGACGAAACTTCGGACCAAACCCCTGCCGTAGAACCTTCTGACCAGACCAGCAAAACCGTCCGACACGCCCCGCTCGTTTACCGGGTGGAGGAGATCGCCCAACTGCTGGCGATCTCCAACCGCGCTGCGTACAACCTGTGCAACACTACGAAGGACTTAAAGGTAATGCGCATTGGCACCAGCATCCGGGTGAGCAAGCAGAGCTTCGACGATTGGTTTGCTGCGGTCTGAGGGAGGGAACATCTATGGCATCTATTCTCAGGCGCGGAGATTCCTACTCCGTTCGTTTCAAATACAAAGACCATGCTGGCCGGATCTGTGAAGGCTGGGAAACCTTCAAGACCAAGGCCGAAGCGCAGGAGCGCAAAATCACGGTGGAGAAGGAACTGCTGGACGGCACCTTCCTCGTGCCCGATGCAATGACGGTGGAGGAGATGCTGTACAAGTGGATCCCCATTCAGTCCAGCATACACAAGTGGTCTCCCAAAGACCTACACCCAATCTGTGGCGATGGTGCAGAACCTCATCGTGCCGTATATCGGAAAGCGGAAGGTGCAAGACCTCCGCACCTACGACATCGAGCAGTTCTACGCCACCCTGAGCCAGACCCCTTGCGGCCAGTACGTTCACGGCGAAAAGCAGGAGCTGACGGAAAATCAGAAGAAGCGGCTGTTATCCAGCACGTCCATTCACGAAGTCCACACGCTCCTGAAGACCGCTTTTTCGTATGCCGTTGACTGGGATCTGATCCACAAATCACCTACTCCCCGTGAAGCCCCCAAGATCAATACCGAAGAACGCACCATCTGGGATGAGCGCACCATGTTGGCAGCGCTGCAGACCATCAAGAACCCCGCCCTGCATCTGGCGGTGCACATGAGCATGATCCTCTCGCTCCGTGAGGGCGAGATCCTCGGCTTGCAGCCGGGAGACCTCGACTTTGATGCAGCAGACGGACGGGGAACCATCTCGGTGAACAAAGCCCTGCAGCGTGCCGACAAGGTCGCCTTGTCCAAGATCGACCCCACCCAGATCTACCACACCTTCCCGGACAGACGGGAGGGGAGCAAGTCCTCGCTGATCCTCAAGCGGACTAAGACCAAAAAGTCCAACCGCATCCTGTACATGACCAAGCCCTTGAAAGAGGAGCTTCTGGCATGGCTGGAAAAGATGAAGCAGGACGAACAGAATGCCCCGGAAAAATACAGCAACTGCGGTCAGCTGTTCCGCTTACCAGACGGCTTACCCATTGCACCAGACGTTCTGACGAAGTGGTATCGTATGTGGCGGGCAGAGCACCCGGAGTTTGAGAAGATCGTGTTCCACGGTCTGCGCCATTCCAGTGCCACCTACCAGCTGCTACAATCCGGCGGTGATTTCAAATCGGTGCAGGGCAATACCGGCCATGCAACTGCCGCCGTCCTGATGGACACCTACGCTCACACGCAGGACAAGCCCCGCTTGGAGCTGACGGAGAAGATCGAAGCCGACTTCTACCGGCAGGACGCAGCAGGAGCAAGACCTCAGCCCATGGAAGACAAAATGCCGGCGGCAACAAAAATCACGGGTAAAATGATCCTTGAAGCCATCCGGCAGATGGACGCAGAAGAACGCCGCGAACTGGCGCGGGTACTTTTCGCGTAAAGTTCTCTTTTTTGTGCAGCGAAATACACGCTGTGCAAGCGATGCAAAGAGTTCATGGCTTTTTTGTAAAGTGTGCAGAAAGTGTGCAAGTGTGTGCAGCCTCTGCCGCAAAAACAAAAAAGCCATGAAATCTTTCGATTTACAGCTTCCACGGTAGACATTCCTACGCGTTGGAACCCGCGGGCTAAGCAACAGCCCACTGGGCTGATTGCTTGCGGTGCTGCGCACCGCCGCCCTGTTCAAGTCCTCTTTCGCACCGAAAAGAAAAAGCAGAACACAAACGTGTTCTGCTTTTTCTTGGTGCGATAGAAGGGACTCGAACCCCCAGCCTACTGATTCGTAGAGAGGATAAATATATATTCTATTGTTTTCTTGCAGTTCTATTTATATAGATGATTCGTTATTTTATGTTTGCATTGCGATGGATTATTTTCTCTTGATTTCTAAAGTTGTCGCATTTTTGTCGCACTTGCAAGCGATACCATAAACAGGACAGCAGCGTTGTAAAAACCGTGTCGAAGGATAGCCAGCAACGAAATCAACGTTTTCAACGATTTTATACATATAGGGGAAACTCCACTACGAAGCACAACAGCCCAGCACATACGATGAGGAGAGCTAGGCACACCCCAGCAGGGAGCGAGGGTATAACAAACCGTTCACCCCCTGCCCGGCGGGGTATATGGGCGACACCCTGCCCCATGCCGTGAGGGTCGGAATTATCCGCACGAAACAAAAAGGCGTTTTCATGCACCCCACCCCGTCATTCTGCCAAAAAATGCCCCCCCACCTTGTCAAAACCGCAAAAAATTTTTCAATTTCAAAAAGAGCCATTCAAGCAGTTGGGAAGTATGCTATACTTATCGCAAGACAAGAAAGGTGGAATCAAAAATGGACAATCTAGGTATTGTTCTCATGCTTGCGGGTTTTGTGCTTAGCTTTTGCTGCGCCGTCAATGCAATCAGAGGGAAGCCAAACAAAAAGATATGGTATAGTATGATAGCAGCATACATTAGCTTTGGTATCTGCTACGCTATTTCTGAAAGGGATGCACGAAACATCGGCATCGCTTTCATGCTCATCTGCTTTTGCTATATCGTAAAAGTGGTATGGGGATTCTTAAAAGCTGCCGTCAAACACGAAAAGTATCATTTCAAGAAAGATTTGCTCGTATTGATAGCCGTTTTCGTGCTGTTTATTGTTGGAATGATGCTCCCATACGATAAGACGGCAGCAGCTCAAAGAGCAGCAGAATCAGAGGCCAGAGAAATTGAAAAGGCTGCATCATCGGCAGCGGCGGCGAGTAGCAAAGCCGAGAGTGAAGCAGCAGCCAGCAGGGATGCAGAATCAAAACGCCTTGTAGAAGAAGCGGCAAGCCAAGCGGCAGCGGATTCTAAAAAGGCAGAAGAGGAACGCAACGCCGCAATAAAAGCGGAAAGCGAGCGTTTAGCGGCAGAAGTAGCTAGCTCTAAGAAAGAGGAACCAGCATCAAAGGAGCAGTCTGCATCTGAAAAGGCAAAGGAGGAAGAGCGGAACGCCGCTATTAGAGCCGAATCGGAGAAGAGAGCAGCCAGCAACAAGTCCGCATCTAAGCCCAAAAAATCTAGTTCTTCTTCGTCTGCGAAATCCGTCACCACTCTTGATTTTGATGCAGTCTATAAAGAATACAAGTCGAATGAAGTCAGAGCAGAGGAAACATACGGAGACAAGAGATACCGTGTAACCGGCACTGTAAACGGATTGACCGATAGCGGATTAGGCAACATCTTCGGAAGCACGACAGTCACTCTTGTCCGGCAAGTGGGGAAAACAACAGTTTATTTCTTCGCATCCTTCCCCAAAGATCAAAAAGACGCTATTATGAAAATCAATACTGGCGATGAAATCACCTTTGTTGGTGAGTATTCGAAAATGAGCTTTTATAGCTGTGAACTTGAAAGCTATACCAGAAGCGGAAAAACAACGACAGTAAAATAAAAAGACACACATAAAGAGCAGCCCACAGGCGGTTATAGCCGTATCTGTGAGCTGCTTTTTTCTTATGCCTGTTTTCTTGTGCGAACATGGATGACACTTTCTAGGGCATCCGCTGCCGCTGCATCTGCGCTCTGGATAGCCGAAGCGTAAAAGTTCAGGGTCGTTGAAGTCTGCGAGTGTCCTAAACGCTGTGATACTGTTGTGATAGGCGCATGGGCTGCAATCAGCAGGGAAGCGCAGCTATGACGCAAGCTGTGGAAATGTACCGCCGGGAGATTATGCGCTTCTAGGAAGCCCGGAAACCAGCTTGTAACCGTGTTTGGGTCGATGGGTTCACCGTTCCATTTGGTAAACAAAAGGTCGTTTGTGACCTGTTTGCCGTTCTCTAGCGTGACCTTACGCACCCACTCCGAACCGATTCTAAGTTTTTCCGTTATTTGGTGCTGGCGGTATTCTCGCAGCAGTTCCACGCAGTCCGCACCGATTTTCAAACAGCGTTTAGACTTGCGTGTCTTGGGCGAGTTGAACACGATACCAGACCCGGAGATATATTGAACGGTTCGGTTTATCGAGATCGTGCCCGCATCGAGGTCAATGTCAGACCAGCGCAAGCCGCAGATTTCGCCACGCCGTGCGCCAGTCAGTAATGCAAGCTGCACAATCACGCTAAGCTGTGCCGGAGCATCTTCTAGGGCTTCCATGAGCCTCGCAATACCTTCTTCATCCAATATCTGCACATCAATTTCGCTGGCTTTAGGACGCTCTGCACGGGCGCAGGGATTCTCCGCAATCACGCCCCATTGAGTGCCCTTTTTGAAAACAGAGGAAAGGAAAGCGTAATAGTGCAAAGTGCTGTTTCCGCTCAATTTTCCATCGCCCTTGCGATGTTCTGTAAAGGCTTTTGAGAACGCCAGCCCGGCGACACTGGACACCTTTTCAGCCGTTTTCCTGCTGACAGGCTTGCCGCTGCACAGCCCCCGCATGGTTTCTTCACCAATGCCAGCAGCTTGCCGTACCTTTGCCCGCTTACCTTTTGGCAGGAGCTTCAACAGAGCCGGAGACGCTGTATAGGTCGAATCCTGCCGAATGCCCGCTTCTTCCAGATTATCGAAGAACGCCATAATATGAGCCGGGCGAATATCACGCACTTTCAAGCCGCCCATAGCGGCAGTGATACGAGGTCGCAGGAGCTTGTAGTCATACAGCGTTTTTTGCTTTAGCTGCTTGTTTCCGTACTGTTCAAACCAGCGGTCAATCAAGTCATCCAACAGCATTTCAGAATCAAGCAACAGGCCATTCCGCACCTGCTGTTCAAACTGGCTGGCTTCATCCTGCACCCAGCGTTCCTCTTTTTTCGGTGTCAGCCCGGCGGGGGGTGTAACCGTCTTGCACTTTGTCAGCACCTTGCCGCTTTGGGTTCTGCCATTAAACGCACGAATCAGATATGACGTTGTGCCGTTCTTATTCGTTTTCTTCGTTATCTGTGCCATAAGGTTTGCCCCTTTTAGTCATCCCAAGGAAGCCGATCTTCTTCAAATAAAAATCTGTACTTGTCGAGGATGTTGTCTCGCCATCCTTTATTTGCTAATTGAATCATATCTTCCGAAATTTTGCCTTTTTTCAAAACAGTTTCACCGTTGAAAAAGTCTTTAAGTTCCACGCCCAGCTTTGCAGCTTCTTCTCCGACAGCGTCAATAATCATTCCGGGATTATTAAAGGTTGCGTCAGAAATATCAAATTCAAGAATCTTCTTTTGGAACAGTGTAATGAGGTAGTCTAAGAAGGATCGCCCATCTACTTTCACAATAGGTTCTTCGTTCTGGTTGTCCGCGATACCAACGAGCCAGTCCAACGAAACATCTAGTGCTTTTGCCATGTCTGCGGCAATTTCCAGTTTTGGCATACTTCCATTTTTTATTTTTTCGTAGTTGGAAATCGTATTTTGTCCTACTCCAACAGTTTCGGCAAGTTTTGCTTGATTCCACCCTTTAGCTTGCCTTGCTTGCTTTAATCGCTCTGAAAACACTTTGCAGTCCATTTTTATCACCTCTATTCGCATTATATCATATGCAAATATAATTTTCAATACAAATATAAAGAAATCGTATTTTTGAGTATCATTATTTTGTACTTGATTTTATATCAATATTGGTGATATAATAACAATATCGAAAGGAGGTGACCTGAATATGAGCAATCAAGATGCCATTAGAGCCGCTAAGAACGCATACAGCCGTGCTTACTATGCCAAGAACCGTGAACGCATCCGAGAGAACCAGGCACGTTATTGGATGAAGAAAGCGGTAGAGATGCAGCAGACCGAACCCCAGCAGGACAGCAACGAGGAGGAGAATTAAGAACATGGCAGAGAGTTTGAAGCGAGAGGTTGAAGCGTCTGGTTTCGAGCTGTGGCGCATCGCAGCGGCTTTGCAGTTGAGAAATTCCACATTTTCAAGCTGGCTTGTTGACTCCACGCTCCCGGACGAAAAGAGAGAAAAGGTGCGCCGCTGTATTCGTTTGATGCAAGCCGCAAGAAATTGGGAAGGAGGTGAAAAGCGTGGGTGACGCTGTGGTTTATCCGAAAATGGCAAGCGTCAAGCGAGCTGCCGAGCAATTCGGCTGCACTGCATTCTTTGTTCGCAAGTTGTGCCGTGAGAATAAAATTCGATACACGGTCGTATCTTCTCGCCGCTGGCTTGTGAATTTGGATTCGCTTGCACAGTTCTTCGAGCAGGGAGCAGCCCCGGCGGAACAACCCGCAGCAGTCGTGAACGGCATTCGCCGGATTGCTCCGTAATATCCGAATATCCACACATGGCGCAGTTGTAGGCGCAGTTCTTCCTATTTTTGAGGAGGATGCACGTTGATTTTTACATATCGCACAAACACAACGGACGGGGGGTATATCGAATGAGTGACCTGTCCGAATCCATCAAGAATTTCGATGACGCACAAGCATTCAAACCGGACGATTACGGGCAGTTCTTTGAATACATACTTTCCTGCGTTACTGAAGAAGAATTATTTTCTCGCTTGACGTACTGGATGACCTTTAGAGGGTCATCCGACAATCAAAACGATCGTTTTAGTATAGTTAAACAGCGAGCCGAAGAATTAGGGCTTTGGCGAGGTCTTGATTTGAAGCTGGAACGTTGGAAGCGAAACATCTCCAAAGAGTTCAAGCGTATCGGCGAAGAGAAATTCGGCGCACTGGTAGGACAGGATTTTGAAAAGTTCTATAATAGCCAGCAGCCTATTGAATCTTCCGATTCCGAAGTGTTCACAGCGCAAGAGCTTGCGGAAATGGACATTCCACCCCAGCAGTTTATTGTTGATGGGCTGATTCCGATGGGGTTAGGCGTGTTGGTAGCAAAGCCGAAGGTCGGCAAGAGCTTCATGGTTCTCGATCTCTGCTTATCAGTTGCCGCCGGGGAGTTGTTCTTAGGGTGTCGCACCCACCAGCACGGCGCATTGTATCTCGCATTGGAAGATGGAAAAGGCAGGCTTCAAAAAAGAATGTTGGACATTTTGGACAAGCGGTCTATTCCAGAAGCCATGCGCTTTCGTCTCGATATTCCTCGCATTGGCGAAGGCTTTGAAGAAGAATTAGGCAAAATCTTGGACAAAAACCCAGATATTCGCCTTGTTTGCATCGACACTTTGTCACTGGTTAAGCCGAAAGAGCGTGCTTTTGAAAATGTCTACACTTCCGATTATAGTTTCATGCGAGTTCTTAAAAAAATCTCTGACAGCCGCGAAATTTGTATTCTGCTAGTCCATCATACTCGAAAAGGCAAGAACACAAATGACGCTTTCGATTCTATCAACGGTTCTACTGGCATCATGGGCGCATCTGATTTTAGCATGGTCTTGGATAAAGATGACCGCAACGAAGCAGATGCAACATTGAGCATCACCGGCCGTGACATTGAACAGCAGGAGCAAGTTATTCGCTTCGATAAGGAGCACTTCCGTTGGACGATGCAGGGGAGTGCGGCAGAGATTGCAGAACAGCGCAGGATTGCAGATTACGAAGCAAGCCCCATCGTAAAAACGCTCCGGGTCATTCTTCAGCAAGGTGATGGAACGTGGACAGGCAACGCAAAAGCCCTTAACCAGTTGGGCGAGCGATACGCAAAAGCAGAACTTGCCCCCACTCCGCAAGCGTTATCTAAAGCCATTGCAGAGATCGAGCCGCTTCTGTACGAACGAGATGCAATCAAATATTCTGTAATCCCTAACGGTTCAGGTGGAAAGCAGCACTCTTTCAAGATGTTCCGCACCGACAACACCAACGAACCTACTGAAACCGAGCAAACGCATCTAATATAATAGAAATCGTTGAAAACGTTGGAAACGTTGGTAAACACACCAGTTAGCAACGAAATCAACGAAAACAACGAATTCATACACACTAAGAACGATGGATAACCGTAGAATGAAAAAGCTGCCCCATCTGTTACGAGCAGACAGGACAGCCAGAGCGGGAAAGATTCGCAGCCCTTCCCGCCCTCATTCTATCATCCATACAAACCGGGGTCAAGCGTTAACTGCCCCCATTATTATAAGGAGTATCACATGATTCCTAGTCTTCCCGCACTTCCTACTATTGTAAACCACAAGAAGTATAAAGACCTTTACAGTTATGCAGTCGGCTGCACGAACACGGACGAGTCCGAACTTGAAGCTGCTAAAAGTGCCGCTTTTGAGTTGATTCGTGAAGTCGATGATAAGACGCTCCGAAGCAAATTGAATCTAGCTATTCTTGACATTTCCAGCCGTGCAAAGGAGTTTGGTTTTGACGCTGGCGCACAGTTACAGCACGCCATCACCAAGACCGAATATCCTAAAATCAAATGGGCATGGGAACAGGCCGAAGCGGACAGTAAAGAAGCCCAAAACAAAGAAAAGAAAGAATCTAAGGAGTGATACCATGTTGAATTTAACTGTACCTGAAAACGGAAACATCGAAAATGCTGAAATGCAGGTCGATTTCTCCGGCCTGAAAGAGTATCAGCCCTTTATGGACGCTTCAAACGCCTTTGAAAGCTATTTGGAAGCCTACGCAGCAGCCACACGCATTCCGCAGAGCGTTGTATCTGATATTTGCCAGCTTGCCGCAGACGCTACCACAGCAGCGATGCACTACGCATACGAGAGCGGATTGTGCGATACTATCACCGCTATTGAAGAATCCAAGAAAACCGGGGAGCAGCCCTTTCCGTACACAGTCCGCAATATCCCATCCTGATTTTTCTTCCATGATTTCACTTCATTTTCGTGAAGTGTAGTTTTGAGCAAAATATTCCCATCACTTTATACAAGTAAAGTGCAATATCCCTGCGCCTGACTTAACTGTTGAGCGTGGGGATTATTTTTGTAGAAAATACGAGCGAGTATTGAATACATCTTTGCATCGTCATTTTGTAAAAAGAAAAGCCGCTGTATCACTACAACGGCCTTAGAATTATTTTACTTGCTTGCTTTGAAAAGAGCCTGAAAGAACCAAAATCCAAAAAGCAGACAGCCGATAATAGTAGCCATACCACAAGCCCCCTTATTCCTCGATAGGTGATTCTTCATCTGCTGGATGCTCTTTCAAGAAATCGTCAGCCGCCTGTTTCAGCACAGCGTTTGGAGTAGTCCCGGCGGCTACACAAGCAGCCCGGAATCTGGCAGCATAGTCTTTCTTTACTCTGCATCCGAGAATAGTCATGTTTTCTTTATCCCATTTGGCATTAGCCCTTTTCCGTGCTTCTGTTACCATATAAAGCCCCCTTGTCGTGTAGATCGGTGATTCTTCTTGTTTAACAGTATACCATAAAAGCACACAATTTAACAGTACAAAACAGCACAATTTACACTGTTTAATATTGTGCATCCTGCTAATAGACATATACTATTAAATAGTGTATACTATAATCACAGCGAGGGAGCGACACCGGATAAGGGATGAAGATGCGGAACCGGGAGCGCAAGAGCATAACGCCAGCTAAGCCAGTAATCCCACTCCGAAAGCTGTATAAAAGAAAATGCCCGGTGCAAGTCGCCAAACCTGAACACCGAGCAAACCCACAACAGGGTCAAGCCCATTATAACAAGGCTGACCCGCAAAGTAAAGCGAGGTCTTAAAAATGAAGTACGATTTACACAAGATTATGTGCCGTGCATGGGCATTGTATCGCAAGGGCGTTGCAGCATTCGCAGAGTGCTTGCATCGTGCGTGGGCATCTGCGAAAGCCCAGCCTGTTAATGACAGACGCATTGCAGAAGCCCAGCAGAGCGCAGGAGTGACCGAACAGGTCAACACATGGGCAGGATGGAAAGCCGCAGGATATGAGGTCGTGCATGGCTCTAAGAGCTTGTTTCAAGCGATTCTCATTCACGCATCGAAAGGCGATACCGCCACTTATCGAGCATCGTTCTTCGGTCGGTCGCAAGTCCAGCCGATGAACGCATAATCACAAGATGCACGAGCGCATGAACACATGAACACGAGATATAGAAAGGACAGTACAAAATGAATAAGCAGAACAGCACCGAGCGCACCGCAGAAGTCAGCCAGATTGCAAGCCTGATTCGAGCCAAAGCCCAGAAGCACCCCGAAGTGATCGATATTGTGGTCGCTCTGATTGACAAGGTATCACAGAGCAGCAAGCCGGAGATTGAAGCATTGGGCAAGCAGCTTGAACAGCACGAGGGCGATTATCCCGCTATTATGAAGCTACTGAACATCCAGCCCAGCCCCCAGCACTAAACAGCATATAACACCGGCGCAGAGCCTTGTTTTAGCGGGTTCTGCGCTTTTTCTTTGCCCAGTAATGAAAGTATATTGCCAGACCCCGAAAGCCTGTTTCCCACGCATTTGCACAGGCATCCCACGCAGCGAGAAGCGAAGCCGATGCAATGCCGCCACATCTGGCGGTATCTGTGAGGGCATATCCCCAAAAGTGGGTGCATCCAAAAGCGGATTGACGCAGCCAGGAAGCCGCCGGGCATCACAATTCTGTGATAATGCTATCATGTAGACCATGCAAAGGGTCGTAATTGAAATACACTCAATTTTGAGGGCATCCAACACCAGCGCAATTTTGAGCCGATTACACAGATCGGTGCAGTCAGGCAGATTGACAACATTGCCGCTTGTGTCGATGCTGACACTTTTTTGTGTCGGGGTTGTCAATCTAACAGACACCCTTGTGTATAGGGTCGGTATTAGATACCGCTCCCCCATAAGTGGGGGAATAGGTAGGTGGGACGTGAAACGCTACACACCCAGCCCATAGCAGGGGCATATAGTAGCCCACAATACAGCCGTATGATATAGGCAAGGCATACAGAACAGGGACGCACACTGTCGCACAAAACAGGTTTTTCCTGAATTTGTCGCATTTTTGTCGCATTTTCCAGCCATTTTGACAGCTATATAAAGCAAGAAATCCCACGATTTACACCGTATTTTCAACGGTCGATCGTGGGATTTTACTTGGTGCGATGGAAGGGACTCGAACCCCCGGCCTACTGATTCGTAGCGCAAGTCAGGGGTAATTCCTCCATTATGCCGCCTGCCGTAAAACATAAAATTTTATCGATAATAAGTAATTTATCCGAATTCATGTTTCACGTCCACTGGTAAATTTTGCACCTGTTGTCAACCATTGTACAGGGTGAAACCGTGCAGATTCCGTGCAGAAACCGTGCAGGACAATTTTAGAAACTCGGAAGCAATTCACACACAAATGACTTGACGGCATTGTTTTGGGTGGCCATCCTCTTATTTTAGTACTTGCTGCATCACAAGCCGATTGGAAAGCATCTGATCTTATTCTCAGGAAAACCCATCGTTTTATGTTAGAAAAAAGCAACACGACACGATATGGTCTGTACTGCCTTGTAGTGGTATCCTTTTGCCAACACCAAAACAACATAAAACGAAAGGAAAATAAATTATGAAACGTCTTTTTACTCTGATTACTTCTATTGTTCTGGCCACCAGTCTGCTGGCTGTCCCCTGCTTTGCCGCTGAACCTGAAGACTTGCCCACGCCTCAGACTGGCGTGACCGAAACAGAACAGCCCGAAGACCCGGACGAATCGGGTATGCAGTTATATGACGCGTTTCCGGGGGGCGGTGAAGCTCTTTAAGTTTCAAATTCCATGCCCAGATATTCTTTTGCTTCCTTTTTGGTAATTTCCAATCCTTCCTGGTATTCGATGACCTGGCACAGATAATAGCATTTACGATAGAGATCCGCGCTTTTTTTTGTCATCTCCCATGAAATGAGCGCATTCAGCTTGGATTTCAAGACAATGTGGTAAATATTGATAGTGCCCATATTTGAGGCAAGCCTTCCTGCCTTCTTCTGCACATTCTGCGCTATCCTCGTAGCGACCGCACAAATCCAGAACACGGGCATAATTAAAATAAACCATCGGTAAGATACCAACCGAAGTGATTGTTTCTTCAAAATGCTTTCGGACATATTTCAGCAGCTGGTAATAGATATCAGCTGCTTTTTTATTTTGTCCATCATCGGAGTATGCAATTCCAATTTGATTGATGATCTTGATTTCGTCTGTCGAATAAAAAAACCTCTCAATCTCATCCAAATTAAAGCGGGGAACCGTCAGCCGAATTGCTTGCATCAACAGGTCAATCTGTTCTTGTGGTGTATATCGTTGATCCAAACGCCCCAACAACACCTTAGAGCGTAAGATAAACTGCTGCGCGATTTGATCGTCATGGTCTGCAATCTGCTCAAATTTTTTTAAGGTTTCAAAGCCTTCCTCCACGCGATGATTAGCATTGCATGCAACAATCTCCTTTTGAAGGGCTTCCATTTCCAGCTCATTTTTACTCAACAGTGCAAAATAGCGGTCATCCGGCAGGCCCAGCCGCTGCAAAAGGGCATTGATCCGATTGCGGCTGGGAGTCTGTTTGCCATTTTCCAGTCGGGAAAGGGTCATCGGTTCACAGATTCCATCGCAAAGCTGCTCCTGGGTCAGGCCCAGATCCAGCCGCCGCTGTTTGATATATTCTCCAAGAAAAACATTTTTCATTGAAACCACCCCAGATTGAATAAAGAGTTCTTATAATTATAAAGGATATCAAGCTAATTTTCCAGTCGTTGATAGCTGGAAATCAAAAAGGAATAAGTTCATTGGAATCCAACTTATCGTTTTGTGTTATTTGAAAGTAACTTGGTACGATATGTTCAGAAGTGCGTCGTGCTGCTACAATATAGTCACAGCGATGAACCAAACATCCAGAGCTGAAAAAAGAAAGGAGAAACAGAAAATGTATACCGTAACTTTTTCCAATGAAGAGCTGGAAGAGATGAAGGCAAACGACGCGGTTGTTATCGTTAGCTGCGATGATGACAACGGGCACCGCCTCTACTGATCAGTGACGGTTTCCCAAGGAGCAAATGTTTGCTTCTTGGGATTTTTCTGTATAATGGAACCATGTTTTATGAATTGAAAAACGGAACGCTTGTGGAAACCAAAGACGCACAGGGGAATTTTGATCTGACACAGGTCCTTGGAAATAAATATTTAGAAGATGTTGATTCCGAAAAATGTGTTATTGTTGATACGTACAGCAATAGATGTTTCCTCATCTCAAAAGATCTCCTCCACCATGGTGTGAGCGAAGAAGTATACCACAAAATGCTGGATAGCGATGAAACCGACTCAAACAAGTCAAGCGAAGAAGTCACTTTCATCTTAACAATTACGTATAAATGCAACATGCACTGTACTTACTGCTATCAGCAAAACGATAAAACCTTGGAAAAGAAACTTATCAGTGATGAAACTCTGGATAAAATTTTAAGTATCATTGCACAGTATATGGAAGCAAATCCGAACAAGACCGTTCGACTGGGTTTATTTGGTGGCGAACCCTTGCTGATCGAGAATGAGAAAGTAATTGATAAAATTCTCCAATTTTGCAAAGAGCACAAAACCACTGTTCATATCACCACAAACGGAAGTTTCCTTTCGTATTATTTGAAGAAATTTATCATCAATCGTCGCTTCATCAGCGGTATTTATCCCACAATCGACAGTATGGCGTTAAATTATATGACGCGATACGATCTTGATCCGAGCCGGAACAATACAAATGAAACTTTCAAACTCCTGTGCTGTATTAAGACACTTCTGCATTACGGCATCCATGTGGACTTAGGAACCAATATCGATAGGCACAATCATAAAGAAATCTGGAATACACTGGATGACTTGAAGAAGTTACAGCTTTTGCAGGATAAAAACTTTGCGTGGACTATTGGTCGAGTAGATGATCGTTTGTATGAAACAAATTTCCCTGACATCATGATGGAAAGTGAGATTCTCGCTGAGCTTCAAAGCAAGCCTCTCCCGGACAATGTTCACGCGGCATTTTTAAAGACCTGCTATAACTTTGCCGACAAAATGGGCCTAAAGTTGAATTTGCGGGAGCATAAACAAACACATAGTTATTGTTGGAGCACTTCGTCATCCAGTAATGTTTTTTATGTTGATATGAATCTGAAAACATATCGTTGTACTTGCACAGTTGGTAGATCTAGGTACAGCCTTTTTGATTTTTCCTATGAAAATTTAACAAATTATCGGCCCGTCGCTGTAACCTGCAATTCTTATGCGGAGTGTAAGGATTGTAAAATCGGTGGCTTCTGCGGTGGCGGATGTCAGCTGTCCCACCAAATCGATTTCAAAAAGTGCTGTACATATGAAGAAGAAGTTTTTTCTCACTTCATGAAAACACTGTTTATTCCTTATATTAAATCCAAATATAACGAGGTGAATCAAAATGAACGCAAAGCTGAAAACAGATGCACTTGACCTTACCTCTCTGCTCAATGGGCTGGTGTTTTTCTCCCCAGTCTCTCTACTGGTACGAACCACTGCAGGAATCTCTCTCAGCCAATTCTTCATTTTGCAAGCAATTATGGCTACTATGGTCCTCCTCACAGAGATTCCTCTCGGAAAGCTGACCGATCGCATTGGCTATAAATCCACGTTGGTACTATACCAGATCGCGCTGCTCATTTCGAGAACCTGCCTCTTGCTGGCTCATGTAAGCTGCAATTATAGTCTGTTTATTTTACAGGCTATCCTCGAAGGCACAGCGGCTTCCTTTTCTTCTGGGACGCAGAGCGGCTATATTTATATTATGTTTTCAAAGGAACATTACGCTGAAAAATCTGCACATGTCGCCAATTATGGAACTGTCGGATTTTTTGCCAGTACCCTAGCTTATGCGGTCCTGTACACGCTGATTGGCATCAAGGGTCTGCTTCTGGCAACGATTGCCGCAAACCTTGTTGCTGTCTTTACCTCTTTAAAAATCCCCAAGGAAACAGTGCAGCCCAGAAGTGAAACGCGCCAAAAGAAAAACATTCCCTATCCGCAGTTGTTTCAGCAGAAAAAGATATGGATGCTTCTAATGATTTTGGCAGCTTTGAACATTGGCCGCATTCTGATCAATTTCTTCTATGCGGAGAAGCTGCAGTTGTGCGGGATCAATGAAACCTGGCTCGCCGCAATTATTATGGGTTATTCTGCAATTCAGTTGCTGTCCGAACGGATTCTCGCCCGTACCAAGCCTGAACACTATAATCAAATGATGGCACTGTTTTTCATTCTGAGTGGAATAGCCCTTGGTGTGTTGGGCTTGGTCAATGTGCCGGTTTGGACTATCCTATTTATGCTGATCCTTCCGCTTTTTTTGGATATTCCATCCTATCTGCTGGGAGAAGTCCAAAACAGCATTGTAGATGCTGCCGGCAGGGAAGACAATCGCGCCGAGCTGCTTTCCGTCTTCAACATGGGCGTCAATGTTACTGAAATTTTTTATCTGTTTGGCTCATCACTACTGGTGAGCGCCGGGTCAACGGCTTGTTTTGTCATCCTCGGTGCTTTTATGACCGTAGTTGGAATTGGCATCTGTCTTTCTGTGAAGAGCGCATGGTTGCTTTCACTTCAAGAAAAAAAGAACGGCAACTAATTTTAGTCTACAATATCAAGAGGGCTTATATATGATGTCTGGATACATCTCCGATTGCCTAGGAGAAAATTTCAGTTGTATTCAACCCAAGCCAATATTACCTCAAAAATTCAATTGGGATGTCTTCATGGCCACACTGATTCCTACTGAAGGGTGTAATTTTCAGTGTTCATACTGCCACAAAAACCACCCGGCAGCCAGTATGACCCGTGACACACTGGATCAGATCGAAGAGTATATCACTGCGCAGGCCCCACGGCATAAGCAGGTTGTGCTTGCATGGCTTGGAGGCGAACCGATCCTTTGCAAAGACACTGTATTGGAAGTCTCTGAAATGATTCAGAACTTGCAGAAACAGCATGGCTTTCAGTATACTGCCAAGATGACCACCAATGGTTATCTGCTGGACGAAAAGCTGTTCCGTCAGTTTTGTCAGGCAGGAATTACCAGCTACCAAATTACACTTGATGGTTGGAACCATGACAAGACTCGGCCCCATGTATCTGGCAAAGGAACCCTGCGGACCATCATTGACAATCTGGTCGCTCTTTCCAAGTTGCCCCCGGAAGAGTACTCCTTCCATATCACGCTACGCCGTAATCTTCTGGCCGGCGATGAGGACTACAGTTGGTACGATTACCTTTACCGTTTGTTTGGACAGGATAAACGCTTCGATGTACTTGTTTGTGCAGTTGGTGACTGGGGCGGCAAAGGCTCCCACGATCTGTCACCCCTTCACCAGGATACTCAAGAGGTGTTGGTTGCGAAGCATATTGCATATCTGGATAAAATCGGGATGCTGCGTTATAATCAAATGTACTGTGTCTCCCGTCCAAATCGTCTTGTATTCTGGCCCGACGGGAAAATTGGAAAATGTACTGCGGCTCTTAACCGTCCTCAACCCCAGTTAGAATGAAGCCGTTCAAAAAAGACGGTATGATCGATCCAGAAGTTCAGCATCTTTAGATGTCTTCTGCCCTGAAACCTGATTGCTGTGGCAACCAGAATGTTTTGGTGATAAGCGCAAAGCTCAGTTCGATCATGTGTACGAGTTGACGCCCGCATCTGCTATTGCCTGAAGCCGGGAGGCAACGCGATAGCCGGAAGAATCCAAAGAAACCGCGCCGGGGTTTCGTGGCACACGACTTTGGTTACAAAGTCTAGTGTGTTACACCTTGGTTCCGGCTGATGCGGAAAAGGGGCTGCGAGCGGCTCCGGCAAGCACCTGTTCTATGGCAGAAGGATGCGCGGATGGGCGTGGCAGTTGACGGTCTTTGCCCACCCAGCGCAGGCTTGCAGAGGAACCAATGGTGTACGTTCTCCCGTCCTGCCGCAGCAGCGTTTTTCCCCTATAAGCCGCAATGTAAAAATAATCAGCGTCTGTGCTTGCCCCGGTTGCCTGCAAGTGTCCCCGGTTTCAGCATTGCCGTTTTATAAAGAATCTTCTTTATCAGCTTTCTTTCATCCTCTGTCAGCTTATCGTAGTTGATGCCGATTGCCTTCAATGCTGTTCGGATCTTCTTTTCATCCGCAGACCCTTCAAGTTTCTGTGCATCCTCCAGTTCCTTCATCAAGTTATCGACCATTGCACCATCCGAAGTGGTCTTGTCCTTGCGGTGTTCCATCTTGATGTTCTTCAGGATATCCACCAGTTCATCATACAAGACCCGGCCAAAGTACTCATCTTCATCGATCTGCCCCAGCTTCAAGGTGCTCATGTACAGATCATTTTCATCTGCTGCATACTTCTTTTTCAGCATTTGCCGCGTTGCTTCCAGACCAGCATTGAGGTTTTGAATGTTTGCGCTGACATATCCATCCACATAGATTTCCAGATCGGTCATGAACCGCCGGAAATTCTCATGCACGATCAGTTCGCACAGCAGCCGATGATTGAATTTTCCATTCCTTAATACGTCCACTGCGCCATCGCTCAGATGCAAGTCCGAAAGGACTGCATCTGGGCGTTTTTTGTTTTCCGTCACACCCAGCAGGTAGTCGGTGGTCACGCCATAGAACTCAGCCAGCGTTGTCACCGCATAAATGCTGAGATCGGTCACGTCGTCGCTCTCGTATTTCGACAGTGCCGATTTGGACAGACCCGTCTGCTCTGCCAGCGTTTCCAACTTCAGATTCCGCTCCACACGCAGGTCTTTGAGCCGTTCTCCCAGTGTCAACTTGATGTTCATGGTCGCACCTCCGATGTTTTTTGCACAGTATACCACTTCCGGCGGTTCCTGTCCATAAACGTGGAATTTTGCAGTTTCTGCACCTGTTTTCCGACATTATGGATATACGGCACAGCGGCCATTGCAGTGCTATCCTATAGACAGAAAGAAAACATATAACTCCCCAGCAGCGAACATATTAAGGGCTTCCCGCGAAAGCCCTCTGAAATATCTTTCATAGCAGGACCTTGACAACAGAATGACCGTCCGAACTGCCCAGACCGCCAAGACCTCCCATCGGGGGAGCGAGCGCCCTGCATGGGGCCGACACAGAGTCCAAAAAGATTTCCTGTCGGGAGGCAGCAAGGAAGACCGGCTTCACCGAGATTCCCACTTAGGAACCCCGGTGACTTTGAACGTGGCAGGGATCAAAATGGTCCGTGCCAAAACCTTTGACCAAAGGAGAAATTTTGAGCTTATATCAAAAGATCAAGTCCGCCATCACCGTTCGGCAGGTGGGAGAGATGTACGGCATGGAGCCAGACCGCCATGGCATGGTGTGCTGTCCGTTCCATTCCGACAGCGACCCCAGCATGAAGCTGAACGACACCTATTATTATTGCTTTGGCTGTGGAGCCAACGGAGATGCCATCGACCTCACCGCCAAGCTGTTCGACCTGAACCCCCGGCAAGCCGCCGAGAAGCTTGCAAGTGACTTCGGGCTTGACCCGGACAAGCCGCCCGCCAATGCCATCGCCCTGCCGCCGCCCAAGCGTGGCCTGACAGACGAGCAGTGGGCAGATATCGCCTACTGCCTGCGGGTGCTGACCGATTATCTTGACCTGCTACACGATTGGCGAGAGCGTTACAAGCCCGCCAGCCCGGAGGAGCCGCTGGACGAGCGGTTCGTGGAAGCCCTCCACATGACCGAGACCATCGAGTACCTGACGGACTGCGTTGCATTTGGGACGCCCCAGCAGAAGGCCGATGCCGCCGCACGGCTGCTGTCCGGGTCGTACCTGCTGATGCTGGAGGATCGCACCGACCGCCTTGCTCTGGCAAAGTGCGCCTAATAATTTATTCACCCGAAGTGGTGGGTCTCACCGTGAGGCCCGCCACTTCACTTTTCTAAAGGAGAACCACCACATGAAGAAAAACATTTCCCGCAACCCTTTATGGTCGGACTGGTACAACGGCAAGAAGATCGATGAAGTCCAGTTTGGCCGTGCCTTTCTGGAACAGTGGCCGCTGAAATGCGTCAACGGAACGCTGTACACGCTGGACGGTCCGGTGGAGGACGAGAGCGAGATCAAGCAGCGCATCTTGGAGAACATCGAGGAATATGTCACCTCCGGCCTGTCCAAAAAGGTCACCAACATTCTGGAGACCATCAAGTTGCTGGCCTTTTCCGACCCCTTTCCCATCGAACAGGACTGCATCCACCTCCAGAACGGCGTGTACCATCTGCCGGACGGCACCTTTCAGGAAAGCCGCCTGTTTTGCCAGAACCGCCTGCCGGTGAAGTACGATCCCAAAGCACCCACCCCTGACCGCTGGCTGACCTTCCTGCACGAGCTGCTGGACGATGCCGACATCCCCACCTTGCAGGAATATCTGGGCTACTGCCTCATCCCCAGCACCAAGGGGCAGAAGATGATGCTCATCGTTGGCAAGGGCGGCGAGGGCAAGTCCCGCATCGGGCTGGTGCTCAAGCGACTCATGGGAGATGCCGCCAGCAATGGCAGCGTCCAGAAAGTCGAGAACAACCGTTTTGCCCGTGCCGATCTGGAACGCCGCCTGCTGATGATCGACGATGACATGGACATGAACGCCCTGCCTAAAACAAATTATATCAAGACCATCGTGACCGCCGAAGCCAAGCTGGACTTGGAGCGCAAGGGTGTCCAGAGCTACCAGCGGGACATCTACGCCCGGTTCCTCTGCTTCGGCAACGGTGCGCTGACCTCGCTGTACGACCATTCGGACGGTTTCTTTCGCCGCCAGCTTATCCTGACCACTAAGGACAAGCCTGCCGACCGCACGGATGACCCCTTCCTTGTGGAGAAGATGTGCGCCGAGTTGGAAGGCATCCTGCTCTGGTGTCTGGAAGGGCTGCACCGGCTGGTGCAGAACAATTTCCGCTTCACGGTCAGCGAACGAGCCGCCGCCAACGTGGATACCATCAAACGCAGCAGCAACAATGTCATCGACTTCATGGAGTCCGAGGGCTATTTCCGCTTCAAGGCGGACTACTCCATCAGCTCCAAGGAGTTCTACGACATTTATAAGCAGTGGTGTGAGGACAACGCCTGCCACAGCGTATCGGCGATTCGTTTCAGCGCAGAACTGCGACAGAACGACCGCCGCTATAACCTTGAAGCCACCAACAACATCTACCTGCCCGGTGGCCGCAGGGTGCGGGGTTTTGTAGGCATCGAGCCGCTTGTCCACCCCTGCCCATAAAAAGTGCATTTTTTCACGGAAGAAGTTCGTACAACCTGTACGGTCTGTACTTGTACGCACCCGTACGGCGAATTGAAACAAATTAAAACGAATTATCGTTTATATTTCGGATTTCCGTACGTTGTACGAACCGTACAGGTTATTTGAAGTCCGTACAGATTTTTTGTACACCCCAAGAAGGAGCGTGATCTATGAAAGCCCAATACGGCATTTTACGATTCAAAAAGTACAAGGGGCCTGCCATCAGCCCCATCGAAGCCCACAACGAGCGCACCAAGGAGCAGTACGCCAGCAACCCGGATATCGACACGAACCGGAGCCGCTACAACCTCCATCTGGTGCAGCCGCAGGGCAGGTACCGGGAAGAAGCCGACCGCATGATAGCTGCCGCCCACTGCCGTGTCCGCAAGGACAGCGTGCGGGTGGTGGAAGCTCTCGTCACCGCCAGCCCGGAGTTTTTCAAGGATAAAAACAACCGGGAGATCAGGGCGTACTTTGTGTACGCCCTGAAATTTTTGGAGGGCAGACAGCACCCGGATACCTTCCTCTCCGCCGTCATTCACATGGACGAGAAAACGCCCCACCTGCACCTCTGCTTTGTACCTCTGACTGCTGACGGGCGGCTGAGCGCGAAAGAGATCATCGGCAACCGCAAGAACCTTGTGAAGTGGCAGGACGAGTTCTGGCAGCACATGGTCAAGCAGTATCCGGAGCTGGAGCGTGGCGAAAGTGCCAGCCAGACCGGGCGGGAGCACATCCCGCCCCGCATCTTCAAGGAGATGACCCAGCTGACCAAGCAGAAGGAGCAGTTGGATGCCCTGCTGGTGGGCATCACCCCCTTCAACGGCAAGAGCCGTGCGGCGGAGATCAGCAAGCTGCTGGACAGCTATATCCCCAATGTGGCACGGATGAAGGACCAGCTGCGGAAGTACAACATCGCCTTCACCAAGACCGCCGCCGAAAATGAAAAGCTGAAAGAGAAGAACAAGACGCTCTCTGCCTCGCTGGACAAAGCGAAGGAAGGGAGCGTCTTGAAGCGTCTGGAGGATGCCAAGCTGCGGCAGGACTATGAAGCCGCCCTGAAAACGCTGGACAGCATCCCGCCGGAGGTCATTCGATTCTACGAGAACCGCACGCAGGAGCCTGCGATGCGCCACGATAAGTAAGGAGCAACGCCTATGTGTAATAAAATGTACGAGAATGTGAAATCTTTGGATTATACGAAAAAATTCTTGCAGTCGGACTCTGATCCGGCTACAATGGAGGTGGTCACTCGAACCAATGCCGTCAAGTCTCCGACCAACAGCCCTGAGACCACAAAGCTGGTGTACACGGTAAAGGAGGTCGCGCAGATGCTGGCCATCAGCCAGCGTGCCGCCTACAACCTGTGCAACAGTACCACCGAGTTCCGTGTCCTGCGGGCAGGCGGAAGCATCCGCATCCCGAAGGACAGCTTCGATGCGTGGCTCTACCGGGCAGCTTGATAAGGAGGCAAATCTATGGCATATATCACGAAACGCGGCAGCTCTTACAGTGTCCGCTACACCTATCAGGACGAGCACGGCAAGAGCTGCGACAAATGGGAGAGCTTTCCCACCAAAGAGGAGGCGGTGAAACGCCAGAAGCAGATCGAGCATGAACTGGCGACCGGCAATTTCCTGATCCCGTCCACGGTGACGGTGGCCGAGTTCCTGATGGACTGGCTACCCAAGCAGTGCAGCAAGCACAAGTGGGCACCCAAGACCTACCAGTCCAATCTGGCCCTCATCCAGAACCTCATCATCCCTTATATCGGGGAGATGCAGATGCAGAAGCTGCGTCCCTACCACATCGAAGCCCTGTACGACACTCTGAGCAAGACCCCTTGCGGACAGTATGTGGGCGGCAAGCGGCGAGACCTCTCGCCCAAGCAGCAGAAGCGCACCCTCTCCGGCACTACCCTCCATGAGGTCCACCAGTTGCTGCACAATTCCTTTCTGCTGGCGGTGGAGTGGGGCATCCTCATCAAAAGCCCTGTCCCGGTGGAAGCGCCCAAAAAGACCACCCAAGAGCGCAGCATCTGGGAGGTGGAGGAGATGCGGGCAGCGCTGGACAGCATGGAGGACCCCATCCTGCATCTGGCGGTGCACCTGACGCTGGTGGGTGCGCTGCGGGAAGGAGAGGTGGCAGGTCTGACCCCGGAGGACATCGACTTTGATGCCGCCAACGGCATGGGCACCTTCACCGTCAACCGTTCCATGCAGCGGGTGCAGAAGGACACGCTGGCACAGGTGGACAAGGGCTGCATCCTCCGCATCTTCCCGGACAAGCTGGAGGGCAGCAAGACCTCCCTCATCCTGAAAGACACCAAGACCGAGGCTTCCTGCCGCACCATCTTTATGACCGCCGCCCTGCGAGAGGAACTGAAGCAGTGGCTGGAACGGCTGAAGCGGGAAGAAGCCCTCGACCCGGAGCGGTACCGCAACAGCGGGATGCTGCTGCGACTGCCCAACGGTCTGGCGGTGGAGCCGGTGCTCATCCGCAAAAAGTTCCTGAAATGGCAGGACGCGCACCCGGAGTTCCCGCGCATCGTCTTTCACGGTCTGCGCCATTCCAGCGCCACCTACCAGTTGATGATCTCCGGCGGCGACATCAAGGCGGTGCAGGGGACCACAGGACACGCCAGTGCGGATATGCTGGTGAACACTTACGCCCATATCCAGCAGTCCTCCCGTGTGGAGCTGGGCAAGAAGTTTGAAAGCGGCTTCTATGCCAAGCCCGACGCTCCCAGCCCGCAGGCTGTACCCGCCGCAGGCGAACCCACCATCTCCATGACGGCTCTTTTGGAATTGCTCAAGGATGCCGACCCGGAAATGAAGGCAAAGCTCCGCCTGGCACTGCTCACCTGATGCAAAAAAGGGCACTGATTGCAATGCAATACAGCGCCCTACATCATCGGACATGGATAACACCGACCGTGCAAAAACCGTGCAGAAACCGTGCAACCATGGCTTACAAAACAAAAAAGCCATGAAATCTTTCGATTTCACGGCATTTTCTGGTGCGATGGAAGGGACTCGAACCCCCGGCCTACTGATTCGTAGTCAGTCACTCTATCCAGCTGAGCTACCAACGCATACGTTCCGTTCGGAACATGATGTATTTTATCATTCATCCGGGGTTTTGTCAACACTTTTTCGGAAATATTTTTGAGATTTCCGAGAAAGAACGTCTTTTCATCCACTTTTCTTTTATTTTCTATCCATCAGCTCTGCTCTGCGAGGGTCTGGGCGATGCGGACACCGGTGGGCGTGGCGGCAAGACCGCCCTGACCGGTCTCCCGGAGGTCGGGGGAGAGGAGGCTGCCCACGCGGCCCATGGCGTCGATGACCTCATCACAGGGGATGGCGTAGTCCACCCCGGCAAGGGCCATATTCGCACAGGAGACGGCGTTCACGGCGCCGACGACGTTCCGCTTGACGCAGGGAACTTCCACGAGGCCGGCCACGGGGTCGCAGACGAGGCCCAGCAGGTTGCCCAGAGCCATTGCGGCGGCAGCGGCGCACTGCTCCGGCGCGCCGCCCTTGAGGTGGCAGAGAGCGGCGGCGGCCATCGCGCTGGCCGCGCCCACCTCGGCCTGACAGCCGCCCTCCGCGCCCGCGAGAGTGGCGCGGGCCGCGATGACCTGACCGAACCCGGCGGCGACATAGAGGGCATCGCAGATGGACTCTTCGTCGGCCTCGCCGCTGCGGGCCAGCGGCAGCAGAACAGCGGGCAGGACGCCGCAGCTGCCCGCCGTGGGGGCAGCGACGATGCGCTTCATGCAGGCGTTGCACTCGGCGGTCTTGAGAGCTTCGGCAGTCACTGCGGCGAGGTAATCGCCGCCAAGGCTCTTTCCTTCTTGATGGGCCTGCTCCACCTTGACCGCGTCGCCGCCCGAAAGGCCGCTTCGGCTGCGCTGGGCCGGGTCATAGTCCCGGCTGGTGGCCTGCATCACCTGCCAAAGGTGGTGCATCATCTCCCGGCTGTGGGCCTCGGTGAGGCGGCTCTCAGCCAAATCGCTGCGGAGGATGGCCTCCGAAAGGGAAATATTCTGGCTGCGGGCAGCGGCCAGCATCTCTTCACAGGATAAAAACGACACGTCTCAGCCCTCCTCGCATTCTTCCGGCTCGTCAATGTTCAGGCAGGTGACTTTGCGGATGCCCGGCATCACGGCCATCTGCTGTTCCAGCACGTGGGGGATGTGGGAGTCGCATTCCAGCACCATAACGGCGTAGCCGCCCGTCGCGGCGCGGAACACCTGCATGGATGCGATGTTGATGCGGCGCTGGGCCAGCGACATCGTGACCTCGGCGATGCAGCCGGGGGTGTCCTCGTTATGGATGATAAGGGTGTTGCTGTCCCCGCCAAAGTCGGCAGGCACACCGTCGATCTCCGTCACGCGGATGCGTCCGCCGCCCACAGAGGCCGCCTTCAGGACGAGGGTCCGGCCCGCCTTACTCTTTAAGGTAAGCACCGCCGTATTCGGGTGGGCGGCACGGAGCTCCACCGGATGGATGGTGAACTTCATGCCGGCCTCCTCGGCCAGCGCGAAGCTGTCGGGCAGGCGGGGGTCGTCCGGGCGGAGACCCAGCAGGCCCGCCACCAGCGCACGGTCGGTGCCGTGGCCCCGGCCTGTGGTGGCAAAGCTGCCGTAGAGCCCAATGTCCGCCTCGGCGGGGACATCGCCCAGCAGCTTCTGAGCCGTATATCCAATGCGGGCGGCACCCGCCGTATGGCTGGAGGAGGGGCCGATCATCACCGGCCCGAGAACGTCGAACAGACGCATGAGGTGTACACTTCCTTCCGTTTTGCAGCGCCCGGGACTCCATTCGCTGACAAAAGAACAGATTTTCTTTCTTTTTATTATACCGCTTTTGAGCTTATTGTGCTATAATAACTTTATAATGCTTTGAATCTTGCCCTTTCAGGGGGCAGCACGGAGGGTAGAACCTATGAAACTGGTAAGCGTGGAAACTCCCGAAAAGAGTGTCTGCAAAATGACTTTCAGCGCTTCGGCTGAGGAGCTGGAAGCTGCGTCCAACGCCGTGTACGAGCGCACCCGCGCAACGTACACCATCAAGGGCTTTGCCAAGGGCGAGGCTGACCGCGCCCAGATCGAGGCCGACCGCGGCGAGCACACCTTCTGGTACGACGCCATCAACGATTTGATGGATAAGGACGTCCCGGCCCTGTACGATGCAGCGATGGCAGAACACGGCTTCCACGCTGTGGACGAGCCGGTCTACGACCTGGTCAGCGTGAAGAAGGACGAGGGCTTTGTGGCCACTGCCACCACCGCCCTGCAGCCTGAGCTGAGCCTGACCCAGACCACCGGCTTCAAGACCGAGTGCGTCACCCCGGAAGTCACCGACAAGGAGATCGACGCTGTGCTGGAGCGCCGCCGCGCCATGGCCGCTGAGCTGGTGCCTCACAAGGGTCCGGCCGTCAAGGGCAACATCGTCCACATCGACTACGAGGGCCTGCTGGAAGGCAAGCCCTTCAACGGCGGCGCCGCCCAGAACCAGACCCTGCAGCTGGGCAGCGGCCGGATGATCCCCGGCTTCGAGGAAGGCATCCTCGGCCACAAGGGCGGCGAGGCGTTCGACATCTTCGTCACCTTCCCGGCCCGCTACCACGTCAAGGACCTGGCCGGCAAGCCCGTGGTCTTCAAGATCAAGCTGCACGACGTCTGCGTCCGCCAGCTGCCCGCTCTGAACAGCGATTTTGCCAAGAAGGCTGCCAATGTGGACACCATGGACGAGTTCCGCGCCCAGATCCGTCAGCAGCTCCACGACAACAAACACGCCGCCGCGCTCAACCGCGCCAAGGACGCCATCCTCACCCAGCTGGCCGCAGCCGCTGAGGGCGAGCTGCCCAGCGTTCTCGTCGAGAGCGCCTATCAGCAGGAGATGGAGCGGGTCCAGCAGCAGCTGCAGATGCAGCGCCTGAGCCTCGACCGCTATCTGAGCCAGATCCATCAGACCCGCGAGAGCTTCACTGCCGCCGTCCGCACTGCCGCGGAGAAGAACACCCGCGCCCGGATGGCCCTGCTGCAGATCGCTCAGAACGAGGACCTCGTTCCCACTGAGGAGGACATCGACAAGACCCTGTCCGAGCGCGCTGAGCGCACCAAGAAGACCCTCGAGGAAGTCAAGGCTGCGTCCAACGTGGAGGCCATCCGCCGCAACGAGGGCATCCGCCGCGCTGCCGACTATGTCATCGAGCGCTCCACCATCGAAGAGAAATAATTTATCCTGCTTTTGCGCCCGCACCACTGTGCAGGCGTTTTTTATTGTTCATTTTTTCTCTCTTGACTTTTTTTCTCTGCTGCGGTATTTTTAGGGTGAGAGATTCTATCCGGGCCGCAGCTGCGGCCCGGACGGATAAAGTAAAATCTTCTGCGGGACATTCCGCTCATCTATTTTATTGCGACAGGAGGTTTTCCTTATGAAAAAGTTTCTTCTCGCTCTTCTGACAGCTGTCACGGCGGCTGCGCTCTTCTGCGGCGCGGCGGCATCTGTGGCCACTTACAGCGCCAGCTATGACGCACCGGCCGGCATCAACACCATCGTGGTGCAGGACAGCAGCGCTGCGGTCATTCTGCAGGCCGCCGACATCGACCACATCCGCGCCGATTACACCTACACCTCGAGCTACGCCTTTGAAAGCTCCAAGCTCTACGACTTCACGGTGGCGGGCAGCACCCTCACCGTGACCAAGACCCAGGAGCCCAACGCTTCCCTCCTCATCCAGAGCCAGGACACCCGCAGCTGCACCCTGACGCTGCAGATACCCCGCCAGACGTTGGCAACCATCACCGTCAGCACCACCAATGACAGCATCACGCTGGACGGCGTTTCGGCACAGACCGCCAGCCTCACCACCGACAATGGCCGCATCGAGGTGTCGAACTTCAACGGCTCCACCCTGAGCGGCACCACCCGCAACGGCAAGATCACCATGAGCGGCGTCACCTCCCAGAATGTGGCCGCCACCATCCAGAACAGCGGCACCCTCAAGCTGGAAAACATCTCTGCCAACGTCTGCAGCGCCAAGGTGCAGAACGGCAGCATCACCGGCTCCGTGATCGGCAGCGGCAGCTCTTACGGCCTTGAGCTGGCCGCAGGCGGCGGCAAGATCCGCGTCTCCGACGCCAGCGACAAGAACTTCCTCTTCTTCGGCAAGGACACCCTGCAGCAGAATGCAGATGCCCCCAACAAGCTGAACCTCGCCACCAAGAACGGCGACGTTGATGTCGAGTTCGTCCGTTAAAAGAACATTAAAAATGCCTGTGCGGCAGATGCCGTACAGGCATTTCTTTTTGTCCCGATACGGTCAGCTGAGCCAGTTGAAGCCCATGACCACCACGCCGAGGATAAAACGTTCATGCTTCTCCTTCCAGAATGGCGTCCAGATTCTCATTTATAATGTCCATCGTCTCGAAGAACGCCTTTCGCTGTGCTTCATTGGTGTGTTCCAGCAGACGCGCACCAAATTCCTCCTGCAAGGCCCGGCCCTGCTCGATGATGGGGCAGGCTTTTTCGGTGCAGCGCAGCAGGGTGCGGCGGCGGTCGCCGGGGTCAGCCTCGCGGACGAGGCAGCCCTCCTGCACCAGACGGTCTATGTTCACCGAGACGAGGTTTGCTTTCAGTTTGCGCACCTCCACCACGTCGCTGGCGGTCTGGTAGCCGGGGTTGTTGGCGAGGAACATCAGGATGTCAAAAGCCGTCTGGGGCAGATGGAGCTTCTGGCACAGGGGCTTGCAGAGGGCGGCGTAAGCCGCCGAGATCTTCCGCCCGAATTCGATGCCCGGGGTATTCATGGGGCGCCTCCTTGTGATTCAAAATTGTATCGTTCAAATTTGAAGTAATAGTAGCACAAAAACGCAGCGATTGTCAAGAGAAAAGGAGCGGCCCGCATCTTGCAGGCCGCTCCCTGTTTCCGTTTTCTTTACAGCATCATGATGAGCCGCGTGCCGAAGGCCGCCAGCCATGCTACGATGCACTGATTTGCCACCATGATAAACGCCCACTTGCCGCCCAGCTCCCGCTTGACCGAGGCCACCGCCGCGATGCAGGGCGTATAGAGCAGGCAGAACACCAGCAGGGGTGCAGCCGCCGCCGGGGACAGCGCGGCGGCAAAGGCCGCAGAGGAGCCATAGAGGATGGTGAGGGTCGAAACGACGCTCTCCTTGGCCATAAAGCCGGTGATCAGGGCCGTAGACACCCGCCAGTCGGCAAAGCCCAGTGGCGCAAACAGCGGCGCGATACCGCTGGCCAGCCATGCAAGGATGCTCTGCTGCGGGTCAGCGGTGAGGCTGAGCCGCAGGTCGAAGCTCTGCAGGAACCAGATGATGATGGTCGCCACAAAGATGACCGTAAAGGCGCGCTGGAGGAAATCGCGGGCCTTTTCCCAGAGCAGCTGGACCACATTCTTGAGGCCGGGCAGGCGGTAGTTGGGCAGCTCCATCACAAAGGGGACTGCCTCGCCCTTAAAGACACTGCTCTTCAGCAGGATGGCCATCAGAATGCCCACCGCAATGCCGAGGAAATAGAGGCTGACCATCACCAGAGCCGCGTGCTCCGGGAAGAAGGCCGCCGCAAACAGGCTGTAGATGGGCAGCTTGGCCGAGCAGCTCATAAAGGGGGTGAGCAGGATGGTCATTTTGCGGTCGCGCTCCGAGGGCAGGGTGCGGCTGGCCATGACGCCGGGGACGGTGCAGCCGAAGCCGATGAGCATTGGCACGATGCTGCGCCCCGAGAGGCCGATGCGGCGGAGAAGCTTATCCATCACGAATGCCACGCGGGCCATGTATCCGGTATCCTCCAGCAGAGAGAGGAAGAAGAACAGGGTCACGATGATGGGCAGGAAGCTCAACACACTGCCCACACCGGTGAAGATGCCGTCGATGACCAGCGAGTGGACGGCTGCGTTGACGTTCCACGCCGTGAGGGTGGAGTCCACCGCGGCGGTCAGGGCATCAATGCCCACTTCCAGCAGGTTCTGGAGCGCCAGACCGATGACGCCGAAGGTGAGGTAGAACACCAGCGCCATGATGCCTACAAAGGCCGGGATGGCGGTATAGCGGCCCGTGAGGAACCGGTCGATCCGGGCCGAGCGGAGCTGCTCCTTGCTCTGGCGGGGCTTCACGACGGTCTGCTCCACCAGCTGGTGGATGAAGTGGAACCGCATATCCGCGATGGCGGCGGCGCGGTCCAGACCCCGCTCCTGCTCCATCTGGACGATGATGTGCCCGATCATCTCTTTTTCGTTCTGGTCGAGCTTCAGGGCCGCCTCGATGCGCTGGTCGCCCTCCACGAGCTTTGTGGCCGCAAAGCGCACCGGGATGCCTGCGGCCTCGGCGTGATCCTCGATCAGGTGGATGATGCCGTGGATGCAGCGGTGGACTGCGCCGCCGTGATCCGCCTCGCCGCAGAAATCCATCCGGCCCGGCCGCTCCTGATACTTTGCGACATGGAGCGCATGATCCACCAGCTCGTCCACGCCCTCGTTCTTTGCCGCAGAGATCGGCACGACCGGGATGCCCAGCATGGCCTCCATCTTATTGATGCGGACAGTGCCGCCGTTGCCGCGCATCTCGTCCATCATGTTCAGCGCCAGCACCATCGGCGTATCCAGCTCCATGAGCTGCATGGTGAGGTACAGATTCCTCTCGATGTTGGTGGCGTCCACGATATTGATGATGCCCGTGGGCTTCTCGCCGATGATGAACTGCCGGGTCACAATCTCCTCGCTGGTATAGGGCGACATGGAGTAGATGCCGGGCAGGTCTGTGACCTCCGTATTCGGGTTATTCCGGATCGCACCGCTCTTGCGGTCCACCGTCACACCCGGGAAATTGCCGACGTGCTGGTTGGAGCCGGTGAGCTGGTTGAAGAGGGTCGTCTTGCCGCAGTTCTGGTTGCCCGCCAGCGCAAAGGTAAGGGTCGTGCCGTCGGGCAGAGGGTTCTCGCCCTTTTTGGTGTGGTAGCGTCCGCCTTCGCCGAGGCCCGGGTGCTCCACCGGCTTTTCACTTTCTGCCGCCGCCTTTTTCACCGCCGGGGCTTTGGCCAGAGTGACCCCGATGCGGGCGGCATCGTCCAGCCGGAGGGTCAGCTCGTAGCCGTGGATGCTCAGCTCCATCGGGTCGCCCATGGGGGCAAATTTGACCAGCGTGACCTCCTCACCGGGGATGAGCCCCATATCCAGAAAATGCTGCCGCAGAGCGCCTTCGCCGCCCACGGTCCCGACCACGGCGGTCTCGCCGATGTTCAAATCTTTCAACGTCATATGGAATGCTCCTCTCGAGCGCGTTTGTTAGTTTGTATTAACAACAGTAATATAGGCTAACTTTCCGGCGTTGTCAAGAGAAACGGGGCTGTTCTGAACTGTTCTCTGAAAAAAATCATGCCGCCTTCCTCGAATATCCGAAAAAGTGCAAAAAATAAGAGCCTGTCCTCGAAATAAATCGCAGGACAGGCTCTTATCGTCTTTTATTCAGTTCGCGGTGTGGTAGCCGTCAGGGTTCTTCTTCTGCCAGTTCCAGCTGTCGGCGCACATCTCCTCGATGCCGTACTCAGCCACCCAGCCAAGCTCATTCCTGGCCTTGGTGGGGTCGGCATAGCACTCGGCGATGTCGCCGGGGCGGCGGGCCTCGATGACGTAGGGGATGGGCTTGCCGCATGCCTTCTCGAAGGCGTGGATGACATCCAGCACGCTGTAGCCCTTGCCGGTGCCGAGGTTGCAGATGAAGAGGCCGCAGTTCGTTTCCAGCTTCTTGATGGCGCAGACATGGCCGCGGGCCAGGTCCACGACATGGATGTAGTCGCGGACGCCGGTGCCGTCGGGAGTGGGGTAGTCATTGCCGAAGACATGGACCTTTTCCAGCTTGCCCACAGCCACCTTGGCGATGTAGGGCATGAGGTTGTTGGGGATGCCGTTGGGGTCCTCGCCGATGAGGCCGGACTTGTGGGCGCCGATGGGGTTGAAGTAGCGCAGCAGAGCTACGTTCAGGGTGGGGTCAGCCTTGCAGACATCGGTGAGGATGCGCTCGGTCATGGCCTTGGTGGTGCCGTAGGGGTTGGTGGTGGCACCCACGGGGAAGTCCTCGGTGATCGGCACACTGGCGGGGTCGCCGTAGACGGTGGCGGAAGAGCTGAACACGAAGTTGTGGCAGTTGTGCCTGCGCATCACATCCAGGATGACCAGCGTGCAGTTGAGGTTATTGTAGTAGTATTCGATGGGCTTGGACACGCTCTCGCCGACGGCCTTATAGGCTGCGAACTGGATGACCGCCGTGATGTCGGGACACTCGGCGAAGATCTTCTCCACATCCTCGTGTTTGGTCATATCGGCCTGATAGAAGCGGAAGTCCTTGCCGGTGATCTGCTTGACGCGGTCGAGGACCACAGGGGATGCATTGTAGTAATTGTCCGCCACGACGACGTCGTAGCCGGCATTCAGGAGCTCGATGCAGGTGTGGCTGCCGATGTAGCCTGCGCCGCCGGAAACCAAAATAGCCATGTCCAGTACCTCTCTTGTTCCAGATGTTGCTTTGCACAGAGCCCTTGTGCTCTGTCTGCTTAAAGGATACCGCTTTTTGCACAGAGAATCAAGTACCGGCTTTTTTATGAAAATGTATTTTTGTTGCATCTTTTCAGCCAGTCTGATGAACTGCAAAGATTTTTAGTCCGCAAGGCATGGAGAGGACACGCAAAAAACAGCAAAGGGCAGCTCCCGCAAGAGAGCTGCCCTTTGCTGCGGCTGATATTTGCTTACAAACGGCCGCACTGACGGCCGGTGAAGAAGCGGAGCGTAGTGTTGGCCCGGAAGACTTTGCCTGCCCGCAGCACCGTCGTCGGGAACTCCGGGTGAGAGGGGCTGCAGGGGAAGTGCTGGGTCTCAAGGGCAAAGCCGCCGTACTTTTCCAGCGGGACGCCGCCCTTGCCGGGGGAGGGGCAGTTCTGCAGGAAGTTGCCGGTGTAGAGCTGGATGCCCGGCTGGGTGGTGTACATCTTCATGCTGATGCCGGTCTTGTCACTGGACGCCCAGGCGCAGAGGCTCTGGCTGGCACCCCGGGGCCGGTCGAGGACATAGCAGTGGTCGAAGCCGCCGCCCGCCATGGTGGTCTGGTAGAAGCCGGTGTCGAGGTCGCGTCCCAGAGGCTTTCCGGTGCGGAAGTCCATCGGCGTACCGTCCACGGGCAGGATCTTGCCCGTGGGGCAGGTCTCGTTGTTGCCCTCGAGGTAGTTGGAAGCGTAAATGCGGAGCTTCTGGCCCAGCACATTGCCGCCGCCGTCGAGGTTGAAGTAGGTGTGGTTGGTCAGGTTGATGATGGTGTCCTCGTCGGTGGACACACGGTAGTCCATCCGCAGGGTGTTGTCCGGCGTGAGGATATACCGCACACTGACCTTCAGATTTCCGGGGAAACCGTCTTCGCCCGCCGGGCTTTCGGTCTCCATCAAAAGGGTGTCGCCGAACATCTTCACATCGTAAATTTTGCGGGGGAAGGTGCCGTGCAGGTGATTTTTGCCATTGTTGGCTTCCAGCTTGTAGGTCTTGCCGCTGAGAGAAAATTCCGCATTTTCAATGCGGTTGGCGTACCGGCCCACGAACGCACCGCAGCAGGTGCTGCCGGATGAGTTGAAATCCGCCTCATAGTCGGCGAGGGTGTCGTGCCCGACGACCACATCCACCATACCCGTTTTTGTAGGGACGAAGAGATTTTTGATCACACAGCCATAGTTCAGCACGCTGATCTCAAGTCCACCGGGATTGGAGATGATGTATTCATCCACCTTATCACCGTTTTGGGTCACACCAAAGGGCTTGGAGCGGAACTGTGCCATAAGGCTCGCCTCCTTCTTCATTATTTTCGGTCAGAGCAGCGCAGCCCCGGCCTCATCCATAACTATGATTATAGCACAGTTTTCCAGCCTTGTGTGAGAATGATTTTAGATTTATCTTCCAAAATTTCGAGAGATTTTTTGGACATATTGCGAAAAAGCCTTTCATCTTAAAAGGCTCTCCCTTTGGGAGAGCTGGCGCGAAGCGCCTGAGAGGGCAAGGACGCTGATAAAAAACTTCGAGTGCGGCGATGGCTCGCTCTGACAAAAAGTCTGCTTATCGCTGCATAGCGGCTCTATCTTACCAGGCTTGCCCTCTCCGTCACCTTCGGTGACACCTCTCCCAAAGGGAGAGGCTTTGCCCTCACGCAAAAAAGAGACTGCCGCGCTGCGGCAGTCTCTTTTGCGTTTCAATGTAAAGGTCACGTCTCCGGCTGAGCCTCGGCGGCGTTCGACTGCGCGATATACTCGGCGGCGTCATCGGGGATGTCATCCATCCCGTCGTCACCCACATCGACCACCAGCGGCGGCTTCTTGAAGAGGATGTCGTAGAGGATGGGGACGATGTACAGGGTCATCAGGGTGGCATAGCTCAGGCCGCAGATGATGACGATGGCCATGCCGCTCATGAGCTGGCTCGCCATATCGTTGCTGAACACCATCTGCAGCATGGCCAGAACGGTGGTCAGGGTGGTCATGAGGATGGGGCGCATACGGGTCTTGCCGGTGGCGACAAGGGCCGCACGGCGCTCCAGACCGCCCAGACGCAGCTGGTTGGCGTAGTCCACGAAGACGATGCCGTTGTTGACGACGGTACCCATCAGGACGATGAAGCCCATCAGGGAGATCATGGTCAGCTGCTGGCCGGTGACCAGCATGCCCAGCAGGCCGCCGGTGAAGGCCAGCGGCACCGTGAACAGGACGATGAAGGGGGACAGCAGGCTCTGGAACTGAGCCACCATGACCAGATAGACGAAGGGCAGGGCCAGAGCCATCCACTGCACCATCTCATCGACCATCATGTTGACGGTGGAGGACTCGCCGTCCAGCGAGAAGGAGCAGCCCTCGGGCATCTCATCGGTGAGGGCGAAGGCGTCCAGCTTCTTCTGCAGCACGCGGGACTGGACCGTGGTGTTGTAGCCGTCCAGCGTGTCTGCCGTCACCGTGATGTAGCGGGTCTGGTTCTCGCTGGTGATGGAGTCGGGGGCAGTACCCGTCGTCCAGGAAGCAATATCGCCCAGCGTGCAGGTGCCGGTGGTGATGGTGCCGGTGGCGTCCATGACGCTGGTGGTGAAGGTCATGTCCATCATGTTTTCCTTGGTCACAGGGTCAAGATTATCGCTGATCTGGACTTTCATGGTGGAGCCGTCTACCGTGACGGGCGTCTCCGCCGTCGTGGTGGTAGTGAGCTTGGCGGCGATCTGCTGGTAGACCTGCGCAACCGTCAGGCCATAGGCGCGGACCTTGTCGCGGTCGATGTCCAGATTGATGGTCGCATCGCCCTGACCGAGGCCGGTGGCGGCATTGGTGAAGCCCTCGGTGTCGTTGACCATCTGGACGACCTTATCGCCCAGTGCGGTAATGGTATCGGCGTCGGGGCCGTAGATCTTGACAGAGAGGCCGCTGCTCAGCTGGCTGGTCAGGTCCTGCATACCGCTGATCTCAACGGTGCCGGTGCAGTTCTCGACGCCGGAAACGGCATCTTTCAGGGCCTGCTCCACGGCGGCGATCCGGGTAGAGGACAGTGACTGGTCCAGCATGACGTTGAACCGGTAGCTGCCGTAGCTGTTGGCGGCGCTCAGCAGATCGGTGATGGCGCTGGGCAGGCCCAGCTGGCCGATGTCGATGCCGGCCACAGTGGTATCGGTGGTGACGCCCACCTCTTCCACGCCGTCCACGGCCATGACGGCCTCGACGACCTGTCCGGCCACACCGTAGGATTCCTCTTTGGTCAGGCCGTCGTCGGTGGAGAGGGCGATGGTGGCCTCATTGCTGGAAATTTCGGGCAGAAGGACGACGCCCATGGAGAAGACCTTCCAGCCGCAGAAGGCCAGCAGCACGACAGCGGCCAGCAGCGGCAGAGCGCGGTGCTGCAGGCACCACTCGAGGCTGTGGACATACTTATCCTGGATCTTTTCGAACCAGACCAGACGCTTCGGCTCAGCCTTTTTCAGGACGGTAGAGGCAGCGGCAGGCACGACGGTGATGGCTACGATGAGAGAGGCCATCAGGCAGTAGCCGATGCACATGGACATGGGCTGCAGCAGGCTGCGCACCGTGCCGGAGGCGAACACCACCGGCAGGAAGACGCAGACCGAAGTAAGGGTGGAGGCCACGACCGACATGCCCACCTGACGAGCGCCCTGCACGGCGGCGCGGGCCGCCGGTACGCCCCGGCCCCGCAGACGGTAGATGTTCTCGATGACGACGACCGAGTTATCCACCAGCATACCGACGCCCAGCGACAGGCCCGCCAGCGTCATGATGTTCATGTCGAGGCCGGTGAAGTACATCAGAACGACGGCGAACAGGACGGACAGCGGGATGCTGACGCCGACCACGAGGGTAGGCTTGATGTCCTTCAGGAAGATGGCCAGCACGATGATGGCCAGCGCAGCGCCCACCAGCATACTGCTGATGATGCTGTTGACGATGATGGTGATGTAGTTGCCCTGATTGGACAGGACGACGACGTGAAGGTCCGAATACTGGGCCTGCAGCTCCTTGAAGGCCTTCAGGCAGCCGTCCGAGACGCTGCTGGCGCTGGAATTGGCGTTGCGGAAAATTTTCAGCACCACGGCCCGCTCCCCGTTCAGGCGGGTGTAGCTGGCCTCGGCGTTGTCGATGACGGCCACGTCGGCCACATCGGAGAGGCGGACATCGCCGAAGCCATCGACGTGGAGCAGAAGTGCGCCCTCGATGTCCGAAACGCTGTCGTACTCTTCGCCGACCTTCAGCAGCCAGGACTCGCCGCTCTTATCGGCGACGTAGCCGGCAGGCATCGAGAAGTTCTGGGCGTAGATGAGCTGGGCGAGGGTCTTGATGTCCAGCTGCTTGGCCACATCGGCGCTGGCAAGAGCCTTTTCCTTGGTCTCCTCGTAGAGCTGCTTGGCGTCTTCCAGCTGGTTTTCGTAGTCCTTCAGCTTCTCCCGGGCCTCGGTGAACTGCATATAGGCGCTGAGCTGCTGGCTGGAATAGCTGCCCAGAGCGACGGAGAACTGGTTCATCAGGCCGGGGACATTGTCCATGGCTTTGATGACCTCGTCCAGAGTCTTATAAATGGTGCTCAGGCTGTTGGAGACTTCCAGCTCGTTGGCAAGGTCGGAGACGGTGCCGTCGCTGGTACCCAGACGGCCCTGCAGCTCCTGTAGAGCGGCGGTGAGCTTATCGGTGATGTCGCGCAGCTCGCCGACGATCTCGATGAGGGAGTCGATGTCCCGCATACCGGTCTGGTTGAACTGGTCCACGACACGCTGCAGGCCGTCGCGGACGTCGATGAGTGCCTGCTGGATCTCCGGCTCATTGACCACGCCGATGAGCTGGTTGACGCTGTTCAGCAAAGCCTGCGCCTGGTCGCGCACGACGGTGACGGCGTCGGCCACCTCCGTACCCATCTGGGCCATGACCGTATCGGAGACGGTGTTGCCGAAGTTTTTCAGCTGTTTTTCATACTCGGCGCGGCCCGCGGCGATCTGCGCCTCAGCGGCGTCGAGCCGGACGCGGGCGTCGGCCAGCTGGGTGTCGATGAGCTCCAGCAGGCGGGCGTTCACTTCGTCTATCTTATCCTGATTCAGCTGCACCTGCACCATCTTTTCGATGAGGCCGTTGGCCGACACGCTGGAAACGCCGCTGGTGCGGCCCACATAAGGCACGAGGGTGTTACCCACGAAGTCCGACAGATCGTAGACATCGCTGCCCTCCCGGCTGACAGCCACCGTCATAAAGGCGTTCATGTTCAGGCTGTACTCGATGATGGAGGGGGTCAGACAGGTGCTGGGCAGGCCGGTCGCGGTCTGGTCCACCTTGTTGGAGGTCTTGACCATCGCGCTGTTCATGTCGGTGCCTTCGGCGAATTTCATGAGCAGAAGGCTGTAGTTTTCTGCCGAGGTCGCCGTGATGCTCTCGACGCCGGACACTGTACCCAGCGCGTTCTCCATCACATCGGAGACTTCTGACTCCACACGCTCCGGGCTGGCACCGGGGTAGACGGTGACCACCATGAGGTATGGCGTGCTGATGTCGGGCAGAAGGTTCGTCTGCATGTTCGTGATGGACACGAAGCCCAGCAGCAGGACCATGATGACCGCAACAAGGATGGTGAACGGCTTTTTGACACTGAATTTTTCCATGATTTCCTATCCATTTCTTTTTTATACCGCCGCGCGGCAAGAGGTACGCCGCAACCACGGCAGCACACTCCGAACGCTTCTTATCGTTCCTATTATACACGAGGGAATCTTCCTTGCAATAGTCCTGAGGTCAATATTTAACAAAACTTTCCTTAAGCCACCTTAGTTTAGGAAGTCAATGGGAATATCCCGGCCACTTTCTTGCCATATTTCGTGGAAATACGGGCCGGATTATGCTATACTAGAATGCAGAATGGAATTTTATCGCAATTTCAGGCACAGCGCCTATCCAGACTGCTCAAGGCCCATGTTCCGGGCTTATATACGTTCGATACGACCCCAAAGAGGAATGCTATGAAGAAAGTTATATCCGTCCGTTTCAAGGACAACGGCAAGACCTATTATTTTGACCCCGCAGACACCCCCATCAAGACCGGCGACTATGTTATCGTCGAGACGGCCCGGGGCGTGGAGTGCGGCGAAGTGGTGCAGGGCGTGAAGGAGATCGCCGACTCCGCCGTCCCCAAGGCCCTCAAGCCCATCACCCGGATGGCCGACAGCGTGGATGTGCGCCGGATGCGCCAGAACCGTGAGGACGAAAAGCGCGCCTACCACACCTGTCAGGAGTGCATCGCCCGCCACGGGCTGGAAATGAAGCTGGTGGAGGCCGAATACACCCTCGACCGCTCCAAGATCATGTTCTATTTCACCGCCGATGGCCGCGTGGACTTCCGTGAGCTGGTCAAGGACCTGGCCGGCATCTTCCACACCCGCATCGAGCTGCGCCAGATCGGCGTGCGCGACGAGAGCAAGATGATAGGCGGTCTGGGCATCTGCGGCCAGCCCTTCTGCTGCAGCCGCTTCCTGAAAGACTTTCAGCCCGTCTCCATCAAGATGGCAAAAGAGCAGGGTCTTTCCCTCAACCCGGCCAAGATCAGCGGTGCCTGCGGCCGCCTGATGTGCTGTCTGGCCTACGAGGAGAGCGCCTACGAGTACCTGAACAGCATCATGCCCATGGTGGGCAGCACTGTCCGCACGCCGGACGGCCTCGGCACTGTGCTCGAGGTCAACCCCATCTCCGGCTATCTGCGGGTGCGCTGCGGCACCGAGGCCTTCGCGCCCCGATACTATAAGGTGAGCGTCTGCGAGTATATCTCCGGCGGCAGGCGTGCACCCCGCCGCCCCGACCCGGACGACGATTATTCCGGCGTGCGCGACCCCGCCCCGGTGGTGGCTTCGGCCAACGCCGACGGCACCTCGTCCTGCCCCGGCTGCGGCAGAAAAGATAAAAAATAAGAGGCCGGAAATGGCGGGGTCTTTGAACGGTTAGTCTGTTAAAACTAACTTTGCTTCGTGATTTTCGCCAAAAAACCTCTTCAATTTTCTCCAAAAGTTAGCCTGTGCTTTTGTGCAACCCACCAAAAAACGAAAAATTGCTTTTGGGCGGGTACGGTTAGTCTTGCCTTTTTGAAACGGCTTTGTTAGAATGCAGTCAAGGATATGATTTCCGAGGGGTCTGCCAGAGCCGTGCAGGGGCAGATTTCTTCATAAATACTGAGCACGGGGAGATAAAGGAGAGTTCTATTATGGCACACAAGGTTTCTGACGCATGTGTTGGCTGCGGCGCTTGCGAGGGCGCTTGCCCCGTTGGTGCAGTCGCTGTTGAGGGCGGCGTTGCAGTTGTGAACGCAGACGCTTGCATCGATTGCGGCGCTTGCGAGGGCGCTTGCCCCACCGGTGCTATCACCGCTGAATAATTTTTAGCAGATAGCGCGCGAATAACGCATCAAAAGCAGCAGACCTGCCAGGCGGGTCTGCTGCTTTTCTTTCCTGCATATTTTTTTCATCTTTCGGGACACAATATTTTGTCGGAGGATTTCGGCCGGGCGTATGGAACATTCTACCGAGATTTTGTATAATAAAACAGAAGTATCCTGCTCCGCCGTCCACCGGTTCGGCTCGGACGCGCTTTTGCTGGCCCGCTTCTGCGAGCCGCGGCGCAGCCAGAAGGCGGCAGATCTGTGCTCCGGCTGCGGCATCGTGAGCCTTGAGTGGCACGACAGGGGCCATCGCGGCCCCTGCGCCGCCGTGGAATTGCAGCCCGAGGCCAGTGCGCTCTTACAGGAGGCTGTGGCCGCGCAGGGCATCGGGCACATCACCCCTTATCTCGCCGACCTGCGCACCTTCCGGGAAGGGGAGGGCCAGTTCGATGTCTGCGCCTGCAACCCGCCCTATTTTACTGCCGGGCCGCAGAGCACCGACGCGGGCCGCGCCGTGGCCCGCCACGAGACGGACTGCACCCTCGAGGATGTCTGCGCCTGTGGTTTCCGCCTGCTGAAGGACGGCGGAAAGCTTTCCCTCTGCCATCGGCCCGAGCGTCTGGCCGAGGTGCTGGCTGTGCTGCGGGCGCACCGCCTCGAGCCGAAGCGTCTGGCCTTTGTGAAGAATAAGCCCGGCGCCGCGCCGTGGCTTTTTCTTGTGGAAGCCCAGAAAAACCGCCGCACCGGCCTGCGCATCGAACCGGATGTGCTCATCACCGCCGGGGCGGCGATGTACGGAGAAGTAAAATAACAACATCAGGGAGGTCAATCATGGCCGGTATTCTTTATATCGTGGCAACCCCCATCGGCAATCTGGACGACATGCCGCCCCGCGTGGCCGCCACCTTCGGCGCGGCGGACTTCGTGGCCGCCGAGGACACCCGCGTGACCATGCGGCTGCTGAACTATCTGGGCCTGAAAAAGCCGATGGTCAGCTACTACGAGCACGCATTGCAGAAGGGCGAGGGCATCCTGCGCCGGATTGAGGCGGGCGAGAACTGCGCCCTCTGCTCGGACGCCGGAATGCCCTGCGTCTCTGACCCGGGCGAGGTCATCGTGCGGGACGCGCTGGCCCGGGGCATCAAAGTCGTGCCTGTCCCGGCGGCGTCCGCCTGCGTGACGGCGCTGGCCGTCTCGGGCCAGGACACCTCCCGCTGGGTGTTCGAGGGCTTCCTGCCTGTGAACCGGAAGCAGAAGAAAGAGCGTCTTGCTGAGCTTCTGGGTGAAAAGCGGACCGTCATCTTCTACGAAGCCCCCCACAAGCTGCGCACGACGCTGGACGACCTCGTGAACGCCTTCGGCCCGGAGCGGAGCATCACCCTCTGCCGTGAGCTGACCAAGCTCCACGAAGAGATCTGGAAGACCACCCTCGGGGAGGCACAGGCCCACTACGCCGCCAGCGAGCCGAGAGGCGAGTATGTTCTGGTCATGGCCGGTGCGCCAGCTTCCACAGAGCCGGAAGCAGAAATGACCCTCGAGCAGGCCGCACAGCGCGCCCTCGAGCTGACCGGACAGGGCTTCGGCCCCACTGCCGCCGCCAAGGCCGCAGCCCAGGGGACGCCCTACTCCAAGAGCGAAGTATATAAGGCACTGCTGACCATCCAGCAGCGCGAGCCGGAATAAAATTTGAGGAGGATCCTTTTCCTGTGACGAAACTTCTGATTTTGAGCGACAGCCACAACAGCCGTCTGACCGTCGAAAACATTCTGGCCGCCGAGGCGGACAGCATCGACGCGCTCGTCTTTCTGGGCGACGGCCTGCGCGACCTCGAGCAGGCGCTCACCTTTTACCCCTCTCTGCGGGCCTATGCTGTAGCCGGAAACTGCGATTTCGGTGCGCTGGAGCCGCTGGACGGGCTTGCCGCCTTTGACGGGGTGGTCGTCTTCTACACCCACGGCCATCTGTACGGGGTGAAATACGACCTCGACACGCTGGCTGACGCAGCCGCAGCCCGAGGCGCGAACGTCGCCCTCTTCGGTCACACCCACATCCCGGTGGCAGAAGAGCGGGGCGGGGTGTTCCTGTTCAACCCCGGCTCCTGCGGCCGGTGCTACACCGGCCCCAACACCTACGGCATCCTGACCCTTGCCGACGGCAAGGTGGTCAGCCACGAGCACAAAGAGGTACCCAAAGCATGAGCATCAACGAGGTGCGCTGGCTGTCCGAGTGCGGCAGCACCAACGCTTACGCGAAAGAGCATTTTGAGGAGTTCGGCCCGGTGGGCGCGGTATACACCACCAATCAGACCGCAGGCCGGGGCCGTCTTGGCCGCAGCTGGGTGAACGCCGAGGGCCGCGCCCTCTATTATACAGTGGTCATCCGGGAGCCGCTGGCCCAGCCTGCCACCCTGCCGCTGCTGGCAAGCCTTGCCGTCCGCGATCAGCTGGCCCAGCGCTACGGCGTGGACTGCCGGATAAAATGGCCCAATGACCTGCTGCTGAACGGCAAAAAGATCGTGGGCATCCTCTGCGAGAGCGTCAGCTACGGCTGCCAGATGCAGGGCCGGGGCATCGTCTGCGGCATCGGCATCAATCTGGCACAGCCCCAGAGCTATTTCGACGCCGCAAACCTGCCCAACGGCACCTCCCTCGAGCTGCAGGGCGCGAAGGTGGACCTTGCCGCCGACCCCCAGTGGCTGGCCGAGGCGCTGACGGACTTCGGCTTTGACCGTCCGCTCTACACCTTCGCGCGGGAGGGCTTCGCTCCCTTCCGGGACGAGTACAAGGCGGCCTGCGTCAACCTGGGCCGCCACGTCACCTTCGATCTGCCGGGCGGCGGCACAGGCAGCGGCACAGCCATCGACGTGGACGCCGACGGCCGGCTCATCGTCCGCACCGACAGCGGCGAGGAGAAGGTCTTCACCGGCGAAGTCTCCGTCCACGGCATCTACGGGGCCGTATAAATTTTCCAGCATTCCAGCGCCTCTGCGGGCCGTCCGGCCCCGGGGGCGCTTTTCTTCTGCTCCTGCGAAGTTTGTGGAAAACCCGGGGTTTCCCACGGTTTTCCACACATGGTTTTTGCCGGGCAGCGTTTGTGGAAAACTCCTGCGCCAAAAATTCCAGAGGGGAGAGGCGCTTTTGCCCCAAGCGCGAAACGCCGCAGAAAATAAATTTTCGGCCTCGACTTCCTTTTCAAAAAAAGGCTCTGTGACCTCTTTTCTCCCCAGATTTTCCCTCTTTTCCCGTTTTAGAATACACCGTGTATAACCCAAAGCTCAATTTTCTGTGGAAAACTCGGTGGAAAAAGTGGAAAACACTGTGGGAAACCCCGCTTCTTTTTCACAAAATCGGTGGAAAACCCAGTGGAAAAAGTTAAAAAATCATTCCAGCCGGGATACTCTTCCGATAACGCACCAAAATGGAATCCCGCACTTCCCACGGATTTTCTTGAATGGGCCGGGCAAACATGATACAATGAAAGACAGAAAACGGCCCCGGACATGGGCCGCAAAAATTTCTTTTCACGGAGGCGTCTGCCTATGAACTGGATCTCCCGCCTTGAGCGGAAATACGGCCGCTTTTGCATCCCCAACCTCATCTCCATCATCGTAGGCGGACAGATTTTAGTCTACGCCATCGAGCTGTTCGTCAACCAATTCATCTCAGTCTATCTCGGCCTGAGCCGGAGCCTGCTGCTGATGGGGCAGGTGTGGCGGCTCATCACCTTCGTCTTTATCCCGTTTTCGGGGGGCGGGCCGCTGAGCGTCATCCTCGGCATCTACTTCACATGGTTCATCGGCACGGCGCTGGAAAAGGAGTGGGGCGATTTCCGCTTCAACCTCTACTTCCTGCTGGGGATGATCGGCACCGCGCTGGGCTGTCTCGTCACCGGCATCCCCGCCGACACCTACTGCCTGTCGCTGTCGCTGCTGCTGGCTTTCGCCATGCTCTACCCCGAGGTGCAGGTGCTGCTGTTCTTCGTCATCCCGGTAAGGGTGAAGTATTTCGGCCTGTTTGCCGCTGCCATGTGGCTGTTCAGCTTCCTGACTGCCGGGTGGCTGTATAAGGTGAGTTATCTGCTGAGTATGCTGGGGTTTGTGCTCTTCTTCGGGCCGCAGGCACTGCGCAGCGTCCGGGCGTGGATACGCCGGGAGCAGTGGAAGCGGAGGAACCGGAGGTGAGCCGCACATGATGATAGACCGCCTTGCGGGCAATGCGGCCCTGAAAGACAGCGTCCGCCTGATGCTGGGCAGCCGCCGTCTGACCCACAGCGTGTTATTGGTGGGCGAGACGGGCCTGGGCGCGGGCTACGCGGCCCGGTGCGTGGCGGCAGACTATCTTTACCCGGCAGGCGGCGCACCTGCTGAGGCCCTTCTGCGGGGCGAATGCTGCCGTGCCGTGGGCAAAGCCGGCGACCGCGACAGCGGCCGCATCGAGACCGGCGTGGTGCGGGAGGCCATCTCCGTCACCGGCATGGGCTCGGGCGGGCGGTATCTCGTCAGTCAGGTCAAGGCCATGCGCACCGAAATTTTCAATACCAGCCTCTCCGCCGAGGGCCGCGCCGTCCTGCTCTACCATGTGGAGCGGATGAACGAGGAATCCGCCAACGCCCTGCTGAAGGTGATGGAGGAGCCGCCGGAAGGCGTGCTCTTCCTGCTGACGGCAGACTCGCTGGCCGGTGTGCTGCCCACCATCCGCAGCCGCTGCATCAGCTTCGCCGTGGCCCCGGTCAGCCCCGAGGAATGCGCCCGGTGGTGCATCGGGCAGGGCGTGGACAAAAAGCAGGCCCGGCTCTACAGTGAGCTGTTCGACGGCCACATCGGCACAGTGCTTGCCGCCGCCCGGGACGACGCCCGTCGGGAACAGGTGGAAAAGGCCCTGACGCTGGCCAAGGCCGCGGCGGCTCACGACAGCTATGCCGCCGCCGTCCTGCTGGCCGGGTACGAGAAGGACAAGGCCGCAGCAGCGGCCCTGCTGGGCGATTTCCGGGCCGTGGCCGCCGCCGGGCTCCGGGGGTGTGCCAGCACCCCTCTGACGGGTGACGCCGCCCGCCGCGCCCTCTCGTTGGCCGATGCGGCCATTCAGCGGCTCGCCGCGCAGGTGAACCCCAAGATCACCCTTTCTGTTCTTGCAGCGAAGCTTGGATAAAGCAAAAGCTCCCCTTCCGGGGAGCTTTTGCGATTGCTATTTGATCCGATTATCTTTTGCGGGACCGGCTCCGCCGCCGCAGGTTCAGCGAACCGCCGCCGGCCACCATCGTCAGGAATCCCAGCACGATGAGGATGCCGATGAGCGCGGCCATGAGAAGAAGGGTCGTTTTGGCGTCGGAGCGAAAGTCAGACACATATTCTTTGTGGGTCACAAGGTCCACCGTTCCCATCTCGTAGCCGTCGAGGTAGACGGTGGCCGTACCAAGCACAGCACCCTCCTTGACGGTGGCCGAAGTGCTCTCCGGCACCGAGAACTCGAAGGTCACTTCATCGTCGGCGTGGCCGTAGCCGCTGAGGCCGCTGGCGGCGTAGAGCTCCACGGCTTCCTCCGTGCGGCACTTGGTCAGCGGGATGGTGGTGAGCACCGTCTCCGTGTCCACGAGCTGACGGTCAGAAAAGCTGGAGAAGGCCCAGTCCAAAATCTCCGCACACTCGCGGTAGATGTTGTTCATATCACTGCCCAGCACCACGAGGCCGTAGGTGTGGCCGTCCTGCTGGGCAAAGGTGACGAAGCACCGGCCTGCGAGGGTGGTGAAGCCGGTCTTCATGCCCCGGACATAGTCGCGGTGATAGGCATATTCCGGGTCCAGCATGAGGTTGGTGGACTTGATGGTCCGCTCGTTCTGGTGCAGGTTCGTGGCGGGCAGCGTATAGGTGAGGGTATTCGCGGCCTGCATATAGGTCTCGTTGGCGTAGCAGGCAGCGGCAATTTTTGCAAGGTCCTCTGCCGTGGAGACGTTGCCGTAGTCGTACAGGCCGTGGACGCAGGAGAAGGTGGTATCCATGCAGCCCAGCTCCTTGGCGCGGGCGTTCATCTGGGCCACAAAGGCCGTCAGGTCGCCGCCCGAGACATCGCTGGCGATGACGCTGGCCGCGTCGTTGGCGCTGGCCACCAGCAGACCGTAGAGCAGGTCGATGCGGCGCACCGTCTCGCCGATGCGGAGGTTCATGGTGGAGCCGTTGGCGTTCTGGATGTCCTTGAACTCCTGGGTCAGGCTGGTGGGGATGGTGATCTCAGCGTTCATGTCCTTGCCGCTCTCGAGGAAGAGCAGAGCCGTCATCATCTTGGTGAGGCTGGCGATGTAGCGCTGCTGGTCAGAGTTCTGCCTGAGGATGGGCTTGCCGGTATCCAGATTGAAGAGATAGACCGACTCGGTGTCGCTGGCCGTCTGGATGGGCATCTGATAAGCGGCAAACCCGGGCAGGGCGGCGCAGACCATCAGCACCAGCGTGAGCAGCAGCGCCGTGCTCCGGCGCAGAAAGGTGGGTCGATTCATAGGCTTGTCCTCCTTAACATTCAAACATCAGCCAAACACTTTGTGCCAGAATGCACTCAGCCCGTGCTTCTCGGGTTCGGCCTCGGGCTCTGCCGGGGCGGGGTGCAGTTCGGGGCTGGTAAAGGCCCAGTCAAACAGCTCTGCCGCCTCCCGGAAGATATTCTGGGAGTTCGAGCCCAGAATGACCAGCCCATACGTATGGCCGTCCTTCTGGGCAAAGGTGACGAAGCACCGCCCGGCCTGGGTGGTGAAGCCGGTCTTCATGCCGTGGGCATCGCTGCGGTAATAGCCGCTGCCGGGCTGCAAAAGCTTGTTGGTGGTCGTGACCGTCCGGGCCGGATGCAGGTTGGTGGCGGGCAGTTCATAGGACACCGTATCCGCTATCTGGCGGTAGGTCGGATTCGCATAGCAGGCCAGCGCGATCCTCGCCATATCACGGGCCGTGGAGTAGTTGCCGCCGTCGTAGAGACCGTGGGGGCAGGTGAAATGGGTGGCCGTACAGCCCAGCTGGCTGGCCCGGACGTTCATCTGGGCCGCGAAGGCGGCCAGACTGCCGGAGGCATCGACGGCCAGCACGCTGGCTGCGTCGTTGGCGCTGGGCAGGAGCATGGCGTACATCATATCGATGCGGCGCACCGTCTCGCCGGCCTGCAGGCCGATGGTGTGGCCCCGGTCGGCCCGGATGGACTGAAGCTCCGGCGTGAGGCTGGCCGGGATGGTGATACTGGCATTGAGGTCGGTGCCGCTTTCCAGCACGAGAAGGGCCGTCATCATCTTGGTCAGGCTGGCAACGCAGCGGGGAAGGTCGGGGTTCTGCTCCACGAGAGCTTCGCCGGTGTCGGCATCGAAGAGGTAGATGGATTCCTGCGGGTAGGCGGCCTGAATGGGCATCGCGTAGACGGCGAAACCGGACAGCGCCGCTGCGGTCATGAATGCAGCGGTCAGGGCCAGAGCCAGAAGCCGCCGCGCAAAGGGATGAAACTGCATAAATCGATACTCCTTCGGAAGCTTGGGGGCTTCCTTGCTCCGACAATAAGAGCTATAATAAAGAATACCATAAATGAAGCAAAAGAGAAAGGTGGTTTTTCAACAATGATGCTCTCCTTTGGTGGAAAAATGCCCCGGGATGAGGGCGCCGTCTTTGTGGCGGCAAATGCGACGGTGCTGGGCGACGTGACGCTGGGCAGGGGCGTGAACATCTGGTACGGAGCTGTACTGCGGGCCGACGAGGGCGCGCTGGTGCTGGGCGAGAACAGCAATGTGCAGGACAACGCCGTGCTCCACTGCGACCCCGGCGGGCAGGTCGTTCTGGGCAAAAACGTCACGGTAGGCCACAGCGCCCTCGTCCACGGCTGCACGGTGGGGGACAACAGCCTCATCGGGATGCATGCTACCATCCTCAACCACGCCGTCGTGGGCAAAAACTGCATCATCGGGGCCGGGGCGCTGGTGCCTGAGGGAACGGTCATCCCCGACAACTCGGTGGCGGTAGGCGTGCCTGCCCGGGTCATCAAGACCATCCGGGACGACCAGCTGGCCCACAATATCGAGAACGCAAGAGCCTATGTGGAGATGGGCCGTCAGCACGCGGCGCTGGGCTCTCATGCTGAAAAATAAGCATCTTTCTCCCCAAAAATTTCACAGGCCGATTAACAAATCTTTCACAGGAAAGACATGATTTTGGCCGGTAATTCGGGTATACTATAGCTCACAAGGGTGCGGGGCCGCAACCGCCCCTTGCACATGATTCCTCCTCACACCAAAGCAATACCCCAAACAGCAAGGCCCCCTCTGGCGTCGCCGCAAGCGCCAGACAGGGGCCTTGTTGCGTCCGGGAAACAGAACGCCCCCGCTCAGCACTTCCTGAGCAGGGGCGTTCTTGCATATTTACATCATGCCGCGGAAGACAGCCTGTGCGATTTGGAAGTAGAGGATCAAGCTGCAGGCGTCCACGATGGTGGTGATGAAGGGGGTCGCCATGATGGCCGGGTCGGCGCCCAGCTTCTTGGCGGCCAGGGGCAGCATACCGCCCACCAGCTTTGCGAGGATGACGCTGAAGAACAGCGACACGCTGACGACCACTGCGTAGCCGATGACATTGTCATACTGGCCGGCGTAGAGGTAGGTGTACATCAGGTAGATGCGCAGACCGTTGACGAGGCCCAGCACCGCGCCGACGATGGCGGAGACCCGCAGCTCCTTGCCCAGAACTTTGAGGAAGTCGCTGGGCTCCACCTCGCCCAGAGCGAGGCCGCGGACCATCAGGGTGCTGATCTGGTTGCCGCAGTTGCCGGCGGTATCCATCAGCATGGGCATGAAGGAGACCAGCAGGGGCAGGCTGACGAAAGCCTCTTCGTAGTGGGTCGTGACCATGCCGGTGAAGGTAGCAGAGAGCATCAGGATGAGCAGCCAGGGGATACGCTGCTTGGCGTGGGTCCAGACGCTGGTGCCGAAGTAGGTGGTGGCATCGTCGTCGGGCAGAATAGCTGCCATCTTCTGCATATCCTCGGTGCTCTCATCGGTCAGAACATCGATGGCGTCGTCGATGGTGATGATACCGACGAACATGCCCTCGTTGTCCAGAACAGGCATCGCGGTGAAGTCGTAGCGCTGCATCTCGCGGGCCACATACTCCTGGTCATCCGTGACCTTCACGGTGACGACATTGTCGTCCATGATGTCCACGATGGGGGTAGAGGGGTCAGACAGCAGCAGGCTGCGGGCCGACACGACGCCCTGCAGGCGGTTGCGCTCCACCACATAGCAGGTGTAGACCGTCTCGGCGTTCTCACCCTGCTTGCGGATCGCGGCAAAGGCGTCACTGACGGTCATCTCCTGCCGCAGACGGACGTATTCGGGGGTCATCAGGCTGCCGGCAGAGCTCTCGGGGTAGTTCAGCAGCTTGTTCAGGCTCTCACGGGTCTGGCGGGACGACTTTTCCAGCACCCGCTTGACCACGCCTGCGGGCATATCCTCCAGCAGGTCGGCGGCGTCGTCAAGGCTCATATCTTCGATGGCGCTCACCAGCTCGACGTCGGAGAACGCATTCACGAGGTCGTCGCGGGCCTCATCGGACATATAGGCGAATGCTTGCGTTGCAACGTCCTTTTTCAGCAGACGGAACACCACGAGGCGGTTGTTCTCGTCCAGCTCCTCCAGCAGCTCGGCCAGGTCGGCGGGCTGCTCTTCCTCGGTCACTTCGCGCAGCTTGACGTACTGCTTCTTGACGAGCAGCTTGAGCAGACGGCTCTTGGTCAGCATCTCGGGGTTGGCCTTGACCTCTTCGTCGTTGGCCTCCTCTTTTTCGGCCTCGCGGACGTCCTGCTTGAGGTCTTCGGTGGCCTGCTCATTCAGGTCTTCGGCCAGCTTCTGGCGCACCTCAGCGGGAATATCCGTGGGCAGCTCCTGCACCGGGAGAGCCTGTTCCTCTTCGCGCTCCGGGGTCTTCTTTTCTTCTTCCATTTGTGTTCCTCCTCTTTTCTGTCTCAGGAGGACACAGCCGCATCAACGCAAAAAGCGCCGCTCCTGCGCCGCAGACCCCGGGCCGCACTGCCCATCTGCACGCGCAAAGCTGCGCCTCTTTTGTACGGCAGCCGGACAGCGGATACTCCGCTGTTCAGCGTACAAAAAAGGCGAACGCAGCACCTTTCGCGGTCGCTCCGGCCGCATCATTCCATCGTCTTCGACTATGATCCGGGTCCATTGTCCTGCGTTCACCTCCACAAATTCGTTTTGCTAAGTTTCTTAGCCTATAAGTTTATTATATCTCCACTCAAATGCCCGGTCAACCCTGTAAAGCGTCCATTTCCGGAATATTGATGCAGAAAAAACGCACAGCGCCCTCCCCGGTGCTTGCGGCTTCACCGGAAAGGGCGCTGTGTTTGGATATTGCTTTGGTGTGAGGAGGAATCATGTACAAGGAATCGGTTGCGGCCCCGAATCCTCATGGCTGTAGTATAGCAGATTCCGCACCGGATTTCATGAAAAACCTATGAAGAAAGTGTAAAAGACACAAAAATACGCCCCGGACACTGTTTCCAGTGAGCGGGGCGCTAAAAACGGGATCTGTTTTTGACTGCGGCAAGATCCCTGCAAGCAGGTCTTATGCAGCAGGCGGGGCAAGGTATCTGCGAACAGACCTTATGCTCCTGACACACGCGAAGTATGCTTTCAAGGACCCTCGCGGGCGCTTTGGTATTTCAGGCTCTGCCCGCCCCGACGCGTTCGGAGGCGGGCAGAGAGTTGAAATCAGTTTGGAGTACAAAGCTCCAGTCTCTGCGTAGAAATAAGCCTGTCATTTCTTCTCTGGCCGGGGCCACAGTTTCGTACTGCTGCGTTGCGCAGTAATCGCCAGCACGGAGCAGCCGCCCTTTCGGGACTAAGGTGCCGCTGCGGCAAAATTCCAGCCGGAGTCAAAAGAACTTTGGCTTACTTGTACAGCTCGACCAGGCGGGTCAGATGCTCGTAACGGTCGTTTGCGACCTGCTCGTTGCGAGCGAACAGCTGCTTTGCACGCTCCGGGAATGCACGAGTCAGGCGGCTGTAACGGGTCTCGTTTGCCAGCAGGGCCTGATACTTCTCGGCATCCACAGCCTTGGAGGTCAGGGTGAAGGGGTTCTTGCCCTGAGCCTTGTTGGCCGGATTGAAGGTGAACAGGTTCCAGTAACCAGACTCAACTGCCTTCTTCATCTCGTTCTGGCAGTTGGTCATGCCGCCCTTAACACCGTGCAGCTCGCAGGGAGCGTAGCCGATGATGAGGGAGGGGCCGGGATATGCCTCAGCCTCTGCGATAGCCTTGACAGCCTGGTTCATGTTAGCGCCCAGAGCGATCTGAGCAACATAGATGTAACCGTAGGTCATAGCGATCTCAGACAGGCTCTTCTTGCTGATCTCCTTACCAGCAGCAGCGAACTGGCAGACCTCGCCGATGTTGGAGGCCTTGGATGCCTGTCCGCCGGTGTTGGAGTACATCTCAGTATCGAAGACCATGACGTTGACATCCTCGCCGGAAGCCAGGACGTGGTCCAGACCGCCGAAGCCGATGTCGTATGCCCAGCCGTCACCACCGAAGATCCAGACGGACTTCTTGGCGATGAACTCCTTGCTCTTCAGGATCTCAGCGGACTCGGCGCAGCCAGCGGCAGCAGCCTTCTCCAGCTCAGCAATCAGAGCCTTAGCGGGGGCATCGTTCGCCTTGGTGTTGTTCTTGGTTGCCATGAACTCGTCAAAGGCAGCCTTCAGCTCAGCAGAAGCCTTGTCAGAACCAGCGACCTCAGCGATGCGCTTGATCAGGTTCTCACGGACGGTCTTCTGGCCCAGATACAGGCCCAGGCCGTGCTCTGCGTTATCCTCGAACAGGGAGTTGCACCATGCAGGACCGCGGCCGCTGTCCTTGTTGACAGTGTACGGAGAGATGGAAGCAGTACCGCCCCAGATAGAGGAGCAGCCGGTGGCGTTGGAGATGTACATCTTCTCGCCGAACAGCTGGGTGATCAGACGTGCGTAAGAGGTCTCAGCACAGCCTGCGCAGGAGCCAGAGAACTCCAGCAGCGGCTGGTTGAACTGAGAGCCGATGACGGTGTCGTCTGCGAACTTAGAGGGCTTCTTGGAGATGTTGGCGACGCAGTAGTCGAAGACTGCCTGCTGATCGGCCTGAGACTCCTGAGGAACCATCTGGATAGCCTTGGTGGGGCAGACGGTGACACACTCGCCGCAGCCCATGCAGTCCAGAGGAGACACAGCCATAACGAACTTGTACTCGTTAGCGGGCTTGTTGTCGCGGCTCTTGGTCTGTGCGGGAGCTGCTGCCAGCTCGTCAGCGGTCAGCTGGAAGGGACGGATGGTTGCGTGAGAGCACACGAATGCGCACTGGTTGCAGCCAACGCACTTTGCAGCATCCCACTCGGGGACGTTCACAGCGGTGCCGCGCTTCTCGTAAGCGGAAGCGCCCTGCTCCCACTCGCCGTTTGCGTTAGCAACGAAAGCAGAGACGGGCAGGCTGTCGCCGTCCATACGAGCGATGGGCTCCATGACGTTGCGGATCTGCTTGACCAGCTCGGGACGGCCAGACAGCTCCTTCGGAGCGGGATCGGCCTCGGGGTTGGACCAGGAAGCGGGGACGTCCACCTTGTGGATGGCGTCAACACCGGCATCGATGGCCTTCCAGTTCATCTCAACGACGTCCTGACCCTTCTTGCCGTAGCTCTTCTGAGCTGCCTGCTTCATGAAGTTGACGGCGTCCTCGATGGGCATAACGTCAGCCAGCTTGAAGAAAGCGGACTGCAGGATGGTATTGGTGCGCTTGCCCATACCGATCTCGATAGCCTTGTCGATCGCGTTGATGGTGTACAGCCGGATGTTGTTGTCAGCGATGTACTTCTTGGCCTCAGCGTTCAGGTGATGGCCCAGCTCCTCATCGTTCCACTGGCAGTTGATCATGAACACGCCGCCGGGCTTGACATCCTGGACCATCTTCATGCCCATGTGGATGTAAGCGGGGTTGTGGCAGGCCACGAAGTCAGCCTGGTTGATGTAGTAGGGGCTGCGGATGGGCTTGTCGCCGAAACGCAGGTGGCTGATGGTCACGCCGCCGGTCTTCTTGGAGTCATACTGGAAGTATGCCTGAACATACTTATCCGTGTGGTCGCCGATGATCTTGACGGAGTTCTTGTTCGCGCCGACGGTACCGTCGCCGCCCAGACCCCAGAACTTGCACTCCTTGGTGCCGGCAGCTGCGGTGATGGGAGCGGGCTTGACCTCAGGCAGAGACAGGCCGGTGACATCATCGGTGATGCCGAGGGTGAAGCGCTCCTTCGGCTGATCCTTCTCCAGCTCCTTGAACAGAGCGAAGATGGAGGACGGGGGAGTATCCTTGCTGCCCAGACCGTAACGGCCGCCGGTCAGGATGACATCATTCTTGCCAGCCTCACGCAGGGTAGCTGCGACATCCAGGTACAGGGGCTCGCCCAGAGAGCCGGGCTCCTTGGTGCGGTCCAGAACTGCGACCTTCTTAGCGGTAGCAGGCAGGACCTTCAGCAGAGCGGAGGACACCCAGGGACGGTACAGGCGGACCTTGATGATACCGACCTTCTCGCCCTTAGCGTTCAGGTAATCGACGACCTCGTCCGCAACGTCGCAGACAGAGCCCATAGCGATCATGACGCGATCGGCATCGGGTGCGCCGTAGTAGTTGAACAGGTCGTAGTTGGTGCCCAGCTTCTCGTTGATCTTGGCCATGTACTTCTCGACGACTGCGGGCAGTGCGTCGTAGACAGAGTTGCAGGCCTCACGATGCTGGAAGAACACGTCGCCGTTCTCGTGGGAACCGCGCATCTTGGGGTGCTCGGGGTTCAGAGCCTTTGCGCGGAACTCCTCGACAGCCTCCATGTTGCACATTTCCTTCAGGTCGGCGTAGTCCCACTTCTCGATCTTCTGGTACTCGTGAGAAGTACGGAAGCCGTCGAAGAAGTTCAGGAAGGGAACCTTGCCCTCGATGGCTGCCAGATGGGCAACAGGGGACAGGTCCATGACTTCCTGCACGCTGCTCTCGACCAGCATTGCGAAGCCGGTCTGGCGGCATGCCATAACGTCGCTGTGATCACCGAAGATGTTCAGGGACTGGGTAGCAACGGTACGTGCAGAAACATCGAACACGCAGGGCAGCTGCTCAGCAGCGATCTTGTACATGTTGGGGATCATCAGCAGCAGGCCCTGAGAAGCGGTGAAGGTGGTGGTAACAGCACCTGCACCCAGAGAGCCGTGCACAGCGCCTGCAGCGCCTGCCTCAGACTGCATCTCGACGACCTTGACCTGGTTGCCGAAGATGTTCTTCTGGCCCTGAGCGGACCACTGGTCCACAAAGTCAGCCATCGGAGAAGAGGGGGTAATGGGGTAGATGGCAGCCACGTCCGTGTAGGCATATGCTACATGAGCGGCAGCGGTATTGCCATCCATGGTTTGCTTTGCTCTAGGCATTTTTCTTCCTCCATTCAGAATTTGGTACCTTCTGCGCGGGGCAAACGTCTTTTTGCCGGAGCCGGAGAACTCCTTTGAAAAACGTATTGCTCGACTGATAAGCGCCGCACTTCGCCGGAGCCGGAGAACTCCACAAAAGCACACGCTCATCGAGGGCAATAGCCCTGCCCGGGGCCGGAGAACCCCATGAAGGCACTATTGCTCATCTAATATAATAGCAAATTCCGCCGGTAAAGGCAACGCAAACCGACTGTAAAAACACAACAAAAATTCAAGAATTTTTTTAGCGCTTTTTTACAGATGTGTTCTTTGCTGCATCCATGGCGGTGTTATGCTCCAAAATCCAGCATCCATGAGGCTTTTTCTTACAAAATTCTAAATTTATAATTGACATTTGTACAGATTCTGCCGTAAACTTTATCTATAGTATCATGCGCTGCACAGCGCAGGGAAGGACAGGCACAAAACGATGGATGCTGCACATTTTGAAAAGACCCTCTCGAGCGAAGTTCTCTTTGAGGGCCGGGTGGTCACGCTGACCAAAGACGTGGCTCTGCTGGAAAACGGTGAGACTTCTATCCGGGAGGTGGTCCACCACCACGGCGGGGCCTGCATCGTACCGTATTTTGAGGACGGCACCCTCTGCATGGTGCGCCAGTTCCGCTACGCCATGCAGCAGGAGCTGTGGGAGCTGCCCGCCGGCAAGCTGGAAAAGGGCGAAGACCCCTTCGAAGCCGCCAAGCGGGAGCTGGGCGAAGAGTGCGGCCTGACCGCCGACCACTACACCCCGCTGGGCGAGTTCTACCCCACGGTGGGCTATGACACCGAGATCATCTATATGTGGGTGGCCACCGGCCTGCACACCACCCAGATGCATCTGGACGACGACGAGTTCCTGACGCCCGACCGCATCCCGCTGGCAAAAGCCTACGAGATGGTCATGAGCGGCGAGATCAAGGACGGCAAGACCATCGCGGGCGTGCTCAAGCTCAAGGCGCTGGTGGACGAGGGCAGGCTGTGATACTCTACGAAGATACAGCCCTCGTGGTTCTGGACAAGCCCGCCGGGCTTTCCAGTGAGGACGGCGTACCCGCCGCCCTGCGGAAGCTCTGGGGCAGGCCCGACGCCTATGTGGGCGTCATCCACCGGCTGGACACCGGCGTGTCGGGTCTGATGGTCTACGCGAAGACCCCGCAGGCAGCCGCCGCCCTCAGCCGGCAGGTGACGCAGAGCCAGCAGGTTTATGCCGAAGAGGATGGACGGGCCGAGCCTGACGCCGGCACACCGGCCGCGCCGCCTTTCGTGAAACAATACCGCGCCCTCATCGCGGGCGGGCCGGACGAGAAGCTGCCCGCCGAAGGCGTCCTGCGGGACTACTTATTCAAGGACAGCCGGAAAGGCCGTGTTTTTCCGGTGAGCCGTCCGCGCAAGGGCGTGAAGGAGGCTGTGCTGGAATATCGCATTTCTGCCTCCGCCCCGGACGGCAGCGCCAGCCTCGCGGACATCACCCTCCACACCGGGCGCACCCACCAGATACGGGTGCAGTTCGCGTCCCGCCGCCACCCGCTCTGGGGCGACGGCAAATACGGCAGCCGCATCAAGGGAGACATTGCGCTTCAGAGCGCCCGGCTCCGCTTCATCCATCCCGACACCGGAAAGGAAATGGACTTCCGCCTCCCGGTCCCCGGGACATGGCCCGCTTGGGGCATCAGACAGGAAAACGACAATGGAACAACAGTATAAAACAGATTCTGAAATATACGCCGTTCTCGAGCGGGAGATCATCGATTTGACCCTCCGGCCCGGCTGTTCGCTGAGCGAAAACCCGCTCTGCACCCGCTTCGGCGCGCCCCGCTCCCTCATCCGGGTGGTGCTGCAGCGGCTGCAGGAGAACGGGCTGGTGAAGATCGTGCCGTACAAAGGCACCACCGTCACCCGGCTGAACCGGGACATCGTGGACGAGCTGATCTATGAGCGCATCGCGGTAGAGGCCCGGGTCCTGCGGGACTTTGCGCCCCACTGCACACCGGAGCACCGCGCCCTCATCCGCCAGCGTGCCGCCGCCTACGACGAGCTGGCCAAGGCCGAAACGCTGGACTTCAACCGTCTCTATGAGGCTGACACCCGGCTCCACGAGACGTGGTTCTCTGCTATGGGCAAGATGTACCTCTGGCGGACGCTGCAAAATGCCCACGCCGACTACAGCCGCTTCCGGATGCTGGACACCCTGACCACCGGCGGGCTCGCCGAGGTGGTGGCCGACCATCACAACCTCATCGACGCCATCGAGCGGTGCGACCTCGCGGCCTTTGAGCCGCTGGTGGAACGCCACCTTTACGGCGGCATCCGCCGTCTGGGCTCCAAGCTCACCGAGGAATACGCCGATTATTTTGAATGATGTTCCATGGGGAACAAAAAAGCGCCTCTGCACAAATGTGCAGGGGCGCTGCTGTTATTCTCAGCCCATCATGCCGGAGATGAAGATCTCCAGACCGATGCCGATGAGGATGACGCCGCCGAGGACGGAGGCTTTGCCGGAGAGGTCTGTGCCGAACTTTTTGCCGATGGCAAGGCCGGCCTCGCAGATAAAGAAGGTGACGACCGCCACGATGAGGGAGCAGACCAGCGCCATGAACCAGCCGTACTCCGAGATGGTGAAGCCCACCGACAGCGCGTCGATGCTGGTGGCCACGCCCTGCATGAAGAGTGCGCCCGCGCTCAGCTCAGCGGCTTCCTCGGCCTCTTCGCCCTTGATGCCCTCGATGAGCATTTTACCGCCGATATAGCCCAGCAGGATGAGGGCGATCCAGGGGATGAACTTTTCAAACGAAGAGAACAGCTCCACGATGGTGTGGACGCAAACCCAGCCCGTCATGGGCATGACAGCCTGAAAGATGCCGAAGGTGCCTGCGATTTGGACGCCCCGGCGGCGGGACATCTGAGGGTCATGCAGACCGTTTGCCATCGAGACGGAAAACGCATCCATGGCAAGACCCACGCCCAGCAGGGCGCTGTTGAAGAAAAACAAAAAACTCCATTCCATAACGATGCCTCCTGATTTGACCGGAATTGGTGGGCAGACAAAAGACCCGGGATCGGCGCGCATTTCGCCAATTCCGGGTCGGATTTTTACAAACTGACTCCATGTGGAATGGGCGTGGTACTCGCACCAAAGCACATGAGTCTCGCAAATGAAAGCAAGCCAGACAGCCGCCCGGGCCGTCATTGTGTTGACTTGCTGCGCCGCCTGCAAAACAGCGCCTGCTACTCCCCCATGAGGATCTTTCTTGTTGTCCGGCTATCGTACCACACAAACAGCGGATTTGTCCAGTATAACCGTGATTTTTTGCAAAAAACCTGCGGGAGAGCACCGCAGAAAGCGTGTACTCCCCCGCAGGGTCAGTTTATGTGTGGAAATGAGGTTTATTCCTCGTCGCCGGTGTCGGCCTCGGGAGCTTCGGCGGCCGATGCCTCATCGGCTGCTTCCATCTCCGCCAGCTGCTCGGCCGTGGGCTCGTCCTCGGTGTCGGCCTCGATGCTCTCGGTCTGTGCCTCGTCGTCGTGGTCGGTGCGGGCCAGCACCATCACCTTGTCGTTCTCGCCCAGACGCATGACCCGGACACCGGAGCCGTAGCGGCTCTGGACGGGGATCTCGTTGGCGTGCAGGCGGATGATGATGCCCTCCTGACTGCTCAGCAGCACATCGTCGATGTCATCCACGATCTTGACGGCTGCTACCTTGTCCTTGGAGGCGTCGTAGTTGCGGATGCCCTTGCCGCCGCGGGCGGTGATGCGGTAGGTGTCGATGTCAGAGCGGCGGCCCTTGCCGTTTTCGGTGACGGTGAGCACCGTGCCGCCCTCGCGGCAGATGCAGACGCCGACGACCTCGTCGCCCTCGGCCAGCTTGATGGCGCGGACGCCGTGGCCGCTGCGGCCCATCGGGCGGGCATCGGCCTCGTTGAAGCGGATGGCCTGACCGTTGCGGGTAGCCACGATGAGCATATCATTGCCGGTGGTCAGGCGGGTCCATGCCAGCGCGTCGCCCTCGTTGAGCGCGATGCCGATGAGGCCCGTCTTGCGGATGTTGGCGTACTGCTCCAGCGGGGTGCGCTTGATGAGGCCCTGCTTGGTGACCATGGTGACGAAGCCGCCCTTGTTGTCCTCGTCCTTGGGGTAGCAGAGCATGTTGGTGACCTTTTCGCCCTCGGCCAGCTGCAGCAGGTTGACGATGTTGCTGCCCTTGCTGGTGCGGCTGCCTTCGGCGATGGTGTAGCCCTTGATACGGAAGAGGCGGCCCTTGTCGGTGACGAACAGGACATAATCATGGGTAGAGCCCACGAACATCTCCTGTACGATGTCCTCTTCCTTCCGGGTCATGCCGGAGATGCCGCGGCCGCCGCGCTTCTGGGCCTGATAGGTGGCCTTGAGCTGGCGCTTGATATAGCCGGCCTCGGTGAGGGTGTAGACGCACTGTTCCTCAGCGATGAGGTCTTCGATGTCCACTTCACCGGTGACGGACTGTATCTCGGTGCGGCGCTCGTCGCCGAAGCGCTTCTTCATGTCCAGCAGCTCGTTCTTGACGATCTCCAGAACGCGGGCGTCGTTGGCGAGAATGTCCTCCCAATCCTTGATCTTTGCCTGTAAGCCGGACAGCTCTTCCTCGATTTTGAGGATCTCGAGACCAGCCAGACGGCCCAGCTGCAACTTCACGATAGCGTCGGCCTGCGGGTCGTCGAAGCCGAACTGCTCCATGATAGCGGCCTTTGCCTCGGCCATGCCGCCCTTGCAGGCGCGGATGGTAGCGATGAGCTCGTCCACGATGTCGGTAGCCTTCTTCAGACCCTCGAGGATGTGGGCGCGCTCCTTGGCCTTCTTCAAATCATACTGCGTGCGGCGGCGGACGACTTCATCCTGGAACTCGACGTACTTCTGTATCATCTGTTTCAGGGTCATGACCTTCGGCACCTTGTGGTCGATGGCCAGCATGATGACGCCCACGGTATCCTGCAGCTGGGTGTACTGGTACAGCTGGTTCAGGATGACCTGCGCATTGGCGTCCTTGCGGATGTCCACCACGATGCGCATACCCTTGCGGTTGGTCTCATCGTTCAGGCCGGTGATGCCCTCGATCCGCTTGTCCTTGACCAGCTCTGCCATGTTCTCGATGAGGCGGGCCTTGTTGACCATATACGGGATCTCCGTGATGATGATCTGGGTGCGGCCATTCTTGGTCTCTTCGATGGTGGCACGGCCCCGCAGGGTGATCTTGCCGCGGCCGGTGGCGTAGGCGGCGCGGATGCCGCTGCGGCCCATGATGATGCCGGCAGTGGGGAAGTCCGGTCCCTTGATGTGCTCCATCAGGCCGGGCAGGTCGATGTCGGGGTTCTCGATATAGGCCACGCAGCCGTCGATGACCTCACTGAGGTTGTGGGGCGGGATGTTGGTGGCCATACCGACGGCGATGCCCTGACTGCCGTTGACCAGCAGGTTGGGGAAGCGGCAGGGCAGGACGCTGGGCTCTTTCTTCGTCTCGTCGAAGTTGGGGTCCCAGTTGATGGTGTCCTTGTCGATGTCGGTCAGCATCTCGACCGCCATGCGGCTCATGCGGGCCTCGGTGTAACGGTAAGCAGCCGGAGGGTCGCCATCGACCGAGCCGAAGTTACCCTGACCATCCACCAGCGGGTAGCGCAGGGAGAAATCCTGTGCCAGACGGACCATGGCGTCGTAGACGGAGGCGTCGCCGTGGGGGTGGTAAGAGCCCAGCACCGCACCGACGGTATCTGCCGACTTGCGGTAGGGATGGCTGGGGTCGTTGCCGCGTTCGTGCATGGTGTAGAGGATGCGGCGGTGGACGGGCTTCAGGCCGTCACGCACATCCGGCAGGGCGCGGGCCACGATGACCGACATGGAGTAATCCAGAAACGCCGTCTCGATCTCCTTCTTGACGTCCCGGATGATCATCTTGGTACCGCTGCCCGGTATCATCACATAATCTTCTTCCATTGTTTCCTCCAATTACACGTCGAGCTTTGCGTACTGGGCGTTGGTCTCGATAAAGCGGCGGCGGGGCTCCACCTGATCGCCCATCAGGATGGTGAACGCCTCATCGGCCTTCTCGGCATCCTCGATGGTGATGCGGACGATGACGCGGTTCTCGGGGTTCATGGTGGTCTCCCAGAGCTGCTCCGGGTTCATCTCGCCAAGGCCCTTATAGCGGTTGATCTTCGCGCCGGGCATCTCCTGCGAGAGCAGGGCCATTTCTGCGTCGTTGTAGGCGTATTTGATGGTGCTGCCCTTCTGCACCTTGAACAGCGGGGGCTGTGCCACATAGACATGGCCCTGCTCGATGAGGGGGCGCATATAGCGGAAGAAGAAGGTGAGCATCAGGGTGCAGATGTGAGAGCCATCGACATCGGCATCGGCCATGATGAACACTTTGTCATACCGCAGCTTGGAAATATCGAACTCGTCGCCGATGCCGCAGCCCAGTGCCAGCACGACAGGCATCAGCTTGTCGTTGCCGTAGATGCGGTCGGCGCGGGCCTTTTCGACGTTGAGCATCTTGCCCCACAGGGGGAGGATGGCCTGAATGGCCGAGTCACGGCCCATCTTGGCCGAGCCGCCTGCAGAATCACCCTCGACGATGAAGATCTCAGTGCGGGTGGGGTCTTTTTCGCGGCAGTCTGCCAGCTTGCCGGGCATCCGGCTGGTCTCGAGGGCGCTCTTGCGGCGCACCAGCTCACGGGCCTTCTTGGCGGCAGCGCGGGCGCGGGCGGCCTGGGTGGCCTTTTCGAAGATAGCCTTGGCCACGCCGGGGTTCTCCTCGAAGAACTCCATCAGCTTGGAGTAGACCATGTTGGAAACGAGGGTCCGAATTTCCGTATTGCCCAGCTTTGCCTTGGTCTGGCCCTCGAACTCGGCCTCCTGCAGCTTGACGGAGATGACGCAGATGAGGCCCTCGCGGACGTCAGCGCCGGAAAGGTTCTCGTCCTTGTCCTTCAGCAGACCGTGGCTGCGGCCATAATCGTTGAAGACGCGGGTGAGGCTGCTGCGGAAGCCCTCTTCGTGGGTGCCGCCGTCGGGGGTGTTGACGTTGTTGGCGAAGCTCAGCAGCAGCTCATTGTAGCTGGAATTATACTGCAAGGCGATCTCTGCCATGCCCCGGTCGGTCTGGCCCTTGAGATAGATGACGTTGGGGTGGAGCACCTCGAGGTCGCGCTTCTCGCCCAGATAGGTGACGAAACTCTTGATGCCGCCCTCGTAGCACATGACCTCGGTGCGGTAGGTGGGCTCGCCCTCCTTGCCGTCCTCTAGGACGGGGGTGTAGAGCTCGCGCTCATCGGTCAGGGTGATCTTGACACCGGCGTTCAGGAAGCTCTCTTCCCGCAGGCGCTTTTCCAGCGTTTCGAAGTTGTAGACGGTGGTGTCCTTGAACATCTCCGGGTCGGGCTTGAAGGTGACGCGGGTGCCGGTGACACTGGGGTCCACGGTTCCGATGCACTTCAGCGGGCCGTCCGGGTCGCCGCGGCGGAAGGTCTGCTCGTACTCGCGGCCGTCGCGGCGGACGTTGACGGTCAGCCACTCCGAGCAGGCGTTGACGACGGACGCGCCGACGCCGTGCAGGCCGCCGGCCACCTTGTAGCCGGAGTTCTCGCCGCCGAACTTGCCGCCGGCGTGGAGGATGGTATAGACGACGGTGACGGCAGGCAGACCGGTATCAGCCTGGATGTCCACGGGGATGCCGCGGCCATTGTCCGTGACCTGAATGATGTCGCCCTTCAGGATCTTGACCTCGATGTGGTCGCAGTAACCGGCCAGAGCCTCGTCGATGGCGTTGTCCACGATCTCGTACACCAGATGGTGCAGACCGCGCTCGCCGGTGGAGCCGATATACATACCGGGGCGCTTGCGCACTGCCTCCAGACCTTTCAGGACCTGGATCTCGCTGGCGTTGTATTCATGGTCCGTCGCAGTTTCTGCGTTGGTACTGGTAATGATTTCCTCTGCCATTTCCTTTCTCCCTTTTGTTTTGTTTCGTTTTTTTCGTTACTATTTGTAAAAGCGATCAATCGCTGGTTGGCTTATTCCAGTTTCATCTCCGTGCGCCGTTTGAGCGCAGCCGGCGACAGCTCTGAGAGATAGATCGTATCCACCGGCGAATCTGCCAGCACATAGCTCTGGGGCAGCTCATCGGACAGGCTCACCACCGCCCCGTTTTTCTGGGCGTAGTTCAGAAACTCCCGCCCCCGGGGTGAGATGGTCGTCGTTTCCAGATTGAAGATGCCGATGATGTCCCGGTCGTTCAGGACATAATCGCGGCCAAGGTGTACATACATTGCATCACACTTTCGTCAGCACGCCGCCGTTCATCCGGTAGACCTCGCCGTCCGTTTTGAGGAAAGCGGTGTCGTCGCAGCTGGTCACGAAGGTCTGCTTTTCCCGCATCCGGGTGAGCAGATACTGCTTGCGGCCATCGTCCAGCTCGCTGAGCACGTCGTCCAGCAGCATCACCGGGTGTTCGCCCGTGATGGAGGCAGCTGCGGCGGCTTCGGCCATTTTCAGGCTGAGCACGACGCTCCGCTGCTGTCCCTGACTCGCATACACTTTTGCAGGCTGACCATCCAGAAGAAGGTCCAGATCTTCCCGGTGCGGGCCGCAGAGGCTCTGCCCGGCCCGCAGCTCTTCGGGCATTTTCTGCCGCAGAAGCCGGGCCAGACCGCCCGGCTCGAACTGGGCCGCATACCGCAGACTCAGTGTCTCCGCCCCGCGGGAAAGCTCCTCATAGTTGGCGCAGGCCAGCGGGGAGAGAGCGGCGAGATAGGCTCTGCGCCGCTGCTGGATGGCCTCGCCCTGCTGGGCAAGCTCCAGATTCAGCACCTCTAACAAGGCCCGCTTTTCGGCATAAGGCCGCTCAATGCCATTGGAAGAGCGTCGAAGCAGCGCGTTTTTCTGCTGCAAGGCCCGGACATAGCGGCGGTAGAGGGTCAGGTAGCCGGGGTAGAGCTGGCAGAGGGCAGCGTCCAGAAATTTCCGCCGCCCTTCCGGCGCGCCCTTCACGAGACTCAGGTGTCCGGGGTCGAAGACCACCGCCGGAAAGCTGCCCGCAAGGCTGGCCGCCCGCTTGACTGCGCCCCCGTTCACCGAGACTGTCCGGCCCGGGCGGGGAGAGTCCGGCGCGCCCACCGTCAGGCGGACACGGTTCGGTTCTTCCGTTTCCTGCTCTTCCTGCTGTGCGCGGAGGGTGGACGCTTTGAGCACGGCGAAGGGTTCGCCCCGGCGCACCAGCTCTGCGTCCTTGCCGCCCCGGAAGCTCTTGCCGCCGGTGAGCAGCCAGATGGCTTCCAGGAGGTTCGTCTTGCCCTGGCCGTTGTTGCCGCAGATGACAGTCAGCTCCCGGCCCGGCGTCAGGCTGGCCGAGGCGATGTTCCGGTAATTTTCGACTTCGAGAGAGAGCAGCCGCATCAGCCGCCCATCCCGATCTCGATGGTCTGTCCGTCCAGCTCCACGGTATCGCCCGGGCGGCACTTCTTGCCGCGCATGGTGCAGACTTCGCCGTTGACCTTCACGGCCCCGCCCTGAACGAGCTCCTTGGCTTCGCCGCCGGTCTCGCACAGGCCCGCATATTTCAGCAGGGCGTCCAGCTTGATAAATTCGGTATGGATGAGGATCTTTTGCATTTTATTACGCCTCTCAGTCGTTTTTGAAGCGGACGGGCAGGACCAGATACAGGAAGTCATTGCCCTCCACCGGCAGCACCTTCACCGGGCTCAGCGGGCCGCTGATCTCCATCCGCACTTTCTCGGTGCGGGCATTGCGCAGCGCGTCCAACAGGTAGCGGTTGTTGAAGCCGATCTCCACCTCGTCGCCCTCGCACTCGGCGTTGAACTCATCGACGACGCGGCCCAGATTGGTCTGGCAGCGGACGACGACTTTACCCTCTGTAAAAGTGATGCGGAGGGGATTTTTTAAACGCTCTGTAATAATCAGAGAAGCGCGCTCGATGGTCTCGATGAACTCCTTGGTGTCGATGGTCACCCGGGTGCGGCTGCCTGCCGGAATGACATTGTGATAGTTGAGGAACTCGCCCTCGATGAGGCGGCTCATGATGGTGTAGCCGGCGGTCATGAACACGACGTAGCGGCGGTTGGCACAGATGTGGACCGGCTCTTCGTCGTCGTTGGGCAGCAGATGAGACACTTCGGTCATGGTCTTGCTGGGGACGATGATCCGGATGTCCTTGACGGCAGCGACGGGCCGCTCCACGATGGCCAGACGGTAGCCGTCCAGGGCAACGATGGTCATTTTATCCGGCTCTATCTCAAAAAGTTCACCGGTATGCGCAGGTTTTTTCTCGTCCTGGCTGACGGCGTAGAGGGTGCGGTCGATCATATCGCGGAGCACGCCGGTCTTGATGGTCAGGGTCTCCTCGGCGCCGGTGTTGGGCAGCTCGGGGAAATCGGTGGCCGACATGGACTGGATCTCGAACTGCGCCACCCCGCTTTGGATGGTGGTCTTGCCATTATCGGCAGACTGGATGGTGATCTGGCCTGCCGGCATCCGGCTGATCATGCTGCTGAGCAGCTTGGCGTTCAGCACGATCTCACCGGGTTCTTTGACATTGGCTTCGATGGTGGTCACGATGCCCATTTCGAGGTCGTAGCCGGTGAGGGTCAGCTGGAAGCCCTCAGCCTTCAGTAAAATGCCCTCCAGTACCGGGATGGTAGAGCGCAGAGTGACTGCTTTGGATACGCCGTCAATGGCTGCACTCAGAAGAGTTTTGTCGCAGATGATGTTCAAATCTTCTTCTCTCCTTTTTTGCGTCAGTTTTGCTGTCGTTCCTCATGGGATCCGATGCAAAAACCTGTTTTCTTTATTGAACTTGTTGTAGTAATCGTAGTAGGGGGTGGGGAAGATGTGGAAAACTCTGCAAACCCTTGCCGGGATGCGGGGATTTGGTTTTCCACGGAGATGTTGAGGAACTGTGAATGAAATGTTGAATCGGGGAGAGCGGTGGTTCTTTCCACATCCGCCGTGAAAAACGGAGGTTGAATGTTGAAAACCATGTGGAAAGAGTGGAAAGTTTCGGCCTTTCACCACAATATCTGGGTCTATTTTCCCCTTTTTGTTCCTCTTTCTCCCCATATTTTGGGGTTTGCCCCCTGAATGAGTATGACTTTTACACCGGCTCCGGTGCGTTAAGCCTTCACATTCTTGATGATGTCGCTCACCGTCTCCCGCAGGTGCTGGTCGTTCTTCATGTCCCGCTCCATGGTCTTGAGGGAGTAGACGATGGTGGAATGGTCACGGCCCGAGAACTCCCGGCCGATCTCCTCCATGCTCATGCCGGTGACCTCGCGCAGGATGTAGATGGCCACACGGCGGGCGGAGGCCACATTGGCGTTCCGCTTGGTGCCGCGGATGTCGGCAGGGGAGACGTTGAAGGTGCGGGATACCTCGCCCACGATCTTCTCGATGGTGACAGGCACGGGCTGGGTCTCGTTGAGGATGTCCTTGATGGCATTCTGTGCCACGCTGATGACCGGCTGGATGCCCTCGAGCATATAGTAGGCATTGAGCTTTTTGACCGCGCCTTCCAGCTGGCGGATGTTATTTTTCAGATGGTTGGCGATGAACTCGGCCACATCCTCGGGCAGGTCGAGGTGGAGAAGCTCCGCCTTGCGCTTGACGATGGCCACGCGGGTCTCGAAATCCGGCGGCTGGACGTCGGCGGTCAGGCCCCACTCGAAGCGGGTGCGCAGACGCTCTTCCAGGCTCTTGATCTCCTTGGCCGGGCGGTCGGATGCGATGACGATCTGCTTGTGGGCATCGTGGAGGGAGTTGAAGGTGTGGAAGAATTCTTCCTGGGTGGACTCCTTGCCCGCGATGAACTGGATGTCGTCCACCAGCAGCAGGTCGGCCACGCGGTACTTCATCCGGAAGTCCTCGGTGCTGCCGGCGCGGATGGCCGCGATCAGCTCGTTGGTGAACTGCTCACAGGTGACATACATGATGACGAAGTCGGGGTGGGTGCGCTTGATCTCGGTCTGGATGGCCGTCAACAGATGGGTCTTGCCGAGGCCCGAGCCGCCGTAGATGAACAGCGGGTTGTAGGCACCGGAGGGGTTGGCCGCAACAGCCTGCGCCGCAGCAAACGCAAACTGGTTGGAGGGGCCTTTGATGAAGTTCTCGAAGGTGAATTCATAGTTGCCCTGCGGGGAGGCGGGGTTCGCCTCGTACTGCTGGGCCAGCACCACTTCGTGGGGCGGCGTGCTGGGGACGACGAGGGTGATGTCCACGTCAAAGCCCAGCACTGTTTTGAAGGCCTCCTTGAGCAGGCCGAGATAACGGTCCGTCACGATCTTGCAGATGAAGTCGTTGCGCACCGAGAGGGTGATATGGCTGGAGTCCTCAAAGCTGATAGGCTCCAACCCGTCGATATAGAGATTATACGTCGGCTCCGCCATCTGCGCCTTGCAGTAGCTCTGGGCAGCCTCTAAAACGTCCTTGAAAGAATCCATAGTACATCCACTCCATTGAAGTTTTCAACAATGCTGCTGATACCAGGTTAGTATACCACAAAAATCCCCCTGCGTCTATATTATATAAGGTAATTTATAATACATAAAAAAGACATACCTGCGTCTGGGAAAGGGCCTTGTGTCCAAGGTGGAGAAAAGCCACAAGATATTGTGGATAAAAAGTTTTCCACGGGAAATGGGTGAAAAAGTTGAAAGCTTCTCCACAGAGGTTTTTCAAAAAAGTTTGAAGGAAAGCGAAAAAAATGCTTGACAGAAGGCCATAGTGTGCGATATACTGTTGAATTGCAAGCCTGTCCCCATTTTGGGACCAGAATAGACCCCATACCGGGGACGAGTTTTTACGGAGGAAATACACCATGAAGAGAACTTTTCAGCCCAAGAAGCGTCAGCGCAAGGAAGTTCATGGCTTCCTGACCCGCATGAGCACCAAGAACGGCCGCAAGGTCATCAACGCACGCCGTGCTAAGGGCCGCAAGAGCCTGACCGTCTGATCCTGAGCAGTATGCATCGGGTCCGGCGCAGAATGGAATATGCGCAAAAAGGCCGCTGATATTGGATTGGCGGTCTTATTTTTTTACCCGGCATTCGGGAAAAAAGGCCGGAAAGCTGCGGTGAATAGTCGCATTGCCTAAAAAAACTGTCAAAGATTTGGCAGAGAAAACGCCCGGATGAGCTTTTCATGTCGGCGTTTTTTTGCTATACTGAACACTGAGCATTGCTTTTTTCCGGGCGGTGCTCCCACACCACCTGAAGGGAGGCGCACAGGATGCGCTATCGTCCCATCCGCCGCAACGGCGAGTTTGGCCGCGTGTATGCCCGCGGCAAGTCCTATGTCAACCAGGCGCTGGTGCTCTACGTGCTCAAAACGCGGAGCAAGCGCACCCGGGTGGGCCTGACGGCCACCAAAAAGATCGGCCACGCCGTGCAGCGCAACCGCGCCCGCCGCGTCATGAAGGCCGCCATCGACGAGCATCTCGACTACAATATCGGCGGCTACGACCTCGTTTTCGTGGCCCGGGGCATGACCCCCCGGCTCAAGAGCTGGCAACTCAGCGCCATCGTGGCGAAGCTCTTTGCCCAGGCCGGCCTGCCGGATAAGGCAAAGCAGCCGGGCGCAAAGCCCCCTGCCACCCTGCCGCCGGTCCGGAAGCCCGAGGCGTGAGCATCTTTCAGAAAGCCCTCTGCGGGCTCATCCGGCTCTACCAGAAGTTCATCAGCCCGGGGCTGGGGCGGAACTGCCGCTTTTCGCCCTCCTGCAGCCAGTACGGCATCGAGGCCATCCGCACCCACGGCTGCGTCAAAGGGTTGCTGCTGACGGCGTGGCGCATCGCCCGGTGCAATCCGCTGGGCCGCTGGGGCTACGACCCTGTGCCGGAAAAGGGCCGCTGGAAAAATCCGGCCCGGCATCTCTCAGCCTCGGCTCTGTTTTCCACCAGACACGAAAAATAAGTGGAAAACCTCTTCGCCGATGCTCTTTGGAAGAGCGCTGAAGCGGGGAAGACCTCTTTGTCAATGCTCTTTGGAAGAGCGCTGAAACGGGGAAGACCTCTCCGTCAATGCCCTTTGAAAAAGGGCGGCAGAGAGGAGGGAAACCTCTCCGTCACGCCTGCGGCGTGCCACCTCCCCTGGCGAGGGGAGGCTGAGAGGAAAAGCTATTATTAATGCTTCTTGTGACGTGCTGAACTGTGGGCGGCGTGTCCTACGATAAAAATAACCGTCCCGCACCACAGGCGGGGCAGAATGGACAGAGACATGAATATTTTGTACATCCTCGGTGTACCTCTCGGCTATGTGATGGAGTGGATCTACAACCTCATCCCGAACTACGGCTGGGACATCATCATCTTCACCATCGTTATCCGCCTGCTCAGCATCCCTCTGCAGCTCAACCAGCAGAAGAGCATGGCCAAGATGTCCGCTTTCCAGCCGATGATCGCCGACATCCAGAAAAAGTACAAGGACAAGCCCGAAAAGCAGCAGGAAGAGCTGATGAAGCTGCAGCAGGAGTTTGGCTATAAGCCCACCGCCGGCTGTATGCCCATGCTGGTCAACTTCCTCGTCATGTTCGGCGTCATCGAGGTCGTGTACCGCCCGCTGCAGCGCATCTTCCACATCGGCGCCGAGGCCATCACCGCCGCAGGCGATGCCATGACCGCTCTGGGCATCAGCTTCACTCAGGTGACCCGCGACACCAATATCATCGCACAGGTGCTGGCCGGTGAGTCCACCGTCACCTCTGCGTTCACCCCAGACCAGCTGAACACCATCACGGAGTTCGGCCAGCACATGGACTTCTTCGGCATCGACCTGACCCGTGTGCCGCAGTACAGCCTGGCAGCAGACAACCTGCCCCTGCTGATCTTCCCCATCCTGGCTGTCGTCACCATGTTCATCTCCACCCACATCAGCATGAAGGCCTCCGGCCAGGAGATGCAGGGCAGCATGAAGCTGACCATGTATATGATGCCTCTGATGTACGTCTTCTTCTGCTTTACCGTTCCCTGCGCATTCTCTCTGTACTACGTCATTTCCAACATCGTGATGACCGTCCAGACCCAGGTCATGCGCAAGATCTATGACCCCGAGAAGATGAAGGAGCAGGTCAAGGCCGAGATCGCTTCCCGCAGGAAGGAAGAGAAGCGCGGCGTGAAGAGCACCACCATCAAGGTCCAGGACGAGAAGACCGGTGAGGTCGTGGAAAAGAACATCTCCGCCAGCGAGATGAACAAGCGCCGCCTCGAGTATGCCCGCCAGCAGGATGCTGAGCGCTACAAGGACGAGCGCACTGTCCCGCTGAGCGAGCTGCAGAACAAAAAGGAGGATTGACGGTTATGATCCGTACGCAGGAAGCGACCGGCAAGACGGTCGATGAAGCACGCACCAACGCCTGCGCTCTGCTGGGCGTGGAAAAGGACGACATCAACGTCAGCTACGAAGTGCTGGAAATGCCCCAGAAGACCGGTTTTCTGGGCCTGAAGCTCACTCCCGCCAAGGTCCGCGTCAGCGTCGAGCTGCCGGACGAGCCTGCGGCAGCTCCCGCTGCCCCCGTTGAGGAGCCCGCTCCCGTTGTGGAGGAGAAGGCTGCTCCTGTGGCGGCTGAGCCTGTCGTCGAAGAGACTGCCCCTGAGGCTCCCGCTGCTGTGGAAGAGCCTGCTGCTCCCGCCGCCGAGGGCGAAGAGGTGGAAGTCCCCCTCAACATCGAGGAGAACGCCAAGGTCAAGGCCGCTGTGGACTACCTGAAGGATGTCATCGAGAAGATGGGCGTACAGGACGTCAAGTTCAGCGCTGTGCAGAAGGGTGAGGCTACCATCATCCGTCTGGACGGCGAGAAGATGGGCGCCCTCATCGGCCGCCGCGGCGAGACGATGGAGAGCCTGTCCTATCTGGCAAGCCTCGTGGCAAACCGCTTCGAGGGCGACTACATCAAGCTGGGCCTCGACGTGGCCGGCTACCGCGACAAGCGCGAGAGCGACCTGACCGCACTGGCACAGCGCATCGGTGCCAAGGTGCGCCGCACCGGCCGCAGCTTTGCCATGGAGCCCATGAACCCCTACGAGCGCCGCATCATCCACTCTGCCATCGGCAAGATGGAGGGCGTCCGCAGCGAGAGCAAGGGTGAGGGCCGTGACCGCCGTGTGGTCATCTACTCCACCGACCCCAACGCTGTGGCTGAGAGCGCAAATGCACGTCCCCGCGGACCCCGCGGCGGCCGTGACCGCAACGGCAATGGCCGCAGCGGCGGCTATCATCGCGGCGGCGAGCGCCGTGGTGACCGGAATGGCCGCGGCCCGCGCAATGGCGGCGGCCGGGGCGGCTGCCGCTCCAATGTGCCTGAGCGCACCTACACCCCGCGCGACGCCGAGAATGCTGCCCCTGTGGCACCCAAGCGCACCGAGCGTGTGGATGACTTCGCGGATCTGAGCTTCGGCAAGATCGAGCTGTAAAAGCTGAAGGATAAGACCCTCTCCCGCATGGCGGAAGCCGTGCAGGGGGAGGGTCTTTTTTTGTACGAGGCACACTATAAATTTACATATCTTTTGCATGAAGATGGTTTACGAAGAAAAGCAAATCTGAAAGAATAATTTAGGAAGAAAAGTCGTTCTTATCGGAAAATTGGAGAATATGTCCAATTCCGGAAGAAGTTTTTCTCCTATTTGCACATTGTAAAACAATATCGGCAAGCCTTATACTAGAGCTACAAATGCTTCGGAGTGTATACCAAGCAAAAAAGAGAGGAATTATTATGGAACAGAATAAGATTTCCCGCCGTAATTTCCTGCGCGTGGCCGGTGCATCGGCTACCGCCGCCGCAATGGGCGGTCTGGTCCCGGCTGCTTCCGCTGCCGGCATCAAAGACCTGTGGAGCATGGACCTGCAGATCCTTGCCACCAGCGATACCCACGGTAAGTTTGACCCCTGGGATTACGCCGCCAACAAGGCCGACGCCTCCGGCAGCGTGGCCCAGCAGGCAACTGCCATCAAGGAGAACCGCACCAAGACCACGCTGGTCGTGGATGCGGGCGACACGATTCAGGCAAACTCCGCTGAGCTGTTCCTGAACGACGATGTCCACCCCATGATCGCTGCTCAGAACGCCATCGGCTACGATGTCTACGTCACCGGCAACCATGAGTACAACTATGGCATGGCCACGCTGGAAAAGGTGCTCTCCCAGCAGAAGGCCAAGGTGCTGACCGGCAACGTCTACAGCCCCGAAGGCAAGCCTCTGGCGGACGGCTACACCATCATCAAAAAGGGCGGCGTCAAGATCGGCGTCATCGGTATGGTCACTCCCAACATCACCCGCTGGGACGCCAAGAACCTCGAGGGCTGGACTGTCACCAACCCGGTGGACGAGAGCCGCAAGATCATTGATAAGATCAAGAACGATGTGGATGTCATCATCGGCGTTATGCATATGGATATTGACAATGAGTACGGCGTCTATGGCTCCGGCGTCACCGACCTGGCAAATGCCTGCCCCGAGTTCGACGTCATCGTCGCCGCTCACGGCCACAAGAGCATCCCCAACAAGATGATCAACGGTGTGCTGGTGGTCGAGAACAAGAATGCCGGTGCCACCGTCTCCGACATCCACGTCTATCTCGAGCGCGGCCTGAACGGCAAGTGGAAGGTGAAGGACCGCACCTCTGAGAACCTGATCATCAAGGACTACGCTCCCGACCCCGAGCTGACCGCTCTGCTGGCAGAGTACGACCAGCGCGCTAAGGACGACGCCGTGACCCCCATCGGCCAGCTGGTCGGCGGTGATCTGGCCCCCGAAAACGAGATCGACTGCCTGCCGCAGCCCATGGTGCAGGATACCGCTCTGCTGGACTTCATCAACGAGGTACAGATGTACTACACCGACGCTCGGGTGTCCGCAACGGCTCTGACCTCCATGACCTCCCAGATGCGCGAGGGTACCATCCGCAAGTGCGACATGGCAAGCATCTACACCTACCAGAACACCCTGTACAAGCTGCAGATGAACGGCTGGCAGCTGCGTCAGTTCATGGAGTGGTCTGCTGCCTTCTTCAAGACCTGGGAGCCGGGCGATGTGACCATCGCATTCGACTCTTCCGTCCGCTACTACCTGTACGATGCCTTTGCAGGTGTCAAGTATGACCTCGACATCTCCAAGCAGCCCGGCAACCGCATCCAGAACCTGACCTGGATGGATGGCCGTCCGGTGGAGGACGATGACAGCTTCGTGGTGGCCGTCAACAACTACCGTGCCACCACCCAGCTGCTGGCTTATGCCGACATCTTCAAGGAGGGCGACGAGCTGCCCAAGCTGCTGGAGATCGACGTGCGCGGCGATGTGGGCGGCATCCGCGAACTGCTGGGCGAGTACATCCGCACCGTCAAGGGCGGCACCATCGAGCCGCACGTGGACAACAACTGGAAGCTCGTGGGCAACAACTGGAACGCGGCTGACCACGAGAAGGCCGTCAAGCTGCTGCGCGAGGGCAAGCTGGCTCTGTCGGAGAACGCCGACAGCCGCACCCTGCCCGGCAAGGCCATCACTACGGCCGATATTGCCGCATTCTGATTTTTCTTTCACACACAGCGGGGTGTGCAGTCTTTCAGGGGCTGCACACCCTTTTTTGCTGCACAATAAAGTGAAGGATCAATGCGGACTCTCCGGCGGTGTGCCGCTTTTTTGCGCAGCATATTTCTTTTTTTGGCGGTTCGTGGTAGAATATACTGTATTCATCTGCGCATAAGGAGGGGAGAAGATGCAGCATTCGACCATTGCGGCCATTGCTACCGCTCCGGGTGCGGGCGGCATCGCCATCGTGCGGCTGTCCGGCCCGGAAAGCTATGAAGTGGCGGCGAAGGTGTTCCGTCCGGCCAACTCAGCCAAAAAGGTCGCGGACGCCAAAGGCTATACGGCCATGTTCGGTGCGTTCGTGGAGGGGGAAGAGGCTTTCGATGAGGGCGTGGCGCTGTTTTTCCGCGCGCCCCACAGCTACACCGGCGAGGATGTGGTGGAGCTTTCCTGCCACGGCGGCAGTGCAGTCGCCCGGCGGCTGGTGGAAGCCTGCATTGCGGCGGGCGCGTCGCCTGCCGCTCCCGGCGAGTACACCCGCCGCGCTTTCCTGAACGGCAAGCTCAGTCTGACCCAGGCCGAAGCCGTCATGGACATCATCTCCGCCGATGGCCGACAGGGGGCCGCGCTGGCAAATGCCTCCCTGAACGGTGCGCTGGCCCGGAAGACAGCGGCCCAGAAAGATGCTCTGACGGCCTTGCAGGCCCATCTGGCCGCATGGGTGGATTTCCCTGAGGAAGATGTCCCGGAACTGAGCCAGAGCCACCTCTGCGACGTCCTAGGCGGGGTAGAGCAGGAGCTGGACGCTCTCATCCAGAGCTACGATGCGGGCGCTGTCCTCCGCGAGGGCGTGGACTGTGCCATCGTGGGCAAGCCCAATGCGGGCAAATCCACCCTGCTCAACCTGCTGGCCGGATTCGACCGGGCCATCGTCACGCCGGTGGCCGGAACCACCCGCGACGTGGTGGAGCAGGCTGTCCAGCTGGGCGACGTCCGGCTGAACCTCTTCGATACCGCCGGTCTGCGTCAGACGGAAGACGAGATCGAAGCCGAAGGTATCCGCCGCAGCTGGAAGAAGCTGGACGAGGCGGGGCTTATCCTCGCCGTCTTCGACGGCTCGGAGCGCCCGACCCGGGAGGACCTGGAGCTGGCTCAGCGCTGCGGGGGTCGTCCGGCCATCGCGCTGGTCAATAAAGAGGACAAGCCCACCCGGTTCGACGCCGAGCTCATCGCACCCTATTTTGCGATGGTGCTGCCGGTCTGCTGTCAGGAGGAAGGGGCGCGGAAGGTCATCGCGGCGGCGGTAGCCCGCCTGCTGGGGACCAACCAAATCGACCCCCACGCCGCCAGCCTCTCGGGGCAGCGGCAGCTTTCCGCTGCCACCCGCGCCCGGGATGCCGTGGCCGGAGCGCTGGACGCCGCGCAGGGACTCGGGTTGGACGCTGTGTCGGTCTGCGTGGACGACGCGCTGGATGCACTTTGCGAGCTGACAGGGGAGAACGCCTCGGAGGCGGTCATCAACGAAGTATTTAAAAAATTCTGCGTGGGGAAATAAAAATCGATTTTACGCTGGGCGAAGTTCTCTTTTGCGCACCAAAAGAGAACCAGAAAAGTACCCGCTACTTTCGAGGCGCGGGAGGCACGAATCAAGGGCTGCTCGCCCCTAGTAACCCCAGAGAGGTGGGCTCCAACTCAAAATGCTGGAGATTCACGCCATTCGGCGTGAAGATCTCTTAACCGCATTTTGAGCCTCCGCCGATTTGCTGCTTCGCAGCAGACTTTACGCCCTTGCTGAACGTGAAGTCCAGCTAAAACGTAACACCATCGGCGAAGCCGTAAATCGGAGAAACGAGAAAAATGTGCAACAGCGACGACCGCCGCCTGCGGCGGATACAGGGAGGAGCTGTTGGGGCCGCGGTCAGCAGGACACGAGTGCCACTCAAGGCACGAAGTGGTCGCTGGGCACCGCAACCCGTCTTAGCGAAGCGGCTAGCATTTTTGGGCTTCGACAACTCCTTCGGGGTCTGAAAGGGGCGAGCAGCCCCTTTCTCGTGGATCCAGCGCGTCGAAATCGCTGGTGGTTTTCTGGTTCTCTTTTGACATCAAAAGAGAACAATTCTACTTAACGTAAGAGCGCTCTGCCCCGCGCACAGGCGCGA